>ERZ772807.1915-NODE-1915-length-11207-cov-4.634505_pt1 | contig 11207 bp, 10 predicted proteins | sample MGYA00511472_ERZ772807 | MGnify/ENA primary metagenome ERZ772807 (study PRJEB29015, sample SAMEA2737947) | human oral metagenome | biome: human oral; feature: human-associated habitat; material: dental | place: China | collected 2039 ...
AAATTCGACAAACTGTTATTTTTTTGTCTATTTATTTGGGTGGGAAACTTTAGTTACCCAAAATAGGTTTTAATAACCTGCATGAAGTAAAATTTATAAAAACCAATCATCAATTAAAAGATTTTTCAGAATTATCAAATAAATTAAATATATTTCATTATCTTTGCATTTATAGTCTTTAACATGACACACCGATATTATAAGGAGTGTATATTCCTTAATGAACGATGTCTGATTAAGTGACAAGCCACCCATAACCTAAAATATAAAGCCAAAACAATGACCAAAATAAAGACACTGACCATACAGTTTGATACCCCCTTACGGCGATCAGAAATCCCGCTATTTCGCGGAGCCATTATTGCAGCAATTCCTTCAAGCAATATCCTATTCCATAATCACGATGATACATCCCTACGGTACTCTTACCCTCTGATACAATATAAACGTATTGGTGGGAAAGCTGCTATCACCTGTATTGGCAAAGGGGTAGACGCGATGGAAGAGCTGTTTGTTAATGCTGACCTAAACCTTAACATCGGCAGACGAAAAGTAAAACTAAAGATTGAAAGCATCAAGGCTGAAGAAGTTGATGTAAGCAGAGCATCTTCTCCCATCTCTTACCAAATCCACAGTTGGCTGCCATTAAATGGAGAAAATCACACACAATTTCACTCAACAGAGAGTATGGTGGAAAGAATAAAGATGCTTGAGCAAATCCTGATTGGTAACATCCTCTCTCTGCTCAAAGGATTAGACACCTTTATTGACTTCCAGCTACAGACGGTCATAACAGACTACTGTGTTGGAAGACCCGTCACTTACAAGCATTTAAAATTAACAAATATAGATCTCTCGTTTAATGCGAATATAAATCTACCACAACAAATAGGAATAGGTAAGCACAGTAGCATGGGAGCAGGAGTATTAACAAAGAAATAAAAAACAATCTATAACATATGATTAAATATTTATACGGAGCATCCGTACAAGGAATCCAACAGTTTATTTTCCAGACAAATGAGCTGAAAGACATTGTTGGAGCAAGTGAATTAGTTGAGTCCATCTGTACAAAACTTTTCAAGAAAGTTGTTGGGCAAAGATGGAAAGAAGCGAACCAGGTAATCTCGGCAGCTGGAAATGTGAAGTACATATTCGAAGACAGGTCTGAATGTGAAGAAGTTGTACGCAACTTTCCACGTGAGGTAATGACCAATGCACCTGGGGTGACAATCAGTCAGGCAGTGGTAGAACTCGGAAATGACTTTGTCAAGTCTGTAAATGAATTAGAAGGAAAACTACGAAGTCAACGAAACAAGCCTTGTAAAAGTATCACTGTCGGCAGACTCGGAATCAGCCGATCTCCACAAACAGGTCTTCCCATAACAGAACTGGACAAAGAGAAAGAATATGACGCATCCACATATGCAAAAAGTAAACATAACGAGGTTATAAAGTTATGCCAAAAAAGCTTCGGTGAAAAGGTAGATTTAAAGTCATCTTCTATTCCTTTTGATGTGGAAAAAATGACTGGCAAAAACGATTGGATTGCCATCATCCACGCTGACGGAAATGGATTAGGACAAGTAGTGCAGAAGATTGGACACGATATAGAATACTTCAAACAGTTCTCTAAGGAGTTGAACAATGCTACTATAGCTGCCGCCAACGATGCTTTCAGGAAAGTCAGCCCCAAACACGGATGGGAACAGATCATCCCCATTCGCCCAATTGTGTTGGGAGGTGATGATATGACCGTTATCATCCGTGGAGAACTCGCCATCGAATATGTGACAGAGTTTATGAAAAAGTTTGAACAACACAGCAGCGAAGGCAAGTTGAAAGATATACTGGAAAAGGCTGGTATGAAACGACTCACAGCCTGTGCTGGTGTAGCCTTCATAAAATCGTCCTATCCATTCTATTACGGTTATGCATTAGCAGAGCAACTCTGTAAATATGCAAAGAAAACTGAACCCCGTACCTCAACCTCAAGCCTGATGTTCCATAAGGTTCAAGATTCATTCGTAAACAACTATGAAGACATCGTACAACGTGAACTGAAGACATCAGGAGGTAGCTCCTTCTGCTTCGGCCCTTATTACCTCCATGAAGGAGAGCAACCAAACGGCTACTATACAATAGAGAAACTGATTTATTTATGCCAAAAACTTGGTGAAGACAAAAACGAGGGAATAAAGACTGGTATCAGACAGTGGTTGACGCTTATGCACGAAGACGAAGCGAAAGCTATACAAAGACTGAAACGTCTCAAGACGCTAAATGAGGACAAAGACGCCGTTTCTATAATTGAAGCACTAACAAATAGCAGAAAAGGAAATGAGAAAGTACAGGCTTTCCCTGCCTATGACGTGCTGACATACCACACTATTTTAAACCAACAGACCAAGGAGAAATAACGATGACCGAGATCAAATACAAAATAACATTCTTTTCAAACTGGCATTGCGGTTCAGGACTCGCAGCTGGAGCCGACACCGACGAGCTGGTCATTAAAGATCGTAATGGACTACCTTATGTTCCAGGCCGTACGATAAAAGGATTACTGCGTGAGGCTGCAATGATGCTCAAGCAGTTCACAGACATACCAGAGGAAAGTATCAACAGACTTTTCGGTAAAGGTGGAGACACTGTGGACTTTGGGTGTAGAAGTGAAGTTTCATTTACCAATGCAACACTTAGTGAGGAAGAACAGAACAGTATAATCAGCAACGAACTGACCAAACATCTTTATATGTCTGTAGCCTCAACAGCTATTGACAATAATGGAATAGCTGACGACCATTCACTCAGAAAGGTTGAGACAACCATTCCTTGCTGCGTACATGGGTTGATAATGAATGTTGATGAAAGGGATGCTGAAATATTGCTTCAGACTTTCAGATGGGTTAAGCGATTGGGATTAGGACGCAACCGTGGATACGGACGCTGTAAAATAACAAAAGAAGATTAAGATATGGAGAAGATACAATTTAAATGTGAACTACTTTCAGATATCGTTCTGAATGACTCATCTGCTACAGAAGGGAAAAGGAGAAGTTTAGACTTTATCCCTGGTAACAATTTTCTCGGGATTGTTGCAGCACAACTATATAAGGAAACAAACGATGATGCGTGGAATATTTTCCATAGCGGAAAGGTTCGTTTTGGTGATGCCCATCCATCGGCTGACAACAGAAGAGGCTTACGTATCCCCGCCTCTATCTACCATCCGAAATTACAAGGAATGGAGAATAGCTGTTATATTCATCATCTCACAAAGCACAATGATGATATCCGAGCAATGCAACTAAAGCAATGCCGTGAAGGATTTTACATATATGACCAAAACAAAAAATCTGCAACAGAGATTACTGTGAACAAAGACTTTTCTATCAAGTCAGCTTACGATAGTGATATGCGCCGAGCTAAGGATAGTCAGATGTTCGGATATGAAGCTTTGTGTAAAGGGCTTATTATGTATTTCACCGTTGAGATTGAGGAGGAGAGTAAACAATATAAAGATGAAATCATCAAAGCACTTAGTGGGAATCATCATATAGGACGTTCACGCTCTGCACAATACGGTTGGGTTGAGATAACAGAATGTTCTTTTGAAGAAATTGAAACAACCAAACAATCTATCAGTATCGATGGGAAACAATATGTCACAGTATATGCTGATAGTCGTCTTATCTTTCTTGACAAGAATGGTAACAACACATTCCAGCCTTGTCCGGAAGACCTTGGCATAGAAGACCCCAATGCAGAAATTGATTGGACATTGTCACAAATACGTACATTTCAATATGCACCATGGAATTATAAACGACAAGCCTTCGACGCTGATCGCTGTGGCATAGAAAAAGGAAGTGTTTTCCTTGTCAGGACAAGTGCTGGTATTCCTCCTGAGAAGACTGTAGGTTACTACAAGAACGAAGGGTTTGGACACATCATTTACAACCCAGTTTTCCTGCAAGGGGATGAGGATGGTCTTTCGCATTTCAAATTCTGCAAACAAAAGGAAACAGTTTCTAACTGCCAAGCTACAGAGGTGAACAGTAGTCTAATCCAATTCCTGAAAAAGAAGAAGAAAGACGCTAAAGATCAGAACATAATAATTAAAGAGGTAAACAAATTTGTTGAACAAAACAAGAAGCTTTTCTCACAGGACTTATTTGCTTCACAGTGGGGAAGTATCCGTGCTCTTGCAATGGCATATGATGATGAAGGGAAGCTAAAGAAGGTTATTGGATGCGAAGAACAGGAAAATCCTGAAAAGGAACAAAAGAAGGTTGTCGAGTGCGATAAACAGAAGGAGTCGAAAAAGAAACCAAAAGGCTATATTGTCCACGGTGTGGCTGCTGAAAAATGGAATGAATGTGGACGCCGGAAAGTACTTGAAGAGTTCCTGGAGATTCCAGAGTTCAAAGGACACCTACAAGAAGCCGTCATCAACTTAGCTTCTGAAATGGCAAAGATATGTAAATCATAAAGAGGAAATAGAAATGGCAAATACATATAAATATAGACAGCTCTCAAGAATAACTTTAGAAGCAGTTACACCACTTTCCATAGGAAGTGGAAATAAAGACATCAAAACCGATTCGGTTGTTGCAAAAGATGTGAATGGACTTCCCTATATTCCAGCAACGACCTTAGCCGGACTCATTCGTCATTCACTTCCAGAAGAAGAACAAAGAAAATGGATGGGATATCAAACTAAAGAAGAGAGTTATGGTTCACAGCTCATCTTATCAGAAGCAAAGATATTATCAGAATTCGGGAAACCCATTGACGGACTGAATCCTAATGAAGATAAAATCACAAAGTTATGTCAACAGCTTCCTATTCGCCAGCACGTTCGCATCAATTATCAAGGAACAGCTGAGAAGAATGGAAAGTTTGATGAGGAGATTGTTCCTAAAGGTATGCGTTTCTGCTTTGAAATGGAACTGATGTCTGAGGAAGATGATAATGAGATAATGGATAAAATTCTTACAACAATCCAGTCAAACGGCTTTCGTGTAGGAAGTGGCAGTAGGAGTGGTTTCGGACAGATTTCAGTCATCAGCATCTTACATAAAAGACTGGACCTCAGTGTATCAAAGGACTTAGAACTTTATCTTAGCAAGTCTTCGTCATTAGATGAAACTTGGACAGAATATGAGTCCTATCCGTCAAAAGTTAGTAAGAAGACTGATTATATCCATTATGAACTTAGGTTACAACCAATTGACTTTATGTTCTTTGGTTCAGGCTTTGGAGATGAAAACTCAGATATGACTTTTGTTCAAGAGCCCGTTATTCAATGGGACGAAAATGAAAAAGCAAGTATTGTTGAAAAAGAACGCGTTGTCCTCATACCAGGCTCATCTGTAAAAGGAGCATTAACACATAGAACTGCTTACCATTTCAACAGGCTTACAAGACATTTTGCCGATGATAAATCGGTGCAGAACCTACAAAACTTCGTTGGGAAGGAGAACATTGCTATAAACCAACTATTTGGATCGGAAGGTGACAATAAAGGGAAAAATAAGAAACGGGGAAATATCCTCTTTTCTGATGTTATCATGGCAGAATCAGAAGATCTTGAAAAGAAAGTGCTCAACCATGTCAAGATTGACCGTTTTACTGGTGGAGCTGTGACAGGAGCACTCTTCTCTGAAGAAGTATTATACGCCCCAGAACTATCCTTCACACTTGAACTCATGCTTTATGATACAACTATTAAAGAAGAAAAAGAAAATACCCTCAAAGCTTTTGAAACAGCCCTGACCGACCTGTGCAAAGGCTATCTCCCATTAGGTGGAGGTGTGAACAGAGGTAATGGAACTTTCAAAGGAATTTTAAAGAAAAATGGAGAAATAATCTATGAATAATATAAAGAACATTGATTTTAGTCTTTCTTATGAAGGATATTTATGGATGAGTGACGAGAATCACCCACGTGTGTTTGGTCCAGATTCCAAGGTCGATGCTCATCTGTTTGACACTAAGAACCCTTTCGTTGTAGAAGGATATCTATTCAACAAACAAACAGGTATATCCATCAGTATTAAATATATTGATGGACGATACTATATATACCATAATGAAGTAGTAGCATCCGACTTAAACAGCAAAGACATTGACTCTGTCTATTATCTTACTCAACGTATGAACACAACAGATAAGCAGTGGGCTGTGTTCTTACGTTATTGGAAGGAGAAAGCAGACTCATCCTGCCTTGGCATGAATGTGCTGGAAGTTGAAAAAGAAGTTTTTATTGGATTTAAATCAAAGGAGGAATAGTCTATGTTTAAGCAATCATATATAACCCCAAAATACTATAACCCCTATAGTTTTGTTCCACTAAGCGAACACGTATTTAATTATACCAAAGAAGAGAAAACTCAATTTCTATATGCTAATGACATTCCATTCAAAGATGGAATATCTGGCAAAATCACTGTAGAATTTGAAGCAAAAAGTCCATTTTGCGTTAAATCACAAGATAAAGAAAACTGTAACATCAATAGAAAATTCTTCATTCCCTCTACATCTATAAAGGGAATGATACGGTCTGTTTTTGAGATCATTACATTGTCTAATATAAGAAATCAGTCAGAAAACTCTCGTTTTAGTATGAGAGATCTGACCAGCAAAGACTATGATCTTAAAAGTGAGAAACCAAAAGGCGGATTTCTATTCTTATTAAATGGCAATTATTATATCATTCCTGGTGACCATTGGCAAATGACATATGATGATATAGAAGACGAAGAAGGTGTAAACGTAAAATATGGAAAATCAGCTGAAGAAAAGTATAGACTGTTGAAAAATGGATATATCTTTCAAACAGAAGATGATCGAATCCACTATTGGGTTTTCTCTGGCTTCATAAATAATAAAAAACATGAATACGATTTTGCACTTCCTCTTTCAATCAATCCGGACAAGCTCGTACCGATTGAAGAAAAGGAATTAAAAGATTTCGTTTTTATTCATGAACAAGAAAATAAAAACAAAACTTGGGACTTCTGGAAGAAAGAAATGCGTAACTTCAATAGTATAGAAGACCTAAAGAAAGCAAAATACAAAGGACTCGCACCTTGTTTCTACAGAATAAAAGAAGAGAATGGACATATCTGTGTCAAAGATTTAGGCTTTACAAACCTTTATCGAATGCCTTACCAAAACAAAGTACATGATAGTCTTCCAATACAACATAAAGAAGAGAACTTGGATATGGCACAAGCACTCTTCGGATATACACAGTCTGATAGGAAAGACAAGTCAGAGACGAGCTTACGAGGACGCATCCGATTCTCAAATGCTTTTATTGAAAATGCAGAAATAGAAGGAGAACATACATTTATTCTTGGATCTCCTAAGCCAACATTTTATCCTTTCTATTTGAAGCAAGAGAGAGGTAGAAAGATAACTTTTGCAGCAGAAAAACCCATTATCTCTGGATGGAAACGCTATTTATTGCACAAAGAAGCACAAGAAGGGAATGGACAAAAAAAAGATTGTGAGTCGTCTTTCGTTGCACTAAAAGCAGGAGCAACTTTCAAAACCGATATTTATATACATAACCTGCACCCTTATGAGGTAGGAGCACTATTAGCAGCACTCACATTCTGCAACCATAACGAGTGTTACCACTCTTTAGGGTATGCCAAGCCATTCGGTTATGGTAAAATGAAACTTACAAATATTCAGCTTGATCTGGAGCCAAACACAGAGAGTAATCACGATTTAAAACAAGAAACCCTTATAAATGAATTCAAAGAGAAGGTAGTAGAAAACACTCGTATGAGTATAGATAATTATGATCGGTATATAAGACCTCTTATCCACATCGCTTCAGGTAACTATTCTGATCATAGCATCAGATACCCAGAGCTAAAAGAGTTTAAAGATATTAAGTCTGGAAAAGCAAATATACCCATATTTGATTAAATCAGTATGAAGAAAATACTTGTTTCAATATTAAGCGATCATCTTGTCCCCAACTATCTTTTTATAAAAGAGAAGAGGGGACAATACAACGAGCTTCTATTCATAGAAACCACATATATAAAAGAGAAAAAAGGTGCAGCACACCTTGAACAAGCTCTGAGAAAAGAAGAAGATAGTGTATTGAAAGTTCTTGTAGAAAGTGATAATTACCAGAAAGGGTTACAATCTTTAGAGAATGCTAACTTACCAAAAGATGTTCACTATATTGTCAATCTTACTGGTGGAACTAAGATTATGTCATTAATGGTATATGACTTTTTCCGTAAATTCAACAGCACCTTCTATTATATTCCTATTGGGAAAAATATTTATTGTAATATAGAAAAAGGAGAGATGGAGCCTTTGCGATATCGTATCTCACTCAAGGAGTATTTTACACTCTATGGTCTTCTTTTTGAATGCGATAACAATTTATTAAAAGATACAAAAAAGACATTGGATCTTTTTAAGAAGCAAAAGAACCGCAATTTTTATCTTTCTAAAGAGATTACAGGTTCACAACAAGCATCTACTGCAGAAGACAGAAGATACTACTCGGGAGCTTGGTTTGAAGAATACACCTACCTACGTATTAAAGAAGAACTTGCACTACAAGATGAAGACATCGCAATGTCGTTAAAAATTTATAGAAATGACTTAGGGCAAAACGATAATGAGATAGATGTAGCCTTTATGTTTGAAAATACATTACATATAATCGAATGTAAAGTTAGCATGAATGGGTATGGAAAAGAGCCACAACATATTATAGAAAATTATCTCTATAAACTTGCCGCAGTAAGTAAAGATTTTGGTCTCATTGTACGTCCCTACATCTTTACACTTCATAAAATGGATATGCTCTCAGAACATTCACGTGAAAACATCAAAAAACGTATGCGTATATTAGGTATATGTAATATTGTGAGTGGAAAAGAATTATCAGAACAAAAAATAAAATTTTAATATGGCACGAAATGTTTTTATTTCATTTTTAGGAACAAACAACTATCTTGAAACCTATTATTCCATAGGAGATTTTAAATCCTCACAACCCGTGAGATTCATTCAAGAGGCATTAATAGAACATTTATGTCGAGAATGGACATCAGAAGATAAAATATTCATCTTCTGCACCAAACTTTCTTTAGAAAAGAATTGGAACGATAATGGTCAGGGGAATACAGATTCCGAAGGATTATGTACTCGACTTAAAAACCTCAAGTTGCCTATTCCATTTGAAGCAGTGGAAATAACTGAAGGATTCTCTGAAGAGGATATCTGGGATATCTTCAATAAAGTTTACCATAAACTAAACAAGGGAGACAATGTCTACCTTGATGTCACACACGCTTTCCGTTCTATTCCCATATTCTCCACCGTCTTATTTAATTATGCCCATTATCTTAAAGGGACAAACTTAAAAGTGGTATATTATGGAGCTTTCGAGAAATTAGGACCAGCATATAAAGTAAAAGACATGAACGTTGAAGATAGGAATGCGCCTATCATCGACCTTACCAGTATCATAAGACTACAAGAGCTCTCTACCGCGGCAAGTAACCTCCATCAATATGGTAAAATGAAATCTATATCAGATTTGTTAGGAATTGTTCAAGGAAAAGGAAGGGGCAAACAAAATATAGAACGTATCAAAAAGAAAATGAAAGATTTTGATACTGCACTATCAACCTGCAAAATGGATATTCTAAAAGATGGAAAATTAATAGGCGAATTACAATCTCTTGTAGACAACAATAAAGATTCAAAAAACCTTACTGAGGCACATAGACAACTAATCGTCAAAGTCCAAGAAGAAATCAATATGTTTAAGCCTTATGATACCTATGATAATGTTGAAGCAGCTATTGATTGGGCAAAGAAATATGGAATGATACAACAGGCATATACTTTAGCAGAAGAGTTGACTATTAGCAGAGTAAAAGACATCATCACTCCTCAACATCTAATTCTTCAAAGAGTAAAAGATTTGGAATGCCGTAAATTTGTCTCGGTCCTGCTTTCATTAGAAGAAAGTAAAAAAGATGAATATAAAAATGACAACGAAGAATTTAAAACTCTTTTTTCTCAGCTATATAATCAACCTTTGATTAGAGATTTAAGAAAATGGTATACCATATTAGCAGGCGACAGAAATATTATCAATCATGCCAAAAAGAGCGATAAAGATTTTAACAAACAATTTGATAAAAATTATAGTGAAATAAGAAAACTTTTAAGCGATGTTCATCAACCTATCTAACCACCCTTTCGCCTCTTGGTCATCCTCGCAGCTATCGGCTGCCAGGGAATATGGCGAACTGCAGGAAATTGCCTTTCCGAACATTGCCCCAGAACTTAGCAAGGCTGCTGTACAGAAGGAGGCTGCTGCCTGTGTAACGATGATACTGGAGACCTACCCTACAGAAAACCTAACGGTGCACATTATGGGCGAACTTACTTTCTGCTACTATGCCGTCAGACTACTGAAGAAAGCGGGAATACGTTGTCTTGCATCTACAACGGAGCGCATTGTTGAGAAGACAGAAGACCATCAGAAACTTGTACGTTTCTCCTTTGTCCAGTTCAGAGAGTATTAATCATTGCTATCAAAGAAAATGACTGAAAAGAATGACAAGCAGATAGTTCTGACACCTTCCCAACAACAGGCTTTCAATAAGCTGAAAAACTTTGTCAATGGGAGTAGTGCCATCACGTTCATCCTTACTGGATATGCTGGAACAGGTAAGACTACGTTGATGAAGACACTCATTGAGTGGATAAACGAGCAGAACAAAGAATTCCAACTACTTGCCTCAACAGGCAGAGCAGCAAAGATCCTCAGCAACAAGACAGAATGTGAGGCAAAAACAGTTCATAGTTGCATTTATACCTTTGATGATTTCAATCAGGATATCGAAAAGGTCGTCAACCGGATTGACGACTCAAAAGGTGTTGACGATACAGGACAGTTACTATTGCAATTTACATCAGTCTCAGCAAAGAATTCTGATTATGACCGCAAAATCTATATCATTGACGAAGCATCTATGATTTCTGACTTTCCCGATAAAAACCCTACACAGGCTATATTTGGAACAGGAAGATTACTACATGATCTCATCAACTACGATTACAAAGGTTGTTTTATCTTTGTAGGTGATGCTTGTCAGCTACCACCTATTGCACAAGAGTTCTCTCCTGCGCTTGACAAGGAA
>ERZ772807.1916-NODE-1916-length-11206-cov-4.091203_pt1 | contig 11206 bp, 6 predicted proteins | sample MGYA00511472_ERZ772807 | MGnify/ENA primary metagenome ERZ772807 (study PRJEB29015, sample SAMEA2737947) | human oral metagenome | biome: human oral; feature: human-associated habitat; material: dental | place: China | collected 2039 ...
AAACCTTGAAGAGTATGGAATTAAAAAAGACACTCTACTCCCTAATGTTAGGTGGAATTCTTCTTTGCCTTTTCTCATGTGCAAAGGAAGACGAGTTTGAAATGCCTACATTGGTTCTTTCGGAAAACAGTATTACGTTTGACAAAGGCGTAAGCGAAAGAAACATTAGTGTTACAACAAATCAAGCAAGCTGGATTGCATCGTCTCCACAGGAAGGCGACTGGCTCTCGTTGGTTCAGGACGGCAACGTACTGAAGGTGAAGGCAACAGAAAATAAGATGGGAAGCGAGCGTACAAGCTACGTTCTCGTCAATGCCAATGGTGCATCAGGTAAAATAGCTGTGACGCAGAGCGCTGCTGACGTGACGCTCGACGTAGCACCAGATGCTATCTACCTCCCCCAGACAGGTGGTGAAAAGACGGTTGACATCACAACCAATTCGTCTGTTTATGACGTGACAACCAGTGAGGAAGTTAGTTGGTTGAAAATTGTCAAGGGCGAAGAGGAAATCAAACTGATTGCTGAACGCAACGACACTTATCAGAAGCGTGAGGTGAAGCTGTACGCAAAGAGTGGTAGCGTCATCCGTGAGATTGTTGTTTCTCAGTCGGGCATACAACGTTACATCCTCCCTATCTATCCAGGTGTACCACAGGATGAGCACAAGATTATGGACTTTGAGTTAGGTCGTGGTAGCTTCCTACGCGAGTATCAGACTGCTATGCCAGCCTACGGACTTGAAGAGACCTACACCTTTATCACTCCTTCGCCCATCTTCACTTTGATACAGTATTGCAGCTCTGATGGCGTTACTCCATCACAGATTATCTCTATTGGCGATGGCAGAAAAGCCGTTGACGCAGTAAAAGACAAGGCTTTCGATAAGTTCTTAACAGACAATGGCTATGTACGTAGCAATTCTCAGTCTGACAGAGAATATACCAACGACAAGGATCTGCTTTCTTTGAAGGTTTATATATCTGAGAAAGAGAATAATGAGGGTGTTAACCTTACTTTCACTCCTATTATGAAACAGATTGGTGAATACAAGACTTTCAGCAAGTTACCATACTATCCACTCACACTTTTGCAGAAAGACAACGTGAAATTGGCACAGGTAGAGGATTACGAGCAGAAGGCTGGTAGCACTGAAGAGGAGCGTAGCACCAACGAATATAAGACCTCAGAGATTTCGCAGATTCAGTACAAGCTGAAGGCAAGCACCGACCCTACTGCAGCCTACGGACGCATCCACATCTTCTACACAACCGATAAGAATGGTGATGCACCTGATAATCTTGGTAGTGTTCAGATCGGCGCATTGCTCTTCAAAGAAACAAGTCTCGGCGTATGGAAGTATGGTAATAAATGGGTTGCAACAAAGGAAATCAAGAAGTTACTCGGCGAAGAGGGCTTCTCATTCCTCCGCACATCAGGTAACAACCACTTCTTTGTACGTGAAAGCGACCATTTGGTTATTGATATCACCTGCGTATTAGATAACAACACACCTGTTCTCGCATTGCTTTACAGCTTCGACCCATCGGTATCAAGTGCTGGTAGTAAAGCCGTAAAGGCACAGGCAAAGATGATTAAAAACTTCTCTGCTGCGAAGAAGGCTTTGAAGTAAGATACAATTTGTTATAGCTTAAATTATTATCTGATATGCGTATAATAAATTTACATAAGCTGCTGCAGATCTCCTTGTTATTCCTATTATTGGGGATAGTGATTGGATGTGCAGAGAATGACAGCTTTGAACAGCCTTATCTGAATCTTTCAGAAAAGGAGATATCTTTCTCTCATCAGATTGATGAGAAGAAAATTACAGTGAACACGAATTGTAAGGAATGGATTGCGACGACTCCGAAGTCGTGGCTACACCTTACACAGAATGGAAACGAACTCACTGTGCAGGTGGATGCTAATCCAACGGGAATGGAAAGAGGTAGCTATATCCTTGTGGATGGTGGTTTGGCTGTACAGAAGATTATGGTTAGTCAGAATGCTTCTGATATCTCGTTGGATATAACGAAAGGTGAGGTTATACTTCCGCAAGTGGGTGGTACGACTACTGTCGACCTGAAATTGGAAGGCGCATCCTACGACCTCACACAGAACGAAAAGCCTGAATGGCTGCAAGTTATCAAGAAAAAACATCGTTTGAAGTTTATTTCTAAGCCTAACTATGCTGTGGCAGAAAGAACTGCAAAACTTACGTTAACCCTTGCTGGAAAGAACTACGATGTGGTTGTAAAGCAGCCTGGGGTCTCTCTCTTTGTCTTGGCTTGTAACCCTGGTAATCCTTTTAGTCTGCATAAGATGATGGAATATGAGTATCGTCGTGGTAGTATGCTTACAGAATATGGCGGTCCAGATGAGGTAAATGGTATCTATGAGGAAAGTTATTTCTTCAGAACACCATCGCCATTGTTCAAGGATGTTGTCTATGTACACGATACGAAGCATTTTGTACCGACCCGTGTCTATACACGTTCGCTGACAAGAGAGGGCGTTAATTCGGTTAAGACACAGGCTTTCCAAGAGTTTATGAAAGCCAATGGATACACAAGAGACGAGAAGGATACGAATCATTACGTCAATGTGAAAGAGGCTTACACGATGGATGTAGATATCAGAGAAGAGAATAACAGTGTCGTGTTATTCTTCTATCAGATGCGCACACAGGATCGTGATTACCCAACCTTCAGTAGTCTTGACCTCGGTCCTATCGACCTCTTAAACAAGAATGATAAGAAGGTGAGTGATGTTGAGAAATACGAAAAGAGCAAGAAAAGTGAGGAGATGAAGCGACAAATGTCTAAGAGTAATGAGGTTGAAGCTATTCTCTACAAGACAAATGACCCTACATTGATTGCTCGTACTTACTTCTTCTATCTTCATAATGATGCCGCTGTACCACAAGAGAAGGCTGGAAGCGTTGAGCAATACAGTTTATTCTACAGTCAGCCAAACTTAGGAATATGGCAGTATGGTAATGAATGGTTCGTAACCCATGAGTTCGACAAACTGCTTACTTCAAACAATTTTGAGTTTGTAGGTTACAATGGTAAGCATAATGTCTATGCTCGTCGTTCTGACTATCTGACCTTGGCTATCTCTGGTGGAGAATATTCCGACGTGAACAATGGTAAGGCAGTCATGCAGATTACTGTTCTATACAAGCCAAGCGTCTTTGCTGGAAGTAAAGAACAACGAATGGCTAAGGTAGAACGAATGCTCAAACAACACAATCCAAGCAAATAATATAGAAAGAAATAGTAATGAGAAAATCTATTATATACTTATGTGCGTGTGCTGTCTCTGGTATGATGCTCGCCACATCGTGCCAAGATGGTTTGGAGTCGGATGCAACTTCGTCTAACACACGTGCGGTCAACATTGACAAAGACCTTTTTGCGGTAAAAGGTTGCATCAATGTGAAGTTGGCAAAGGGTGCGAACCAATCTATACCAACGACCCGTAGTGGTAGCGTTGAGATGCAGAGTGTCCCATCAGAAATAGCTTCAGCAATGCAATATTCAGGTGCTTATAAGATGGAAAGAGTCTTTAAGCCTGCTGGCGAATATGAAGCCCGAACGATAGCTGCAGGACTCGACCGATGGTACACCATCTACTTTGATAAGTCTAAAGATGTGGCTGCCGTATTGGCTCAGTTCAATAAAGCAGAGGGCGTTGAATGTGCTGAACGTGTGTTGCCAATGGCAAGACCAGAGGTCAAGGTTGTTCCTTATAGCCCTTCTGATGCAAGCATGCAAGGAACAGGAAGCAAATTTAACGACCCACTTCTTGGCAAACAGTGGCATTATTATAATGATGGTACGATTAACGCTCGTGCTGTAAAGGGTGCAGACTGTAACGTCAAACCTGTTTGGGAAAAGTACACGACAGGTAAGAAGAATGTCATTGTGGCTGTTGTTGATGGTGGTATCGACATCACGCACGAAGACTTGATTAACAACCTTTATGTCAACGAGAAGGAGAAGAATGGTCAACCTAACGTTGATGATGATGGCAATGGTTTTGTTGATGATATTTACGGATATAACTTTGTTTCTGCAAAAGACGTCATCGGTGGAACGATAGAACCCGATGATGGCGGACATGGTACCCACGTTGCAGGAACTGTTGCAGCACGCAATAACAACGGGAAGGGTGTTGCTGGCATTGCTGGTGGTGATGGCTCTGCAGATAGTGGTGTACGCTTGCTGAGTTGCCAGATATTCAGAAACAAGAACGAACAAGGTGACGCAGCTGCTGCCATCAAGTATGCAGCTGACAACGGAGCTGTTATCTGCCAGAACTCATGGGGTTATTCATCAAACGCTGGTGTCACCTCGATGCCACAGTCGCTAAAAGAAGCTATCGACTACTTCATCAAGATGGCGGGTTGCGATGCTAACGGTAATCAACGTGCTGACTCTCCAATGAAGGGTGGCGTGGTAATCTTCGCAGCTGGTAACGAAAACAAGGAGTTTTCTGCTTACCCTGCTTGCTACGCCCCTACGGTTTCTGTCGCTGCTATGGCGTGGGACTTCTCGAAGGCAAGTTACAGTAACTATGCTAAATGGGTGACGATTACGGCACCTGGTGGCGATCAAGATCGCTTCGGAAATGGAGCAGGAGTATTGAGTACAGTCCCAAAGAAGAATGCTGCATCAGGCTATGCCTACTTCCAAGGCACCTCCATGGCGTGTCCACACGTATCGGGTATTGCTGCGCTCATCGCTTCTTACTTCGGCAAACAGGGCTTTACAAATGATGATCTGAAGAAACGTTTGATTACTGCTTACAGACCTTATAATATCGATGAACAGAACCCAACCTACAAAGGTAAGTTAGGTAAGGGCTATATTGACGCTGAAGCAGCTTTTGAATCAGACACAAAGATTGCCCCAGAGAAGGTAGGTACACTTACGCTCAAGCCTGACTTCGTAGACATCAATGCGGAGTGGAGTATCGCCAAGGATGAGAATAAGACCGCAGCCTTCTATCAACTCTATATTGCTCAGGGCGAATTGACAGCTGACAAGCTCAAGGATATGACCTACAGAGAAATCAATGGTATGGGGCATAGCTTAGGCGAAACTCTTAAGTATGACTTTGATGATTTGAGGGATAACACCACTTACAGCGTTGCCGTAGTGGCAGTTGACCGCTGGGGAAACCTCTCTGAACCAAAGATTCAGAAGTGTACGACCAAACTCAACCATGCCCCAGAGGCTACTGGATTCCCAATAGAAGCCATAGAGGTGATGGAGAACGAACGTAAGTCGTTCAGCTTCAACGTTGTTGACCCTGATGGCCACAACTGGGATGTCAAAGCTACGGGCGAGACAAAGGGTGTTTCTTACACTGTTAAAGGTAACACTGTGACCGTCAATCTCGTTCCAGTGCTTGCAGCTGGTAGTTATACTTGCACCTTCGTACTCTCTGATGACTTAGGAGCCAAGGCTGAGAAGAGCTTTACGTTTAAGATTGTAAAGTATATTCCACCACAGCTAACAAAGCCTTTCGAGAACTATATCATCGGTTTAGACGAGGGTGTCGTTACGATTCCATTGTCAGGACATTACTCATACAGCGATAATGCGCAGCTTACTTACAAGGCTAATGCTGCGAACGGTAGTATCGCTTCAGCCACAGTTAGCAATGACAACCTTCAACTAAAGCCTATGGCAAAGGGTGTTACACGTATCAACATCGCTGCAACTGATGGCCGTGAGACATCTTCTGATGGCTCTTTCCAAGTACGTGTTGTTGAAAAGAAGTCGGCTCCTGTCTATGCTGTCTATCCTGTTCCAGTACAGAAAGACATCCACGCATTGCTCAATCCTGAAGTGAAGCAGGCAGAACTCGTCATCAGTTCTACTGTGGGTGAGCGCGTGATGAAGGCTACTGTGACACCTGATAAGTACAGCGTAGCAACGCTTGACCTTTCTAAACTAACCCCTGGAACATATAAACTGACCGTATATACCAGTAAGGGCAACCACTCCCAGATGTTCATTAAACGATAAACACAAAAAGTATGAATACAAAACATATCATTCTCTTGGCTTGCGCAGTACTTCTTGGTGCTACGCAGGCTAATGCCCAAGGGCAAGATCTCTCGATATTAACAGCCAATCCTGATGCTCGAACAGCTGCTATGGGTAACGCTTCGGCTGCCGTTGAGGGTATGTATCTATACAACAACCCTGCTGCCATCTTCGCATCTGATAAGAAGTTTACCGCAGATGCTTCTGCTTCTCTCTTTGAAAAAGTGGAAGGTGCTGATGGAACCTTTGGGATTTATGCAGCCACAGCTGGCTATAAGTTTGCGAAACGTCATGCAGCCTTCGTAGGTTTTCGCTATGCGGGTGGCTTAAGTCTAAAGGGTTATGACATTTCTGGTAATCCAACAAAGGATTACAAACCTTATAATTGGACACTCGATTTAGGTTACACCTATCTCTTTGGTACTGGCTTCGCGGCGTATGCTACAGGAAGTCTTATCTATAGCCACCTCTCAAAGAATGCTGTTGGTGGTGCTTTCAATGTGGGCGCATCTTATTTGAACAACGAGTTGACGCTCGCCAACAAACCAGCATGCCTCATTCTTGATGCTAAAGTGGGCGCAATTGGTCCAAAGCTCGACTATGGTAACATGCACAAGGCAACGCTCCCTACCCACGTTGCCGTTGGTGGTGCGCTGTCTGTTGACGTGGCTGAGAAGCATCAGGTTGCTGCAGCCTTGTCTACTCGTTATTTCTTCCAACCTTCCGAAGCCAAACTCTTTATGTTAGGTGGTGGACTCGAATACACCTACAACAAGATGGTATCGGTGCGTGCTGGCTATGAGTATGGTGACCACGACCTCAGTCATGTCACCATGGGTGCAGGCTTCAAGTATCACGGTTTGCGTCTGAACGGAGCTTATAATCTTAAGACGGCAGATGCTGGGAGCAGCTATTGCACCATCGGCATTGGTTATGACTTCTAATAAGAATTACAAATAAATCAATTCATCAAATCAAAAATAATAAGTTATGAAGAAAACTTTATTCTCAATTTGTGCATTAGTCCTGAGTCTTACAGCTTCCGCTCAGATGACTGAAACACCACAAGGAAAACTGATTGACAACCTGTATCGTAGCACAAAGTCTTGGGTAAAGAAGGGCTGGACTGGTATAAAGGCAGGTAGATATGAAGGCTTAGTTTCTAAGATTGTAATCGGCAATGATGGTAGTATTTACATTTACAATCCACTTTCTGGTCTCAACAGCAAGTCTTGGCTGAAACTTGAAAAGCAAGCTGATGGCAAATATAGAGCAAAGTTACCTACAACGATCTATACGGACGATAACGGTGACGATGACGATGAAGAGTCATCAAGTGAGCGTATCCTCAAGCTAAATCGTATGGTTGCCACAGGAGACAATGATTACCAACCTGTTGGTGGAACTTTGAACTATGTGGACTTCACATGGGACGGCAAAGAACTCAGAATGAGTGGCATGGGTCAAAGAAAACAAATATGGGGTATTGCGTATAATAATAAATGGGAAAGTCAGTATGGTGGCGACTGGGCTATGACGATTGAGCCACTTAATGAACAGCTTATTACACCATCTGCTACGGCTACAAAGAGTCAGTACACCGTTACTTCTAAGGAAGAGACCTCTCCACGTATTGTTGATGCAATGACAGATGGCAATGATATCTATCTCAAAGGATTGTTCAAGAGTTCAAAGCTTGCGAATGTTTGGATAAAACTCACAAAGCAAGGTAATAAGGCTGTGATGCAAACAAATCAATACTTAGGTAAGACGCTTAAGACAGATTTCAAGACATACGACAGTGATAAGTCAGAGTATCATACCTATGCTGCTGCTTTTGAGAATGCAACCACTGTTGCCAACGAACTTGAGTTCAGTATCGATGGGTCTGGTAAGCTGACTGCTAATAAGATTCTTCGCACCTCTTTGGGTAAGAGTAGTGAAGAGAACATTACGGAAGAGGAATATGTTAAGAGCTATGAGAATCTTGTCTTGACTCCTTATAGTCAGCAGGCAGTAGCCAACCCTAAGACCCCAACCCTACATTATTGCTCTGCTTCACTAAGTTATGACTACTCTATTACTACAACGACTTTAGCATTCTATGTTGATAATGTTGATGTTAATGGTAACTACCTCAACCCAGAGAAGATGTATTATAACGTCTATGTCAATGGTAGTACGACGCCATACACCTTCAAGAAGTCACAGTTCGTCTATATGGATGAGAATGAAATGACGAACATTCCATTTAACTATAAAGACAGATTGAATAGCGACTTTAAGATTGTCGAAAACGAGCGTTTCGTTCACTTCTATGATAATGGCATCCGTACGCTCAAGGTCGTAATGGTATACGAGGATGGTGGTAAGAAGTATTCAAGTGAACCACTGAGTACTACTGTCGCTACTGGCATCGAGAGCACTACTTTCAACAAGACAACTACTGAGAAGTATTACACCGTTGATGGTCGCCAGCTCAAGCAGCCACAGAAGGGTCTTAACATCATCAAGTCTTCTGATGGCACTACACGTAAGGTGGTAATTAAGTAAACGAGTTTACGAGTTTACGAGTTGACAAGTAAACAAGGTAATTGTATTATTGGCAAGTAAACGAGTAAAAGTTATATCTGTTATAACTAATACTCGTCTGCTTGCCATTTTTTTGTTTGTTATCCTCGGCAATATTCTTTACCCATACCTCCTGTTACTATGTCTTCTATGTACCCTGTTCTCGCAAGCAACTTGTTAACTCGTCCACTTGTTAACTCTGTTACTTTGTCTTCTATATACCCCGTCTTTACAAGCAACTTGTTAACTCATCTACTACAAACTTGTCTACTCGCCTACTTGTCAACTCCGTTATTCCGTCTTCTTGATGAACCTAAGTTTAATTCTTTTCCCTACTTCTTCTTTTCCACCACAGGTAGTAGCCGCTAATAGGGAGGAAACCACCGATGAAGGCTGCAATAGCGTAGAGAACACGTGAGAACCAACCACCCCAGCTTCCAGTATGCAACTGCTTAAAAAGCTTACCACCCTTTGGTTTCTTGCCATGTTGGTCGCCTTTCATATCTTTTGCTTCGTCCTTAGCTGCTTGTGTCTGTTGCTTTATCTGACTTGTGTCTACCTGTGCAAAAGTCTTGTCGTTTGTTGCGCTCTGCTTAGCTCCGTCTTTTGGCTGTTGCATCTTCATACCCTTTGGTGGCATAGGTTGTCCGAAGAGTTTTGACATACCCTGTCTGTACCAACCGAAAGAGAAGACGGGTCCAGTGAGAGACATGAGGAGAAGGAAGATGACAACATAGATTCCTAACGACACATGAGAGTCGTAAACAAAGCGGCGGAAGCCTTTGTTTGTACTGATTTTCAAACGATTTTTTAGTGCTTTCTTGCTCTTTGGCCACCAGATGACAATCCCTGAAAGCAATACTATCGTCATACAGATTGACGACACTGCTGTGAGGATTCTTCCCAATGATAGTCCACCATCATGTGCGTTCTCTGGTTTCATAAAGAGCCAGCGGTGCAGTTGTACGATTGTTGTATAGATGGGTAACTCTTTGGCATTCATGTCAAACAGTGGTGCGAGATCTTTTATTAGTAATATTGCCAGACCGCTAAAACATAGAATTGCCATCACTACGCCTAATGGTAAGGCAAACCATTTGTGAATCTTTAGAAAGAATTTTCTCATATTCTATAATAATTATTGTTTTCTTATTTCTTTGTTAATACATATCTTTTTATCTATTCTTCTCCTTCTCTTCTGCAATAGATATTTTTTAAGACTTATGTGCTTAGATGAATGACTGAAACAAAAGTTTAATCTTGTGTATATTGCTTAACTTTTATTTGCGTTTGCGAGTGTGAACATTCATTATAGAATTGTTAGCTCAACTTCATTCGTCTCCATACCCAATTCGGAATATGTCGCCACAAGTAGGTGAGTATACGCCAACGACAATCGATGATGCAGATATGACGATGCTTATTAATCGCTTTTATGATGCTGCGAGCCACCTTCTCTGTAGTCATTAACATGGGAAGATTTGACGTACCAGCGAGTAGGGGAGTGTCAACAAATCCAGGACGAATATCTGTGAAGTGGATGTTAAGATGTTTGCTGTTAGCGAGTTGCTCTAATGCTTGTAGATAGGTGTTTTGCATTGCTTTCGTTGCACTGTAAGCAGGAGCAGGACCGAGCCCTTTTGTTCCTGCGATGGATGTAATACAAACGATGTGCCCACCCCCATTGGCTGCAAAATAACGAAAGACACACCCTACCATCCTTGTAAATCCGAGTGCGTTGGTTTCCATCGTTTTAAGTTCTATTTCAGCATCAAGATTAGGGTTTTTCCATCCGATTCCAGCTGCATGAAAGTAGAGCTCAAGTCCCCCCATACGCTCAATAAGTTGCAGGAGAGTTGCTTCTGCAGCTTCGTCAGTTACATCAATCTGTGCGGTAAAGACATGCTCTGGAGCGGTATTTTGCAGGTCTCTCAGTTTGTCTGTACGACGAGCTGCTACACCCACAGTCCAACCCTCTCTGATGAGTAGTCGTGCCACTTCGTGACCGATACCACTGCTGGCACCTATGACGATTGCTCTTTTCATTTCAGTAAGTTCTTAGGTAATAATTTGTTGAGACTGTCATCGCGAATAATCTTTGGTGCAGCCTTACCTGGGAGTATCAATATTTTTTTACCATTTCGGTAGATGTGTAGCTGTCGTGATCGAATAACAGCTGTTATCTCTCCATCAGACTGTATCGCTTGCCATATTGGGTGATAAACGCCATCTTCATTGAATAGCTTCTTTTGTAGATGGGAACACATATTGGTTGTGTCGAGTTCTAACATCTATTTTCTTGAATTTGAATGTTATTGTTTGAATGCAAAGCTATTTCTTTGCCTTACTTTCTGCAAAGTTATGAAAATAAATCGTATAACAAGTAACAGAAAGAAAAAATACGTGTTGTACGTTGGAGAGAAAGTTTGTGATTGTTCGTGTGCTTTCCTTCTGTTTAAGGAGAAAAAAAGTGCAAACCACGTAACCCGTTGTTCTACACCTCCCTCGCGGAAAGAGGGGGAAATGACCATTCCGCTGTAACTCCTTGTATCATAGTCTTTTATTTTTTTAT
>ERZ772807.1919-NODE-1919-length-11196-cov-3.887622_pt1 | contig 11196 bp, 24 predicted proteins | sample MGYA00511472_ERZ772807 | MGnify/ENA primary metagenome ERZ772807 (study PRJEB29015, sample SAMEA2737947) | human oral metagenome | biome: human oral; feature: human-associated habitat; material: dental | place: China | collected 2039 ...
CTTTCGTTAAAGATGTAATTATTTTAATAATGATTGGATTACAATTCAAAAGAAAGGGAAGGAGGTGTCTTGATGAGAGTTCATATTCCTGCACAGGGAGAAATAGAAACTGATAAAGTGATAGCTGGAATAGAAGCATTAAAAGGGCTTACGGAATTAGAATTTAAAGAAGTAGTAAGATCTATTGAAAAATATTTTAAAGGAAAAAAAGAGAAACTCACCTTTGATGTTGAAGTTACAGAAGATGAGTTTCTGAAAAAAATAAAAGATTATTATAGAAATTCTAACGGAACTATTCTTCTATAGCAATTTGAATATGTACTGGACTTAAAAAATATTTTTTATCTTTATGGATAATTTGGACAATTGGCATATCATAAAAACTGTTTTCAATAAAATCATGAGCATTTTTGATATATCCATCTTTAGCCCAATTATATGGAGAAAAAAACTGATTATTATATCCAATTTGATAATCTTCGGTAAGTTCAGTCCATTGTCCAAGTAGACAAGCATAAACTTTATACATAACTATAAACCTCCCTTCTTCTTGATAATTTGTTTTGGCGAATAAATTATAGCACAAAGCGGAGGATTATAAAATGAGAAAAGGGAGGAGGTGTGAGAAGTGAATGAAAAAAAATTAATAGAAAAATGTTATGAAGAAATGTTAATTTTTTTAAAAAATAATTTTATTCAAAAAACAGGAATAGAATTAATAGAAGACGAAAATAACATTACTGATATTATACACATTTTTACTGCAATGAGAAAAAGTAAATATAGAGATTCCGAAAAAGAAAAAGAAATAAAACAAGAAATTTATAAAAATTTACACAAATGTACGGAATTGAAAGATTTTAGAAATAGAAATAGAAGATGTGTCCTTTTATTAGATGCATTGAATCGTAAGGACACATATTAAAACTAAATCAAAAAAGACAATGCGATTTTCAAAGAACAAAAATCTTCAATAAATCCTGTACAAATTTCATTATTATACTCAAAAGTTACACCGCCAAGACCGAAATCTTGGATAAAGATTTCATCTTCTAAATGTAATTTTTCAGTAGTTTCCATAGGAGCAAATTCTCCGTTAGGAAGTAACAGAACTTTAAAATCATTAACTTTTGAAATCGCATAAACGATAGCTTTAACCATAACAACACCTCCTTTCTTGAGGATTTGATTTTATTTGGCGATATTATTATAACTCAAAAGGGGGTAAAAATGAAATAAGGGAGGTGTGGAATGGTATTTATTATTTCAGAAACGTTAATAATATTTTTACTTGTGTATATAATTGCAAAATTGAAAGTAGAGATTGAAGATTTGCAAGGGAAAATAATTGGATTAAAAATTCAGATTGCGTTTCAAAGATATTTTTCAAATAAAAAGAAGAACAGAATCAAAAAGAAAAGCGTAAAAACGTTTAGATATAAAAATTATCAAGTTAAAAAGTAGGAGATATACAAAATGGATGAAAAAAAATTTGAAGAAGGGATAAATTGTTTTGCACAATTGCTCGGTTCTTTTCTTGAGTTACGAAAAATGGGATATACACAGGAAGAGATAAACTGGGCATACAACACGATGAGTGGAAATTTTGTGCCAAATTTTGATATGAAGAATTTATCTAATTTAATTGAAAGTAGAAAAGAAAATTGAAAAGTAATAAAAAAGCACTTCAAATGAAGTGCATACAAATATTTTCATAATTTGATTATATCAAATTTAGTAAATTAAGTAAAGAGGTGTAGGAAATGAGATTCTCGACATATTTAAACAACGCCAAATGTATGGAGTGGAAAATAAATGCACAGCAAGGAATATTATTTGCTTTGTTGTATGAAGCTCCAGCCTGGGCAAAAGAAGAAATAATTGAAAATAGAACTTATTATTTTGTATCAAGAAATTTGATACTTGAAGAGTTGCCGATGTTTTTTGAAAGGTCTGATACTGTATATAGAAATTTAAAAGTATTGCAGGAAAAAGGACTTATTGAATATATTAAACAAGGTAAAAAGGATTTAATAAGAATTACTGCAAAAGGTAAAACTTGGAATGAATTTAAAGAAAATAATTCGGAAAAAAATCCGTCTTTTGAAGAAAACTCGGAAAAAAATCCGAGCAAATTCGGAAAAAAATCCGAAAAACAAGAAAAAAACTCGGAAAAAAATCCGACAAATAATAATACTATATATAATTATAATAATACTAATATATTAAATAATAATATACATGTGAAAAATGAATTTTCACAATCGTGCGACAAAATAAAAAACAACTGGATAAAAATTGCTCATGAATATAAATTGTCAGGTACACAATTAAAAATAACTGAAAAACGAAAGAGAGTTATTAATAATTTACTGAAAGAATATTCAGCAGAAGAAGTATTACAAGCGATGGAGAAAGTGCATACTTCAAGTTTTCTGCAAGGAAATAATAAAACAGGATGGCAAATATCATTTGACTGGTTTATTAATAAATCAAATTTCTTAAAAGTACTCGAAGGAAATTATGACGATAAAGTAAATATCAATAATTCCAAAAAAGAAAAAAAATCAAGTAATTATCAAGAAAAAGACTTTGTTGGAGTAACTGACGAAAGTATCGCAAATTTATTAGGAGGATTGACGGGAAATGAATAATCAAGAATTTAACGAAGTATTTAAACTGCTTTTAGCAGCTTATCCAAATACGAAAGACAAGGAAAGTGTCGCAACTATTTATTTTTTGACAATTGCAAATGAGCTGACTAAAAAAGAATTTGCAGAAGTGGTTGTTAAAATCTTAAAAACCAGAAAAAGCGGATTTATACCACAACCGGCAGAGATTTTGGAAGTTGCAAAAAAGGCTGCCAACATTGAACACCAAGTGATTTTAGCAAAAAAAATGTTGATTGAAGGGGTTAGAAAAGTCGGCAGTTCAGGAATGGTGGCTTTTGAGGACAAAGGTCTTCACGCTGTAATCGATTTTCTTGGGTGGCGTAGAATTTGCACAATGGACAAAGTTGAATTTGATAATTTTTTAAATTTTCAGTTTGACGGAATTTACAAGGATTTTTTAGAAAATCCATACAAAACAAGAAATTATTATTCAGGCACATATAAAATCATTGGACAAGCGAAACCAAAACTTATCACTTATGCGAGTGTCGGTATAAAAAATACTGAAAATCTTAATTTTATTAAGCTGGAATATAAGCCACGAAATGAAGTTAGAGCAGTTGATTTTAGTGAACTTAAAGAAAAAATGCTAATAGGAGGATAAATAGAAATGACAAAAGAACGATTGAAATTGATGAAGCAAATCAGTTCTGAAACGGCGAAAAAAGTCGAAGAAAAAGTTGTAAATATAACGAATTTTGAAATTGATTTTTTTGTTGAGCATTTGAGAAGCGAATTAAAAAATATAGGAGGGTAAGGAATGTGGAAATGTAAGAAATGTGGATGCAATTGTTTTTATCAGGACATAACAGGTGGAATTTCTGAGGTTTTAGAAATGAATAAAGATGGGGAAGTGCTTGATGAAATCAACGGTGTGGAATATGGCGATTTTTCGTGTGCGAAATGTGACAATTCAAGTCCAAAAATACAAGAAATAGCTTATTGGGAGGAGACAGATGGAGAAGAAATAAGAGTAGAGAACAGGAGAGAAAAACAAGAATGAGAATTTTTATATCTGGAAATGTGCCGAGTTCCAAAAACAGCAAACGCTGGACAGGAAAAAGGCTGATAAATTCAGAAACCGTAATGAAATACAAGAAAAATACGGCTGATGAATGGTGGCAAAAAGGAATAAAATTCAGGGAAATGTTAAAAGGCAAAGAAAAGCCTTACAAAATCGGATTTTATTTTATAAGAAACAGTAAAAGGGCATTTGATTATGTGAATGTTGCACAGCTTCCGTTAGACTTAATGCAGGAAAATGAATGGATAGAGAACGACAACATGGAAAATATTGTTCCTGTATTTTTAGGTTATGAAGTTGACAAGGAAAATGCAGGGTTGAGAATAGAAATTTTATAGGAGGAAATAAAAAAATGACAAATGCAGAAATATTAGATTTGAAAAAAATGGATATAAGATATTTAGAGAAAATGAAAAAACTTGTTAAAGAGTTCTACATGGCTTTTGGACAAGAGAAATATCTGAATAAGGGAATGTACAGAGCAGCGAACATTGAACGGATTAAACTAAGAAATAAATTATTTGATGAAGAACTAAAGGAATTTTTGGAAGCTGAAACAGATGTGGAGAAATTAGATGCTATTTGTGATATGTATTACATAGCGATAGGCACAACACTTGAGCTAGGGGCATACGGGAATCAATTTTATGTAATTGATTATTACAAAAAAAGAACTTGGTTTAATGATGAACTAATTATGGAAGCGTTCGAGGAAGTTCACAAAAGCAATATGTCGAAACTTGAAAATGGAAAAGCAATTTTCAGGGAAGATGGAAAAATATTGAAAGGTAAAAATTATTTTAGACCAAATCTGGAAAATTTTTTTTAATAACTTATGTATATACAAGTTAAAGTGCATAAGAAAAAATTAGGAGGAATATTAATGAATGAATTAATAAAAATTGAAATAAATGAAAACAATGAGCAAGTTGTAAGCGGGAGAGAACTGCATAAATTTTTAGAAGTGAAAACTAGATACAACGACTGGATAAACAAAAGAGTTAAAGAGTATGGATTTATCGAAAATATTGACTTTGTAGCTATTACTCAAAAAAAAGTAACAGCTCAAGGGAATACAAGCGAGTATACGGATCATCTTTTGAAAATAAATATGGCAAAAGAATTGGCTATGATTGAGAACAATGAAAAAGGGAAAGCGTTGAGAAAATATTTTATTGAATGTGAAAATAAGTGGAATAGTCCTGAAATGATTTTGATGAAAGCTAATCAAATACAAAATAGAATGATTGAAAACTATCAAAAAGAAATACAGGGTATAAAAATTGAGTTAGCTTATTAAAAGGAGATTGTAGCTGGAGTGACGGAAAATATAGATGTTTATCAGAAACAAAAAATATTAAACAGAGTCGTGAAACACAAAGGTAGCAATTTCAGCAACAGATGGAATGAACTATATATAGTTTTTAGAGAAACATATGGCATAGATTTGAAAGCTAGGCGGAAAGGGTATGACTTGAAGCAGATTAAAAACGGTGACAAATGCAAAAGCGTGTTAGAGTATGCCGTAAAATTTGGACATCTGGATAAATTATATAACATAGCTTTAAAATTGTACGAGACTGATATGGACGAGATTATTCATAATATCAAAATTGGATTGAATTAAGAGAAGGAAGGACAATGGCAACTGAATAATAACTGTGATAAACATTTTCTTTGATAAAAAAATAAAATATGCTATACTTTATAAAAATACTCGGATAGGGAGAGAAATGTTACGCATGTGTATAAAATCAAAAGAAAATATAGAGTTTAGGTTTGAAGGATCGAGCGAAATAGATGCTAAAGAATTGTCTGTTTTTTTAAATGAAACAATTAATATGTTTCAGACAATCGTAAATCTTAACGATACAGATATACCTGTAAGATTAAATATAAACGCTTTTGAAAAAGGAAGTTTTAAAATTATTGCCACAACTGTAGCAGATGTTGGAAGAAAGATATTTAAAAAAATAAAAAGCTCGAGAGAAGTGGTTGAAGCGTTCAAAGAAGTCTTGGAAGTAAAGGATAAACTTAAAGGTGAAAAACCCAAAGGGACTAATGAAAAAGGGATAGTATTAGGAAATGGCGAGGTAATTAATAATGGCAATCAATTGGTTCTGAATATATATGGAGATGATAATAAAATGGAAATGATAGACAGGGCAATAGAAACATTTACAAAAAGCATACCTGACGGAAGAAATTTGGATGTTAAGGATAACAAAGGGACTTTTGTTATAAACGAGGAAACGAAGGGAAATTTATCTCAAAAGATAAAAATAAAAAAAGAAGAAAAAACACAAGAAAAAGAAATTATAGAAAATAGAACTTTAATCATAAAAAAACCAGATTTAACAATGAGGTCAAGATGGGAATTTATAAGTGATAAAGTAATTAGGGCAACAATATTGGATGAAAAATTTAAAAAAAGAGTATTTAATAAAGAATTTTTAATACATTATGGTCAAGAATTGAATGCGAAACTAAGGATAAAAACAAAATATGATGAGCATTTAGAAATTATAGAAACAAATTATGAAATTCTAGAAGTTTATGATTCCGAAAGTTGAATGCTATAATCACAGTTATTAATTTAGCTGTGATTTTTTTATACAAATAGTAAATAAAATATAAAAATATTGAAATTTATATAATAAGAACGATAAAAATATATCAAAAGTGTGAAAAAATACTAAAATTATATTTTAAAGTTTTAAAATGGAGGAAAAATGGAAAATAAAATAAATAAAATTACGAAAAAGAAAATAAGTTTTGTTAAATGGAAATTAAGAGAAGGCGAACATTTATCAGAAAGTGAAGTATCTTTTTGCCAGAATAATCCAGAATATTTTGAAAATATAAAATTTATAAAAAAGAAAGGATTTTAAAATGGCAGACGCTCAAATTTTAAAAGATGAGTTAGTAGTAACAGTAGCTGTTGAAAAAATTTATCCCAGCTTAAAAAAGCAACTTGAGGAACATTTAAGAAAACTTAAAATTACAGTTATTCCAATAAAAAAACTTACAAAAGCACAGAATGGATTAATTCATGTGCTTTTAAAACAGTTTGCAGATGAGCTTGGATGGACAATGCAGGATATGAAAGAATATCAAAAAGAACAATTTGCATTAAGTAGAGATTTAGAAAAGTTTTCGACAGCAAGTTGTGATATAGAAACGGCAAACGATTTTATAGCGTTTATAATAGAACAAGCGTTAGAAAACGAAATAAACTTATATGTGCTCAATAAACACGACAACAGGTATAAAAGTATACTTAAAGTGGATAAAACGACAGAGAGGTATGTTATAGCTTGTCTGAGAGCAAAGATGTGTGCAATTTGTGGAAGAAAAGGGGCAGATTTACATCACTGGAATACAATTGCAAGTGCAGCGGGAACTTATGAGAATGATGATGGACTAAAAACACCATTTATGAGTTTATGCAGAATACATCACAACGAGTTTCACGATAAAGGTCAAAAGGAGTTTGAAGAGAAGTATCATATAGAAGGTGTGTGGTTGAATCCACAGTTGGTTTATGAGTTGTTGGGAGTTTATCCTAATCACTTTAAGTTATTTAGAAAAAGATTAAAAGAGGGGTATTATAGAGAGATTATTTAGGAGGAGTAAATGAAAATAGCAATATTGTTAATATTATTAGTACCAATTTTATTTTGGATTGTATTTATTTGGACAATATTTGAAAATGCAGTAGAAAGAATGAAGAATTATAATCTGCTCGGAATGTTAGCAAGTTTAGGTTTTGGAATACTTATGGCTTACGGATTGTACGAGTTTTTATTGAAAATAATAGATCCGGGATAAATTTATTGATGTTAGAAAAAAAACGAAAATAGGAGAAAGTATGAAAAATAAGGATAGAATGCAGTTTAATTTAAAAAACTGGGAAAAACGTGGTTTCTTTGGAAATTTTTGGAGTAAAAATGATAAAAGAGCAACTTTTGAAAAAATATTGAATAAAGACAAGTATAAAAAGAAATGAGGAAATAAAATGGAACTTATAGAATTATATGGAATAAAGATAAAAGAATTAACAGAAATATTGAAAGATGAAAGAGTAAGAAAATTTGAAATAAAAGAATACACAAATTACATAGATTATCTCATTATATCGTTTGAATTAAATTATGAAAAGAAAATACAGTTTGATATACGTTTAAGTGATATGAAAGATTATCAAAGTCGGAGTTTATCAATAGAAGAAATAAGTTCTCAATTTGATGAAAAAATTGCAAAATTAAAAGAATATTTAGAAAGCAAAAATAAAGGTGAGCTTAAAGAACTTGAGAATAAAATATCTGAGTATGAAGCAGAACTTAAAAAGGCGAAGGAACAATATGATAAAATAAACGATTATGGTGAGAATTTATAGAGTTAGGAGGAATAAATGGAAACAATAATGAGAATTTTAAGTACGGCAGTTACAATATTTTTAGTTTTCTTTTTAGTTAGCTATTTGTATGCTTTAATTGAGGATGTAAAAAAGAATCTTAAAAATATAGCCAGAATTAATTATACATTTTACAATATAGTTTATTTTTTAGTTTTTTGGTTTTTAAATATTCTGCTGATTTATGTAACAATAAATTTAATTGTATTTTTTGCAATTAGAGTATAAAAAAAATATAGTCAAAACAGTTGCAAATGTTGGTAAAATAAGGTATAATAAGGGAGTGATAAAATGCTTACTAAAGAGCAGATAAAACAAATTGAAAGTAACAAAAACCTTTTTTTGTTTATAGTAGAGTTACTAGAAGAAATGAACAAAAAGGGGGAAAAAGAGATGACAATTATTTTTAATAGCGGGAAAGTAATAAGAAGAAAAAAAACAAATACAATTGGATAAAGGCAAGAGTTATGAAAGTTAATGAGCCGATTTATAGATAAACTATAGAAATATAGTCTATTTATAAGTCGGCTCTTTTTGTTTTTGAGTATAGAAATAGCAAAATTTATATGAAAGAAGTGATAGAAATGTATATTAAATGTGAAAAAATTAAAGAATTAGCAAAAAAAATAGAAAAAGAAACATTGAATGACTGTGAAGTAAAATATGAAGGAAAAGAGGATGAACGCATTGAAATATGGACAAAAACTTATGAGTGTTTTTCATATACTTCTAAAAGAGGATTAATATTTGAAATGCAAGATGGTTATTTGACTGGAGAAGAAATAGAGTATTTATTTAACGAATATAAAAAAATAAAAGAAGTAATTCAAAATTTTTTAGAACAAAAGGAAAAATAAAATGGGTATTATGATAACTATAATGGGTTTTATTATTTATATCATAGTAATGTTGATAGCATTTGAGGTTATCAATTATAATTTGAAGAAATATCTAAATGAAAGAATAAAAAGAAGTTTAGAGTTATTAAATAAATTACAAGATATAAGTAAAGATATTGACAATGAAATAGATGGATTAAAGATAATGATATATGACAGATATCTTGATAGATGTAGAGTAGGGATGAAGAAACAGAGAGAAGAAGACAAAGGATTGAGGGACAAGCTAGAAGAAATAGAGAGCAAATACTCAAAATAATGAGTGTATCAAGTAAATATTAAAGTTAAAGCGAAGAAAAAATAAAATTTTGATTAAAAAGGTACTTCTGAGAGGTCAAAAAATAGCGAGCGGGTTCGAAGCCCCAGAAAAAATATGTATGACAACTTTTTTTTGTTTAATGTCGTGTCGGAAAGGGATAAATAAAAATGAAATGAAGATAGATAATGAAACAATTGTTAGTTTAAAAATATTATCAAAAATGATAGGTTTGAGTGAAAGGCAAATACAGAGACTCGTTAAAGAAGGTGTAATAAAGAAAAACGACAATGGGAAATATTTACTAGTTGAAAGTGTGCAAGGGTATTTAAGTTATGTGGTAGATAAAAATGATACAAATGTGGACTTGAAAGACGAAAAAATCAAGGAAGAGATAAAGAGAATAAAAAAAGACACAGAATTAAAAGATTTAAAAATCAAGGAAACTAAAAATCAATTACATTTAGCCACTATTGTCGAAAAAGTGATGACTGATATGCTTATGAATATTAAAGGGAAGCTGCTTTCTATATCTAGCAAGGTAGCGCCGGCTGTAATTGCAGCGGATAATCTTGGAGAAATTCAGGATGTTATTCAAGATGAAATATTTGAGGTTTTAGAGGAACTTAGCGAATATGATCCAGATATGTTTAAAAATAATAAAATTTTTGTAGAAAATGAGGAAGATATGGAAGTGAAAGTTGAAAGTGAAAAGAAAATTAGAGGAAGACCTAAAAAGAACAGTTAAATTATTTAAAAAAATTGCTTTGGTTTTAAAGCCACCGCCAAAATTAACAATTGATACTTGGGCGGACATGTATAGAGTTTTATCAACTAAAAGTTCAGCAATTCCAGGAAAATGGAAAACTGACAGAGTGCCATTTCAAAGAGAAGTAATGAGGGCAATTTCTGATAAAAATACAGAAAAAGTTGTGATGATGTATGGAGCTCAGTTATCAAAAACAGAAATTCTTATGAATACTGTTGGATATTTTATGGACTACGAACCTTCTCCGATTATGTTTTTAATGCCCACGAAAGATATGGCGGCTGATTTTTCAACAACACGGCTCAATGACATGATTCAATCAACACCGCAACTTAGGAGCAAAGTAATTGAAAGCGCTGATGCCAGAGATACAAAAAGGCAAAAAGAATTTTCGGGCGGATACATTGTTTTAACTGGGAGTAATTCAGCTTCAGAATTAGCAAGTAGACCAATTAGAGTTTTGTTGGCAGATGAAATCGATCGTTTCCCTAGAAGTGCTAAAAAAGAAGGAGATCCATTGAATTTGGCGATTGAAAGGGTAAAAACTTGGGCAAACAGCAAAATAGTTTTAACGAGTACACCAACGATCAAAGGTGGAAGCAGAATAGAACTTGAGTATGAAAATAGTTCTAAAGATGAATACTATATTCCTTGCCCAAAATGTGGAGAAATGCAAACTTTAAAATGGGGAAATATTATTTTTGAAGATGTGTCACATAAATGTGAGAAATGTATGGAAACTTCAACAGAGTACGAGTGGAAACGAAACCTTATTAAAGGCGAATGGAGAAGCACCAATCCTGATGTAGACCCACATATTTCAAGAGGATTTCATGTATCAGAGTTATATAGCCCGTTCACCAAATGGGCTAGTATGATTCGTAAATTTAAAGCAGCAAAAGGCGATGAACAATTGATGAAAGTATTTGTCAATACGGCTCTTGGGGAATGCTGGGAAGAAAAAGTTGAAAGATTTAACTTTGAGGAAATACAGGCAAGGGCTGAAGACTATGGCGAATACTTGAATCATGAAGATGGAACTTATGAGGAAGTAGAAATCCCTGATAGGGTTAATGTGCTTACAGCTGGTGTCGATGTTCAAGATAATAGGCTTGAAGTTGAAATTGTTGGATGGGCAAAAGGTGAAGAAAGCTGGGGG
>ERZ772807.1921-NODE-1921-length-11191-cov-4.532417_pt1 | contig 11191 bp, 8 predicted proteins | sample MGYA00511472_ERZ772807 | MGnify/ENA primary metagenome ERZ772807 (study PRJEB29015, sample SAMEA2737947) | human oral metagenome | biome: human oral; feature: human-associated habitat; material: dental | place: China | collected 2039 ...
TGCCGATTTCCATTTGGCTGCCGGTGCCGACTTCGGCGTGGTGGACTTCGACTTCGATGCCGATTTCTTCCAGAATATTCACCATGGCCGAACGCAAATCCTGCCCTGCGTCCACGGGTGCGACGGGTGCGTAGCCGCCTTTCACGCCGGCGCGGTGGCCGGTGTTTTGGCCGTCCAGATGCAGGCCGCTGGCCCATGCGCCGCTTTCGGAGGTGATTTCGTAGCGGGTTTTGTGCATGTCGGTTTCAAATTCGATGCCGTCGAAAACGAAGAATTCGGGTTCGGGGCCGAAGAAGGCGGTGTCGCCGATGCCGGAGGATTTCAGATAGGCTTCGGCGCGGCGGGCGATGGAGCGCGGGTCGCGGTCGTAGCCTTGTCCGTTGGCGGGGTCGATGACGTCGCAGGTCAGCACGACGGTAACGTCGTCGAAGAAGGGGTCGATGAAGGCGGTTGCGGGGTCGGGGCGCAGCTGCATGTCGGAAGCCTGGATGCCTTTCCAGCCGCCGATGGAGGAGCCGTCGAACGCTTGGCCGTTTTCAAACCATTCTTCGGGGTCGTCCAATACGATGCGGGCGGGAATGGTGAAGTGGTGCTGTTTGCCTTTGGTGTCGGTAAAACGCAAATCGACAAAGCGGGCTTCGTGTTCTTCTATCAGTTTGATAACGTCTTTGACGGACATGGTCTGCTCCTGAAATGGCGGGAAAATGGGACGGCACGCAATATAAACATGAAAGGTAAAATTATCAACAATTTTACACCTTCGGCCGGGATACTTGTGTTTTAGCTTCGTTGAAGCCGCGCTTTCAGACGGCCTTTTCGGTGGTGAGGCCGTCTGAAAGCGGGTTTTCGGCAGCGGATGCGGCATTGCCGCGCGGGATATTCCGCCATTCCGCGCGTTCCGCGCCCAGTGCTTCTTCGAGGACGCGGCGGGCGTTTTCAGACGGCATCCGGCCGCAGAGGAAGACATCGACGGCGGCGAAGCCGTATTCCGGCCAGGTATGGATGCTGATGTGCGATTCGGCCAACAGCAGTACGCCGGTTACGCCGCCCGCGCCGCCGAAGGTGTGGAAGCGGCTGTCGAGTACGGTGGCCTGCGCGGCTTCGGCGGCGGCGGCAAGGATGGTTTTCAGACGGCCTTCATCGCGCAGGAGGGTGGGGTTGCAGCCGTAAAGGTCGAGCAGGCCGTGGCGGCTGAGGCTGCGGGTCATTTGTGGCCTCCGGAGAACCCGCCGCCGTAATAGCCGCCGCTGCTGTTGTAGCCGCTGTAACCGCTGCTGTCGGTGTTGGAAAACATATAGTTCAGGCCGGTGGCCAGTGAGACGACTATCAGACTGACGGTGAGGAAGCGCGAGAGCGAAGGAACTGCGCCGTCTTCCGATGCCATGCCGAAGTTATAGAGATAAAAGCCCGCGATGCCGACAGTGGTTGCTGTCCATTCGCCGTCGCCGTAGAAAAAGGCGGGCAGGTTGAGGACGCACAGGAGGGCGAGGGTAATCCAGACGATGCCCGACGGGGTTTGTCGGTTGTCGCCGGACAGGGTGTTCATCGCGGCCGTTTTCAGGCCGAAGGCTTCGGCGATTTCGCGTTTGCTTGCGGGTTCGCTGCGGCTCCAGGCGATTTCGTTTACGGACAGTTCGGAGCTGATTTTGCCTTTGCCGCTTTTGTAGTCGCTGTGAAAGGTGAGGTCGCGGTGGCGGACGTGCCAGTAGAACGCGCCGGCAGCATAGCCGACACGGCTGCCGTAGTCATAAAGTTTGTCGCCGCCCTGGGGCTGGCCGTGGCGGTCGAGGCGCGGCCAATCGCGGAGTGTTTGGGCGATTTCCCAGCCGCTGTCGGATTCGATCAGCCAGAGGAAGCTGCCTGAGGTCGGATGGTAGAGCAGGTATTCGCGCCAGAATCCTTCGGGGACGACGCCGGTGGGGCGTTTGAAGGCGTACATCAGGTCGAAGGCGGTTTGGGCGTCGAGTTCTTCTTTGTGTACTGCGCCGATGACGATGTAGTTGCGGCCGCGCAGTTTGCCCTTGCTGCCGATAGGCAGGGTAAGTGCTTTTTGCTGGGCGGCGCGCATGGCGTCGGCTTCGATGAGTTCGACTGTGCCGTCGACGGCTTCCAGGTCGCTGCCGCAGCTCGGGCAGAGGATGTTGTTGGCCAATCCGTCCACCCAGTGTACGGGCGAGCCGCAGTTGGGGCAGTTTTCGGATTGGCGCGTGCCTTTCAGACGGCCTGCGCCGGCGGCGATTTGGTCTTCGGTGCGCAGGTTTTCCAGTTGCAGGTCGTCGAGTTTGACGGTGTTGCCGGTGTAGAGGGACGGCGGGTCGTCGCCGTAGTCGGTGGTGAGGAAGAGGTTTTCGCAACGCCAGTCTGCGGTTCGGCTTTCGATGTCGCGGTTGAATTCAAACGGCAGCTCGCCTTGTGCGGCGGCGTGTTTCATAGTCACGCGGCGCACGTCGGCGGCCATGAAGCGTTTGCCGTTGTAGTCGAGGGTGCTGAAGCCGGCGCGGATGTCGTCGAAGGGGGGGAGTCGGAGTGCGGATTCGGTTTGCGGGCGGGTCAGGGAATAGATGTCGCCGGATTCGGACAGCCAGCCCGTGCCGCCTTCGTCGAACAGGATGTGCCATTCGTTCCACACGCCCGCGTCGTAGTGCATCTGCAAACGGCCGATGATGTTGAACGCGGCCGTGCCGTAGCGGCCGCGCGTGCCGATTTGCAGCGGGCTGAAGTCTTCCAAAAGGGCGGAGTCGCGGCCTTTGTCGATGATGCCGCCGTCTTGGCGTACCAACATACTGTTGCAGTAGCCGCAGACCAGCGTAACCGAGGTCGGGGAATGGGCGTGTACGGGTGCGCCGCAGCTTGGGCAGTCGGTATGGAAGAAGGGTTCGCTCATGGTTGGTATTTCCTAGGCGGGCGGGTGGCCAATTATACGGTTTTGGCTTTCAGACGGCCTCTTTGTATGCGGCAGGAGGCCGTCTGAAAAGTTATTCCGCCGTTGCGGGCGGCGTTCGGGGCAGGGCGGCACGGTTGTTCAGGTGTGCGGTACGGCCGGTTTCGGGGAGGCGGTAGTCGGCCTCTATCAAATAAGTCGTGCCCGCGTGGCTCAGCAGGCGCAGGTCGGCGGGGCCGAAGCGTGCCGGTTGTTCACGGCCGCACAGGCTGTCTTCCAAACCGAGGCAGTCGATTTGCCGCAGTTCGCCGTCGCGTCCCTCGGCAATCAGGCGGTGGCGGCAGACGACGGTTCTGTCGGTGCGGCGGTTTTTGAAGCAGGTGTACTGGGCGTTCAGTTGCGCCTGCGTCATGCGGATTTCGCGGTCGGGCGCGGTTATTTCCTGCCGGCGGTGGGAAATGCCGGCGGCGATGACGGCCAGCCCGACGGCGGCAAGCAGTGCCATGATGCAGATAACGGCAATTTTCGCGCTTTTGTCGCGGCGGACGTTTCCGCTGTCGGGCGGAGTGTTGCCGACGTCGAGGTTGTCGCGCAGGCCCAGCCGCAGGCAGAGCAGGCGGCAGAAGGCTGCGGTTTCTGCGTAATCCGCGCCGTAGGGCATCATGAGGTAGCCTTTTTCGCCGGCCGAGGCGTGGGTCAGCATTACGATGCAGCCGCCTTTGGGCAGCCATAGGCCGAAATGGCCGTCGAGTTGCAGCGTTTCACCGATTTTGTTGTGGTGGTAGCGTTGCAGGCGGGCGTTGGCCAAATCGAGGCGGACGAAATCCTGAGGCCGGAAGGAATACATGTTTTCCGTCCTGAGGTTTCCGGAGTCGGGAATCAAGTAAGGAATGCTGTCCGCCATTTTGCCGCCGAACCAAAATAGGTTGAATACGGCGGCTACAACGGACAATAACATCAGCAGCCCGAACAGCTGGGGCGTTTTCGGCAGTATCCATGCCACCAGCAGCAATACGTCGACGGCCAGTATGATGCGGGAAACTTTTCTGCCGCTTGCGGCATCCAAGTACGGCGACGGGCAGGCAAACCATAATGCGTCCGCGTCCGCTTCCAGTTCGCGCGTCAGACGTTGCAGCATTTGGCGGCTGCTTTCCGTCAGGACTTCGGGCGGCAGGGTGGGCGGATGTTTCGGCACGGAGGCTTCCTTGTTTTGTCGGTCGGCCTTTTTCAGACGGCCTTTGGGAATGTGAGGCCGTCTGAAAAACGGATTTTGGCGGTATTGAACCGCTGAAGGGCGGTTGGCAAACGGGCTGCCTTTTGCTGCTTTTCCTCATGCGCCGAAGTGATGGGGAAGGCCGACCCTGTTTGCGTATTGCGGTTTGTTTGTTGTGGTGTGAGGCCGTCTGAAAAAAAGGAAACGGTTTTTCAGACGGCCTTTTGCCGCCGTTTAATTGATGAGTTGTTTTAATACTTCGGCTTTGGCTTTTTCGTAGTCGTCGGCAGAAATCAGGCCGCCATCGAGCAGGCCTTTCAGTTTTTGCAGTTTGGCCTGAGGGTCTTCTGCGGCGGCACCTGCTGCCGCGGGCTGCATCATGCCGGCCATTGCGCCCGCCATGGTTTGCCCGATGCCTGCGCCCACGCCCAAGCCTGCGCCGATGCCGGCCAGCCCGCCTTCGTTTTGCGCCGCCATGGTGATGGACTCGGCGGTTTGGTATTGGGCGAATTTGCCCATGTCGCCGACGATGCCCATGGAGATTTTTTTGTCGAGTGCTTTTTGGATGTTCTCCGGCAGGCTGATGCTTTCGACGGTGAAGTTTTCCAGCGTGAGGCCGAGTTTGGCAAACTCGGGCGCGAGCAGGCCGGTCAGTTGTTGCGACAGCAGGACTTGGTTGGCGGCCATGTCGAGGAAGGGGATGCCGGAAGTGCCGAAGGCGGTGGCAAGCCGGGTAACGGCGAGGTTGCGCAGCTGCTGTTCGAGCTGTGCGCCGGTGTAGCTTTCCACAACGCCGCTGACTTCTTTAAAGAATTTTTCCGGGTCGGCGATGCGGTAGCTGTACATGCCGAAGGAGCGCAGCTGTACCGCGCCGAATTCAGCATCGCGCACGGTAACGGGTTGCGCCGTGCCCCATTTGCGGCCGAGCTGCTGTTTGGTGTTGAAGAAGTAAACGTCGGATTTGAACGGGGATTGGAAGAGTTTGTCCCAGTTTTTCAGGTAGGTCAGGATGGGCAGGGTTTGTGTGTTGAGCGTGTAGCGGCCGGCGGGGAATACGTCGGCGGTTCTGCCTTCGTCCACAAACATCGCCATCTGCGCCTCGCGCACGGTCAGGCTGGCACCGTTTTGGATTTCCTGGTCGGCAATGGGAAAACGCCATACCAGGGTTTCCTCGTCGGGATTTTCCCACTGGATGATGTCGATGAACTGCTTCTTGATAAAGTTGAACATGGAGGAGTCCTTTCGTTAAGACAGACAGGCGGCGTTGAGCAGGCCGATGGCTATGGAAATCGAGCCGAACAGGGTACCGACGGCGACATTGTTGCCCGCCAGTTCTTCGGATGCCTGCGGAATCAGGCGGGTGGCGGCGAAGTACACCAAAATCTGCAATACGGCGGCGGCCGCACCCCACAAAACGAAGTCGGGCAGGCTGACGCTGTGGGCGATGCTGGATGCCAGCGGCAGGCAGAATCCGACCAGTGCGCCGCCGAAGGAGAGGGCGCAGGCGAGGTTGCCGTTTTTAATCAGCCTCAGTTCGCGCACCGGCGTGATTTTCAGGTAAACCGTGCCGAAAATCAGCAGCATCAGCACGGATGCGAACATATATTGCAGGTATTGGCCGTATTGGACGAATGAAATGGACATGGTTTCTTCCCAAAAAAGGCGGACGGCCGATTATGCCATAAATTATCGTGCAATCATGATGTTTGATGGGGATTTTATCCGCACGCGCGCCCGGCTTTCAGACGGCCTGCCGAAACCTCGGGCGGCGGGTTTAAAAAGCATGCGGATAGGCCTATAATCCGCAGGCCGTCTGAAACAGGCCGACCGCTTTCAGACGGCCTGTATTTCCACCGACACCGAAACGACAAAGGACGACGAAACATGAGACCACTGCGCGCCGATATCCGCCTCGACCGCCTGAGGGAAAACTACCAAACCCTGAAACGGCTGCACGGCGGCAAGATGCTGGCCGTCTTAAAGGCGGACGCATACGGGCACGGCGCGGTACGCTGCGCCCACGCGCTGGCCGATTTGGCCGACGGGTTTGCCGTCGCCTTTTTGGAAGAGGCCGTCGAACTGCGCACACAAGGCATCACGCAGCCCATTGTGCTGCTGGAAGGCGTGTTCGATGCCGCCGAATACGCCGCCGTGGACGAATACGGCCTGTGGCCGGTGGTGGCCGACCAATGGCAGCTCGAAACCCTGTTGAAACACGAATGGAAAACGCCGGTGAAAGTGTGGCTGAAAATGGATTCCGGCATGCACCGCGCCGGCTTTTTCCCGCACAACTACGCTTCGGCCTACACCGCCCTCGCGCAAAGCGGCAAAGTTTCCGATATCGTGAAAATCAGCCACTTCGCCTGTGCCGACGAAGAAGAACGCGGCATGACCGAAATGCAGATTGAAGCCTTCGACATGGGTTGTGCCGGACTGGCGGGCGAAGAGAGCCTGGCCAATTCCGCCGCCATGCTGGCCTATCCGCAGGCGCGGCGCGATTGGGGCAGGGCGGGGCTGGCCTTGTACGGCATCGATCCGTTCCTGGAAAACGACCCGCGCATCAAGCCCGTGATGAGGCTGGTGAGCCGCGTGTTTGCCGAACGCGTTTTGCAGCCGCACGAACCGATAGGCTACGGCGCATCGTTTTACACCAAACGCTCCACCCGCGTCGGACTGGCGGCCTGCGGCTATGCCGACGGTTATCCGCGCCGTGCGGCAACCGGCACGCCCGTGGCCGTGAACGGCCGCCGCAGCCGCATCCTCGGCAGGGTTTCCATGGACATGCTGACCGTCGAATTGGCCGATACCCACGAAGGCGTAGGCAGCGAAGTGGAACTGTGGGGCGACACCGTCAGCATCAACGAAGTCGCCGCCGCGGCAGGCACCATCGCCTACGAACTGCTGTGCAACGTCAAACGTGCGAAATTCGTTTACATCCAATAGGCGGGAAAGCCGCAGAGGCCGTCTGAAAAACACTTTCAGACGGCCTGAAACATAAAAAGACAAAGGTAAAACAACATGACGACCGAAACCGCCACTTTGGCTTTGGCCAAACAACTCATCGCCCGCGCATCCGTTACCCCCGACGACCAAGGCTGTCAGGAACTGCTGGCCGAACGCCTGCAAAAAATCGGCTTTACCATCGAACAGCTGGATTTCGGCCAAACCAAAAACATTTGGGCGCGGCGCGGCAGCGGCGCACCGCTGCTGTGCTTCGCCGGACATACCGACGTCGTCCCCAGCGGGCCGGAGGACAAATGGACATCGCCGCCGTTCGAGCCGACCGAACGCGACGGCCGCCTCTACGGACGCGGCGCGGCGGACATGAAAAGCAGCATCGCCGCCTTCGTTACCGCCTGCGAACGCTTCGTGGCCGCCCGCCCGGACCACGCGGGCAGCATCGCACTTTTGATTACGTCGGACGAGGAAGGCGACGCGCTGGACGGCACAACAAAAGTAGTGGATGTTTTGAAAGCGCGCGGCGAAACCATAGACTACTGCATCGTCGGCGAGCCGACCGCCGTCGATACTTTGGGCGATACGGTTAAAAACGGCAGGCGCGGTTCGCTGTCGGGCAACCTGACCGTCAAAGGCAAACAAGGCCACATCGCCTACCCTCATCTGGCCGAAAACCCCGTCCACAAAGCCGCCCCCGCGCTGGCCGAGCTGACCGCCGCCGAATGGGACCGGGGCAACGCCTATTTCCCGCCGACCGGTTTCCAAATTTCCAACATCAACGGCGGCACGGGTGCGACCAATGTCATCCCCGGCGAGTTGAACGTCAAATTCAATTTCCGTTTCTCCACCGAATCCGATTCAGACGGCCTGAAACGGCGCGTACACGAAATCTTGGACAAACACGGTCTGAATTACGATTTGCAGTGGAGCCTGTCCGGCCAACCCTTCCTGACCGAAGCGGGCAGGCTGACCGAAGCCGCGCAGGCCGCCGTTGCCGAAATCTGCGGCGTGCACGCGGAACTCTCCACCAGCGGCGGCACTTCAGACGGCCGCTTCATCAAAGCCATTGCGCGCGAACTCATCGAATTGGGGCCGGTAAACGCCACCATCCATCAGATTGACGAAAACGTCGAACTTTCCGCCCTGCCGAAACTGTCGGCAGTCTACGAACGGATGCTGGCAGAATTGCTGGTGTAGGGATGCTTTAACTATCCGAGGCCGTCTGAACGCTTGTTTTTCAGACGGCCTCGATTGTTTTCGGCTTTCTGGTTTGCGGCAAAATCAAATTTTGCCGTCAGCTTTTGCCGTGCGGAAGGGCGGATGCGCATGGATGCGGCACTGAAATCAGCTTGATTTGAATTGTCTTGTTTTTGCAACTTAATAACATATAAAGTTATGGTATAACTTGACTAAATGGCTGCGTGGTCGCGAAAATTCCGCGTTTTTTGGGGCGGCAGGCCGGACAAATTGTTGGCTAATTTGGGTATGCCGAAAGATTATTTCAAATCGAGAAACATCGGATAAATCAATGGAACATGCTTTTACAAACAGACTATTACCGCTAACGGCAGTACTCATGCTGGCGTTCCCCGCTTATGCCGCCGCAGCCGGACAGAGTGCGGACAAACCGTTGGATGCGGAAGTGGCTTCGGTTGAAGTGCGCGGCATCGGCAAACAGACCGCAACCAATTACACCGTGCCCACTTCTTCGGTTGCCACCGGCATCAGGCTGACCCAGCGCGAAACGCCGCAATCGCTGTCCGTCATCACCGAAAAGCAGATTGACGACCAACGGCTCGATACGCTGCAAGACGTTTTGAAACAAGTGCCCGGCGTGTACCACAGCAAAATGGGCAACAATGCCACGGGCGACAGCCAATTTGCGGCGCGCGGCTCGGCCATCGACAGCGTCAGCGTGGACGGCGCGGCGAAATTCCTTTATGAAAGCAATTCGATACGCCGCAGTACCAACAATCTCGACAGCGCGCTTTATGAACAGGTGGCGGTGGTGCGCGGTTCCAGCGGCCTGACCAACGGCGGCTTCGGCGAACCGTCGGGCATGATTGCCTTGGAGCGCAAAAAACCGCAGGCCAAACCTTTTACCGTTTTGGAAGCGGCGGCAGGTTCGTGGCAGCATTACCGCTTCATTGCCGATGCCAACAGCCCGCTGAATGCCGACAACACCTTGCGCGGCCGCACCATATTCGTCAGCGACCACGGCGGCGACTACCTGCCGCGTACCGGCCGCCACAACCATACGCTCTATGGCATCCTGTCTTACAACGTACAGCCGCAAACGCAAGTGCAGCTCGGCACCGAAATCCACGTCAACCGCAATACCGGCAGTTCGCGCTTCGGTTATCTGACGATTGCCGGCAACGAAACCGACGGTTTTATCCCCTTTGAGGCCAACCCGCGCAACAATTCGTCGGCCAATTGGGCTTACGGCAAGGAAACCCGCGCCGAACTTTTCACCCGCCTGCGACATGAATTCGACAATGGTTGGCAGTTGGACGGCGGTTATGCCTATCTTTACGGCAAAAACGACAATCTGTCGGCCATTGCGGGTACATATGACATCAATGCCGATTATTCCAGCTACGTCAGCGTCGATTTGGACAAGAGCCGCTCCAACGAACACAAATTCAACTTGAATCTTAACGGCGATTACGGATTGTTCGGCCGCCGCCACGAATTCAATACCGGCATCAGCTATCTGAACAGCAAGGATTACGGCCCGTATTACGGCGACAAAGACGTGCCGGTTGCCGACCTCCGCCGCTTCGACGGTAATATCGCCCGCCCCGAACTGCCTTACCTGCAAGACGGTTATCAGCAAAGCAGGCACTTGTCGGTTTACGGCTCGACACGCTTCAAACTCACCGACAAATGGTCGTTGATAGGCGGTATGCGCCTGATGAACTGGAAGTATGCCTACCGTACCGAGCGCAACCGTTTTGCCGACGGACGGCGCAGCGAAAAAGCCTTCATCCCCTACTTGGGCACGACTTACGACATCACGCCGAACCTGACTGCTTATGCAAGCTATACCACGGTTTTCCGTCCTCAGGTGCGCTATCTGACCCAAAACGGCAACCCCCTTGCCCCGCAGCGCGGCAGAACTTACGAAACCGGATTGAAAGCTTCATGGTATGAAGGCCGTCTGAACGCCGCCGTTTCCGTATACCGCAACAAACGCGACAAAATCGGCGTGCCTGCGGGCAGGCTGCCCAACGGGGAACGCTACTATAAGGCTGAAGACCATACCTCCAACACCGGCGGCGAGCTTTCGATTAACGGCCGTCTGAACGACCGTTGGCTGCTCAATGCCTCTTATGCCCGTTCGAAAACCAAAAACAGCAAAGGCAAACAGATTAAAACCACGTATCCCGTGCATCTGTTCAAATTCTTCACCGGCTACGACATCAACGACCGCCTGACTGTCGGCGGCAATGTCAACTGGCAGAGCTTCATCATCGACGACCGCGAGGAAGTTACCGAACCGGCCGCGCGCAAGGCCCTCGCACAGCGCGCCTATGCCACCCTCGACCTGACCGCGCAATACAAAATCGGCAAGCGCACCCGCGTCGCACTCGATGTTGAAAATGTGTTCAACAAATATTACAAGACCATGCCCGATATTCATGTCTATGGCACGCCGCGCAGCATCACGGCATCGCTGAGGTACACGTTCGACTGAGTATCGCCATCGGAAAGGCCGTCTGAAAACAAAACAGCGTTTTCAGACGGCCTCAGTGGATGTAGTCGGCCGCTTCATTGCCGGCTTGCACAATATCCGCTGCCAATACACTCAATAAAAAGGTGAATACTATGAATACACAAAACCCTTCCGACACCGGCCAACAAGCCAACCGCCGCTATCTGACCGTGTGGCGGTGGCATTTTTATTTCGGGCTGCTGGTCGTCCCCTTCCTGACCCTGCTTGCCGTAACAGGGCTGGGCATGCTGCTGTTTGCCAACATCACCGGCAAAGAGGGTGAACGCCTGCACGTTACCCCGCAGGCGCAGGTGCAGCCCTTGTCGGCGCAGGCGGAGGCGGCGCGGCAGTTCGTCAATGAAAAATCCGCGTCGGTGGTGCAATATATCGCGCCGCGCGCCGACGATATGGTTGCCGTGTT
>ERZ772807.1923-NODE-1923-length-11185-cov-8.789488_pt1 | contig 11185 bp, 10 predicted proteins | sample MGYA00511472_ERZ772807 | MGnify/ENA primary metagenome ERZ772807 (study PRJEB29015, sample SAMEA2737947) | human oral metagenome | biome: human oral; feature: human-associated habitat; material: dental | place: China | collected 2039 ...
CAGAAAGGCTTTCTCCACCTTCTGCCTTAAAATGTTTCCAGTTATTTTTCATTTCATAGATATAATGTGGGAACTCTTTTTCAATGTCTTTGTAAGTTTTCCCTTCAAGTATCCCAAAATTCAGTTCTCTTAGGTTTTCAGAAAAATGCTGTTTTATATTTTTATCAATTTCCAAAAGTTCTAAACTTTCTCTACATCGATTTAAGTCGCTTGAAAATACTATATCTATTTTTTCATTCAGTTCTTCAAGTTTTTTTTTCGTATTTTTTAACTGATTTATTCCTGTTGTATTCAAGCTTGGATTTAGATGTCCGTAATACAAATGTTTTTTATTATGGTCTGTTTCACCATGTCTTATAAATAATATTTCTGTCATCCTATTCTCCTCTTTGATTATCTTTATTTTTACTGCATTTTATTTAGTTACCGTAAAACAATCCCTAAAAATAGGACTAATATTGATGTTAATTCAAGAGAAGCTCCCATTGTATCGCCCGTTATCCCGCCAATCTTTTTTCGTACATTAAGCATAAACAGAATTATAAATAAAAGTGCGATAAATAAAGCAATACCGCCTTTTGTTCCAATTATAAGAAATACTAGAGCATTTGTCAAAATAAGTGAAAAAATCACTTCAAAAATACCATTTTCAGAAATTATGGCATTACTCATTCCAGATTTTCTAGCATAGTCAGAAAGACCAGCATTTACTGATGTTGAAAGTCTTGCAACGATTGGAAAAATTATTAGGTATTTCGGGTTTATTGTGATAATTTCAGAAATTATAGTAATTTTTGTAATGAAATATAAAATTAATACAACTGTTCCATTTGTACCGATTCTTGAATCTTTCATAATTTCCAGCATTTTTTCTTTCTTAGCATAACTAAAAAGTCCATCAAAAGTATCAGCAAGTCCATCAATATGGATTATTCCAACAGCTAAAATTTCTATAATTATAATAAGTACAGCAATTATCACTTTATTATAAAAAATATTTTTTAGATAGACTGTAATTAAAAAATTTGAAAAATATAAAATTAAGCCAATGATTAAGCCAACTAATGGAAAAAATTTGATTGACTTTCCTAATTTTTTTTCACTATACTCTACTTTTATTGGTATCGGAATACGTGTCATAAATTGGATTAAGATAATGAATTGTTCAAAAAAATTTTTTATATATTTCATAACAAAGCCCCCTGTATTTTATTTTTAGAAATTTTTCTATATTTTATCATTTTTGTAAAAAAAAATCACGTTATTTATATATTTTTAGTGAAAAAAATATTATGTTATAAATCGCTTGTTTTTCTACTTATAATATGTTATCCTATTGTCATCAGAAAAAAGTGAAAGGAGCATTAAAATATGTGGTTTCCATTATTTATAAACTTGGAAAATAAAAAAGTTCTTGTTATTGGAGGTGGAAAAGTTGCACTAAAAAAAATCAAAAAAGTTTTAGAGTATGGAGCTGATGTTACTGTTGTTACTGATAACATTAAAGAGCAAAGTATATTAGAACTAAAAAATTTAAAAATAGAAGATAACAAGAAAATCGAAAACAATAAAGATGAAATTGAAAAACTTGTAAAAGATTTCTTTCTAGTTATTTCAGCTACAGATGATGAACAGCTGAATGAAAATATAGCACAAGTTTGTGATTCTAAAGAAATATTAATTAACAATGCATCTTCAAAAACTAAAATGAACGCAATGTTTGGAGGAATTGTAAAAAACAGCGAATTTCAAATTGCAATTTCTACGAGCGGTAAAAACTGCAAACGTTCACGTGCTATGAAAAGTGAAATTCAAAAAGTTCTTGACAAAATAGAAAAATAAATGTTCAAACTTTAAATAACGAAATGAAAAAAGGTGAAACAAAAATGTTTAAAAGACATAGAAAATTACGAAAAAATGAAGTGATAAGAAATCTTGTAAAAGATGTTTATGTCTCAAAGGAAGATTTGATTTATCCAATTTTTATTGAAGAGGGAGAAAATATCAAGAACGAAATCCCTTCAATGCCAGGAATTTTTAGATACTCTATTGACAGGCTTTCTGAAGAACTGGATGAACTAGTAAAATTGGGGATAAATTCGATTTTGCTTTTTGGAATTCCTAAAAATAAGGATGCCTGTGCAACAGAAGCCTACAATGAAAATGGTATTATTCAGAATGCAGTTCGATTTATAAAAGAAAAATATGACAATTTTCTTGTAATCTGTGATATTTGCTGCTGTGAATATACAAGTCATGGCCATTGTGGTATTCTTGATGAAAATGGTTATGTAAAAAATGATGAAACTTTAGAAGTTCTTGGAAAAACAGCACTCTCCTATGCAAAGGCTGGAGCAGATATTGTAGCACCTTCAGACATGATGGATGGACGTGTGGAAAAAATTTCCAATGTTTTAGCTCAAAATAATTTTGAAAATATTCCAATAATGGCTTATTCAGTAAAATATTCATCAGCATTTTATGGACCTTTTAGAGATGCAGCAGATTCAGCTCCTCAATTTGGAGATAGAAAGTCTTACCAGATGAATTTTCAATATTCAAAAGATGCGATAGACGAAGTTGCTGAAGATTTACGTCAAGGAGCAGATATTATAATTGTGAAGCCTGCAATGGCATATCTTGATGTTATAAAAAAGGTAAGTGATAAATTTGAAATCCCAATCGTAGCTTACAGCGTTTCGGGAGAATATTCAATGGTAAAAGCTGCAGCTGAAAATGGATGGATTGATGAAATGAAAATTGTCATGGAACAGATGTATGCGATGAAAAGAGCTGGAGCAAACGCTATCATTACTTATTATGCAAAGGAAATTGCAAAACATTTAGAAAATAAATAAAAAATAACAAGAAAGAGAAAAAATATGAAAATAGTTATAGCAGGAGCTGGTGTCGTTGGTGAATCGCTTTGTAGCGAACTTTCAGCTGAAGGTAACGATGTCATTTTAATTGAGAAAGAAGAAAAAGTATTAAATAAGCTTGTAGAAACTTACGATATAACTGGGCTTGTAGGAAATGGAGAGTCTTATGAGACTTTACTTGAAGCTGGTGCAGACAGTGCGGATGTTTTTATTGCTGCAACAGAATCAGATGAGCTAAATATAATCTCTTCAATAATAGCAAAAAAAATTGGTTCAAAATTTACTATAGCAAGAGTAAGAAATCCTGAATACAGTTCAAATATGCAATTTGTAAGGGAAGGACTTGGAATTTCCCTTATGATAAATCCCGAAATGGAAACTGCCAAAAGCATTGCAAATAAACTAATGTTCCCAGTTGCCTTAAGTGTAGAAAACTTTTTTGGACAAAAAGCCAGCTTTATTTCAATAAAAGTTGAAAAAAATAGTTTTCTGAATGGGACACAGTTAAAAAACCTTGAATTTAGTACAAAAGACAAAGTTATTATCTGCACTGTCAGAAGAGATGAAAATGTCTTTATTCCAACTGGAGATTTTACTATTCTGGAAGGAGACATTGTCTATGTTGCAGGTTCTATGGAAGCAGTTCATAAATTTTATGATAGAATTGAACAAAGCAACTTAAAAATCGGATCTACATTACTTATCGGCGGTGGTACAATTTCTCATTATTTAATTGGAAAACTTATTGAAAACAAAAACAAGGTAAAAGTCATAGAAAATGATAGAACACGTGCAGAAAAACTGAGTGAAGCTTATCCAAAAGCAATTGTAATAAAAGGAGATGAAGCCGATCAGGAATTCTTAATACAGGAAGGAATAAGTAACTATGATGCAACTGTAATTCTTACAGATAGCGATGAAGAAAATGTTGTTATTTCAATGTTTGTAAACTCCATAACAAATTCTAAGTTAATTACAAAAATGAACAGAACATTGCTACTTCCTATACTTGAAAACAATACTAGAACATCGACGGTTGTGCCCAAAAAAGTTATTTCTGACATGATAATAAGGGTTGTAAGATCAAAAACAGATATGCGAGGATCCACAATGAGTTTTTTATACAGGCTAGAAAACCAGGTGGAATTTATTACTTTCGAAATCAATGAAAATAGTGCTGCTGTTAATGTTTCGCTAAAAGATTTAAAATTAAAAAAAGGAATATTGATTGTAAGTATATTGCGGGATAATAAAATGATTTTTCCGGGAGGAAATGATGCTATCAAAAACAATGACAGCGTAATGATTGTAGCAATAGCATCTTCTATCGAAGATTTTGACGATATTTTAGAATAAAACTGTAAAATTTAAATATATTCGTATCTAAAATTTAAGTCCAAATTCACTTAAATAAAAAAAACGAATATATTGATTTAAGGAGTAAAAATGAATAAAAGAATGATAGGTTTTATAACTGGAAAAATACTTATACTTGAAGCTGGATTAATGGTATTACCTTTAATCATAAGTTTTTTATACAATGAAAATGCAAAATATAAAATTGCTTATGGTTCTGTAATACTTCTTCTTCTAGCAATAGGTTTTCTTCTCTCTATGAAGCTTCCTGAAGATGAACGGATTCAAGGTAGGGAAGGCTATATAATTGTTTCTTTATCTTGGATTTTGATGTCTGTTTTTGGTGCATTGCCATTTGTACTCACAAAGGAAATCCCTTCTTTTATAGATGCGTTTTTTGAAATTGTAAGCGGTTTTACAACAACTGGATCTAGCATAATACCAGATCTTAGCAAAATTAGCCATTCTAATTTATTTTGGCGAAGTTTTACCCATTTTGTTGGTGGAATGGGAGTTCTAGTTCTAGCACTTGCAATTTTTCCAAGTTCTGCAACATCAGTTCATGTAATGAAAGCTGAAGTTCCTGGTCCAACATTTGGAAAATTAGTTTCAAAACTATCAACAACAGCCAGAATGCTTTATAAAATTTATATTGTTATGACAATCGTTCTTATAATTTTATTAATGTTTGGTGGACTTGACTTGTTTGAATCTTCGCTTCTTGCATTTGGTACGGCTGGAACAGGTGGTTTCGGAGTAAGAAATGGGAGTATCTTACCGTATAACAACCCTTATGTTGAAATAATACTTGGAATTGGAATGATAGTATTTGGAGTAAACTTTAATATTTATTATTTTATTTTAATCGGAAAAATAAAAGACATCTTTAAAAATGAAGAATTAAAATATTATTTACTAATAGTTTTTGGAGCAATTACACTAATAGTTTTCAATATATATCAGACATACGGCTCCATATGGAACTGTATAAGAGATGTATTTTTCTCAGTTTCCTCAGTCATTACAACAACTGGATATTCTACAGCTGATTTTGGAAAATGGCCGTTATTTTCACAAGTTATCTTGCTTATCCTAATGTTTTTTGGAGCATGTGCAGGCTCTACAGCTGGAGGTCTGAAAATATCAAGAGTTGTATTAATGGTAAAAATCTATTTTGCTGAAATTGTTCAAATGATAAGTCCAAATCGTGTAGTTACAGTAAAATATGATGATAAGCCAGTAAATTCAGCTATGCAAAAAAGTATTGCAGTATATTTTTTAGTCTATTCACTAGTTTTTGGAGGAATTCTTCTAATGATTTCCTACTCAACAGATGACTTTATGACTGCTTTTAGTGCTGTTGCCGCCACATTTAATAATATCGGCCCTGGATTAGGAAAAGTAGGTCCTGCATTCAGTTTTGCTGAATTAAACAATTTCTCAAAAGTAATCCTTAGTTTTGGAATGCTTGCAGGAAGGCTGGAAATTTTTCCAATGTTAATATTATTTTCTCCAACAACATGGAAATTAAAATAAAAAAAGAAAGTTGAATGATTTTTAAAATAATGTTTTTAAAGAGACTATACTATAATGGTTCATTACAATAGACAATTGGTGAAGATGTATTTACAGGAATCAACAGTATGACACATAAATATTTAATTTTAGATAAATATTCCAGTCAAAGTCTAAAAAAAAATAAGGACAGCAAAACTTACAGTTAGCTGTTCTTTTTTCTATTTTTATTACATTTGGTTATACAGCATACTTCAAAAAATAATTTTGAATTCATTACAAAAATAAAAGCATTTTTTATAAAAATGTGATATAATTCTAAAAGATATAAATTCAGAAAAAGGAAAGATTAAAAATGAATAAATTAAACTGGAAAAGAATTTATGAAAAAGCAGAAAAAACTGATGGATTTAGAGTGTTTGTAGACAGGTTGTGGGCAAGAGGAATGAAAAAGGAAGATGCTAAAATTGATTACTGGGCTAAGGAAATTACACCTACAAAAGAGCTTAGGGAAGATTATCATAAAGGAAGAATTAATTTTGAGACATTTGCAGCAGGATATCTGAATGAACTGGAAAAAAATCCTGATTTTGATAAATTTTTAAAAATAATAAAATCTGAACTGCTTTCAAAAAATGTTACAATGGTTTTTGCAAGCAAGACTCCTGAAATTAGTCATATTCCAATTTTGAAAAAGTATTTGGAAAATAAATTATAAAAATAGGAGAAAAATATGATTGCGACATTATGTTATCTTGAAAAGGATAATAAATATTTGATGTTATATAGAAATAAAAAGGAAATTGATATAAATAAGGGAAAATGGATTGGCGTTGGCGGAAAACTGGAAAAGGGAGAAACGCCTGAGCAATGCTTAATACGTGAAGTCTGGGAAGAAACAGGATATACGCTAAATAGTTATGAATATCGTGGAATTGTAATTTTTAATTATAATGAAGACGACCCCTTGTTTATGTATGTTTACACAAGCTCTAATTTTTCCGGTATAGAAAAGGAGTGTAATGAAGGTGATTTGAAATGGATTCCAAAAGATGAAATTTTAGATTTGAAATTGTGGGAAGGCGACAAAATATTTTTGAAATTATTGTTTGAAAATTCTCCATTTTTCTATTTAACTCTAAATTATGAAAATGATAATGTCATTAGTTCAAAGCTGGAATTCAAGGAACAATATAGTTGTTTTGAAGTTTTTGTACCAGAAAATTATGTGGAAAAAATTGTGGAAAACTTGCAAAAATATTCACTTTTGACAGAGGGATTTTATGCAGATGTATATTCTACAGCTGATGCGGTTGGGCATTGGAAAACGCTGGAAGGCGGGAGTCCTTTCGATGGAGAAATTGGAAAATCAAGTGTTGCAGATGAAAAAATAATGAAGTTCAGAGTAAAAAGAGAATTTGAGGAACTGGCATATTATCTGGTAAAAGAGGCTCATCCTTATGAAACAGCGGTAATTAATGTGTTTAGGATGGAAGTTTAGAAAATTTTAAGAAGAGGTGTAAAAATATGAAAAAGAATTTTATTAAAATATTTTTACTGATATTTTTAATTAGCAATCTGATTTTTTCAGAAAATAAAAAATTAAATGGAAATTATGGAATAGAAGATGGAGAAGTTTATTACATAAATAGAAAAATTGAGGGAGCTGATGCAAAGACTTTTGAAGTTTTTGAAGATGGTGAGTATGCAAAAGATAAGAATAATGTTTATTATGAAGAAAATGTTCTTAATGAAGCAGATCCTAAAAGTTTTAAATTATTGACAAAAATTAGTTACGGATTGAGTAAAGATAAAAATAATCTTTATTTTTGGGAGAATAAGGTAAATAATATAGATATAAAAACTCTTGAAATAATGACAGATGAATTTTCAATTTATTTAAAAGATAAAAACGGAGTGTATATTTTATTTTCATATAATGGAGGACTTCCTGTCGATTTAGATAATGTGATAATGTCTCCAAAAATTTTAAAAAATGTTGACAAACAAACTTTTCAACTAATTGGTGGAGGGTATTCAAAAGATAAAAATAGTGTTTATTATATTGGTAAAAAAATAGATGGAGTAGCTCCCCAAAACTTTAAAGTTTTAAAAGATTATATTTTTACAGATGGAAAAAATGTGTATCTTTATGGAGAAAAAAAAGAGGATATAGATTTACAGACATTAAAATTTTTTGATGATGATTCCAGTTATTTTTTTGACAAAAATAATATTTATTTTCAAGGAGATAAACTGGAAAATGCTGATTTTAAAAGTTTTAAAATAATGGAATCAAATTTTTCAAAAGATAAAAATAATGTTTATGAAGGAAATGAAAAAATAGATGGAGCAGACGCAAAAACTTTTGAAGTAATTGATGCTTATGCAGGATTTGCGAGAGACAAAAATTATTTGTATCATTCAAATGAAAGAATAAAAAATTCCGATCCGTATACTTTTGAAAGAGTAAATGAACATTTAGTAAGAGATAAAAATCAATTTTATTCTAATGATGGAATAGTTTTAAATGTGGATGGAAAAAGTTTTCAAATAGTAAAAGATTATGAAAAAGATTATTTTATGTATGCAAAAGATAAAAATAAAGCATATTACATAAATTTTATGGATGGAAAAGATGAAATGGTAAAAGAGTTAAAAGGATTAAATCCTAAAAATTTTAAAGTGCTAAATCGTTATTATACAAAAGACGATAAAAAAGTTTATTTTAGTAAAGAATATGCGGATATACAAGAACTTCAAAATGTAGATGTGAAATCATTTGAAGCGTTGCATTTTGAAAATATAGAGAATAAAGATGATTTTGGAAAAGATAAAAATAAAGTTTATTTGTTTGGTCTTGAATTAAAAGATGTAAAACCTGAAAAATTTCAAGTTATGAAAGAGCCAATAACGGAAAAAATTATATATGTTCGAGATGAAAATAATTTGTTCGTAATTTTTTATGATTATTTTTCAGGATTTAATTTTGTAGAGCCTAAAAAAATTGAGAATGTAGATTTTAAAACACTCAAGTGGAAATCGGCAAGAGAACTGGAAGATAAAAATGGAAAATATATTGTGAATGGCAGCGTAATTGATGAAGATAAAATAGAAATTAAATTTATAAAAAAATAGAAAAAAGGAGAAAATTTTATGAAAAAATTAATTTGTGCAATTACAATTTTTTTAGCAACAAGTTTAGGAGCAAATGCATACACGCTTAGGGAATATGTTCAAGAAACGCTTTCTAAAAAAGGAGTAAAACAAAGTATAATTGATGAAACATCAAAATTCTTGTTGGATTCAAGAGGTGAATTATCAATTATTCCACAGAAAGATGAAATTGATGAATTGATTAACAAGGCAGAAGTATTGTTGAAAAAAGATAAAAATAATGTTTTAGTTAGACAATACTTAATAACATTGTATTTAAAAAAAGGTGGGGATAAAAATATTTTAAAAGCACAAAAAATAGGTGAAGAAAATTTACAAGATAAGGAAATTACTGACTTTGGAAAATGGAGTCTAGTAGGTCTCTATTATTATCAAATTGGTCAAAAGGAAAAAGCTCAAGTATATTTTAATAAAATTAAAGAAAAATATAAAGATAAACCAGCTGTTTATGATCTAATTGAAATTGCGACTATGGAAATTGATATTCATGGTAAGAGCAAGAATTTTCAGGAATTACTTAATCAAGCATTGGAAAATGAGAAAAAAATGAAGGAAATAAAGGAAATTACCGATAAGCAAATGAAAAAAATAGTAGTTGTTAAAGATTTTTTTCAGTCAGAAGAAAATAAAAGAGAATTTAAAATTGTAGACGAGTTAGTTTACGGATTTGATTTAACGTTAAATTTTTCAAAAATTAATGAAATATTAGAGAATTATTCGGAAGATTCAAGTGAAGAAAAAACAGAAGTTATAAAAAAAGCGATTGATTATTATTTGAGAAATATTGCAAATAATGAGAAAATGACAGAAGATTCAATAAAGTATAATATTATTCTAGAAAATATGTACTTGAAAATAATGAGGATGGTGGCATCATTTGATGAAAAAGAAAGCGAAGAGTTTTTAAATAAATTAGAAAACAGTAAGCTTTATGAAGTTATGAGAAAATTGGAAGAATAAGTTCAAATAAAAAGTTAAAAATTTAGTGATTGGGAGAGATAAAAATGAGAACAGCAATTTACTGTGTAAGTAAAAACGGATATGAAACCTGTCTAAAAATACGAAACAATGTTTATAAAAATTTGCATATTTATGTGTCACAAAGAGTGGCAAATATGCTCAATCTTGAAAGTGAAAATGTGGAAAATTTGTTTGTGATAAATGAGCGAGTGCCAATTTTATTAGAAAAAATATTTGATAAATATGATTTACATATTTTCGTTGCAGCAACTGGAGCAGTTGTGAGAATTATTGAAGGGAAATTTAAAAGCAAGGACACAGACCCAGCTGTTATTACAGTTGATGACCATGCTAATTTTGTGATTTCATTGCTTTCAGGACATCTTGGCGGTGCAAATGAAGAATGTAAAAAAATTGCAAATGGAATCGGAGCAATCCCAGTAATTACAACAGCTTCTGATGTTGGTGGAAAAATTGCAGTTGACACATTGTCACAAAAAATTAAAGCAAAATTGGAAAGTTTGGACGATGCCAAAAGAGTGACTTCGCTTATCGTAAATGGAGAAAATGTGAGCATTCATTTGCCAAAAAATATCGTAGAAAACGACAAAAATTGTGCTGGAGCAATAATTGTTTCAAACAGAAAAAATATCGAAATTTCTAAAATTATTCCCAAAAATATCATTCTCGGAATCGGCTGCAAAAGAAATACATCAAAAGAAAAAATCATCGAAAAAATAAATTATGTAATGGAAACTCAAAATTTAGAAATGGACTCGATAAAAAAAGCCGCATCCGCTTGGGTAAAATCTGATGAAATTGGACTTTTAGAAGCAATGACTGAATTAAATATTCCAATAGAATTTTTTGAAAAAGAAAAAATTTTGGAAGTAGAAAATTTAGTCGAAGAGCGTTCAGAATTTGTAAAAAATCAAATCGGAGTGTACGGCGTTTCCGAGCCTTGTGCCTATCTAGCTTCGAGTAGAAAAGGAAGTTTTTTGGTGAAAAAAGTGAAGCTGGGAGAAGTTACGATTTCAATTTTTGAGGAGGAGATGTGAGAATGGAAATATATAAATTGTCATTTATAGCAATAGTGTTGTTTATGATACACGAATTTGAAGAAATAATTTTTATAAAAAATTTTATAGAAAAAAATAAAGTTGTAAAAGATATGAAAAATGAATTATTTGTGAAGAAAAAAGGGAATTATCCATCTACAGAAACACTTTCATTAATGATTGCTGAAGAATTTATAATTTTATCAACATTACTTTTTATAGCAAGCGAGTTTAGGATGT
>ERZ772807.1932-NODE-1932-length-11139-cov-2.598069_pt1 | contig 11139 bp, 6 predicted proteins | sample MGYA00511472_ERZ772807 | MGnify/ENA primary metagenome ERZ772807 (study PRJEB29015, sample SAMEA2737947) | human oral metagenome | biome: human oral; feature: human-associated habitat; material: dental | place: China | collected 2039 ...
GTCAGCCGCCTCGGCGACGACGGGACGTATTGGAGGGAGTCGGCGAAGATGCTCGGCGCGTGCATTCACTTCATGCGCGGCACGCCGTACATCTATCAGGGCGAGGAGCTCGGCATGACGAACGCGCAGTACACGGATATCGCGCAGTACCGCGATGTGGAGAGCCTGAACTACTACAGGATCCTGCTGGACGAGGGCAAAACGAAGGACGAGGCGCTGCATATCCTCTCCGTGCGCTCGCGCGACAACAGCCGCACGCCTATGCAGTGGAGTGCCGAGGACAACGCGGGCTTTACGAGCGATACACCGTGGCTCGCTCCGCCCGCGAATTACGACACGATCAACGCTGCGGCGGAGCGCGGGGAGGCGGACTCCGTCTTTCATTTCTATCAGACCCTCATCCGCCTGCGCAAGGAAATGCCCATCATCCAGAAGGGCGACATCTTCTTCCTCGAACGCGCAAACGCGAGCATCGTCGCCTACGAGCGCGCCCATGCGGGGCAGAAACTGCGCGTCTACTGCAATTTCCGCGCGGCGGACGTTCCCCTGATGGAGGACGCTCTTGAGGATCTTGCGGACGCGGGCTGGACGAAGCTCCTCGGCAACTACGATGGGCTCGCGCGCGATCTGCGCCCGTACGAGGTTGTTGTGCTTGAGCGGGTGCGGGCGGGAGAAAATGCCTGCGATTGAGGGGTGTCAAGTCCCTCACGAAGAAGGAGTCCTCGGTATCGTCAGCACCCCACGGATAAATCCGGGGGCTTGTAAGTCGGAGAAACATAGGTTTTAGCGACTAAAGTCTCCCTAAATCCGCCTACATCGTCGGGCGGCTGACAGCGCCCGCTTTGCCAAGGAGTTTACTCCGAGGCAGTTATTCGTTCGTACCGAGGATGGTTGTCCCCCGAAATCCACATGGTTCCAAGGAGCTGAATGTTCATAGCTCCCACGCGGTCGTCGTTGGACTTGTAGCCGCACTGGCACGAATAGAAGTGTTTGCGGTGGTCACGATTCTCTTTGTGGATCGTCCCGCACTTCGGGCAACGCTGCGAGGTGTACTTCGCGGAAACCTTTAGGACTTCGGACTTATGCTCACGCGCCTTGTAACTCAGAAACTGCTCCAATTGGTAAAAACTCCAACTTCGCAGGGCGTAATTCTGCTTCTTCCCACGCGACAAATTCGACTCTTCGAAGCTGACACCTGTAAGATCTTCGAGCACCAAAAGTGTGTTCTCGCCATATTTTCGAACGAGTGTCTTAGAAATCTGATGGTTCACATCGGACATCCAACGGTTCTCTCGCCCAGAAATGGCTTTGAGCCTACGTTTCGCGGATTTTGTGCCCTTCGACTGAAGTTGGCGGCGCACCTCTTGGAATTTACGGCGTTTCGTCCCGATCTTCCTGCCGGAAACGAACTCGGTTTTCCCCTGTTCGTCATAACTGACGGTCAGAAAGCGCAGACCACGGTCGATTCCGACGACGTGACGAACGTTTTCTTTTTCGAAGTCTTCGACCTCTTCGGTCACGGGAACGTGCAGATACCAGAGTCCGTTGAGTTCAACCAGTTTCGCGGTACCGAGGCCATAAGATCCGTCCAGATACGCGGCAAAATGCTTGCCGAAAAAGGAACACTTGACCCTCCCGCCGAGCGTGTTGATAGACAAGGTTTTCCCGCCGTCAACGAAGCTGTAATCTCTGTCGCGCACCAAGTCAACTTGCGGGCGCCCAAAGAATACGGGCTTCCAGAGCCATTCGAGCGTCTTCGTTATGCGCCTCCAGTCGCCGTTTTCGTCCTTGTACCGATAAGGATTTTGAAACAACTGTTCTTTAACGATCTTATATTTGGCAATAACCGTCTTAATGGACGACTGTGCCATCTGCGACTTCAGCCCAAAGCGGCTCCGAATCTCTGCGTAAAGTGCTCTGTTGAGGCTCAGATATGCCAAGTCGAACGCGTTGTCGAAAATGTACTGTGACACGAAATTACACGCCTGTCGGTAACACTCCGTCGTCTGACGAAACAGCTCGATCTGTTCAGGAGTGACGTTTATACGAAGTTTTATCGTTTTTGTTAGGTCGGACATTTTATCACCTGCCTTTCTAAAAATTTGTATTACTTCATCAATAAGATTATATTACAATTTTTACTGAAAGTAAAGAAAGGAGAAGTGACGGCTCCTCCCCATGCCTAAAGGCAGGGGTTTCCGCCGTCACGTTTTTGATGAAGCCTATTTTGAAATACCGAGGGGGAAAGGGCGGGGAGCTCAGTAAAATTCTCCCCCTGATTCCCCAATATGCCACGTATATAGAGCCCTTCTTTGGCGGCGGTGCGTTATTTTGGAAACTCAGCCCGCCAAAGGCTGTGATTGGGGACAGGTCCGGTCACTTGATGCGTTTTTACCGCCAGCTGCGGGATGAAAGCGGCTTGGTGTTGAAAGAAATTGAAAGCCTGCTGCTGCGATATACAGAGAAACCGCGGATGCAGGAGAAGGAACGCTTTTATTATGCGATGCGCGAGCTGTACAATCAGCCAGATGGGAAACTAACGACGGCAGCGCTGTTTTATTTTTTGAACAAAACCTGTTATGCTGGCCTGCTCCGGTATAACAAGCGCGGGGCGTTCAATGTCCCTTTCGGAAAATATAAAAGCAGCCCGCAGCTGAGCATCACGCCAGAACATATTCACCTTCTGCAGAGAAGTAAACTCGTCTGCGGGGATTATACAGCAGCGCTGCAGGGCGCTTCTTCGGATGATTTTATCTTTTTGGATCCGCCGTATGATGCAACGGTCAGCAGTTACGAGAATCCATTTGATGCCGGCGAACAGGAGCGGTTAGCTATGGATTTTAAAAATCTTTCCTGCCCTGCTTTGATGATTATCGGAAAGACGAAGTTAACAGAGGAGCTATACAAAAAATACATTGTCGGGGCGTACAGCAAAACCTACACGGTCAACGAGTGGGCGAAGGCAAAGAACAAGAATACGCATCTCGTCATCAAAAACTATTCATCTTTCGGTTAACTTTGATGCGGTGGTGGTTTGTGGTATGATGAGGGTGTCGAGGGCGTGCAGACCTCGGCGCGGCACTTGTGTTCTCCGAGTGGCTACAGCCCTGCGTTCTTTTGAGCGTGGGGCTGTCTGTGTATATAGAGAGGAGGGGGAGATTATGCTGACGGAGCTTCAGGAGGCGTTCTGTCAGGCGTATACGGGGGTTTGTCAGGGCAACGCGACGGTAGCCTATAAGATGGCGGGCTACACGGCGAAGAATCAGGCGGTGGCACAGGCGAACGGCCCGACGCTGCTGAAGAAGAAAGAGGTGCAGGCGCGGATAAAGGAGCTGCGGGAAAAGCAGAAGGACGATCCGAACATCTTAACGCCAAAGCAGATGCAGCAGTTTTTAACGTATGTGGTGCGCCTGGTGATGGAAGATGCGCGCATCCCGCCGCCGACGGTAGCGGAGGGCCTGAAGGCGATGGAGATGTTGGCGCGCATGCAGGGGCTGTTTTTGCAGAAGCAGCAGGTGAGTTTCATGAATGCGCCGCCGGTCGTCATCCGCGATGATTTGGCGGAGAGGAAGAGGGCAAAGTGAACGGGGAAACCCTGACGAGCGAGCTGATCGGCGGCGGGTATGCGGATTTCTGGAAGAGCAGGAAGCGCTATCTAGTGGTGAAGGGGAGCCGCGCGAGCAAGAAGAGCACGACAGCTGCGCTGAAGCTGATTGTGCGGCTAATGGAGATGCCGCTTAGCAATGCGCTGGTGGTGCGGCGGACGGGGGCGAGTCTGAAAGATTCGTGCTGGACGCAGCTGCGGTGGGCGATTGAGCGGCTGGGCGTGGCGCCTTGGTGGCGCGCGCGGGTGTCGCCGCTGGAGCTTGAATACCTCCCGACGGGGCAGAAGATTTTATTTCGCGGCCTGGATGACCCGCTGAAGGTGACGTCCATCACGGTGAAGCGCGGGGTGCTTTGCTTTGGCTGGCTGGAAGAGGCCTACGAGGTGACGGAAGAGGCGTTTAACCGCGTGGATGAATCGTTGCGCGGCCGGCTCCCGCCGGGCTATTATATCCAGTGGCTGATTACGTTTAACCCGTGGGATGCGGGCAGTTGGTTAAAGCGGCGGTTTTTTGATGCGCCTTCGCCCTCGGTGTATGCAACAACGACGACGTTCAAGCAGAATGAGTGGCTGAGTGCGGCGGACCTGGCGATGTTCGAGGAGATGGAGCGGACAGACCCGGCGCGGTTCAAGGTGGCGGGGCTCGGGGATTGGGGACTGGCCGGCGGGCAGTATTTCAAGCAGTGGCGCAGTGATCTACATATGGTGGAGCCTTTCGCGGTACCGGACGCCTGGGTAAAGTTCCGCGCGATGGATTGGGGCAGCTCTGCGCCGTATGCGTGCCTCTGGCTGGCGGCAGACTATGATAATACGCTGTATGTCTACCGAGAGCTGTACGGCTGGGGCGGCCGGCCGAATGTCGGCACGGAAGAGACGGCGCGGGAGGTCGGTGAGCGGATTGTGGCCCTGGAGCCCCGCGCGGAGGGCGTGCGCTACGGGGTACTGGATTCGGCCTGCTGGGCACGGCCGGGCATCACGGGGCCGACGGTGGCGGAGGAGCTCAACCGGGTGCTCATCGCCCGCGGGCTGGTGACGTTCGGCAAGTGCAGCAAGGGCCGCACGGCGATGGCGAATCAAATCAAACAGCGGCTCATCGGAAAGACGGACAAAGAAGGGCGGCAGGTGCCGGCGCTGAAGGTGTTCGCTAGCTGCACGCATCTCCTCCGTACGCTGCCGATGCTGGGATATGACCGGCACAACCCGGAGGACTACGACACACAGGGCGAAGATCACGCGGTCGACGCTTTGGGCTACGGGCTAATGAGCCGGCCCTATGCCCCGGCAAAACCGCGCCAGGTGCAGGATTATGACCGGTACCGGCGGCGCCGGCAGAGGAAGCCTAGCGCGTGGACAACCTAAGGGGGTATTTTTATGGGGGATATCGGAACGTACCGCGAGCAGTTCCGCGCGGCGGCGGATGCGGCGAGCGACTGGCGCGAAGCGGCACGCAGGGATTACGAGTTTGTGGCAGGCAAGCAGTGGGAGGAAGCGGAGGTGCGGGCGTTTCATCAGTCGGGCCGGCCGGCCATTACCATCAACCGCATCAAGCCGCTGATTAATGTGTTGAGCGGGCATCAGCGCTTAAACCGGTACGACATCGATTTTCTGCCGCGCACGAATGACGATATGGAAATCTGCCAGGTGCGCAAGGGCATGACCAAATACATCTTAGACCGCTGCAATTATGACCGCGAAGAGTCGCAGGTGTTTTTAGATGCAGTCATCGGCGGCATCGGCTGGTTTGAGGTGGGCTATCGGTTCAACGAGGCGGCGACGGACGGGGAAGCGTATGTGCGGCGGGAGGATCCGTTTGGGATGTACGTAGACCCGGAGGCGCACGCGCTGGATTTTTCCGATGCCAAATATATCTGCCGGGCGAAGTGGGCCGGCAAGGACGAACTTGCGCTGCTGTATCCGGAGCACGCGGAGGCCATCCGCGCGGCGTACGCGGTCTATGACCGGGCGGAGCACACCACGGGTGCGGCGATAGATCCGCTCTGGTACAAGCGGGAGACGAATAAGGCGCGCCTGGTGGAGTGCTGGTACAAGGTGCGCGAGCCGGTGACGCTGTATTATCTGACGGATGGGCGGGTAATCCCACAGGAGGCGATGCAGCTGGATTTCTTCTTGGCGGGCTTGGTGGCCGGAGAGCGGACGATTGCGCCGGAACGCGTGCGGGTTGCGGCTTTCCTGGAAGATATCCTGCTGGAGGATATGGCGAGCCCGTACCAGCACGGAGATTTTCCGTTTGTGCCGCTGACGTGCTATCACTTCGGGGCGAATGACCTCCCGGCGGGCTTCGTGCGGGACCTCATCGACCCGCAGCGGGAAATCAACAAACGCCGCATCCAGGCCCTGCATATCTTGAACACGACGGGCAACGGCGGCGGCTGGATGGAAGAGGACGCGATGACGGACCGCCAGAAGGAGGATTTCAAGAAGAACGGGAACATCCCGGGGCACTACAGCGAAGTTTTGCCGGGCGCGATTTCGCAGGGGAAGATCATGGAGCGCGCGGTTGGCACCCTGCCGCAGGGCGTCCTGCAGGCGGAGCAGCAGGCGGGGCAGGACCTGGTAGAAATCTCGGGCATCAATGAGGCGCTGATGGGGGTGGACATCCCGAACAATGCGAGCGGGCGCGCGATTGAGCTCAAGCAGAAGCAGGCGATTACGCACATCGCGCCAATGTTCGACCATCTGCGAACGGCGAAGGAGAAGATTGCGCAGCTGCTGTGGGGCGAGGAAGACAGCCCGGGCGTCGTGCCGCAGTTCTATACGGAAGATAAGGTGTACCGCGTGGAAGGGGTCAACGGACAGGCGTTTATTCGGGTGAACCAGCAGGTCATTGAGCGGGACCCGCTGGGGAACGCGGTTCACAAGGTGCTGAATGATCTAAGCGTGGGCACGTTTGATATTGTGGTGAGCGATGTGGAGGCGTCGACGACGCAGCGGCAGGCGCAGATGTGGTCTCTGGTGGATGCGGTATCACGGCTCGGGGTGCCGGGGGACTTGGTGTTTGACCTGATCATTGACCTGAGCGACATCCCGCACAAGGAAGAAGTCAAACAGCGGTATGCGGAGCGCCTGGCAGAGCAGCAGCAGCAGGCACAGGCGCAGAACGACCTACAGACGCAGCAGCTGCAGGCGACGCTGCAGCTGGCCCAGATTCAGGCGACGCGGCAGAGTCAAAGCATTTCGTTTAAAGATGCCCCGCTGCCGCTGCAGTTTGCGATGGCGGCACAGCAGGGGCTTATTGATCCGCAGGTGGGGCAGTATGCGGTTGATTTGATGGTGGAGCAGCTGTTTCCGCAGCTGGCGGCGCAGATGGCGAAGCAGCGGCAGGCAGCGCAGGGCGAGGAACAGCAGGCGCAGTTACTGCAGCTACTGCAGCTGCTGCAGCAGAAAGCAAAGCCGCAGGAGGCGCAGCCTCAGCAGGACGGACAGCAGCCGCAGAGCGGCGGCGCACTGACGAAGGCAGCGGTGCAGTCGCTCACGGCAGGCAGTGCGCCGGCACTGTAAGGGCAAATGAAAAGAGAGTCAAGGAATCGGCCCTTGGCTCTCTTGCGTATCTTTTTTGGGGGGATATTATGGCAGCCATTGACAATCTCGCAGCGCAGGTCAGTGATCCTGCGCTGCGGAAAAGGATTCAGGCCGAACTACGGCGAGCAAGCAAGCAAAAGAAATTCGGCCTCGTCTTCGAGGAGCATCTGCCGGAGTGGACGCCGCTCTATGACGTTCCTCTCACGCCAGGACGCCTGGCAGCCCGGCAAGGAAACCTGCAGGAGCTCTATTATATTGAAGAAATCAATGGCGAAACTGCGCACTGCATCCAGCGCACAACGAGAAAAGCCGCGGATATCCCCGTGGAGGAACTTGTCACTGTAGCGGAGTTTGGCGATCCGATCTACCCCTATCTCGCGCCCATCGACACCGTAGAGAACGCGCAGGACAGTGATCTCTGGCATACGCTCATCGAGGCGGATAACTATCACGCTCTCCAACTGCTCGGCTATCTCTACGCGGGAAAGGTAGATTGTATTTATATAGATCCCCCCTACAATACAGGCGCGAAGGATTGGAAATACAACAACGACTATGTGGACGGCAATGACCAATACCGTCATAGCAAATGGCTCTCCTTTATGGAAAAGCGCCTGAAACTCGCAAAGAAGCTGCTGAATCCCAAAGATTCTGTACTCATCGTCACGATTGATGAAAAGGAATATCTGCACCTTGGATGCTTGCTGGAGGAACTATTCCCAGATGCACATATGCAAATGGTAAGTATTGTAAACAACCCGAATGGCGTAGCGCGTGATCATGAAATGTATCGTGTAGAAGAATACGCTTATTTCATTTATCTTGGGCAAGCTGGCCCCGTCCTGCTTGAAGATCCTCTTTTTACATCTGACGTCAATCAAAGAAAAGAAATATCTGGAAAGGCTGATGACATCAACCATTCCCAACGTAAAATACGTTGGGAAAGGTTGATGAGAGGGGGAAGTGATTCAGATCGACCAAGGTCACCCGGTTGCTTTTATCCTATCTATATTGATCCAGAAAAGCACTGTGTTGCAAAGGTTGGCAATGCAATTTCTAATGGCATGGACAGGCATCTTGTTCCGGACATCAAAGGGCTTGTAACTGTTTGGCCTATTGCTGTCGGTACTGGTACAGAAAAGAGATGGCGAACCACACCAGATAATTTTCGCAAACTCCTCAAACTGGGGTATGCTAAGGTTGGTCAATATGACCAAAAGAATCATCGTTATTCGTTGCTATATCTTGGCAAGAAACAACGTGAAAGAATTGAGCGTGGCCAAATTAAAATTATAGGACACGATGAAAATGGGGTTGCCATAGTCGAAGAAGCAGGAAATCAAATTATTCGCCGCTTTCCCAAAACAATATGGAATCGCCAAGCCCATAATGCTGGAGAATATGGTTCTCGTTTAATTCGCCGCATCATTCCGGGGAGGGATTTTACTTTCCCGAAATCGTTATATGCAGTGAGAGATACAGTCAAGACAGTGATGCTGGAAAAGCCTAATGCTTTAATTGTCGACTTCTTTGCCGGAAGTGGCACAACCCTTCATGCTGTCAACCTTCTGAATGCTGAGGATGGTGGACATCGTCGCTGCATCATGGTGACAAACAACGAGGTTTCAGAAAAAGAGGAAAAGGCCTTGAAAAAGCAGGGGTACAAACCTACGGACAAAGAGTGGCAGCGCCTTGGCATTGCCCGCTATGTGACCTGGCCGCGCACAGTCTGCTGCATTGAGGGGCATGATGTGAATGGACAGCCGCTGAAAGGGAAGTATCTTGGCAGTGACCGGCCGATGGCAGACGGCTTTGCCGCCAATGCCGCCTTTTTTCGGCTTGGCTTCCTCGATAAGCATTCCGTCGCCCGTGGCGAACAGCTGGAAAAGCTGCTGCCCGTGCTTTGGATGAAGGCTGGCGCGGTCGGCGCGCCGCCAAAGGCCACAGAGGAGCACCGTTTCTACCTGTTCCCGCGTAACCGTTTCGCCGTGCTCATCAATCCGAAATATACCTACGAATTTACGCAGGCATTATATGATGGCGGTTTTGATGTCGCCTTCATCATTACCGACTACGAGGCAGAGTATCGGAGCATCGCGGATGGTCTGAACGTAAAACAGACGTATCAGCTGTACCGCGATCATCTGGAGAATTTTATAATCAACACGGGGAGGAATTGACATGCGGCTCAGCTTATTCCCTTTTCAGGTCAAGGCCGTTGATGCTCTCCGGCATCGCGCGGCATCGGCGCTTTTCGCCTATAACAACGGTGTAGACGACTACAATCAGGTGCTGTCCCTGCAAGCCCCAACCGGATCGGGCAAGACGATTATCATGTCGGCTTTCATTGAAAGCGTGCTCTTTGGCACAGAAAATATGGTGCCCGTCCCCAATGCGGTTTTTGTCTGGCTCTCTGATTCTCCGAATCTCAATGAGCAGTCCCGCGACAAACTCGCGCTCAAGTCGGATCGCATTCCCTTTGATCACTGCGTCACGATTGAGGAAACGTCCTTTGACCAGGAGACGCTTTCAGATGGGAATATTTATTTTCTCAATACGCAGAAGCTCTCGAAGTCTGGGAAGCTCGGCCAACATGGAGACGGGCGCCAGTATACCATCTGGGAAACACTCGACAATACAGCACGCGAGAAGCCTGATCGGCTCTATTTCATCATCGACGAGGCGCACCGCGGGATGCAAGGTCACGAGGCAGGAAAGGCCACCTCGATCATGCAGCGTTTCATCAAAGGCGCACCGGCTCAAAAGATGCAGGCTATGCCGCTGATCATCGGCATGAGTGCCACACCGGAGCGCTTTCATAAGCTCGTAGAAAACTGTCCCAAGAGCACACTTTCCATCATCCAAGTCCCCATCGAGGAAGTCCGCGCCTCCGGCCTCCTGAAGGATCGTATTGTCGTCAAATATCCGGGCGACAAGAAGCAATTCAATGAGACGGCCATGTTGCAGGCGGCCACTGATGACTGGCTCGATAAATGCCGCCATTGGTATCAATATACGCAGGAACAGCACTATCAGCGGGTAGACCCAGTATTCGTCATCCAGGTTGCCCCGGCCAGAGCCGGACAGGATGAGGTATCGGCTACCGATCTCGACGCACTCATTGCAGATATTGAAGCACGGATGCGGAAGAAGTTCTCGGAGTATGAGGTCGTGCATACGTTCGGTGCTGGCAGTGATATTACTGCAAACGGCCTGACCATCCATTACGAGGAGCCAGCGCATATCGCGGACAATCATAAAATCCGCGTCGTTCTGTTTAAGGAAAGCCTTTCGACGGGCTGGGACTGCCCGCGTGCCGAAACGATGATGTCATTCCGGCACGCCCAGGACGCAACCTATATCGCGCAGCTGCTCGGACGCATGATCCGCACGCCGCGCGGCTCGCGCGTAAGCACAGATGAAACGCTAAACAGTGTGAGTCTGTTCCTTCCATACTATGATGAGGAAACCGTCCAAGAAATTGTCAAGGAACTGCGCAATACAGAGGGCAGCGATATCCCAACCGTCGTAGACGAAGAGAATATGTCGCAGCCAGCTCCGCGCCCGTGGGGTATCCGCCCACATCGGACAGCGGACAATCCCGACCAGATTGACCTTTTCTGGCCGGAAGGCGGAGAATCCATCATAACGGCTGGCGAAACAGACACCACAGAACAAGCTACAGAGGATAGAGCGGAATATGCTTCTCAGACAGAGCAAACTAGCAGCACAGAGACACCGGGAACATCCTCAACAGGTCAAGTAGCAACCACGACCGGCGCGGAAGGAGCAGCCGGCGGAGTAAAGCCATCACCTGAAACCAGCACAGCGGAAGAAATGGGAGAGATATCGCCCTCCACCGTTCCGAACATTGCCGACACGTCAGAGGATGCAGAGCAGATTCCTTTGATCCCCAAGCTCGACCGCAAGAGCGTTTTGGATTTCATCAATAGCCAAGGCTTCCTGACCTACCATGTACGAAGCCTCCGCATCCA
>ERZ772807.1934-NODE-1934-length-11135-cov-3.143773_pt1 | contig 11135 bp, 8 predicted proteins | sample MGYA00511472_ERZ772807 | MGnify/ENA primary metagenome ERZ772807 (study PRJEB29015, sample SAMEA2737947) | human oral metagenome | biome: human oral; feature: human-associated habitat; material: dental | place: China | collected 2039 ...
CTTGCTAATTGTTAATTATTTTGTACCTTTGCCCCCAAAATAGCAATAAATGAAAGAAACAGATATCATTATTATAGGGGCAGGACCTACGGGGCTTTTTGCAGTATTTGAGGCAGGGCTCCTTCGTTTAAAATGCCACTTGATAGATACACTCCCACAAGTAGGCGGACAGCTTACTGAATTATACCCTAAAAAACCTATTTTTGATATACCAGGATATCCTACTGTAGGAGCTTCTGAATTAGTAGCTAACCTAATGGAGCAAATTAAGCAGTATCAGCCCGAATTTACCTTAGGCGAAACTGCTATGACCCTCACTAAGAATGATGATGGCACTTTCATTGTCACCACCGATGCTGGTACGCAAGTTAAAGGGAAGGCTGTAGCTATTGCTGGCGGATTAGGTACTTTCGAGCCTCGCAAACCTGAGCTTGAAAATATAGCGCAATACGAGGGCAAAGGGGTAGCTTATTTTGTAAAGAACCCCGAAAGCTATGCAGGCAAACACGTAGTAATAGCAGGGGGTGGCGACTCAGCTCTTGATTGGAGTATCTATTTAGCCGAAAAAGTAAATACGGCCTCAGTTACCTTAGTGCATAGGCGCAATGAGTTTAGAGGGGCTTTAGATTCGGTTGAAAAGGTAAAAGCCCTAAAAGCTGCGGGCAAAATCAATCTCAAAACGCCTTACGAAGTGGTAGGGCTCGTAGGAGAAAACCAATTAGAAAAAGTAGTATTAGAGCAAGAGGGGGGCAATAAAGAAGAACTTATTGCCGATGCTTTTATACCTCTTTTCGGGCTTACCCCTAAATTAGGCCCTATAGCTACTTGGGGGGTTGAGATAGAAAAGAATGCAGTAAAAGTGAATAATGCTTTAGATTATCAAACTTGCATAGAGGGGGTATACGCTATAGGCGACGTAAATACCTACCCTGGCAAGCTAAAACTCATACTCTGTGGTTTTCACGAAGCTACCCTAATGTGCCAAAGTGTCTATAACCGCATCTATCCAAACAAAAAGTATGTGCTCAAATACACTACAGTAGTGGGTATTGATGGTTTCGACGGCACTCGCAAAGAAGCAGAAAAAGCAGTAATAAAATCAATTGATTAATTAAAGAGACTACTAATTTTAATAACTAAATAAAAATGAAGAGCATAAATGTACTATTAGCAAGTGTCTTTTTAGCCTTTTCGGCATCGCTACAAGCACAAATAGACACCCTTAGCAGCAAAACACTGCTAATGAAAGGGAAAATAAAAAAAGTAGAAGACTTCTCTTTTTTATTAGAACCTGACCCTAAAGGCGAAAAGAAATTCGACGGTAAGAACTACAATGTTTTTCCCTACGCCGAAGAGTGGGGTCTTGAAAAAGACGCAACAAAATCTTCTAAAACTAATATAGCCTATATTTTCGATAATTCGGGCAAGAATTTAGAGATAATAACTTACAATGCTGAAGACCAGCCTTTTGGCGGAATGCGCTTTTTCTATGACAAAAACGGACATATTAACAGAAGTCAATCAGTATTTACAACTGGTGATGGCGAGTTTACGGTAGACCGCAAATATTTTTACAATGAGAAAAATCAGTTGGTAAAAATAGACGAGTATGACGGTGATACTTGGCTCATTACTATCACCTATAAGTATGACGATTGGGGCAACTGTATAGAGAAAAACAAAGTAGCGAGCGTATCTGCTTTAGAAAAAGACATTCAGCGCTACGAAGAGAAAAACCTCATTTTAGAGAAGAAAATACGCCCCGAATACACCCGCGAAAAATCGTATACCTATAATAATATAAACAAAGTAGCTGCTACTGAAGATAAAGTATTAGAGAAAAACGTATTCTTAAAAACACAAAACGAATACGATAAAGAGGGACGACTCTCTAAAGCTACTTTCTTAAACGAAGCCAAACAAGAAACCGTTTGTACCTATAAATACAACAAAGCGGGGCGACTTATACAGAGCATTTGCACGGCTAATGACGACCCTAACTTCTATGTAGAAACAAATTATATGTTTAACAAGTCGGGCGAAACGCAAGTGGTAAAGACTCGTACCTCTGTCGCTTCAACCAAAGTATTCGACGAGCACAACCTGCTAACGGCATATACTACTCCCGAATTCGATTATAAATACCGTTATTCATTCGACAAAATGGACGCAAGTGCTAATGTACGAAAACGGCAAACCTATCTGTGCACGTATCCGCAAAATAGAATATTTCAAATAATGAGTGATATACATCTAAAAATAACCGACAGAGAGGGGCTTCTATACGAAATAGAAGCCCCTACTGATATGAATATGTCCTTAATGGAGGTAATGCGCGCCTACGAGATTGCCCAAGACGGCGAGATAGGCGTATGTGGGGGGGTGGCTATGTGTGCCTCTTGTCAGTGCTATGTGCAGAATGAAGAGGCGGTAACGCTCCCCGAAATGGGGGAAGAAGAACAAGCTATGCTTTCTGAAGCTTTCCACGTAAAACCCAACAGCCGATTGGGTTGTCAAATACCTATAACCCCAGAACTTGACGGCCTCGAAGTGATATTAGCACCTTTCAGTTAAAAAAATATAGGATTTCATTTGCATTTCACAATTTAATTCTATACTTTTGCGTCTGTTTAATGTTAATTCACCAAATGATGTTAAAAAGAAATCTATTCTTATGGCTATTCGCATTAGCCGTATCGTTCGGTGCTCAGGCTCAAAATTATGAGTGGAAAGAAGCACAAAGTGGTGGTTACAAATACAAATATGTAACCCACGACCCTACTAATTCAAGGTTCTACACCTTGAAAAACGGACTGACCGTCATTCTCAGTCCTACGAATAAAGAACCGCGCATACAGTGCTACGTAGCTGTAAAAGCAGGTAGCAAAACCGACCCTTCTACTAATACAGGGTTAGCGCACTACTTAGAGCACTTGCTCTTTAAGGGTACTGACAAGTACGGTTCATTAGACTGGGAAAAAGAGAAAGTACAGTTAGATAAAATTGATGCGTTGTACGAAGAGTACAATCACACCAAAGATGCTGAAAAGCGCAAAGCTATCTACAAAAAAATCGACTCTGTATCAGGGGTAGCTAGCAAATACGCTATCGCTAATGAGTACGACAAGATGATGACTGCTATGGGAGCACAAGGTACTAATGCGTTTACTTCTTTTGAGAAAACTGTTTATACTGATGATGTACCAGCAAATGCTATCAATAAGTATATTGCTGTACAAGCTGAACGTTTTCGCAATCCTGTGCTTCGTATTTTCCATACCGAATTAGAAGCTGTATATGAAGAAAAAAATCGCTCTTTGGATAGCGATAATAGTGAAGTATTTGAAACTCTCTTCTCTGAGTTGTTCAAAAAACACAATTATGGCTTGCAAACTACTATTGGTACGGTAGAACATTTAAAAAATCCATCATTAAAAGAAATTCGCAAGTACTTCCAAACCTATTATGTACCTAATAATATGGCAGTAATATTGGCTGGTGATTTCAATCCTGATAAAGCTATTGCCGAAATTGATAAGGCTTTTAGCTATATGCAACCTAAACCTGTACCTCAATATACTTTTGAGAAAGAAGCGCCTATCACTGCCCCTATCATCAAAAAAGTAGTAGGTCCTGATGCTGAAAGTGTTTCTATAGCATTCCGTTTGCCAGGTAACCAAGATAAAGATGCTCTATTAGCTGATTTAGTAGGTGAAATCCTTACCAATGGCAATGCTGGGCTCATCGATTTGAATCTTGTAAAGAAACAAAAATTACTAAAAGCTAGTGCCTTTGCTTATACACTTATAGATTATGGAGTACTATATCTATCAGGAGCTCCTTTACAAGGACAGTCGTTAGAACAAGTAAAAGATCTTATGTTAGGGCAAATAGAAAACCTTAAAAAAGGTAATTTTGATGACGATCTTATTCCTTCTATTATCAACAATTTGAAAAAACAAACGATTCAAGCAACTGAATCTTATAGTAATCGCGCTAATATGTTGATGGCAGCTTTTACTGATAATCTCGACTGGAAAGACCAAGTAGCTTATGTAAATAATCTTTCTAAACTTACTAAAGCCGATATTGTCGCTTTTGCTAATAAATACTTAGGTAATAACTATGTGGCTATTTATAAAGAAAAAGGACAACGCACCAATGTAGAAAAAATTGAAAAACCTACTATTACTCCTGTTGAAACTAATGCCGATAAACAATCAGCTTTTGTGAAAATGATCAACGAGATGCCAAGTACTCCAGTAGCTCCTGTATTCTTAAATTACAGTAAAGATTTACAAAAAGGTAAATTAGGTAATGCCGAAGTATTGTATGTACAAAACAAAGATAATGAGTTGTATCGTTTGAGTTTCCGCTACAAAATAGGTTCAGCTAATGATTTGAAAATGCCTATAGCAGCCCAATACATCCAATTTTTAGGAACTGATAAGAAATCAGCTGAACAAATTTCAAAAGAATTTTATAAGATAGCATCCAGCTTCCAAATTTCTACAGAAGAAGAATATACTTATGTATCAATAGAAGGTTTACAAGAGAATTTTGAAGCTGCTGTTAAACTTTACGAAGATTTAGTTCTCAATGCTCAACCAGATGAACAAGTATTACAAGCACTTAAAGCACGTGTTGCTAAATCACGTGTAGATGTAAAAGCTAATCGTGGGGCTATTATGCAAGCACTTACTAATTATGCTCTTTATGGTTCTAAAAATAAGGTGAACAATGTACTTTCTAATGCCGAAATTAATGCGATTAGTGCAAAGGAATTGGTAGATAGAGTTAAAAATTTGAATAATGTAGAGCAAACCGTTATTTATTATGGACCTGCTACACTTTCAGAACTTACAACTAAACTAAAACCTTTACATAAAGTACCTACTAAGTTTGCTAAAGTAGCTCCTAAAAAAGAGTTTAAACAAGTAGAACAGACTAAAAACCAAGTACTTTTTACTGATTATGAAATGGTACAAGCTGAAACACGCTGGGTGCGCAATACTGTTCCTTTCAACCCTGCTGAAAGTACTGTAATTAGTGCATTCAATAACTATTTTGGTGGAGGTATGGGGTCTTTGGTATTCCAAACCATTCGCGAAAGTAAAGCGTTAGCATATAGTACTTATGGTTATTATGCTTCACCAAGAAAGAAAACTGATAAATACTATGTGCTTGCCTATGTAGGTTCGCAAGCTGACAAATTTAAAGAAGCTGTTGAGGCTATGAATGAACTGCTCAATACAATGCCTGAATTACCAGCTAATCTCGAATTAGCCAAGCTACAAATCAAACAAGAAATAGAAACTGAGCGTATTACTCAAGATGGTATCATTTATAGTTATTTAGCCGCAAAAGAATTAGGACTTAAGGATGATATACGCAAGCAAGTATATCAAAATATAGATGGTATTACAATGAAAGAGATAAAAACTTTCCACGATAAATACCTTTCTAAAAAACCTTATACTTATGTAATTTTAGCTTCTGAAAAGAAACTTTCAAAAGATGAACTTCAAAAAATAGGAGATTTCAAAAAACTCTCCTTAGAAGAACTCTTCGGATACTAAAAATAAAAACGAGGCTCATCAAAAAAGGTGAGCCTCATTTTTTTGTTATTTTCTTCAGTTTTTACTTTTTCATAGCTTCTTTGATATGAGCTACTTCAGCTCCTATATCACCTGCCCCTACAGCTAATAATAATTGAGGACGTTTCTTGAGTAGAAGAGGAATAAGTTCAGTTTTGCTTACTAAAGTTTTTTTAGAAGTAGTTATTTTCTCTAATAAAACTTGTGAAGTAATTCCCTCTATAGGTAATTCACGTGCAGGATAGATATCTAATAGTATCACTTCATCAAATTGTGATAGACTTTTTGCAAAATCATTCATAAAATCACGTGTACGAGTGAAAAGGTGAGGTTGAAAAACAATAGTTTTAGGAGTATTAGGATACATTTCAGCTACTGCTTGATATAGCGCATTAATTTCAGAAGGGTGATGGGCATAATCATCAATGAAAACAAAGTCTTTTTCTTTAATGATATATGAAAAACGACGTTTTACCCCTTTAAAAGTAGCTAAGTGAGGCAACAATTTTTCAGGAGCAATTCCAGCTTTTACAGCCATAGTAACAGCTGCCAAAGCATTAAGTAAGTTGTGTCGCCCTGGTTTCATAAAGGTAATATCTTTATAAATACCTCCTGCATATTTGAAATCAAAATGATAAATACCATCTACAATATGAATGTTTTGGAAACTGTAATCAGAATTATCTTCTAAACCATACGTTTCACCAGCTATATTTAGTCCATTGCGCACAATGAGACTGCCTCCTGGTTTAATTTTTCCAGCAAACTCGTGAAATCCTTCTATAAGATGTTGCTCATCACCATAAATATCGAGGTGATCAGCGTCCATAGAGGTAATACAAGCAATGTTAGGTGAAAGTCGCAAAAATGAACGGTCAAACTCATCGGCTTCAACTACTGTATATTCACTACCTTTGAGTACCAAATTACTATTGAAATTTTCGGCTATACCTCCTAAAAAAGCACTTACCGAAGCTCCACTTTCTACCATAATATGGGCTAAAATACTTGATGTTGTAGTTTTACCGTGAGTACCTGCAACAGCTAAACAAAAGGAGTTTTTAGTAATGAAGCCTAACACTTCTGATCGTTTTACTACTTGATAGCCATTTTCTTGAAAAAAAACTAACTCTTTATGATCTTTAGGAACAGCAGGGGTATATACCACTAAAGTAGTTTCTACATTTTTAAATGAATTAGGAATAGCATCTAACTCATCGGTAAAGTGTACTTTTATACCTTCTTTTTCTAGCATTTCAGTAATATCGGTAGGGGTACGATCGTAGCCAGCTACCACTTTACCATTGGCATTGAAATAACGTGCAAGGGCAGACATTCCTATGCCTCCAATACCTATAAAATAAACATTTGTTATTGGTTGTAAATTCATAATTTCTTTGTTTCTAATAATTTACCATTTTTATAAGTGCTCACAGTGCTTTCTTTTATACTGCGATCTTCACATATTTTTTGAGAAATTACCCCTTTTTCATATAACTCTTTGCAGTTACCTTTTTCAGTAACATACCATTTTTCAGTTATTTTCCCTTCAGGGTCATATTTGGTAGTAGTTTTACTATTTATTTGTTCGAGTTTGAGTTTGCCATTTTGATAATATTCTTTGGTAGTATTTTTAATAGTATTTACTTCTTTACTGGGGTTGCCATTCTTGTGATAATTAGTTACTATTTGGTCAGCGCCTTCTTTTAAATTAGTGTATATTTCTATTTTTTGAGCAATATTTCCAGCGTGGTCATACACCAATCCTTCTATAGTATTACCTTTGAAGATATTTTTTTTGCGTAATCTTCCTTCAGGAGTAAAAATATGAATTTCAGCAAGTTTTCCATTGTTAAAAATATAAGTAGAAGGAATGTTACGCTTTTTATTTACAAATTTACCTTCACCTACTAATTGACCACTATTACCTATTTCAAACTCGAAATGTTGTTCGTTGTTATCAATGATGTAAGTACCTTTTTGTAAAGCTATCTTTCTCGTGATAAATGCCTGACGTATCATATCAGCATTGATAGCAGCTGAGTTACCTGATTTGAGATTGCGTTGTAATTGTTGATATACTTCATAGTTTGTATATTCTTTGATTTCTACAATACCTTTTTTGAAATCATCACTTTTAGTATCTATAAATACAGAGGGTTTTAAGGTAGTTTGTGCTATAGAAAACACTCCTCCTCCTAAGAGAGCTATAAAGGTTAAAAATTTAGTCATCTGTTATTTATTATTAAATCTACAATTTCTTTGGTTGCATTGGGTTGAGCTAGCGCTTTAATATGAGACGAAAGATTTTGCTGTTGAGTTTCATCAGTTATCAAGCTGCTAAAAGTATCTGCAAATTTACTATCTAATTCATTTTCTTTTATTAAAATAGCAGCTTGTTTATCAGCTATAGCACGTGCATTTTTAGTTTGATGATCTTCGGCTACATTAGGTGAGGGAATAAATATTACTGGTTTGCCTACTACACATAATTCACTTACAGAACTTGCACCTGCTCGCGAAATAATTACATCGGCAACGGCATAAGCTTGTTCCATACGATCAATAAAAGCTAAAACGTGTACTTGTGAACTATTATACTTTTTGTATTCTTCATAGTAAAGTTTGCCACATTGCCATAGCACTTGTACCCCTAATTTTTCAAATAAAGGCAACTGAGCTTCCACTAACTGATTGATACGTCGTGCTCCTAAACTTCCTCCTAATATCAAAAGTGTTTTTTGATGAGGATTAAGTTGAAAATACGATAAACCTTCTTCGCGATGTTGCTCTATATTTAATAAACCTCCACGAATAGGATTACCCGTTTTTACGATTTTCTCTTTTGGAAAGAAAACTTCCATACCATCATAAGCAACACATATTTTCTTTGCCTTTTGGGCAAGCATCTTGTTGGTAATGCCTGCATAGGAATTTTGTTCTTGAATAAAAGTAGGGATTCCCATTTGTCCTGCTACTTTCACTACAGCTCCACTAGCAAACCCTCCTGTACCTATGACGGCATCAGGCTTAAAACGATTGATGATTTGTCGGGATTTCCATAGACTATGGATAAACTTTAGTGGAAAAATCAAATTTTGCCAAGTGAGCTTGCGTTGAATTCCTGAAATCCACAAGCCTTCAATAGGATAACCAGCTTGAGGTACCTTTTGCATTTCCATACGATCTTTAGCCCCTACAAAAAGTATTTCGGCTTCAGGTAAACGTTTTTTTATTTCATCGGCAATAGCGATGGCAGGGAATATATGTCCGCCAGTACCACCTCCTGAGATAATAAATTTTTTCATAGAATTTAGTTATTTAGTTTTTAGTTCAATAACTGTGATTTCAGGCCATACTCCTAAACGACCAGGGAAAGCGTGATAACCAAAACCTCTATTTACATTCAGGTATTTACCATCCTCCTCATACATTCCTCCCCAATATTTGTAAATATATTGTGAAGGGCTCCATTTTAGCCACCCAGGTATTTCAATACCACATTGCATCCCGTGTGTATGACCACTGAGAGTAAGTTGAATATCTTTATTTTCAGGTAACACAACCTCTTGCCAATGAGTTGGATCGTGACTCATTAATATTTTAAAATCTTCGGTATTTACACCTTCCATAGCCTTATTCAAATCGCCATATTTAGAAAATCGACCGTGTCCCCAGTTTTCTACCCCTATTAAAGCTATTTTTTCGCCATTACGTTCTAAATAACAATGTTCGTTAAGCAATAGTTGCCATCCCATTTGTTTTTGTAATTGGAATAAATGCTCTAAATTTTGTTGTTTAGCTTCAGGAGTTTCCCAAGAGGAATAATCACCATAGTCGTGGTTACCCATAATAGAAAATACTCCATCAGGTGCTTGGAGAGTAGCAAAAAGTGATTTCCAATTGTGTACCTCATTTGCTAAATTATTTACCAAATCGCCTGTAAAAAGGATTACATCGCTTTTTTGTGAGTTGATAAGCTCTACTCCATAGCGTATTTTCTCATAGTTGTCAAAGCTACCACAATGAATATCAGATATTTGAGTAATGCGATAGCCATCAAATGCTTTAGGGAGATTATCGAAATACAATGTGTATTTCCAAACTTTATAGTTATATTTTCCTTTGAAAATACTATAGAGGATAGAAGCAAAAGGAATAGCTGCCAATCCCCAACCTAAAGTACTTACAAACTTACGACGAGAAGGAATACGCGGTGCATTAGTAGGTTTGCGAAATATAGCTTTTATAAGTCGTGTAATATCTTCTAATAACAAAGGAAGAGTTACAAACAAACAGATAATAAGCCACGTAAGTAGCCCTGCAATAGCATATTGTTGAGGGGCACTCCATACAACTTTTCCTCTACAGAACCAATGGTACAACAAGTGAATTACCACTCCTATTGTGATGAGCCAAAATAGCCATTCTACCCAACGGGGAACTTTGAGGGTTTTTAAACTTCTACTTGCATAAAATGTTAGTAGAAAATAAATGATAAAAATACCAATAAGAATTATATAAACCATATTCATTTGTCAATTTACCAATTTGCTAATTGACAACAAACTGGCTAATTATTCATAATTTTTTTGATGTTTTCAACATTAGAAATAGGGCGTTTTGTTTCGTCTAAAAACGCCTCTGTTTTAAATGAGAAAGGCAAAGATGTACCTAAATCCTCAAAAACTGTACCTGAAAAGTGCACTTGGATAAAACCAGCAGCTTTTATCTGTATAATGCTCTGTGGATTGATACCTCCCCCAGGCATAATTGTAGGTTGACCTGCAGCTATGCGGTTGAGTTCTTTAAGCAGTTCTAATCCTTCAATAGCTGATTTTTTACCCCCTGAGGTAAGAATACGTTCAACTCCCAAACGTTTAAGGGTTTTAATTGCAGCAATGGGATCGGGGGCACAATCAAAAGCACGATGATAGATAAATTCCATAGTACCTGCAGCTTCTTTGAGGCGTGCAGTACGTTCTTCATCAATTGTGTTATCGCGATGTAACACTCCTGTTACTACTCCTTGGCAACCTAATTCACGACAGAGATTGATGTCGCGTAACATCACATCAAACTCCTCATCGGTATAAGTAAAATTACCACTACGAGGACGTATCAGTACACAGTTACCGATAGAGAGTTCATCCATTACTTTTTTAATTAATCCATAGCTGGGGGTTACCCCTCCTACACCTAATTCGCTACACAACTCTATACGGGTAGCACCTGATATTTCAGCATTTTTAGCCGACTCAAAAGAGCTGGCACATATTTCATAAATCATAGTCTTTGTTAATTTAGAGCGCAAATGTACAAAACAATTGATAATTAGCAATGAAGAATGAGTAATTAATATAAAAATATCCGAGAAAAGTATTATACTTCCTCCGATATTTATATTTGAAGATGTTTCTTTAGTTGTTAGTTTTGTTAAGATTTTCTAATACTGAATCAAAGAACAACAACATTTCGTGAGCGTGGTATTTGCCGTATTTGTTGAAAGTTGCTTGTGTTTTAGTATCGGGTTTCCAA
>ERZ772807.1942-NODE-1942-length-11110-cov-8.058797_pt1 | contig 11110 bp, 9 predicted proteins | sample MGYA00511472_ERZ772807 | MGnify/ENA primary metagenome ERZ772807 (study PRJEB29015, sample SAMEA2737947) | human oral metagenome | biome: human oral; feature: human-associated habitat; material: dental | place: China | collected 2039 ...
AAGGAATACATGCTGTCGCTACGGCAACTACCTGCTTAGGCGATACATCCATGTAGTCTACTTGGTCTGATGGGAATTCTTGGTTATTACCTTGGTGGCGTCCCATAACGATAGGCTCTGCAAAGCCACCTTTTTCATTAAGTTTAGAGTTTGCCTGCGCTACGATAAATTCATCTTCCTCGTCGGCTGTCAGCCAAACGATTTCGTTGGTTACCACACCAGCTTCACGATCTACCTTACGGTAAGGCGTTTGAATAAAGCCATATTTGTTAAGGTGTCCGTAAGAAGACAAGTTATTGATCAAACCGATGTTTGGTCCTTCAGGCGTTTCAATCGGACACATACGACCGTAGTGAGTATAGTGCACGTCCCGCACTTCATAACCAGCGCGGTCACGTGTCAAACCACCAGGTCCTAAGGCAGAGAGACGACGCTTGTGAGAAAGCTCAGACAGCGGATTGTGTTGGTCCATGAACTGAGACAACTGTGAAGAACCAAAGAATTCTTTAATAGCTGCAGTTACTGGACGGATGTTGATGATTTGTTGCGGAGTCAGAACTTCATTGTCCTGAACGCTCATCCGTTCGCGAACGTTACGCTCCATTCGAGAAAGTCCCAGACGGACTTGGTTAGCCAAAAGCTCACCAACCGCACGAATACGACGGTTCCCCAAGTGGTCAATATCATCCACGCGACCGATGCCTTCTGCCAAGTTGAGGAAATAGCTCATTTCAGCCAAGATATCAGCTGGTGTTACAATCCGAACCTTGTCAGAAGGATTTGCGTTCCCAATGATCGTCACAACGCGATCTGGATCGTTTGGTGCTACAACTTTAAACTTCTGCAATTCTACTGGGTCTGTCAAGACAGCTGAGTCGTTTGGAATATAAGTGATCTTGTTCAAACCATTGTCCAGCTGCTCTGAAATGCTATCAATGACACTGCGAGTCATAACCGTACCAGCTTCGACAAGGATTTCACCAGTTTCAGCATCTACCAGATGCTCTGCCAATGTTTGATTGAGCAGGCGGTTCTTGATGTTGAGCTTCTTGTTAATCTTGTAACGACCAACGGCAGCCAGGTCATAGCGATGTGGATCAAAGAAACGAGCCACAAGCAAGCTACGTGAACTTTCAGCCGTTTTAGGCTCACCTGGACGAAGGCGCTCGTAGATTTCTTTCAGAGCTTCATCTGTACGAGAGTCCATTGGATTCTTGTGGATATCTTTTTCAATGGTATTGCGCACCAAGTCGCTGTCACCAAAGATGTCCAAGATCTCATCATCGCCTGAGAAACCAAGTGCACGAACCAAAGTCGTAAACGGAATTTTACGCGTCCGGTCAATACGAGTATAGGCAATGTCTTTTGAGTCTGTTTCTAGCTCCAACCAAGCTCCGCGGTTAGGAATAACCGTTGAACCGTAGCCAACTTTACCGTTTTTGTCAACCTTATCGTTGAAGTAAACACCTGGAGAACGAACCAACTGGGATACGATAATCCGCTCACCACCGTTGATGATGAAGGTTCCCATCTCAGTCATGATCGGGAAGTCACCAAAGAAGACTTCCTGAGTCTTGATTTCACCAGTTTCCTTGTTAATCAGGCGGAAGGTCACAAAGATTGGCGCTGAGTAGCTAGCATCGTGGATACGAGCTTCTTCCAGCGTATATTTAGGCTCACGGATTTCATAGCCGACAAATTCCAATTCCATGGTGTCGGTAAAGTTTGAAATAGGAAGCACATCCTCAAAGACTTCCTTCAAACCATGGTCCAAGAAATCTTTAAAAGAGTCTGTTTGAATTTCAATCAAGTTTGGTAAATCAAGAACTTCTTTAATTCTTGAAAAACTACGACGGGTCCGATGTTTCCCGTATTGAACGTCATGTCCTGCCAAGTTTCTAACTCCTTTTTTATAAAGTACAGAGGGAGGAATCGGAGAGAATTGAGATTCACCGATTATTGAAATAATAACCATCTACCTCTCATATCACACTCTTCTTCACTCTTACCAAGGGGAGACCCCTTCTACGCCATTGACTCTCGTCAAAACAGCTACAATCAGTCCCTTTTGCTAAATTTTTAGAATCTTTAAGTTTGCGTTACAAATCTTATAATTCTGAAAAATAGACACAAAAAGAGCAGCTAAATCTGACTTATAAAAAGTTTGATTTAACTGCTGCAAGCTTTAATCGGACAATATTTCAATTAAAGCACACGACAAATTATTGATACTATTATACCGTATTTATCTAGAAATTGCAAGGCTTTCCTCTGCTTTCTGAAAAGTTGAAAAGACCTTCTTGATGTCCTAGTTTCCCTATCGGTTACTGCTGGAATTAGTCCCATTATTGAAATTCGGATTAGAGCTAAAATTAGAACCAGAATTAGAGGTATAACCACCCAAAATTGCTCCCCAAGCTTTCTGATAATCCGCATCTGATGCGCCGATACCAAAGCGATAGCTCGTCGTTGGAGCGCCATTCTTGGCCCAGTAGCTAGGAACAGTCGGACCGTTTAGATTGATGGAGCGACCGTTGATTGTGACGGTTCCTGGTCTTTCTCCAGTAGACTTGAGAACATCAGACTTGATAACGCTCGAATCAAGATTGAACTTCTCTCCGATTCCCCAGGCCTCTGGATCCGCTTCATAAATGGCATTGACCAGATAAGCCATATAGGCTGCATTATTATTGTAGCCTGTCAGGGCAGCCATAGAGGTATTGTCATCATGACCGATCCAGCCTCCAAGGGTCATCCGAGGAGTGGAAAGCATGAGCCACATATCTCCATTGCTGTTGGTTGTACCAGTCTTACCAATCCAATCTGCACCTGCCAAGGTGCCATTGACTTGGCTAATTCTTGATTTAAAGGTCGTAGTTGCGCCAGAGTTGAGCACGCCTCGCATCAGGTTCTGCATAATCGTCGCAGCAGCAGGTGAGTAAACCTGAACTGGTTTGGCCTTATGCTCATAAACTACCTTGCCATCTGGAGCTGTGATCTTTTCAATCATATATTTTTCTTGGTAAGAGCCATTATTAGCCAAGGTCTGGAAGCCGTTGGTATGCTGGGCAACTGAAACCTCGATTCCCCCACCCATTGGTAGACTTTCAATGTCATAGTTATCAATATGGTAGCCCATTTTTTCCATGTAGCCTTGGACATTGACACCCTTCTCACGAAGTGCACGATAGGTCCAATAAGCTGGAATATTCCAAGAAGTATTGAGGGCTTCCTGTAAATCCATCATAGCTGTTCCACGGCTGTCCACGTGCATAATCGGCTCACCGCTAGAAAAGTTCGTTGGGTAATTAGAGAGCACGCTCGCGCTTCCCATCAGCCCTTGGTCAATGGCGATCCCATAAGCTAAAATCGGCTTGATAGTCGAACCCGGAGATCTTTCCGTGTCAAAAGCATGGTTGTTTTGGTTGGAACTATAGTCTCTACCACCGACAAAACCAATGATAGCTCCTGTTTTATTGTCCTGAAGGACATTCCCAACCTCGACCATTCCTGTTCCATCATCCAAGAGACCACCGTAGTTGGCAACAGCGTTCTGCATCGCCTGATGAATGGAATGATTGATAGTTGTCGTAACCGTATAGCCCCCCTCGCTCAGCTCTTTTCGAGCCAACTCCTGATAAGCTTCAACCGTTGCATTATTTTTTAATTCTTGCTGGGATACATTGTCCCGCTGGATCAAGTACTGATACATGGCCGTCTGCGCTTCTGAAAAGGCTGTATGGTAGAGATAGCTATGTGAGCTCTTTTGCAGACTCTCCGTCTGCTTAAAATCCTGCGTCAGATCATGGTCTTTATATTGCTGGTAGTCGGCCTCGCTCAGTCGGCCTGTGCGGTACATATTATACAAAACATGCCGAGCCCGCTCTAGACCTAAAGCCATGTCATCTGGACTCTTCATGCTACCATCAGAGGCATAAGGCGAATAGACAATCGGACTCTGAGGCAATCCTGCAATAAAGGCAGCCTGCGGAATAGTCAAATCTTTAGCTGATACACCAAAAATCCCTTGAGCCGCTTCTTCCACACCGGCAATATTTTGCCCCTTATTATTTCGACCAAAAGGTGCCACATTCAAATAGGTGGTCAAAATATCATCCTTGGACATATAGCGTTCCAGAGCCAAGGCATCAACAATCTCGACCGCCTTCCGCTTGAAGGTCGGAGCATCTCCCACGACCTGCTGCTTGATCAACTGCTGAGTCAAGGTCGATCCCCCGCTGGATGAACCAACTCCAATTACAGAACCCAAGGTCGCCCGCAGAACAGCCTTGGGCACAACACCATTGTGAATCTCAAAATTTTCATCTTCAGTCGCAATGACGGCATTTTTGACATTGTCAGAAATCGCATCGCTGGCAACTGGAATCCGCAACAAATCATTATCAATTTCGGAAATCAACTCTCCGTCGGCATAAGTCAGCTTGGAAATCCCAGAAAGCTTATTGACCTGACTTACCAGCTCCTCCTGATTCGGCACGGAGACATCACTAAAAAGACTGGCTGCGTAGCCTAAACCAAGTCCAGCCCCTAATACCACTCCAAAAAAGATAAATACAAAAGCGACATTTAGGAGTAGTTTTACTGTCCGAAAAATAACAGAAACAATATCAAGTACCGACCATGTCTCTCCTTTTGACTTAGGCTGCGTAACAGGCGAAGGTGCTCCCTTACCAAACCACCTTAACTTTTTTATAAATTCTTTCAACATAGATTCTCCTTCTCGACTATTATAGCAAACATCAGCAGATTATATCAAGAAAGAGCTAATTCTAGCGCTTTTGCGGGAATTATTTTCTGGCTACTCATTGCTATTTGTCGGGTTTGTGATACAATAAAGAGATAAAACAAAAAAATGCTTGAGCAAAGGCAAGATCTTTGCTATCTTAGAAAAGGAGAGACAACTATGCACATTTTTGATGAGCTGCAAGAGCGTGGTTTGATTTTTCAAACGACTGATGAAGAAGCTTTGCGCAAAGCCTTAGAAGAAGGGCAAGTCTCTTATTATACTGGATACGATCCAACAGCGGACAGTCTTCACTTAGGTCACTTGGTGGCTATTTTGACCAGCCGCCGCTTACAATTAGCTGGGCACAAGCCTTATGCCCTCGTCGGTGGTGCAACAGGTTTAATTGGCGACCCATCCTTTAAAGATGTAGAGCGTAGCCTGCAAACTAAGGAAACCGTTGATGGCTGGGTTCAGTCTATCCAAGGGCAACTGTCACGCTTTCTTGACTTTGAAAATGGCGAAAACAAGGCTGTCATGGTCAACAACTACGACTGGTTTGGCAGCATCAGCTTCATTGACTTCCTCCGTGATATCGGAAAATACTTCACTGTCAACTACATGATGAGCAAGGAGTCTGTGAAGAAACGTATTGAAACAGGGATTTCTTACACTGAGTTTGCCTACCAAATCATGCAAGGGTATGACTTCTACGTCCTTAACCAAGAGCACAACGTAACGCTACAAATCGGTGGTTCTGACCAGTGGGGTAATATGACTGCTGGTACCGAATTGCTTCGTCGTAAGGCTGACAAGACTGGTCACGTGATCACTGTTCCACTCATTACAGACGCAACTGGTAAGAAATTTGGTAAATCAGAAGGAAACGCAGTCTGGCTCAATCCTGAAAAGACTTCCCCATACGAAATGTACCAATTCTGGATGAATGTCATGGATGCTGACGCCGTTCGCTTCTTGAAGATCTTTACCTTCTTGTCACTGGATGAGATCGAAGACATTCGCAAACAGTTTGAAGCGGCGCCACACGAACGCTTGGCTCAAAAAGTCTTGGCTCGTGAAGTCGTGACTCTTGTTCATGGCGAAGAAGCTTACAAGGAAGCCCTCAACATCACTGAGCAACTCTTTGCAGGAAACATCAAGAACCTTTCTGTTAAAGAACTCAAACAAGGACTCCGTGGCGTGCCAAACTACCAAGTACAAGCAGATGAAAATCACAATATCGTGGAACTCCTCGTGTCATCTGGTGTGGTGAATTCCAAACGCCAAGCCCGTGAAGATGTCCAAAATGGAGCCATCTACGTCAACGGTGACCGTATCCAAGACCTTGACTATGTCTTGAGTGACGCAGATAAGTTAGAAAACGAACTAACTGTTATCCGCCGTGGGAAGAAAAAATACTTCGTTCTTACATACTAAAAAAGCAGACTGGAGGCATTTGCCATCCAGTCCTTTTTTTGCTAGACTAAAACTATGAATACAAACCTCAAACCAAAACTCCAGCGCTTTGTTGCCGCGACAGCCTTTGCCTGCCCTATCTGCCAAGAAAACCTGACCTTGGTCGAAACTAGTCTCAAGTGCAGCAATCGTCATTCTTTTGACTTGGCAAAATTCGGCTATGTCAATCTAGCACCGCAAATCAAGCAATCTGCCAACTACGACAAGGAAAACTTCCAAAACCGCCAAGAAATCCTAGAAGCTGGTTTTTATCAGGCTATCTTAGAAACCATCTCAGACCTGCTTGCAAGACTAGAAACTGCCAAAACTATCTTGGATATCGGCTGTGGCGAAGGCTTCTATTCTCGTAAACTCCAAGAAAGTCATCCTGACAAAACCTTCTACGCCTTTGATATTTCCAAAGATTCCGTTCAAATCGCTGCCAAGTGCGAACCCAACTGGGCGGTCAACTGGTTTGTTGGAGACCTGGCTCGCCTCCCTATAAAAGACGCCAGCATGGATATCCTGCTTGATATCTTTTCGCCTGCCAACTATGGGGAATTTCGTCGCGTTTTATCCAAAGATGGTATTTTAATCAAGGTCATCCCAACTGAAAATCACCTCAAAGAAATCCGTCAGATGGTGCAGGACCAGCTGACAAAGAAGGATTATTCTAATCAAGATATCAAAGGACACTTCCAGGAACACTTCAGCATCCAATCAAGTCAGATTGCTTCCTTAACAAAACCTATCACAGCAGAGCAACGCCAAGCCCTGCTTGCCATGACGCCTCTCCTCTTTCACGTTGTTCAAACCAAGATTGACTGGAGTCAGTTGACTGAGATTACCATCGAAGCAGAGATTTTAGTTGGGAAAGCAGTGTAAATAAAACTTTCAGATAAGACAAAACCCGCACCCTTGATTGAGGTGCAGGTTTGATTTTTGTAAAAAACAGCGAGTTAACTTCCCCCATTTTCACTTGCAACCAACTGATCCCACTTGAGATTTTCTTTACTAACGGTATCTTGAATGGCGTTTGAAAACTCTCCTTTTATCTCTGCATCAATTTGATTATTAACAAAATTAATCTCTTTCTTTGTATTTGTACCTATTTCCTTCGCTTCTTTGTCAAATTTCTGAATAATCCGAACCGTAGCCCGTTTTTTAGCTGGCACATACAAGGTTCTTATGATGTTTTTTTTCTAATTCCTTCTCAATTTTACTATAAGTTTCAAAAGAGCGTAACTGATCCATTCCCCAGTCATAAGCTCCGTGTATAGCACCCTCTACTTCTCTCACACCTGGAATATGCTCCCTAGCAAAATCATTGATATCAGAAATTTTTTTATTGATGTTGTCCATTCTATCTGAAGCGAAGTCATAAATTCCAGTACCGACATCTTCAAATAATCCCATCCGTTTCCCTCCTATTTTTCATCTGACTGACATAACCTTAGTTCACTAGAAAGTTGCTCAATGACTGCCTCTTGTTTTCGATACTTTCTCTTATAGCTATCTTCTAAATCGGCATATTTTCTTTCTAGCTCACGTCGCCGAGTTCTATACTCCCCTTCACTCACCATCCTGTACCGATTTATGGTTTCCACCGTAGCCTTAAGCATGTCCTCAGTGGCATCCGGCATTTTTGCATAAGCTGCCAACACAAGGGAATGTTTTTCATCAAATTTTTGATTTAATCCCTTATGAAAATCATGCAAAAAGCTCCACTTGGTATCCAAATCATCCTTTGACTGTCGGTATTGATCGCCAATCTGATAGAGTTCTTCTTGGGCATCCACTAACTTAGCCCTAATCTCACTCCACTTATCCATGAGCAATTAGTCCTTGTAATTCTTTATCTTTCTGAACGGTTTGTTCAATCCCTGCTTTTATTTTTTTCTCCAAATTTGTAAATGAAGTAGCTACTGTCTTCGCGGTCTTTTTAACAGTACGACAATGACTATCTACTGCTTCAACAACCGTTCCATAGTTGATATTACATTCATTGTAAGTCGCTCTGACTTCATCTGAGGATAGGAGAAAACCGAATGGTACATCTCCGAGGCTTTTAAACACGGTCAGAGCCTTATCGACTGCACTCGTCCCTTTGGCACCTATCAAATCAACCGTCGCACTGGAAGTAGTGGATAATCCGCTAGCAACAACCAGAGCCTGCTCTGAGTCCAGCGCGATGAGCTCTGTATTGGACAAGCCGTTTGGAGAAGCCGTACCGATGTCATTGACTTTAAAGCGATCTTTCTTGCTCTGCACACGTTTTAGGTCTTGATCCATATTTCTTTTCATGTTGTCCATCGCAATCGTATACTTGATATCACCAGCGACTGCCCGCAAATCCTCCATCATGTGACCGCCTGAATCGGGGATGACATACTCTTTCCCTACATAAACTCCACCAACTAGATCAGATATATTATTCAGAGGGTCGTGCTTTGTCGTAATACGTGTGATGTTTCCTGTAAACTGAGCTATATCATTCTTTATCTTAGCTATGTTACTTGCGGAAGGGAGTACTAAATGAGGATTACTGATAAGTGCATTCATAACATCCGCACCTAGAGGAACATAGAGAGGTGCTGCATTGTAGACGATGGTTTCCGGAGCATTATATTTGAGAGCGACTCGCTGAGCGACATTCCCACCTAAAGAGTGCCCTGTCAAGATAACATCTTCTGGATTTAAGCCGTTCTTTTTTAGAACATCCTCATAAAACTGATATGCCGAATCATAGTGATGCCCCGTCCCAAAGGCGATACTAACTCCATCGGTCATGATTGCGTCGTTTACTAAGTCACTATTAGGGTTGGTTCCTGTATAGGCAATGATGGTCTTTCCACTTGGCTCATCTTTAAAGGCAACCCCGCTCGTCCCTGTCACAGGATCACGAAAACTGGATAGATATGTGAAATTCAGGGGCTTGATTTTATTTTCTTCGAAATAATATCTTTCTTCAATATTTTTATCTGTCGCCCCATTAATTCTGGCCTTTTCAAATTCATAGGACAAATCCGAAGCATCAAGTGTTGGATTAGTCCCATCTAGCACTGTGTATTCTCTATAATCGCTCATTACTAATCCCCCTCTAATTTCCCTACAATGCCTTCAGCATGATAAAGATTATCATTTCTAAAAATGATAGAGTACCCGTAATTCTTACCCGATATCGTTGATTCAGGAATATTAATATCCATATTTATTTCAGTATCTTTTTCTAAACTCAAATAATCATTTACTTGTTTATTTTTTAGTTTATAGGTGATGCTGGCAGAACCTGTCTCAAGGCTATGGCCTTTCCGAACCACTTGTAGCTCTTTTAAACTAGACCTAGAAATAGGAAACTCCTGCATTAAAAGACGGGTATGTTTTAAGTCACCCTTTTCTTTATTGTTAGAGCCAGTGTCATCTGATAAGTGAAGACTACCATCTCTATAGTATACTGCTCCCTGATATAATACCTCTTTTTCTATCTTTCCATCTGAGTTTTTTACTGAACTCTTTTTGGTAATTTCTCCTTTTATTTCTTTGGTCTCAGAAATTCCATTTAAAACTACCTGATAACTAATTGAAGGAGAGTCTTCACTATCCTCACTAATATCTGTTATACGGATCTGAAACCCATCCGGAAACTTATTAAACAAGTCTTCCAGATTCTCCGTTGGATAGACCTTGCTGAGTTCTGCAGCCTTCCCCTCGATAAATCTTCGGCTGCTTTTTAGGCTACATCCAGCTAGAGTCAGCGCAAGAACCCCAACTACCAAAGCTATCAACCCTCGTTTTTTAAACATATATTTTCCCTTTTCATATTTCATAAGACAGCTCCAAAACATCAAGTGTTGGATTTGTCCCGTCCAAAACAGTGTATTCTTTATAATCGCTCATTGCTAATATCCCTCTAGTTTTCCAGTAATCATCTCAGAATGATCAATATCATTTTTTCTAAAAATAACAGTATATCCATAACTTTTACCTGATATTGTTGGTTCAAAAATATTGATATCCATATTTATTTGGTCATCATTTTCTATGCCCAAATAATTATTCACTTGTTCATTTTTAAGCTTATAGGTGATGCTGGCAGAACCCGTCTCAGAACTATAGCCTTTCCGATCCACTTCTAGGGCTTGTAAACTAGACCGCGAAATAGAAAATTCCTGCATTAAAAGTCGTGAGTGTTTTAAGTCACCTTTTTCTTTATTATTAGAGCCAGTGTCATCTGATAAGTGAATACTACCATCTTTGTAGTAAACCTCCCCTTGATACAACATTTCATGCTCTATATTCCCTGACGAATTTTTAAATGCTTTCTCTTTAGTGTACTTTCCTTTAATTTCTCTCGTTTCCGAAATTCCATTTAATATTAAATGATAAATTATTGATGAAGTTCTTTCATCTTCTTCAAGATTTTCAGCATCCATAACATCTATCTGAAACCCATCCGGAAACTTTTCAAACAAGTCTTCCAGATTCTCCGTCGGATAGACCTTGCTTAACTCTGCAGCCTCTCCCTCGATAAATCTTCGGCTACTTTTTCCAAAACAACCAGTCAATGTCAATAGTGCCACTCCTAAAAGTGCCACTGTGAGTGCTAGTTTTTTCATCGTAAATTCCCCTTTTCTTTATCCGATTCAGTCTAATTAACAATAGTATACCTGTTTTTCCTCTGTTGTGCTAGCGTTTTAACGGTATGGAGAATATTCAATTAAATTCTCTACTTTATTTCATCAAAAAAACGCATCTTTTTAGATGCGCTTTTTATAATCTGATGCAATGTATCTTAGTTCAAGTGCCAGATATCTTCGTTGTACTGAGCGATTGTACGGTCAGATGAGAAGAATCCTGCTTTAGCAATGTTTACAATAACTTTATCCAACCATGCGTCGCGGTTTTCATAGT
>ERZ772807.1945-NODE-1945-length-11096-cov-3.907617_pt1 | contig 11096 bp, 6 predicted proteins | sample MGYA00511472_ERZ772807 | MGnify/ENA primary metagenome ERZ772807 (study PRJEB29015, sample SAMEA2737947) | human oral metagenome | biome: human oral; feature: human-associated habitat; material: dental | place: China | collected 2039 ...
AACCAATGGAACAGTTGTTTCCTCACTTATTTTTCAATTAGGTGCGAGTGCGAACCACACAAGCAATTAGAAACTTTGGCAAAGTGTAGCAAAAGTGTAGCAACATAATGTGAGTTTGACAGAAGTAATTGTTTAACAATTAGCAAAATATTTTAAATCTTCCACGAATTTCACGAATTTTCACGAATTTAAGACTGCATAAAACTCTTTACTTTGTATTATCTCACAAATTTTCAGCTAACGGTGAATTATTTTGTGAATATTTTATAATAGTTATAAATCAACATTCTGTTATACCGAACAGATGTTAAGATAGCAATATGATATTCAATAAAAAGAGGCTGTCCTAAAAGTTTTTCTTGAGAGGGCGTTTACAGCACATACCCAGCTATCGCTGGCTTTCCTACATAACATACTCTAAAAGTAATTGGTTATCAAGTAATCAAAATTGCTAAAGGTTGTAGCGCGATAAGCAATTAGAAACTACGACAAAGTGTAGTGACGAAATTTTTGCAAACCAATTGTGATTTACTATAAAGTATTTTAGGCGACAAAGATAATAAATAATTACGAATTAATAAATTCCCCAGTTTTTACTTTGCAAAAGGCTTTTTACAATATCTGTTTGTTGGGCTGGGCTTAGTTTAATATTAGCCACATCACCAACTTTATTTGTGGGTAAGGCTTTAATAAAGTCAAGAAGGGCAGTACCCATAAGCCCTTTACCATCTTTTGTAAGCTCAAGTAATACCCAATATAACTTAGTATTTTCTTGTATTTTTACGCTCGTAAGGGGAGCTCCTGAAGCGTGTAATATTGCAAGATTAGGTTGCTTAGAAAGGTCTAAAGTAGTGATATTGGTATTGATAATTCCTAAACGGACAAGTTGCGGGTTTTGGCTAAGGTCTAAGCTATGGATACTTTTACATCCGTTTATAAGTAGTTCTTTAAGATTTTTGAATGCTTTAACATCAAAGGCAGGAATAGCAGTGGTTTCGGTTATATCCAAAAAAGAAAGATTAGTAGGGAGAGTGCTATTGAGCATAGTATGACTATCCAAAGATAACTCTGTTATATACTCTAAGTTTTTAATAGATGGAAGTTTATTATTTTCAACAAATAACCTCCTCAAAAAAGGGTTATGACTAATATTTAGGTCTGTAAGATCTCGGTGTATGCAAATTAACTCAATAACTTTACCATAGATTCTAAAAGTTTGAGATTTTAGGGTATAATCAAGATAACCTTCGAACTTTGGCAGAACATCTATCCCTTCGTCCCATTTACCATTGTTGTTGAAGTCAATCCAAAACCCTTTTTTGTCTATGTTATGACCATCAATAAAAAAGCTTATTTTTTCTCCTACTTTTTTCTCGGTAGTAAGCTGTATATAGTTTGTTGTATCAAGTCCAGTAGGATTGATAGGCTTAGCAGGGGTAGTAAACTCCTGTGCAGGATACTCAGTAGCGTTACCTGCTTTGTCCCATACCTTTACCCATACGCGGTAAGTAGTTTTCTCGGTAAGCCCTGTAAGCTTATAAGTGCTGAAAAGAGCTTTTGGGGTACCGCTATTTTTCACCTCACTACTACCCCTCATCTGCCATAACAGCTGATAAGTGAGCTCTTTAGCATCAGTTTGCCCATCAGTAGTTAGATCCCACGTAATAGTAGTGGTATCAAAAGCAGTAGTTTCAATTTTGGTAATAGTAGCCAGTATAGGAGATTCTGTATCAATTGAGTTGTTATCATTTTTTGAGCAACTGATAACAACTAAGGCTACTATCATCAATAATAGATAAGTGTCTTTTTGAAGATTTTTTATTAGTTTCATATTATTTCATTTGCTATAGTAAATACGATAGGTATCGTATTCATTTTTAGGCGACAAAGATAAGAATAATTTGTCAATTAGCCAATTATAGTCAAACAAAAATAGATTGCAAATAAATTAATTTACTTTCAGGGGCGTTTGCAAAACGCCCCTACATAGCATACTCTAAAAGTGATTGATAATCAGGTAATCAACTTTGCCAAAGGTCGTAGCACGACGAGCAATTAAGAACTTTGGTAAAGTGTAGCGAAAATAAGAATAATTTGTGAATTTGGAAATTAAAAAAAGGTTGCTCAGCGTTTGCTAAACAACCTTTGTAACAACTTGTGATTTGTTATTACTGTTTCTTTTTATTCTCGAAATAGTTTATTTCAGAGTTGCCGGCCATTATAATATCATCGACAAACCGTCAGAACGTGGTTCGTCTAAGTTTATAACCCTTCGCGGAGGAGGCATTATTTTTTATCTTGGTGCATGGGTATGGTTTCTGCTTTCTGGTTGCCATTACCCATTATTTTTTGTTGGTCTTAGCATCGTTTCGATGTTAAGTTTCGTTGATGACATCCATTCGTTAAGTCCTTTATTACGTTTGCCATTGCAGTTTATTGGTATTTTGTTATTGCTTTGCCAGCTTATTTGGTCTACTTGCAATGGTTTATGTCCTGATTCAGCGCATATTTTCTATATTCTTTTTTTGTTTTTTTTGTAGGATATTTTGTTTTTCAAAAATTGCAGAAAAAATTTGCTGAAATATTATAAGAATAGGAGCGTTTTAATGGAAACAGTTATAGAAATAGAAAATATTACAAAAAAATTTAAATTGTATTCCGATAGACCTATGTCTTTAAAGGAAAAAATAATAAAGGGATTAAAAAATGAATACAAGGAATTTTATGCATTAAAAGATGTTTCTTTTAAAGTAAAAAAGGGAAGTACAATAGGGTTGATAGGTAAAAACGGAAGTGGAAAAAGTACATTATTAAAAATGATAAATAGAACAATGTTTCCTGATAAAGGTAAAATAAAAATCAAAGGGAAAATAGCGAGTTTGATAGAATTAGGAGCTGGATTTCATCCTGAATTGTCTGGTAGAGAAAATATTTATAATAATGCTACTATTTTTGGTTTTACTAAAGAAGAAATTGATAAAAGAATACCAGAAATTATTGCATTTTCTGAGCTAGAAGATTTTATTGACAATACTCTCAGAACATATTCTTCTGGAATGTATGCAAGATTAGCGTTTTCAGTAGCAATTCATGTTGATGCTGATATTTTATTAGTTGATGAAATTTTAGGTGTTGGAGATATAAATTTTCAAGCAAAATGTGCTAATAAAATTTATGAAATGAAAAATAAAGGAACTACAATAATATTGGTTACTCATGATATGTCAACCATTGATAGATTATGTGATTATGCTGTGTGGTTAGAAAAAGGTAAAAAAATATCAGAAGGAAGCCCTAAAGAAATTGAAAATGCTTATTTAAAATTTATGGCTGAAAAACAAGAAGAGCGACAAAAAGAGGAAAATCTTAAAAGTAAAGAAAACAATACAGGAAAAATAAAAGTTTTAGATGATAAAAAAATAAAAATAACTCATTTAGGAGAACATTTTGGAACTGGAGATATTATTTTTACTAGTTGTAAATTATTAGATGAAAAAGGTATAGATAGACGCTCTTTTAATACGGGACAGAATATAAAATTACAGGCTAAATATTTATGTCAGGTTGATCCAAAAGATTTACAAGTAAATATTGGATTTGAAATTAGTAATACTCAAGGAATATATATATATGGAACTAATACTTCAAGGGAAGGGTATAAAAAACTTAAATTGCAAAAAGAAGGAATAATAGAAGTTGAATTAGAAAATTTAAATTTATTGCCAGGAGATTATAATATTGGTATCGCAGTTGCTGATTTAGAAGAAAAAGCAAGTTATGATCATTATAGAAGTATTGCACAATTCAAAATGTATAGTAATATACATGATGTAGGATTATTGCGATTGAAACATAAATTTATTTTAGACAATTACATTCTATCGGAGGAATGATATATGGAAAGAAGAGAAATATCAAATATTTTAAAAACAAAATATGAAGAAAATTTAGAGAAATATAAATATAATTTTAGTGAACAAACTTTTCATGAAATAAGTTCAAAATTATTTGAAAGTTCAAAACATTTTGTTCCAACTTTTGATTATGATTTCGGTAAAGGAAGGACACCACTTCAAAAAGTAAAAAATTTTATAAAAAGAGTTATTAGAAAGTCAACAAGATTTATGTTACAACCTTATGCAGAAAAAATGTATAGATTTCAAGAATTAAATGGTGAAATAACAGGTTCACTTACGGAGTATGCTAAATATAGTAATAACATATTAAAATATTCAAAAAGAGAAATAGAGAATTCAAAAAGAGAAATAGTAGCAATAAATGAAGAAATGAGAAATAAATTTACAGATACTCATAATCACTTAGCAAATTTTGAAAATACTTTATGGAATATAATAAAAGAAAAAGATAAAGTTCAAGAAGAACTTTCAAAATATGAAAGTTATTCACAAGCAGGAGAAGATAAAATTATTGAGTTCATATTGTCTTATTTAGGAGAAAAAAATATAGGGCTTTCATATTTGGATATTGGATGTAACGATTATAAAAACTTAAGTAATTCTTATGCGTTATACAAAAAAGGAGTAAGAGGTGTTTTAATAGATGCCAATCCAATTTATATTGATGAAATAAAAATGTACAGACCAGAAGATATTGTTTTAAATTGTGGAATTGGAGCTAAAAATTCAGAAAAAATGAAATTTTATATACTTAATACACCAGGATTAGATTCTTTTGATTTAGAGTCTATAAAAGAAGCTCAACGTCAAACTCCTTGGATTGAAATTGTTGATGAGATTGAAGTACCAGTTTATACATTAGATGAAATATATGAAAAATATTTTGCTAGTGTTCCTACAATTGTTTCATTAGATGTTGAAGGTTTAGAGATGGATATATTGAAATCTACGAATTTTGAGAAATATAGACCATATATTTTTATTATAGAAACAATAGAATATCGTGAAAAAATATCTGTGACAAATAAAAGAAATGATATTATAGACTTTATGCAAAAAAATGATTACGCAGAATATGCCTTTACAGGGGTTAATTCTATATTTATAGATAAAAGAAAATAAACAGAAAGGAGCTTGTTATGAATATAGGAATTGATTTAAAGCCCTTTTTTTCTGGTTCAAAATACAGAGGAATAGGAATGTATTCTAGAGAACTTATTTCTGAAATTTTAAAAAATGGGAAAGATATGAAATATCACTTTCTAAATTTATACGGGGATTATCTTGGAGATCCTGTTATAAATCAACACAGCTTTTTGTATCAGTATTATACGGGACCTAAAATTATAGATGTAGGGGAAAAACAACTTTTTGATAATGATTTAACAGAAGAAATTATAGAAAAATCAGTAAAACATTTTTTAGAACAGAGTAAAATAGATATAATGCTATTTACTAGTCCAAATGAATATGGGAATCTTTATAATGCAGAATGGTTTAAGAATGTGTACACTGTAGGGATTCTATATGATTTAATACCTATGATTTTTCCAGAACAATGTCTATTTGATCCAGTTTATAAAGCTAATTATGAAAAATCAATAGAATTTATAAAGAATTTAGATTTATTATTAGCAATTTCTGAATCTGCTAAAAATGATGCTGTTAAACTTTTAGGAATTGATGAAAGTAAAATAGTAGTAATACATGCTGGAATTAATCAAGAATTTAGAAAATTAGAGAAAATAGAACACAAAAAAATTAAAGAAAAATACAACATATCAAAACCTTTTATCTTATTTGCTGGAGGAGTTGATTTTAAAAAGAATATAGAGGGATTGATAGAAGCTTATTCTCTATTACCAATAGATATAAAAAACAGATATCAATTTGTGATAACTGGAAAAATGGCAGAGGAAACTAAAAATCATTTTATAAAAGTTTCAGAAAAATATAATGTTAAAGATGATATTATTTATACAGGATATGTTTCAAATGAAGATTTGATACAGCTATACAATATAACAGAATTATTAGTGTTTCCTTCTCTTTATGAAGGCTTTGGATTACCAGTACTTGAGGCGATGGCGTGTGGAACAAGAGTTGTGACATCAAATAATTCAAGTTTAATTGAAATTGCTAAAAATTATGCAACTTTAGTTGATGCAAGTTCTCCTAAAAAAATAATGAAAGGAATTAAATATGTATTTGATAATCCAATTAAAACTTTAGAACTTGCTGAAAATTCAATTGAATATGCTAAAAGTTATACTTGGGAAAAAGTTGCGTACAAAACATTAGATGCAATAGAAAAAAGAATTAGTAATAGAGATAATATTCAGAAAAAATATGAAAATTTAGTTGTTACAGAAAAATTATTAGATAATATTACTTCACTTTTTGCTAAGAACAAAATTCCATTTAATCAGGTTGAAATTAATAGAATAACTGAAAATTTGATATTGTTACAAAATAATGAAAATAGTAACATAATAGAAGGAAATAGAAGAATTCTTTATGATATGACAGTTGTTCATGAATGGTTGAAAAATAATTATAGTACAGGTATTGGAAGAACATCTAAAAAATTATTTGATTCTCTGAAAAAAAGAAATATTGTATTACCTGTTGCAATAAGAAAAAATAAAAAAAATAAATTACAAGTTGAATTAATTTCTATGGAGGATTATTCTTTGACTGGTAAAATAGTAGAATTAAAAGAAAATGACATATTTTTTATGCCTGAATTTCAAATTAGAGGGATTCAAGTTCCTGAGAATCATCCTTATGCAAGTGAATTTAATAAAAAAGGAATAAAGCCCTATGCAGTAATTCATGATATTTTACCATTGCAATTACCTGATTTTTTTGAGTCTAGTACAGTAAAAGGATTTAAAATTTACTTAGAAGAAGTCTTAAATAATTATTCTGGAATAATAACAGTTTCTGAGACTGTAGCAAAAGAAGTTATAGAATATAATCAAAAGAATCATTTAAAAAAAACAGATAATATTTTAAAAGTAGGTTATCTACATTGGGGATATGATACTTTTAAAGAAGAAAATAGAACAGAAGTTGGATATGGAATATCAAATTTTATTAAAGGTAATGAAAATGTATATTTAATGGTAGGTACAATTGAACCTAGAAAAGGATATAAATTAGTTTATGACACTTTTAAAAAAATGTGGAAAGAAGGATTTGAAGGTAAACTATGTATTATAGGACATATAGGTTGGAAAATGGAAAAGTTTGTTGCGGAATTAAAAAATCCTAAAGAATTTAGCGACAAAATATTATTTATCGAAGGTGCTTCAGATTCTGAACTTGCATTTGCATATAAAAATTCAGATGCTCTAATACAAGCTTCTGCTGGAGAAGGTTTTGGTTTACCATTAATTGAAGCTGGATGTTATAATTTACCTATAATTTGTTCAAATATACCAGTTTTCCATGAAGTTGCAGGAGAAAATGCTATCTTTTTTGATAGAGATAAAAATGATTTAGAAGAAAAAATTATTTTTTTTGAAAAAAATAAAGGAACAGATGAAATACCAGAATCTAAAAATATAAAACATCTAACTTGGGATGAAGTTTCAGATAAAGTGTATTCTATGATTGTAAAAGATAAAAATTGGTATGCAAATATAAAAAAAGATGATAATTATTAAAAAATATTAAAATAGGAGTTTATTATGAATAATAAAAAAATTTTGATAGTGTATCCTCATAACTTTCTTCAAGGACTACATGGAACGAATATGAATATTTATCAATTAACAAAAATATTTAAAGAATTAAATTATGATGTGGATTTATTTGCATATGAAGGTTTTACTCCTGATTCAGATTTTTCTAATTTTAAAGAACAAAATAAAGATAGATTAGTTAATAAATTATATGTGTATGATTTTAGAAAAAGTAAGAAAATGAATAAAACATCAATTATTAATAAAATAAAAAATAAAATAAAGTCTAAAACTGAAAAACATTTACAAGATTGGACTAATTATGAAATACAGAACTATTTCGATAAAGTTACCAGTGATAATAAATATGATGATGTCATTATAACTTATTCTTATCTAGCTAACTTAATTGTAAAAACTAAAAATAAAATAAGTTATAAGAAAATTTATTATATGATAGATAGTATGTTTTTACAACAATATTCATGGGATAAAAAAATAAATAAAAATTTGACTTTGGGGAAATTAATGGATGAAGAATTGGAACGATTGAAATATTTTGATAAATTTCTTTGTGTTTCAAATGATGAAAAAATTTTTTATGAAAAATTATTAGAGAAAAAAATGCATTTTATACCACATTTTTCTGATAACAAAGGCTATGAATTAAAACCTTTGCATAAAAGAAGATGGGATGTGTTTTTTATAGGTTTTGATAATCCTTTTAATGTAGAAGGATTAAATTGGTTTTTAGATGAAGTTTACCCTTATCTTGATAAAAATTTAAAAATTTTATTGGTCGGAACATCTACAAATAAAATAAATAACTCATATTCTAATGTGGATATAATTCAGTATGCTCCTAGTTTAGATGAGATTTTTGAAAATGTAAAAATATCAATATGTCCTATGTTTAGAGGTACAGGAATAAAAATAAAAGTTGTTGAATCAATGGAAAATGGACTTCCGGTTGTTTGTACTGAAAGAGGAGTGGATGGGCTTCCAGATAAAACAGAATGCGGATGCCTTGTTACTGAGGATGCAAAGGAGTTTGCAGGATATATAAATAAACTGACTAGTGATGATAATTTTTATAATGAAGTTTCTGAAAAAATTAAAAATTATTATAAAAAAATTTTTGATAGGGAGAAGTATAAGAATAAGCTAAAAAGTATTTAAATTTAAAAGGAGTTGTTTTATGTCAATTATTTTTCTACTTTTTTTTCCAATACTAGTTGGAATTTTTTCTGAAAGAGAAAAAAACTATAAATGGTCTAAAAAATGGATATTGTTTTTTGTATCTAGTATGATTTCATGTATTATATCTCTCATATTGATTAAATATATAAGTTCGTTTGATATTTATAGAGGTTTTGTATTTGGAATGTTAGTAGCAACTTTAGAATACTACTGTGTTATTCCAATTATTCGTAGAGAAAAAATTTCATATGTTAATATTTTAAATATTATTTGTCTGTTTTCTATTACAGCTACAATATATTATATATTAACATATGGGCAAGCAACGATTGATTCTGACATAGCCATGCCATCTTTTTTAGATCAAACTATATGGAAAACAAAGTCGCTATTTCCTACAAATTGGGCATATGTCAATGGTGATATTTGGGTAATTTCTATCCATCTTTTTGTTTTACCTTTTACTATTTTATTAAAAAATCAAAGTTTAGCCCGTATGTTAGGTGCGAGTTTGTTATTTATGTTTTCTTTAGCAGGAATATACTACCAAGATAAAAAAATTTTTAAAAATAATTCTTGGTTATTAAGTATTCCTTTATTTTTAATATTTCTTCAAGGTAAAGAAACATTACGTTTTATGAGATCTGATAATTTATATACAATATATATGTTATTTATAACAATAATTTTAACTCAAATTACTTTAATTTATAAAAAGAAAAAGAAAATATTGTCATTTGCATTATTCAATTTCATTCTGACTATTACGGGATTGAGAATGTTATCATATTTTACTTTACCACTAATTTTAACATTTTTTTATTTATTTTATTCCCAAGTTGAAGATGAAGAAAATTTTAAAATTGTTAAAAATAGAATCCCTAAATTTATAAAGTTATTTTTAATCATATTAATACCAGCATTATTAGGTTCATTGATTCATATTTGGTTGAGAAAAAATCATATTGTAGATGGATTATATAGTAATGTAAGCAAATTAACATTTGTAAGTAATACAGAAGAAATAAGGAAAAACTTTATTTTATACTTTGAATTTTTATTTCAAAGTTTTGGTTTTGCTGGTAATACAGAACTAATTACACTAACAGGAATACAAAATCTTATCTCTATAGTCAGTTGTTTTTTTATTATATTTTATATTCCTATTTTGCAACTAAAAAAATTAAAAAACGAAAAAGATGAAGTAGTAATATTTTATATATTTGGAATTTTTCATAGTTTAATTATATTTATTGTGATGGTTTTTCTTGGAAGAATAGGATTAGTTAGTTATGTTTTAACTACAGTATATATTTGTATCTTGATTTCATCAAGATATATTAAAACATATTGGTTAAAGAAAAAAAATTTTAAAAGTACAATATTTATTTTATTTTTTTCTATATTCTCTATTATACAAATTACGTCAACGTTTTTATCAACAAAAAGTTGGAAATATAAACTGACTATACAGAAAGAATTTACTAAAAAACTTGTAAATAAAGGATTAAATAAAGGTTACTCAACTTACTGGAATGCATATAATAATAATTTATATTCTGATTATAGATTAAAGATAGCTGCTGTAAATATAGATATAGATAAAAATGATATTATAAATATTACACCTTTTAAGTGGTTAACAGACATTAAATTATTTGAACTTGAAAAAAATAAAAAAACATTTTTACTTTTAACAAAGAATATTAAAACAGTATCCTATTTATCAGAAAACGCTACCATAGTTATCAAAAGTAGACTTTCTGATGTCTATTACCTATTAGTAGGAGGTTTTACTTTTGTAATATGTTTATTATTCTTTTTTGAAAAGATATCTATGTTATTTTTTAGCTTAATCTTACTTTTATATGTTATTCCTATATTATATTATAGTTTTTATAAGACAGAAAAGTATTTTACAATCAACATTAATTAACCCAATTATACTTTAAATTTGTGTAGTCAGTATAAAATTTCTAAAAATAGCTTGCTACTAACATAGTATAATTTGGAATTAGTATGTCTGTTTGTAAATGTATTATTTTAATTTTAACACCCCCTCATTTAGGGAAACTTAAGTGAGGGGTATTTTTTATAATATGCTTAACCTAAAACATATTCAGAAAACTTTTGTACTCCAACACGACCAAAGTGATTGCGGAGTAGCTTGTTTGTTGTCGCTTGTGCAGTATTATGAAGGTAGCCATACTTTAGAAGAATTACGTATACAAAGCGGTACTACTGTGCGAGGCACTACCCTATTAGGGCTCTACCAAGCTGCCAATAGTAT
>ERZ772807.1949-NODE-1949-length-11074-cov-3.741900_pt1 | contig 11074 bp, 13 predicted proteins | sample MGYA00511472_ERZ772807 | MGnify/ENA primary metagenome ERZ772807 (study PRJEB29015, sample SAMEA2737947) | human oral metagenome | biome: human oral; feature: human-associated habitat; material: dental | place: China | collected 2039 ...
GCCCAGGACTTCGATATTGTCACAGCGGACAGAATTGGCTACCCAATTTGGCATAAATAACTCCTTTGTTTACATGAAAAAAAAGGAGCAATCCCCCAACGGGGGGGGACTGCCCCGTCAGGGAAAGGGTCTTGCGACCCGGTGGTGGCGTTACCGCCGATGATGGCCTTGCGGCCGATGGGTTAGGCGCGGCCGAGCAGCTGCTTGGCCAACGCTTCCGTGATGGAGTTCTCGCCCTCTCCCTCCTCGACAAAAGCGTCGAGTCCGGTTTCCGGCATCACCCCCATGGTGGACAGCGCGGTCTTGATCTTGCGCGCCATCAGTTCCATGCATTGGACCTGGGCATTACCGGCATAACAGGCGTAATAGACCTTGACGGCCTCTTTTTGCCCGATCCGCCAGCTGCGGCGCGCGGCTTGCGCCACCGTATAGACGTTGTAGCCTGTTTGCATGAAATACAGCGTCGGAAAGGCGAGCAGGTCAAGGCCGGTTTTCACCAGCTCCGGGTTGCAGATGAGCACGTCGATGCCCTGTTCTACCTGGTCGGCAATCCAGTCCTCGCGCGCGTCGCTGCTCACCGTCGAGCGCAGTACCGCCGCTTTCAGCCCCGCCTGCTGCATCAGCCGACGCAGCCGTGTGGCGGTGTCGTGGCCGCCGGTATAGACGGTATAGACCAGCACCCGCCGCCGTTGCCGTTTTTCTTGCAGGCAGAGGTCAATGACGTCCTGCTCTTTCGGCGTCGGCGCGTCGTCAGCGAACAGGCTGGCCGTTTCGGCGAGGATGTTGCGGCGGTCATGCGGGTGGCTGATGGTTTCGGCGCGGAAGCAGGTATCCGGCCAGCGCAGCAACGCATTGATGACCACGCCGGTGAGGCTGTTGTCACGGTGCGCCAGCGCAGTGCGCAGGCGGTTGCCGAGGCAGACATTCAGGCGGTGGTATGCCGTCTGCATCGCTGCGGTCATCGGGATGAAGCGGGTCTCCTCGTGGTAATCCGGCAACACGTCGCCGACGTCCTGCAAGCGCATGAAGACGGCATAGGGCAGGACAAAGCGGGCAATGCCGGCGGACGAGAATCCCGGTGCCTTGCGCGTCTGGCACGCCACTTTCTTGCCGCGTGCGGTCTTGAAGGTGCCGTTTTCCTGGCTCTTGTACACGTCAATCAGGCAACCGTAGTGCGCCATGAAGCGTGTTTCGGCGCTGAAGAAGCTGCCGCCCTGTGTCGGCCCGAAGCCGAGTTTGAGCATTTCCGACGGCATCGCGCGGAAGAGCAGGTGGAACAGGTCGGAGGCGTAGCCGCCCATCAGCGTCCCGGTGAGGCACAACACCTTTTCTGCTTCGCCGCAGAGGACGGCCATCGCCTGCCCCTGGGCGGAGCCGGCGACCTTGTACTCGTGCGCCTCGTCAATCAGCGCGAGCGAGAACGACTTGCGCGGGAAGTACCGTTTGACGTACTCCGATGGCTGATAGCTGATCATGCGCAATGCAAATTCCAGCCGCCCCAGCGATTTTTCCAGGCGCGCCGCCTGCTTGTCGTTGAAGACGAACTCACCGTCGCTGTCGCAGAGGTTGACGAAGTCGTTGATGTTGTCATCGACGATGCGGGTCAAGGCTTCCACGCCGAACATGCCGATCAGCCGGTCGGCGCTGACCTTGCCGATACCGGGCAACTGGAGCAGGAATTTGCGTAGCTTGCGCTCCGCATCTTCTTCCGCCTTGCCCTGGTGGCACATCGTCCACAACGGCGCGCCGCAGGCCTTGTTCTGGCAGGTTTCGCGGCGATTTTTGCCCCAGTCCGGGTGCAGCGCGACATCAACCGGCAGGTCGCTTTCGCCAATGGTCTGGAAACTGCCGCAGTGCGGACAGCAGATGCCTTTGTAGCTGCCGATGCCGCTTTGCCCGTCATCATCCCCGTCGCGCACGCGGAAATAATGGTTGCGTGTCGCATAGGCCGGCCGCCAGTGAAAACCCATGCGCATCCGCACCCGCCCGATAATCAGGTAGTGCGGCCGCGCCGGGTCCAGCGGCGGTGTGCCGTCGTTGAGAATGTCTGCCATCAACCGGCGGCGGAACGCCATCAGCTCACGGATGGCATTGCTGCCGTTGATCACTGTGACCGATGCCTCCGGCACGGTATCGAGGATTTCGCGGCGCCACTTGTAAACGAGGTGCGGCGGCGCGATGACCAGGACCGGTTTGCGCGAATAGCTGTGCTGCATCAGCGCCGAGACGCAGATGCCCATCATCGTTTTGCCGGTACCCATCTCCCCGTTGAGGAAAACGGCAGGCAGGCCGTAATCGACCAGTCCGGCATAGACCGCATGGATGCGCTTTTTCTGCGCGGCAAACGGCTGGCGTTTTAGACCGGCAAGGACGTCGTTCTGCCAGGCAGGATGCTCACCGCGATAGACCACCGGCGTTTGTGCTTCGATTTGTTCGAGCAGCTGGGCGCGGTAGTCGCCGAGGAAGGTGGCAAGCGGGATGGTTTCGCCGCTTGCGGCATCATCCGGCAGCGGCGGCGCGCCGTCCCAGTCGAGGACGATGTGGCCGGCCATGCAGGACTGACGGGTGTATTCGGCCAGCGGTGCGCGGGCGCGGAAATCTGGGTTGCAACGCAGCGCGTCGCGGCGGTGCGCCAACTGAATCAACAGCGCGCGCAGGTCGGTGTGCATCACGGCCAAGTGCCCCGTTCCGGGATCACAAAGGCCGTAGGCAACGTCATCCCCGTCAATGCGGGTCAGCAACCATTGGCAGCCGGTGCCTTCCAGGCGAAGGTGTACCAGCGGCCACGCCGCATCGGGATCATCGCTGTCATTGGCGCGCAGCGCGGCCAGAAGTTCCGTACCGAGCAGGTCATTAACGAAGGACTGCCCCGGCACAGTGCAGGACGCTTCGCGATAAACGGGAATGCCCATGGCGGCGGCGAAAGAATCAAGGTTCATGTTCATGGTGTTCTCCATTGTTCAGGGAAAGAAGAAGGGGAACACCACCCCGGCGGGGAAGCGTTCCCCACGGGGTTGTGCGCATAAGCGCGATGAGAAAACCGCACCTTGCGGTGCGGCGGTTGAAAATCAGGCGGTCAGGGATGGTTGCCCTGACACCAGCCAGTCAAGGAGACACCCCGCAGGGTATCTCCGTTTGGCTTAGTGAAGCGAGGATGGCGGCAAATAACGCAACACCGCAACCGCAAGGGTTGCGACCGCGCCGATGAACCAGTAGATGGCGTTGATCCGGTGGGTCAGTGCATCAAACTTGGTATCGATCTTGTCGTCCAGGGCTTTCAGGCGGACATCAACGGTTTTCTCCAGCAGCTCAAAGCGGGCGTTGAAGGTTTCCGTCATGCTGTCCAGTTTGTTCAGCACCTTGTCCATGTTGTCCTCCGTCTTCAAGTCAATGAGCGTTGTAATCGCCCGTCTGCTCTCGGCCGGTAATTGGTCGAGAAGTTCTGCGGCTTCAGTCAATTTTGACATGGTTTACTCCTGTGTCAAAGGGTTGAAGAACCCGGCAAACTCTGCCCCCGTGGGGAAGCAGAACTCCCCGGGGGATGTGCGCTTGCGCGCAATGTCGCACCTCACGGTGCAGATAACGTCAGGATTGACGGTGTTCGGCAATGAGTCGCCAGAAATCCTCCAGCACCGGTTCCAGCAATTCCGGAATTTCCGGGAAGTCACCGCACGGGTCGAAGTACGGCATATACAGCCGGTAGCTATCGCTGCGCAGCAGTCGCCCGTGCCGGTAAAAGCCGACATCGAGGTTGTCGCAGCGGGGATCGCCCTTGCACTTGCCGAGGCAATAGCGCAGGGAAATGCCGCTGGCATCATCATGCAACCCGTCTTCGCCCAGTTGCTGCCGCAGACTGGTGTGCAGGATAACGAACGCCCGTGCGTACATAACGGCCATGTGTTCGGCAATTGCTGGCGTGGCGGCGGGATCATCGGTCAGATCATCCAGCCAGGTGTCCGGCTCGAAAACCTCCCGGCGCAGCAGGCGGTTGTGATGCTGGATATGCAGCACGACCTTGCTGTCCTGCCAGAGACGGTCGGCGCTGTAGCCGGGCGGTAGTCCGGGAACCGGTTTTGCATCAGGACTCGTCATGGTTGGCTCCTTTTCAAAAGGTCAGGAAAACCGGGCAAACCCTGTCCCCGCAGGGAAACAGGGCTCCCCGGGGGATGGTACGTTTTTGTGCGCGGATGCCACGCCTTGCTGCGCGGCGAGTTGGGACAGTCAGTAATGGTCGCGTTGCGTCCAGGTGCCGCTGTCGAGCATAAGCTGCGCGTCTTCCTTCCGCATGAAGTATTCGACGCTTTCACGCGAAGCGGGCATGGCGTAGCCGGAACTCATTTCGGCGCGGCCGATGTAGTAGCCGTTACGGGAACGCAATACCTGCAATGGTGTCAACTTGCCACCTTGCAGCCAGGCGAGCATTTCCCGCGCTTCGCGTTCCGTCATGAAGGCGCTTTCGCGGCGGTGGCTGACATTCCCGTCGGCATCAACGGTTTCTCGTTGGATGAAAAAACCGGCAGCGGATGAGGCAATGGCATAGTTTAGATTGTTCATAGATGGTCTCCTGAGATAAACGAAAAAGAAAAACAGGAGACGCCCCGCGAGGGTGTCCCCTGCACGGGTTGAAGGAAAAGAAAGAAATCAGGCAGCAGCTGTATCTGGCGGGATATAGCGGAACGGTTTGCCGTAATCGCCGATGCGCAACGAGATGTAATGGCCAACGTCAAAATAGTCGGTCATCAAATCGCTGTTGTCGTGATTTCCGGTATTGAGCGCGGCCACGATCTTTGCCAAAGTCGCACCGATTTCACCGGGAAACTGTGTGGCGACCTGGTATTCGTTCAGCTGGAAATGCTCCACTTCACCGCGCTCCAACTCACCGATGTGTGCGGCAATGTAGTCTGGATCGACACAAGGGTGGCCGCACCGTAGTTCTGCGCGGAGGTGTTCGGCTTCCAGTTGCATGAAATTGACTGGAGCGGCGCGGATAGTCATCACAATGGTTGAGTGATGCCGCACTGCAAGGCTGTATTTCCAGTCTTTGGGAACGACCTTTTTCAGCGCATCGGCGATGCAAAGTTTTTTCTGCTGATTCATATAAGCCATTGGGGTTCTCCTGTTGGATAAAAAAAGCAGGAGAAAACGACCCCGGGCAGGGGAAGATTCCCCTGCGGGTTGAGGTGCTGCTGTTGCAGCAGTTGAAGAAGTCGCCACACCGCTTGCGCGGTGATGCCGGGATTGCAGACGAGTTTCGCGTGATTGCTCACGCATATCCGATTCGGTCCGGCGCTTTAAAGGTGCGTTTTGAGTCCGCGCGACTGCGTTTTCGGTTCGCCAACACTTGCGGCGGAATATAGCCCTTTGCCCTTGTGCCGTCAATGCGTCGCGGGCAAGAAAAACCCGGCTTGCGCCGGGTAAAAAGGTTAGAACGGGACATCGCCATCAAAATCGTCATCCTGGGATTTCAGGTTGCTGGCGATTCCCCAGTCCACGGCCTGCTGCCAAAACAGCGAGGCGGGATCGCCACCTTCCGGCAGCAATACCATATCCGCCACATAAGGCGTTGTTGTACGATGGAAGTCGTCAAATTTTTCATCAATGCGAATGGCAAAACGGCGACCACTGTCAGCCTGGTGGAAACAGCTCATGCCACGCATTAACGGGACAGGCGCTATTGCCTCCTGGCAAGCGGTTTCCTGCGCTTTGAGCCAGGATTGCAGAGACTCCAAAGGCCGTAAATCGGCAGACAGATCCTCAATCCGGTATTGCGGGTAGTCTCCCGGGATGATTTCAACCAGAAAGAATCTCGCGCCGCATGAAGGGAATACCTGATAGCAGTTGTGTCCCATGTTTTTGGCATATGGATTGGCCATTCCCCAATACAAGGCCTGGGCATAAAATACCGCCAGGGCTTCAGCCTGCGTCAATTCGGCTGGCAAGGTAATGGTCTGCTCTGTTCGCCGGGGCAGATTGCCACTCCGGCTTTCCCGCGAAATAAAATACCGTCCGCGCAACCCGAACAGCCACGCTTCGCGCCCCAGTCTGGCGATAACGTCGGAATAATGTTTCATATTTCCTCCGCTTCGCGTTCGGCGCGGTAAATATCGAGACACACGGCCAGATAAGCCTGCCTTGCCCGCATTTCTACCTGTTCCCAGGGATAAGCGGTATATTCCCTTTCTGATAAGGCGAGCAATTCTTTGTCGCTCTTATTGTCCAAGATATAGATTAACCGCAACAACCAGCGTTTCAGGTTGTCGAGGCATTCACCATATGAGGGATGAAAGCCCTCATACGTTCTGTACATGACCTCGTTAACGAGGGATTTCACCGGATCCCGGGACGGGAAATCGCAATATGCCAAATGACGGATGATGCGGTATTGCGCAAAAAAGCGCGTCATCACCGTATTGGCGGCCTCCTGCTCGTCCCGGTTTGTACTGGCACCGTTGATACGATTGACACGGCAATGATTGCACCAGCGGTCACCGGCAACCGGCCATTCTCCAGGCAGGTAATTTTCACCCGGAAGGCCGAGGTAAAATTCTCCGGTGTCGTCGTACAGGCAGATGGTGATATGCATCTCCTGCTCAATGACATCCAGAAAATCCGTATGCCGCCAGTCTATGTTTTGTGTATTCATAAAAGTTCTCCTGTATAAAAAATAAAAAAACAGGAGAACTGTCCCCCGCAGGGAAACGTTCCCCTGCGGGTCAAAAAATAAAGCCCCAAACCCTGCGGCATGGGGCAATGGAATTGCACAGGGATTCTCCACAAGCCAAAGCCTGCCCACTGTCGTGATATGCAATCTGTCCAGGTTCACCTGGACGGCGCTGCCTTTATCAGCGCCCAGGGATCAGTACCCTGAATTTGTTTATCTCAGCCGTCAAGTCCGACGAAGCCCCGGTGGCGGAACACAGCGACTTTTTTGACGCTGCCGTCCGCTTGCACCTGTTCTTCAGATTCGCGCACGCTAAAAGCGTAAACAGGTTTGATCCCGTTATCCGCCAGTATGTTGTGCAGGACGATCATGAAGAAGGGGGCTCCACCGAGCATGGCCGCATCCGCCGCCGGGTACTGTTCTTGTACCAGGGCGAGGATTTTGGCGGCTCGCTCGACCATTTCATCCCGGTCGGGAATCTGGTCAAACGTCAGCGCATCGGCGATGATGCGCTTGTGCCCGGGGTTCGGCTCAACGACACCGGCAGCAAGCTGCTCTGGAGAGGCAGCATGCTGGGTGAGGTTGATTATAATCAAGGGTTTACCTCCTGATGTTATGCAGGAGATGCAAGACTCCCCGAGGGGAGTTTGTTCTCCCCTGCGGGTTGATGAACCTGCCCGAAGGCAGGGTGGATACGAAGGCAGGATCAGAGCAGCCCGACCCAGCCTTCTGCCTCTTGACGGCAGGCGGTGTAACCGCTGCCGTCACGCCACAGCTCGACGAGGAGCTCTTTTTCCTCGTCAAAGTCCTCGGGGGCGTGGTTCTCAACTGAGAAGTGCAGCTTTCCGCGAATGCGGAAAGTGAAGCACGATTCGTGCTCCATTACCGCATACAGCGGTGATGTTGCACGGAACCATTCGTTCCAGCTCAGAAATGAGCTAGGGATAAATCCGCCGAGAAGTTTGACGAATTCGATTTTCGCGGATTTTGTTTGAAGATTTTCGAACATGGGATTCTCCTGTTGAAATAAAAAACAGGAGAAACAAAGACCCTCGCAGGGAAATCGTTTCCCCTGCGGGTTGAGAGTGCTGCATCATTGTGCAGTGTTTGAGAGAGTCGCCACACCGCGATGCGGTGATGCCGGGATTACAGGCGAGTTTCGCGTGATTGCTCACGCATATCCGATTCGGTCCGGCGCTTCTAAAGGTGTGCTTAAAGTCCACGTGACTGGTGTTTAAAGTCCACCAAACTATTAGCATCGGAATATAGACCTTCCCGTCCGGAGCGTCAAGCCGTTTGCTGCTGTTTTCCGATAAAAAACCGGCCATGAAGGCCGGTTCGGGTTGGAGTTCAGATTTTGCAAATATCCAGCAGGCGGTAATCGGCGATGGTGATCATCCAGGCTTCATCCTGCCAGGCGAGATGCAGTCGCTGTTTTCCAAGATCGGGTTCCGTGGGCAATAACGGACAGATGAATTCCAGCCCGTGCTGCGGGAAGTTTTCCCGGATATTTCGTCCCTGGCACAGCGCGGCGACGATTGTCGTCGCGACCGGCAGGGCGTCCGCATCGGCAGCAATCTCTGCCGGGATGGCTTCGACTACGGTGACGTTGCCGTCTTTGAAGCAGACGGCGTAATGTCCGATACCGGGCGCGAGTGCGGAGGAGATGTTGGTGATACCGTCATCGCCTGCTTCGTATTCGTACACCGTCTGCACCGGCAGGGTGACGAGGGCAACACTATCACTGATGCGCTGGCAACGCTGCTGGCCGCCGTCAAAGTCATGGCCGAGCCAGCAGGCCAATTGTGCGTAAAATCCGGCACCGGCATCATCGTAGAGCGGCATGGCAACAATATCGTCCAGCTCCCGTTTGCGGGTCACCGGGTCTCTAACGAGGCGCAGGGCATAATCGGCGTAACCATAACCGAAAAACCAGGCGGTACTGTCGTCATTGAGCGGAATGATGTCAAAGATACGGCATTCGCTGTCGGCGACAAGCTGGCGTGCCAGTTCGGGATTGTCGGAATACTGCTCCAGTATGGCCGTAACGGCGGTGCGGACTTCGTTGATGTCATCGAAGTTTTCTTTGGGGAAGAACATGGGAAGCTCCTGTTGTTGAAAAAAAGCAGGAGCCTCCCGCAGGGAAGCCCCTGCGGGGAATGGCATCGGATGGATGCGAGGTTCAGTTCGTTTGTTGTTCGATCAGCACTGCCAATATGGTGTCTTGCCAAATTGTGACGCGGTAGCACCGCTCGTGCAGTTGTACTGTCAACCAATCGCTACGTGCGAACGGATTGTTGTTGGAGGTGGGCTCTTTGATGAGCGTCCCGCCAAGCGCCGGGATGCTATCAGCCCAGGCAATACCATCTACTTCACGTTGCTGTATGGCGATAGCCAACAAGGCGATGACGTCAACTGCATCGGCATGCCACAACGCTTGTCTGGCACAAAGGCGGGCGACGGTCACAATTCTGTCGCCATCGCGTGCGACCACATATTGGCAAACACGCTGTTCATCATCACAGCAACAGACCAGGATCAGCCGGTCGTTGATGCTACGGGTTTTGCAGGTTGATTCAGGAACATCCGCCACGCCCCAAACATGCAGCAACGCGGCTAATGCCACAAGGCTATCTGTCGGCTCGTCGAACTCCGGCAAGGGGCGCAAGCGGTACATTTCCAGCTTGCCTTGCGAGGCAAAAATACAGGCGACAAAATCATGCCCGGCATAATGAAGGAGTAGCGCATGGACGAAGGAACCGCCATCAATCAACCGCTGCTCGGTATGCAGAACGAGGATGTCCGTTTGCCGGCGTAGCATTCCGATCCAATAGGCGTTTCCGGTATTGTGATGGTCAATACAACGTTGCAGTGTCTTTTCAACGAAGACGCAATCGAGATCTAACTGAATGTTTTGCATAAAAGCTCCTGTAGAAAAAATAAAAAAAACAGGAGCCTCCCGCAGGGGAGGCCCCTGCGGGGGAAGGTACCGCTCAGATGCGGTGAATCAGGTGATTAGCGCCGTGGCGGGCTGCATTCGCGCAAGCCGGAAATCTCGCAACGCTGCCGGATTTCGATGCGGAAATAGCGGCCGGCGTAACGGACGGCCAGCCATTCACGCCAGATGTCCGCACATTCAATCGGCGGCGTGGGTGGCTCCAGCAAGAAGCCGCCAAGCTCCTCAATGGTTTCCGGCAGTGCGGTGCCGTGGCGTTCGCGCTGTTTCAGCGCCATGCTGAGGATGGCGATAATTTCGGCAGCGTCCGGATACCAGACGAGAGCTTTCGCCTGGATTTTGGCGACAGCGGTGATGACGCCGTAGCTGACGATGGCGCCGTACTGGCACACCCGCTCATCTTCGTCCGCACAACGGACGGTCAGCAGGCGTTCATTGAGCCTGCACGCCGCACAAGGTGCTACCGGGTCGTCTTCAAACTCCCAAAAACACAGCTGGGCGGCGAAGGCCACCCGGAGGTCATCTGCCGTGTCATAAGTGGGCAACCTGACCAGTTCGAACAGCCTCGCATCGCCCGGCCTGTCGTAGAGGATGGCGGCGGCATAACTGCTGCCCAGGTAATTGAGCAGCAGCACATGGGCATTGCGGCCATCGATGAATTGCCGCTCCTCGGCGCGGCGGATGTGCAATCCCAACTGCTGATGCAGCAAGGCAAGCCAGTCGCCGTTGTCGTTGCAGTAGTGGGCAAGGCAGGCTTGCAGGATGTCTGCAACGTGTTTCGTATCGACGTCGTTCATAAAAAGCTCCTGTTGTTGAAAAAAGCAGGAGCCTCCCGCAGGGAAGCCCCTGCGGGGATAAGTAGCGGTGCTACCGGACAAGGTTGAGGTTCAGACTACGGATAATGCGGTTTCAGCATCATCGTCTTCGTGGTTTCAAACATTCAAACGATAAAATCCAAATCCGCGTTGAGCGCCTGTGCAAAGCGCTTCAACACCTTGATAGAGCCGTCCTTTTTGCCGTTTTCAATGTCGGACAAACAGGATTGCGAGATACCGGCGGCTTCCGCCAATGCACTTATAGTCAGGCCGTGATATTCGCGCCAAACGGCAATCCTGTTGTCGCTGTCGGACAGCTTGTTGACAAAATCGGCGGGAAAACGCTCATCATCAGCAACACGGCTGGCGAGCGTGTCGTAATCGCTCTTGGCAATAACGACATATTCCTGTCCGGCGAGGGAGAGGGTTTGCAACACGGGAATTTCCTGACGAGGTTTATATCAGGCAATTGTGTCTTCCAGCCGGTAAAGTTCGGCGACGTCATCGGTGCAATGCGGGTCGGCGTGCGCCAGCTCCCAGGCAGATTGCACCGACAGCCAGAAGGTGGCGGGCTGGTTGAAGGCCTTTTGCAGCTTCAGCGCGGTTTGCGGAGTAACAGCGCGCCTGCCGTTGACAATTTCC
>ERZ772807.1955-NODE-1955-length-11056-cov-10.979820_pt1 | contig 11056 bp, 10 predicted proteins | sample MGYA00511472_ERZ772807 | MGnify/ENA primary metagenome ERZ772807 (study PRJEB29015, sample SAMEA2737947) | human oral metagenome | biome: human oral; feature: human-associated habitat; material: dental | place: China | collected 2039 ...
GCCTGCCGGTGAGGGGACGCGTCATATTCGCCGCCAAGACGCTGTACGCCGTCATCGCGGTACTGGCGTCGGCCGTAGTGGCCACACTCCTTCTTGTCGGCTGGTTCGCCAGCTTCGCGCACCTGCTCGGCGTCACGCTGGAACAGTTCTTCGAGCCGGTGCGTCAGATGATCAGCCTGGTGGGAATCGGCATGCTCGTCTTCTACGGGCTGACCGTGGTTGAGGGCGTCGTCGTGATGATCATCGAGGTCGCAGCGGTGATGAGCATTGGGGCGCAGGGACGTTGGAACAGGCTCGGTTTCGGGGCGCCCGCAGTCGGCCTCGTCATCGTCTACGTGGTCAACCAGATCACGGCCCTGGTTGCCACGTTGCTGCTACCGCTGTCGCTCGATATGCCCAGTGGACGGGTCGTTGGGCGCATGATGCTCCCGCAGTTCATTGAGGCTGTCCGAGCGGACCAGGAACCGCACCTGGTGGGAATCGGCTCCGTAGTGGTGGCGCCGATCCTGGCCGCGATCCTGGTCTGGTGGGCGGTGCGAGCCATCGAGCGGCACACCTGCCTGCGCTGAACGCGGCTGACAGATCCCGGTGCCAGGACGCCCGGGGCGCGGTGACTACACCGTGGCCCTGGGCGTCACTGCGCCTCCGTTCTTGGGAGCGGCCGCGTCGAAGGCTGCGGCGACGACGTCGGCATAGTCGGCCGGGTTCACCAGGGCGATTCCCTGAGTGCGGTCGGCCAGGAGGAGCAGGTTGTCCCCCGGGGCGAGGTTGAAGATCTCCCGGACCTCCTTGGGGATGACGATCTGCGACTTGGGGCCGAGCTTGACGGTGGCGATGTAGCGTTCCGGGTCCTGGGCGGAGAGGTCAGGCGGGGTGCCGGGTTGTGTGTCCGACGGAGAATCGGCGGGCGTGTCGGCTGGCATGGTGGGAGGTCCCTTTCCTGCTGGTCCTGCTGGGCGCCGGGGCTGTATTAACACTAGTCCTTCCGCGCGACGACGGCACGGTGGGAAATCAAGGATTGGAAGCTGGCCTCAGGCGACGGCGTGGCCGGGGATCTGCGCGGCGGTGACGGTGGCCTGGGCAAGGACCTGGTCGCCGTCACCGCTGCCGTAGATGACCAGGCTCTGGCCGGCGGCCACGCCGCGCAGGGGAGAGGTCAGTTCGGCGTGCAGGAGGCCGGCGGCCTCATCGACGCGGACCTGGGCCGGAACCGGGCGGCCGTGGGCGCGAACCTGGACGCTGGCCTCCTGCCAGCCGACGGCGGGGGATCCGTCGAGATCGGAGGTGTTGGCGGACGGGATGCCGGCGAGCGGCTCGGGATCGGCGAGCAGAACGAGTCCGTCGCCGTCGACCGCGCTGCGGCTGAGCAGCTCCTCGGGACCGACGACGACCTCGTTGGTGGCCGGGCGCGTCTCGATGACGTAGCGGGGGCGGCCGTCCTCGGCCGGGCGGGACAGGCCCAGGCCCTTGCGCTGGCCGACGGTGAAGCCGAAGTAGCCCTGGTGGCTGCCCAGGACCTCGCCATCGGGGGAGACCATGGCGCCCTGGCTGGCGCCGAGCGAGCGGGTCAGGAAACCGCGCGTGTCGCCGTCGGCCACGAAGCAGATGTCGTAGGAGTCCGGCTTGGAGGCCACCGGAAGGCCGCGGGCCTCGGCCTCGGCGCGCACCTGCGCCTTGGAGGGCGCGTCGCCCAGCGGGAAGAGGGCCCGGGCCAGGCCCTCGCGGCCGGAGACCGCCAGGACGTAGGACTGGTCCTTGGCGGTGTCGACGGCGCGGCGCAGCGTCAGGCCCGTGGTGTCGCCGGGGCGGCCGGAGGAGGCGCCGCCGCTCAGGCGCGCGTAGTGGCCGGTGGCGACGGCGTCGAACCCCAGGGCCAGGGCCCGCTCGAGGAGGGCGTCGAACTTGACGCGCTCGTTGCAGCGCACGCACGGGTTGGGGGTGCGCCCGGCGCGGTACTCGTCGAGGAAGTCGGCCACGACGCGCTCCTCGAACTCCTCGGACAGGTCCCACACGTAGAAGGGGATCCCCAGGATCTGGGCGGCCCAGCGGGCGTCGGCGGAGTCCTCGATGGAGCAGCAGCCGCGCGAGCCCGAGCGGGTCTGGGCGCGGTTGCGGGTCAGGGCCATGTGGACGCCCACGACCTCATGGCCGGCGTCGACGGCGCGCGCCGCGGCCACGGCGGAGTCGACTCCGCCGGACAGGGCGGCCAGGACGCGCACGGGGGTCTCCTTCGGGCAGGCGGGTAGATGTTGCTACGGCCGTGGCAGGCTACCGCAGGTCGGTGGCGGCCAGGCAACCGGGAGAGCCCGGGGCCTGGTGGTGGCCGGCATAGGATGACGGTGAGGAAGGAGCCCGATGACTGACGAGTACGCCATTGACGCCCCCAGCTTCGCCCGGACCCTGCGCGATCAGCGCCGTACGCGGATGAAGGGCGGCCTGTACCACCTCAACCAGGTGCTCATGGCGTACAACTCCAACCGTATCGAGGGCAGCCGGCTCGATGAGGAGCAGACCCGGTTCATTTACGAGACCCGCACCATTACGGGGGAGAACGTCGCCGTTGACGACGTCGTGGAGACGGTCAACTCCTTCGAGCTGTTCGATGAGATGATCGACCGCCTCGGTGAGCCGATCACCGCCGAGACGATGAAGGACTACCACCGAGTCCTCAAACGGGGGACCGCCGATGCGCGGCGGCCTTCGTTCGCCGTCGGGGACTACAAGCGCGTTCCCAATGTGGTGGGCGGGCGCGAGACTGTGGCGCCCGAGCACGTCGCGCTCGCCATCGACGATCTCATCGCACGCACCCCGGCGAGCATGACCTTCGACGACATCGCCGACTTCCACTACCGCTTCGAGAGCATCCACCCCTTTCAGGACGGCAACGGTCGGGTGGGGCGGATCCTCATGTTTCAGCAGTGCCTGGCCAACGGCATCATGCCGTTCATCGTGCTCGACTCGACCAAGGCCTTCTACTACCGCGGCTTGAGCGAGTACGAGCAGGAGCCGGGGTTCCTACGAGAGACCTTCAGGTCCCTCCAGGACGATTACTACGCGCGCTTCGCCCGGTTCGTTGAGATGACGCCAGGGGAGTGAGGGTTGAATGAGATGTCACTGCTTTCGCATCTCTCGAACACGGTACAGATAAGCATCAGTGGTCCCGTAGACGATGTTCCTGAATGTGTCGAGAAGGTCCTTCTCGATTCCATCATGTTGACGTGATGAAGTGATGGTCATCCGTGCCTGCATGAGCAAGCCTATTCATTCCCGAAAGGAGTCGTGATGCTGACTGTGTGGTTTCCTCTCTCGATCACCTTCTTCATGCTGGCTGTACTGACTGCAGTAGCAGGTGCTCGAGGCCAGTCGATGACGAAGCCCGAACGGGAGCGACTGTTCTTCCGGCAGACCTACGGCTTGTCGGTCGATCGCATGCTCTCGGAGAGTCCGCTGGATCGTGACGAGGTACGGCGCCTGCGCGACTCCGGGAGAAGAGACGGGCGTGTGCGAGCCATCAGGTACGTACGAAAATGGGATCCCGTCCCTTTGGAGATCGCCGCTCAGTTCGTCGACCGCGTGTGAGAGGGGCTGCGCTGGATCGGGAACTGCGTTCTCCGTCCAGGACGTACTTTTCCCCCAAACGGCTGCTGGCGGGCACCAGTCGTTTGGGGGATAACGCAGTCCTCGATCAACAAGTACGTCCTCGATGGCCGAGGACTCGGGCTCCAGGGCGGATGGCCGGCCGCATGGCACAGTTGCGTGGCCGTTGAGGGGCGCTCACCGGGAGGCGAACTCGTAACCGGCGCGAATAAGCTCCCTGAGCCAGTCGCTCTGCGCGGTCTCCATCGTCTTGACGACGACGTGATGGTTCCACCTGTTCGCACTGACCCGGTCGACGCGGTGGACGTGCGGGTCCTCCACGGGGCGATCGAGCTCACGCATTCGGAGGGTTACGCTATCCCGTCCGTCGTCGTCGGCACGTAGCTGACCGGATCGAGTCGTTTCGACTGCGGGCGCTGTAGCGGAATCCATCGCCACCAGGTGATGCAGCGCCACACCCACTCCAGGGGGCCGTAGGCGAACCGGGAGAGCCAAAGACGGCAGAACACCCATTGGAGGGGCAGAACCGCGGCAGCGACGATGAGACCGGGAATCACGTCCTGGGTGGAGCGCGAATCGAGCAGCACTCCCGCCGGCACCATGACGAAGGAAGCGGTGACGTAGCAGGTCAGCGCCATGCGGCCCAGGGGCTCGAATACCGCGCTCAGGGCCCGCCGCACCGGGGTGCGCCAGAGCAGCGCCAGAAGGCAGACATAGAGACAGGCCATGAGTCCTCCGGCGACTCCGCCCGCCGTGAAGAACCTGGGGTCACCGCCCTCGGCGGCCTGCCAGGGGATCGCGGCCGCGCTGGCAGCTGCGAATACGAGCGTCGCCGCCCCGATCCGACGGTCGGCGTGCTCGAGGCGTGCCGGAAGGCCGTAGGCCTGGGCCGCCGATCCCAGAAGGAACAGCCCGGGCAGCGATAGTGCCCCTCCTCCCGTGAATGCGTAGGCGCCGACCGTCGCCAGCAGACCGAGTACCAGACGCACGGAGCGCGGGACTTTGAGGACGAATGGCAGGAGGATGGCTCCCACGACCGCGTAGTCGCGCAGGATCTCACCGGGATAGAGGATCGAGTGGAGTAGCCCAATCACCAGGAGCGCGGCCAGGCGGCGCAGCAGGATCTTCCAGGCAGGGGCGCCCCGGCGGATCGCGGAATCGATGACGAACCCCATGCTCATTCCGAACATGAAGGAGAAGATCGGTACGAAGCGGGTCGCCACCAGGAAGTTCAGGACGTTCTCCGCCAACGGGATGGTTTGGAAGGGTCGGACCGGGACGTCATCTCCCAGGCACATGAGATCGGCGGCGTTGACGAGGAGAATGCCTGCGACGGCGAAGCCGCGCAAGGAGTCGAGGAAATGGAACCGGTTGCTGGAACTCATGGAGCCGACCGTAGAGCCCGACGACGGTCATCGTGACCGATGGGGGCCAGTTTCCACCCGGGGTTGCAAGGTGTCGGGGCGATTTCCAACTCGGGGACGCGCAACCGGTGCCGGGCTACCCACCCACGCGCACGAGTCCGCTCTCGTAGGCCAGCACAATGAGCTGGGCCCGGTCACGCAGCTCCAGCTTGTGCAGGATCCGGTTGAGGTGGGACTTGATCGTCGACTCGGCCAGGACGAGGTGCTGGGCGATCTCGGCGTTGCTCATGGCGCGTCCGACCAGCGTGACGATCTCCTTCTCCCGGTCGGATAGAGCATCGATGGACTCTGTATGTACGGCGCCGGGCTCCGAGGGGCCGGCTGGGCCGGTGGGGGCGAACCACCGCTTCAGCAGCCGGCGCGTGGCCGACGGCGCCACCACCGAGTCTCCTCGGGCCACGGCGCGGATACCGGCCAGGAGCTCGGGCGCCGTCGAGTCCTTGAGCAGGAAGCCCGAGGCCCCGGCCCGCATCGCCGCCACGAGGTAGTCGTCCAGGTCGAAGGTGGTCAGGATGAGCACCTTGAGGTCGGGGTGGCTGCCCAGAACCGCGTGGGTGGCGGAGATGCCGTCCAGGGTGGGCATCCTGATATCCATGAGGACGATGTCGGGCTGAGTGGCCTTGACCATGGGAAGGACACCGACGCCGTCGGAGGCCTGGCCGACCACGCACATGTCCTTCTGCGCATCGAGAATCATGCGGAAGCCGGAACGGACCAGGTCCTGATCATCCACCAGCGCAATGCGCAGAGTTCGGGTCATATCGGTTCTCCTCCCGGGTTCACGACCGTCGACTGAGGGGCCTCGGAGGGAATGTGGGCGCGCACGATAAATCCTCCCCCGGGGCCCGGGCCCGCCTCCAGGGAGCCGCCGACCGCCGCCAGGCGTTGGCGCAGGTTCACCAGTCCCTGGCCCCCGCCGGTGTCCGCGGGCGTCTGCTCGGACGACGGGAGGCGGCCGCCGGCCCTCGGGGCAAGCGCCCCGGTGCCGGGAGCGCTGGGCTGATCGGCGACGGTCAGAACGACCTCTTTGTGAGCCTCGTCGTCACGGTACTCCAGCCTCACCTCGACCGCGGCCGCCTCAGCGTGCTTGAGCACGTTGGTCAAAGACTCCTGCGTCGTTCGGTACAGGGCGAGCTCCGCCTGCGCGCTGAGCGGACTGCGGCCTCCCGCCTGCTCGCCCTCACTGATCAGTCGATCGTCCACTGACAGGGTGACCGGAAGCCCGGTCGCCCGGACGTCGTCGACGATCCTGGGCAGATCGGCGATCCTCGGGACCGGACGCAGCGGCGTCTCGGTGACAGGGGAGGCGGGCCGGGCATCGTCGGACTCAGCGGGTTCTGCGGCGCCCCGGTGCTCTACCGATTGCGGGGGAGAGGCCAGAGTGCGGGTCAGACTGCGGGTGTCGGCCAGGGCCGAGTGCGCGGTCGCCCGGATCTGCCCGAGCGCCTGAGCGGCCTGCTCCAGTCGCTCATCGGCGGGGAGGTCGATGTCCTCGGAGCCGGCCGCCAGGTAGTGACCCGCCTCAGCCTGCACGGCGATCAGCGCCAGGGCGTGTCCGACGACGTCGTGAACCTCCCTGGCGATCTCGTTGCGCAGCGCTGCGTCGTGCGCAGCCCGGCGCTGCTCCTCCGCCGTCAGGCGGCTGGCCCGAAGCTGGCGGCGCTGCGTCACGAATCTTCCCAGGCCCCAGGCGATGGCGGCGCTGCACAGCGCTGCGAAGGCCGCCTGCGCCATGTCCTGGGCCCAGAGGGAGAGCGGGACGATTCCCAGCTCATCCCGGTTCCAGTCCCACGCCCCCAGCGTCGAGCCGACGACAACGGCTATGGCCCACACCGGCGTGAGCTCCCGTTCGCCCCACCGGCCTGCCGCGTACAGGGACACGACGATCGTCAGATCCGCGGGCAGCGGAGCGTCGGTGACGCCGAGCTGGAGTGCGCACAGCACAAGATGGACGCCGAGGACGGCGTCGGGCTTCTCTCGACGCCACCACAGCACGATGACTGCCAGCGCGGCGCCAGCCGTAATGCTCCAGGAGCCGTCGGAGACCTGCCATGTGCCCACGATCGCGAAGAGCGTGAGAACGCCGGCGCCCACGGCTTGCACGCAGCGGGTCACGATGCGTCTGTCCTGCTTGGGCATGCCCTCACTATGGCAGAGAGCTTCGGGCTATAACAGCGTTTTGCCGCCGGAGTCAACCCGCAATATCGTCGCGGGTGAGTCTCTTAGTGTGGTGGCAATTCCTGCGGGGCTTCCCTGGCCGCTGCGGCTGACGATACGCAGGACGACTGATGGCTCCGTCAGCATTACCGCGCACTTTCCCCTCGGCGTCTACCACGGGCATGCAGCAGACGGCAGCCCCGATACGATCCCCTCTCCTGCTCGGTTGTTCTCCGCATTCGTGAGTGCCTCCCATACCGGGGCGGCTGCGGCCGCTGACGGCCAGGTGGCCCCTGATATCGATGAGGCCTTGACCTGGTTGGAGAAACACCCTCCTCACGGTCTGCATATCCCGAGCACGGCTCCAGTTCAGTCAGGCAAGAGAGTCGCCTACCGGAAGACGGGGGGATTGATGCACTTACTGTGGTCGTCAATCCCCGCCTACTGTTCTTTGTGCGTCACCTTCCAGGCTCGCCTGGCCCCCTCCAGGGCGGCGGGCAGGACAGCGAGCAGGCGCTCGACATCGTCGGAGCCCGTCTCCCGACCCAGGGAGCAGCGCAGCGTAGAGCGGGCCGGCCCCTCCTGAAAGCCCATCGCCAGGAGCACGTGACTGGGTTGGGTGACCCCGGCATGGCAGGCCGACCCCGCCGACGCATCAACCCCCGCCAGGTCCAGGGCCATGAGCAGTGCCTCGACGTCGGCCTCCTCGAACCATAGGTGCGCCGTGGAGGCCACATGATCGACACCCTCCGGCAACGTGGCGTGAACACCCGGAAGTGCCCCAGCGCTCTCCAGAATCCGATGCCGCAGCGCCGCCAGCCGGGCCTCCTGCTCCTCCCGCTCGGCGACCGCCAGCTCCACCGCCAGGGCCAGCGCCCGGGCCGCCACCACGTCCTGCGTGCCCGACCGGATCCCCCGCTCCTGACGACCCCCACCCGTGGCCGGCGTCAACGCCAGGTCGCGGCGAACCACCAGGGCCCCCACCCCCACCGGCGCCCCCAGCTTGTGCCCTGTCAGGCTCATCGCATCCAGCCCCCAGCCATGGAAGTCCACCGGAACCTTCCCCAGCGCCGCGACCGCGTCGGAGTGGACGGGCACGTACCCAGTCTCGCCGGGGCGCCCGCTGCCGCTGGCCTCGCGCACGCGCCCCACCAGCGCCGCCATGTCCTGAACCACGCCGGTCTCATTGTTCGCCGTCATCACCGAGACCAGGGACGCGGGGGAGTGGCCGGTGCTGCCCGCCGGTGACACCGCCCGATCCACCGAGTCGAGCTCGACCCGCCCCGCGCCGTCAACCTCCAGCAGGCTCAGCCCCGCCCCCAGCTGGTCCACGGCGGTGCGCGCCGAGTCCAGAACCGCCGGGTGCTCAATCGGAGAGACCACCAGCCGTCCGCCCGGCACCGCTCGCGCCCGCCCCGAGACCACCAGGGCATCGGCCTCTGTGCCACCGGAAGTCAGCAGCACCTCATGCGCATCCACCCCCAGGGCCCTTGCCAGGCGAGCGCGCGCCTGCGCCAGCAGCGCCCCCACCCTCCGGCCCGCGGTGTGCTGCGCGCTCGGATTCGCCCAGCCACCGAGCCCACTGGCCAGGTCCTCGGCGACCTGCTGGGCGACCTCGGGACGGACCGGGGCCGAGGCGGCGTGATCGAGGTAGGTGCGCACGCCCCCAGCCTAGACGGCGGGTCAGAGGAGCCAGACTTTGTCCATATGGGACGGTTTTGAAGCCGCTTTTCGCATGCGAAGCCGACCCGTAACGCTCTGACCTGTACAGATGCTCATGACGCTCGACCGACTCGTCGCTAAAGCCGTCCCATATGGACACATTCCCGCCGGTCTCGCCCCGCACCCGCGCGCGTTCGGGCACAGGATGCGTCGTTGACGTCGCCGAGAAAGCTCCCAAGTCCCATACTCACCTCCTATCGGTATGGGCGCGCCCATGTGCGCCTCGAAGCAGGGGATGGGAGAGTGATCCCATGCGCACCGACCAGCTCGCCCTGTCCCGCTCCGCCACCGACCGCGACGCCGAGCGACGCAGCGAGCCCGGGCTGCTGGAGAGCCTCGCCGCCGACCCCGAGACCCGCGTGCTGCTGGTCGACGCCCGCGGCCGCGTCGCCCTGACCGGCCCCGCCATCCACCCCGACCTGCCCGACGACGGCCTCACCCCGCCCAGCCTCATCGGCAGTCCCGGCGCCACCGCCTGGGAAGGCCCCGGCACCCGCAGCGGCTGGGCCCTACCCGACCTGCGCGTCGGCTACCTCGGAGCCTCCGCCCCCACCTGCTGCCCCGACCTGACCGTCCTCTACATGGGTCGCGAGCTCGCCGATGACGCAGCCCCCACCGGCCCCGCCTGGATCGCTGTCGTCGTGCCCCAGGCCCTCGAGGTCCCCGACGCCCCCGAGCCGCCCGCTACCGGCTCCGACGCCGAGGGCACTGCCGTCGACCACCCCGACCTGCGCCGCCTGCTGGAGCGCTACCCGCTCTCCGCCCTGCGAGCCATGGGCGCCCAGATGACGGCCCGCGACGCCGGCCTGGCCACCACGGCCACCGCCCTGGCCGCCTGGCACGCCCGCTCCGCCTACTGCCCGGCCTGCGGCGGACGCACCGCGATCATCGAGGCCGGCTGGGCCCGCCGCTGCTCCGACTGCGCCACCGTCCACTTCCCGCGCACCGACCCGGCCGTCATCATGACGGTCACCGACACCTCCGACCGCCTTCTCCTCGTGCGCGGCGCCACCTGGGCTCCCCGGCGCTACTCGGTCGTGGCCGGCTTCGTCGAGGCCGGCGAGTCCGTTGAGGCGGCCGTGGCCCGGGAGGTGTGGGAGGAGACCGGGCTGCGCGTGGCCGACGTGGAGTACGTCGCCTCCCAGCCCTGGCCCTTCCCACGCTCCCTCATGCTCGGCTGCCGCGCCCGCCTGGCCCCCGGCGAGGACCGGCCCCGCCCCGACGGCCAGGAGGTCGTCGAGGCCCGCCTCGTCTCCCGCGACGAGCTCACCGCGGCCGCCGACAACGGCAGCATCCTCCTGCCCGGCCCCACCTCCATCGCCCGACTCCTCATCGAGGACTGGTACGGCGGCCCCATCGTCAGCTGACGCACCCCGCCCGGGCAAAGGACCGTCGATTCCTGTCGCCTCCCCGTGGCAGGCTGGTACCGATGAGCCCGACCACCCCCCACCCCGCCCCTCTCGAGGTATCCAGGCTCCTGGAGGCCCTCGACCCCGACCAGCGCGAGGTCGCCGAGCACCTCGAAGGCCCCCTGTGCGTCCTGGCCGGCGCCGGAACCGGCAAGACCCGGGCCATCACCTACCGCATCGCCCACGGCGTGGCCACCGGCGCCTACCAGGCCACCCAGGTCCTGGCAGTCACCTTCACCGCCCGCGCCGCCGGCGAGATGCGCTCGCGCCTGGCCGACCTCGGCGTCCCCGGGGTCCAGGCCCGCACCTTCCACGCCGCCGCCCTGCGCCAGCTCACCTACTTCTGGCCCACCGCCATCGGTGGACGCCGCCCCGACATCCAGGCCCACAAGGCGCCCCTGGTCGGCGCCGCCGCCCGCCGCCTGGGCCTGCCCACCGACCGGGCCACCGTGCGGGACCTGGCCGCCGAGGTCGAGTGGGCCAAGGTCACCATGACCCTGCCCGAGGACTACGCCCAGGCCGCCGTCGCCGCCGGCCGCACCGGCGTGGCCGGGCAGGAGGCGGCCACGGTCGCCCAGGTCCTGTCCCTCTACGAGGAGGCCAAGAGCGAGCGCGGCGTCATCGACTTCGAGGACGTGCTCCTGCTGACCATCGGCATCCTCCTGGACCGCGAGGACATCGCCGCCCAGGTGCGCGGCCAGTACAAGCACTTCGTCGTCGACGAGTACCAGGACGTCTCCCCGCTCC
>ERZ772807.1958-NODE-1958-length-11042-cov-8.260035_pt1 | contig 11042 bp, 10 predicted proteins | sample MGYA00511472_ERZ772807 | MGnify/ENA primary metagenome ERZ772807 (study PRJEB29015, sample SAMEA2737947) | human oral metagenome | biome: human oral; feature: human-associated habitat; material: dental | place: China | collected 2039 ...
CCAGGAGCCACAGCCGCCCGGACTCGTCGACGACGACGCTCGAGGCGTCGATGCTGCCGTGCGCCAGGCCCGCGGCGTGGGCCTGCTGGAGCTGGCTCCACAGCTGGTCAAGGACGTCGTCGTCGACCTCGGCCCCCAGGTCACGGATGGAGCGGGCGCCGACGACGTGGTCGGTCACCAGCAGTACCGACTCCGCGGCCTCGGCCATACCCAGCAGACCGGGGGTGCGCACGCGGGCGCGGCGCGCCTCCATTGTCATGAGGGCGGCGTGCTCGGCGGCCGGCCGCAGGGACAGATCGCGGGTGGGGGACAGGCCCTTGACGCGGATCTGGTCCCAGATGTTGGAGAGGAACCCGGCCACCTGCCGGTCGGCGTCGAGGAGGGTGACGTTGCGGCGCTCGCCGGCCGAGTCCCACACGGCGTACATCCGGTGGACCGAGGCCCGCTCCTGGGACAGGGCGTCGCTGGAGGCCTCGGCCAGGACGGCGGCCAGGTCGACGTCGGTGGCCGGCCTGATCGTGTTGGCGCCGCTTGAGTCCGCTGAGTCCGACGGCGTCGGGTCGAGGGGGGAGGCGGTCGGCGGGCTCGCAAGCGCGACAGTTGGTTCCGCGGTCGGTTCAGCAGCCGGGTCGGTGGTCGGCGCGGCGGCGCCGGCATCGTCGTCGGCGGGGATCTGGGGAGCCGGCGGCGCGATCGCGGCCGAAGCGGATCCGGCGTCGTCTATCGAGGCTCCCGCAGCCAGCGGGTTCTCGCGCACCTGCTCGCGGACCTGCTCGGTGTAGCCCAGGGGAGCGTCGGTGGTGACGACCCATGCGCGTGCCCCGGGGGCGCGGTCCATGCGGACTACGCGCACGGCGTCGATCCCGGCCCGCCGCAGCGCGCGCACGAGCGTGACCCCGTGGGCCCGGCGGTCCTCCACGCCGAAGACGTAACGGACCAGCAGGCCGACGGAGCGGCCCAGCAGGAGGGAGAGCACCGCGCCCGGCAGCGTCAGGGCGCCGCGCAGGACGGCCATGCCGAGGATCACCCACAGGGCCGCCCAGCCCGAGCGCATCGTCGTCGAGCTGTTGCGGTCGCCGGCGCCTGTCAGCAGCCCGGCCATGGAGGCGAAGACGGTGGAGACGCCCAGCTGGGCGGTCCCCGAGGCGGTGACCGTCAGCCCCATGACCAGGGCCGTTGGCCCCCACATGACCAGGCCGGTCATCGCGGCGACGGCGACCGCGTAGCCGGCGATTCCCGACAGGACTGCCTGGCCGCAGGAGCGCCAGGAGCGGCGCAGGAGGCGGTCGAGCAGGACGGCCAGCGGCACGATGAAGGTGGTCAGGCCCTCAACGGCCTGCAGGGGGAAGACGAGGATGCGACGCAGTACCACCGCCAGGGCGTTCTGGACGTCCTGGGTGACGCCGGTCGTGGTCTGGCGGGCGTAGATCGCCAGGATGAGGACGGCGCCGATGCCCAGAAGGGTCAGGGTGAGGTCGAGCAGGTCCTCGGTACGGCGCAGGCGGTGCGCGGTGGTGTCCACCAGGAGCGTCGTCGAGCAGGGGGCGGCGGGGTCGGGAGCCGGGGTGGGCTCGGACGCCGGCGCGACGCCGATGACCGGGATGCCCACCGGTGAGGTGGAGGCCGATCCGGCCGACGGCGTGGAGGCGGGTGAGGGGGCGGCTGACGAGGCGGATGCTTCAGTGGCGGCAGTGGGCGGCACTGCGGGCGGCTCGGTGGGCGCCGGGGCATCGGTGAGGCCGGCTGACGACGAGGGTGAGCCGGGTGCCGCATCTGTCATAGGGCCGATTCTAGAAGTCAACCCTGTGCAAGCCCTGCTACGGCAGGAGGACCCGCGTGTGTGAGTGATCGTTGCTCAAAGTAGTTTGCATGACAAACTCGATGGCGTTATCCTGGAGTTGGTTTGAAACGCAAACCACTTTGAGTAAGGGGGTTCATCATGAGTGCTGCGACTCAGCACCACGAGATTCCGGCGGGGCCCGAAGAGGCTCTCGCTGTCGTTGACGCCCAGCGGAGCACCTATCTCAAGCGCCATGAGATCAAGGCGGCTCCGCTCCTGACTGCCTGGGGGCTGGCCTGGCTGGTCGGTTATGCCGCGCTCGCCCTCTATCGCGAGCCGGACTATGACCTGCCGAGGGTGCCGTACCTGTTCTTCTGCGGCTGTCTCGCGGCGGCGCTGCTCTTCACCTTCGCCTACATCATCCCCAAGGCGCGCGGCGTCCGCGGTCGAAGCAGCCGCGAGGGAACCTACTACGGTCTCGCCTGGACTCTCGGGATGTCGCTGGGTGCCGTCATCCTGAGCCGGCTGAACGTCCTCCTGGCCGCCGTCAACACGAGTCAGGCCAATGAGGTCGCCAGTGTGGTGTCCAACGCCGTGCCCTGCCTCGTCGTCGGCGTCATCTTCCTCATGAGCGCCGCACTGTGGAATGAGGCGGTCATGGGGGTTCTGGGCGGCTGGATCCTCCTGGTCACCCTGGTGGTCACGATTGTCGGGATGCCCTGGGCCTGGTGGATCATGTCCGTGGCCGGTGGGGGCGGCATGCTGGTGGCCGCCGTCGTCAGTGTCGCGATGGGAACGAAGAGAGGTGTCTGACGTGGCCGAGAAGTCTCGGAGAGTGAAGTCGGAGGGGTCGGTAGGTTCCGGGACCTGGGCGGTGAAGCCGGTGGAGCCGGCCGGTGTTGGAGCCTCCGCCGCGTCCGGCGTCGACATTGATCCGGTCATTCACGCCCAGGCCCGTCTGCGGATCATGGCGACCCTGGCCGCCGTGCCCGTCGGCGACGAGCTGCACTTCCCGCGTCTGCGTGAGCTGCTGAGCATGACCGCCGGCAATCTGTCAACCCACCTGTCCAAGCTGGAGGGGGCAGGATATGTCCAGCAGAACAAGACCTACGCCGGACGCAGTCCCGCCACCTTCCTGGCGTTGACTCCTGAGGGGCGGGTGGCATTCGAGCGGTACGTGCGCAACTTGCGCGCCCTGCTCGACGCCTGAGGCCGAGTTGCCGGAGCTCGGCCGAGGGCGCCGGTGGGTTACTCGACCGACGTCGCATCGCCCCCGTTACCGGCTGAGCTGGGAGGTTCTGCGGCTGACCGTGATGCTGGAGGTCTCGATGAACGCTGCCGGAACGGGGGTGGCGAGGGATCCGGTCGATTCGTGGACTGTGTGCGTTCCCTGGCGAGACCTGCTTCTACCTCATTCAATGAGGCGTACATCAATTCCCGGACGCGTTCCAGACCGCGCTGAGACGCAAGCTCGTGACGACGTTCGGGGCGTGCTCCGTAGAAAAACAACACCTTTCTGAGTTGATCGTAGCCTATTGGAAGACTTGATATTGAGACGTAGGACGGCCCGTTGCCGGATTCGATCAGGGCGCGTGGCGTCCCTTTCAAGCTCTTGCATCCCACCACGGCAGGGGAGACGTCCCATGCGATATAGGTTGAATGGCTGCCGTAACGCCAAAAATAGATTCCCTCGGAGTCCATTTCGATAGCGGGCCGCCGAGGTCTGTTGAATGGTAGGTCTGCCCACATTGTGGCGGCAATAGCGCCGAAGATTATGGAATATAGTAGGACTTTCAGGCTTCCAGTATCCGTAAAGCGCGTAGATATAACTATCGCTCCTGGCACCAAGGCGGACATAGTCATGACAAGACATGAGATGTATTTTCCCGAAGTGCCGCTCCAAAGAGGCCAAAATGCCACCCCTGTGGAAGAGTGCTGCCACCTCCTTTCTGCTGTCATGGAGCCCAGCAGGAGCAGAAAGTTGGTCAAGGCTTCCAGGATACCGCTGACGCCGACTAAGAGAAAGAGCGCAAACAGAGCTGAACTTGAGGAATAATAAACTAATGAAATGAGCAGAAGGACGACTCCGGAAGCGAGCATATAGGATGGCGTGCGAAGACGTAGTGCGTCAACTCGTTCGCAGTCACGAATCTCAGGTAACATCACGCTCTCCATGACGGTAAAATATAGTGTGCATCATCCTCTTTCGACAGGAGTCGGTCAATATGCCTATGGCGAATTGGGTACTACTAGGTGTATGAGGTCATGACGTTGGTGACGTGTGTTGGGACGCGGGTGGCTGGTGGCTGGTTGTGGCAGGCGGTGTGGGGTCGGTGGTGATTGTAGAGGTGCAGCCATGCGGGTAGGGCCTGGCGGCGTTGGGTCTCGGAGGTGTAGTGGCGGGCGTAGGCCCAGCCGTCGGCCAGGGTGTGGTGGAAGTGCTCGATCTTGCCGTTGGTCTGGCCTGACTCATGACGCTTAGTGAACCGCCCTGGGTTTGATGGGGGCAGTGATGCGAGGTAAGGATCACTGTCATTGGGATAGACGAGGTACCCTGATGAGCTGCGCGAGCGGGCCACGAGGACGGGCGTTGGAGGCGCTGGCTGGCCCGGTGCGGGCCAAGGGCGCGATCTGCAGGATCGCCGACGAGCTGGGTGTCCACCCTGAGGCTCTGCGCACCTGGGTCAAGAAGGCCCAGGTCGACGTGGTCTGAGGCCGGGAACCACCACTGACGAGGCACAGCGGATCAAGGAGCTGGAGAAAGAGGTACCGAGAGCTGCGAAGAGCCAACGCGATCCCAAAGAGCACGTCAGCTTGTCTAACGCGGCGGAGTGTGAGCGCCCGTCCCGTTGATCTGCCAGTACATCGAGACCAAGAAGGAGGAGTTTGGGGCCTGGCCGATCTGCAAGGTGCTCACTGGCGCCAGAGTCAAGATCGCCCCGAGCACCTGACTCACGCCCGCCGTAGCCGGCGCTCCTAGCGCCAGGAGCTTGCGCGACGAGACCCTCAAGACCGAGATCAGACGAGTCCATGAGAGCAACTACTCGGTGCTGGGTACTCGCAAGATGCACGTGATGCGGGGCCGCTCTGAGAGCGCCGAGCGTCACGGTGCCGGTCACGTGGCCCGCTGTACCGTCGAACGCCTGATGGGCGACCTGGGCCTGCGCGGAGTCAGGCGCGCCAAGTCCCCGCGCACCACGCGCAGCGCACCGCGAGAGCAGTGCCCGGCCGACCTTGTCAAAAGGCATTTCAGCGCGTTCAGGCCGAACGAGCTATGGGTCGCCGACATTCCCCCGCAAGCGGGAGGTACCCCCTCCTATGCACGCGCCTTCTCCGGGTGGGTCGATGTGGCTTTCGTGACTGACGTGTACTCGCGGAGGATCATCGGCTGGCAGGCCTCCACGAGCCTGTACACCGACCTAGCCCTAGACGTCCTGGAGATGGCCGTCTGGCAACGAAAGCGATCCGGGGCCGACCTGACGGGCCTGGTGCATCACTCCGACCGTGGGGTGCAGTACAGGGCTATTCGCTACGGGCAGGCCCTGTCCGACTGCGAGGTGGTCGCCTCGGTGGGGTCGAAGGGGGACTCCTATGACAACGCCCTGGCCGAGGCTCTGAACTCCTTGTACAAGGCCGAGCTGATCCGTAACCGGGGCGCTTGGGAGGACATTGACGCCGTCGAGGCCGCCACCGCCGAGTGGGTGCACTGGTTCAACACCATCCGGCCACACTCCGCCATCGGCATGTGAGCCCCCGCCGAGCACGAAGCTGCCTAGGCACCCGACTGCCACCGCCAGGAACAATCACAACCGGCAACCACCAGCACCAGATAAACCAGCCTCCACAAAAACCCGGGGCTTGACACTTGGTCTCGCTGCTAGCTGAGATGACGTCGTCGATCTGCTTAACTTGCCAAGTCACTGGTTGTGATTCCTGATTGTTGAGCAGATCGACGGCAGCGCTGCGCGAATATCGGGGTTCAGGAGGGGCGAGCGGACTGGGGTTGGAGTAGCAGCCGTGACTGCATAGGTGCTGGTTCGCGCGGCGGCGAGCATAGCCCCAGTCCAGGCCATCGCAGCACCGGGCTGGCGCTAGCCCTTCAACCGTTCTGCGGGGACGTCTTCGAAACCAGCCAAGTATCCGGAGTACCCGGCATAGCCTGGATACCCGGGGTGGCCCACATAGCCCGGATAGCCCGGGTAACCGGGATACCCCCGGTACGGCTGACTAATCCGGGCCACGAGTCGGTTCCTGACGACGGTGCCGAGGTACTTGCCTTGCTTGTCAACTGCATCTGCGTCTCCCCACGGGAACCAACCGATCCATTGACCGGATTTGTCGAAAAGGAAGCGCGCATCCGGCGACTGGCGGAAGGCGATGAACTCGCCGTGAGTGTTGAAGTAGCACTCCATGGCTCTCCTCTTGAGTCGTTCGCTGAAGCTGTTACAGCGTCCTATGCTGCAAATGTTACAGCCACCACCGACAGTCCCTACCCCAGACCGCGGCTGCGTGGTTCCGTGGCGCCAAACACGCTCAACGGCATGACTACCGGGCGCACATGAACCTAACGTGGCTGGGCGAAAGTTGCCGCTCAGAGCGGCTCGGAGCTCCGTTACGATTAACCTATCTGTAGGCGTGTGCGGCGACGAGACTCGCAAGATGACAACTACACGCCAAGGCTGTGCTAAGTTTGGCGTTCTGACGTGCGGGGAGTTGATCTCGTGAATGCGAGCAGGTCTCAGCGTCAGCGGGGCGAGAGAATGTCCTGGAGATGGAGATAACAAGGGGTAGTACCCGGCTTGCGCACGTCCGGTGAATCGTGCGGGGGTAGGGGACCCGCCTCGCCGTTGATGCAGCGCTCGTAATCTTCAACCGCGGTGTCAGCCGCCGCCTTCTGCAGCGAGTCGGGCAGCCGCTTCTTCGGTGGATAAGTCACGCAGTCTGTCAAGGTGAAGGACGGCCATTGCTCCTACGAGTTCCTCAGGTTGGCTGTCGAGGGGGAGACCGGTGAGTGGTCTGAGCATCACTTCGGACAGGTAGGTGGACACGGTACTTTCCTCCTCTGCCTCTACGTGTTGCTGGAGGAGCGACAGGGCGGCTTGGATGTCGGCTAGTTGTTGTGGGTCATGAGGTTGTAGTCATGGGGCGTTGGGGGCAGCGGGGCCTGGGCTGTCAGGATGGGTGGTGCTGAATCATCCTTCCGACAGGAGAAAGCCCCGCTGCCATGACCCACCGTAACGCTCCTTTGATGCCTCAGGGCCGCTACCGGCTCGTGAGGCGTGTCCAGGCCGGTCGCCCCATCGCTCATGTAGCGGCTGAAGCCGGTATCGCTCGTGCCACGCTGTCGAAGTGGGTCGCTCGTTACCGCCAAGGAGGAATCTCGGAGCTTGAGGACCGTTCCAGCGCCCCGATTGTCCGGCCCACCCGCACCAGTGCCGAGACGGTGGACCTCATCGAGCACTGGCGCCGTACTCACAAGTGGTCCGCCCGCCGCATCAGCCACGAGCTGGCTGTGCGCGGGACAGTGGTGTCGGTGCGTACCGTGACCCGATGGCTGGACAGAGCCGGTCTGAACCGGCGAGGCGACACCAGGCCCCACCGGACAGACCAACCGGGTCAGCAAGCCGATCCTGGCTCTTTTCCCGGGCCATATGATCCACCTGGACGTCAAGAAGGTTGGACGCATCCCACCTGGGGGAGGCTGGCGGGCTCATGGGCGCGGTACCCCCGAGGCGAAGGCCTCCAAGCGGGGCAAGGGCACCAGGGTTGGCTACACCTACCTGCACACCGCCATCGACGGCTTCTCGCGTCTGGCCTACACCGAGGCCCTGGACGGTTGAGAAGGTCTCCACCACGATCGGCTTCTTCTGCCGCGCCCGGACCTTCACCGCGATAATCACCTCCCTGGCTTCACGCCACCAGAGGATCCGTCCCTACACCCCACGTCATAACGGCAAGGTCGAGCGCTACAACCGCATCCTGGCCGAGGAGTGCCTCTACGCGCGTTCCTACTCCTCAGAGCAGCAGCGCCGTGACGCCGTCGCGGTGTGGAACCACCACTACAACCACCACCGACCCCACACCACCTGCGGCAACCAGCCTCCTGCCACCCGCGTCCCAGCACACGTCACCAACGTCATGACCTCATTCAGTTGCAGCCCGCCTCAACGTTATTGCGAAACCTGTACGCCTGTGCGGTGTCCGGAGGCGCTGGTGCTATTGGTGCTGCTGCCTTGCGGTGCCTTGATCTCAGTGATCACGGAGGTCTTTGCGCCAGCATACGCGTTCGTATCGGAGCCAGATAGTAAGCAGTCAGGGCTTTGCCTGATTATTTGGGTGGATCCAGTTGGGTATGAGGTCGGGGTTGGTGTTGAGGAAGGCGCGGGGCGTGGTGTTGTCGTACAGGATGATGCGGACCTGGGCTGTGACGGCTTGGCGGAGTTCGTCGGTGGCCGGGAGTCCGCTGGCTTCGATGAGCCGGTCTCGGACGGAGGCCTGGGTAGCTGTCCCGGTGTCGTTGTACCAGTAGATGAGGATGTCGGGTCGCTGTACGTCTTGGTGCTGCAGGGTAGAGAGGATGTTGAGCCACCACCAGCGGTCGGTGCTGCCGAGGGACGTGCCGAAGATAATGAAGAGGTTGGTGTCGGGGAAGAGATCGGCGTACTTGCGTTCGTTCTGTGCCCAGTAGGGCTTGGACAGCTCGTGCCCAGACTTGTCGTCCTCGCGAGGATCGATGCCGAACAGGAGGGAGCGTGGGGTGGACTGCGTACCGTGGGGGTGAAGGATATCTGTGGCTAGGTAAGTGGCTGCGGAGAAGCCTTGCCTCTCGCACTTCGTTCGCGGTCCTAGGAGGGTGACATTGTGACCGCGGGGGTTGGGGTGGAAATCGGTTTGGCGGTCTGAGTGGATGTAGGGGTGTGGGACAAATTGAGTTTTGTCGAGGTAGAGATAGTTGTCGAGCATGCTGGTGTAGTTGAAGTTGATGAAGAGGAAATTGTAGATATCCCCGATGTCCGCGATTGCTGGGAGGGACATGCTTGAGTACTCGACTGGGTCGCCGAGGTCGCCGAGGAACTCCATGAGGCTGGCGAGGGTCATTTTGTAGGCGACGGTTTGGTCGCTGAGTTGCGCGAGAGTAGATGGGGTGACGAGTTGGTCGAGGAACCTGCCGAACTCGCTCTGGATTTCGTGCATGGCGTCGGTGATCGCCGCGACGGGTGTTCCTGCCCTGTTTAGCCGGTCGATGGCACCTTCGACGTCGCTCCAGTTTTCGGCCCCGTCTGCTTCGAGCTTGCTCATCTGCACGTAGATAAGGTTGCGGGTGTTGAAACTCCGGGACTTGAGGAAGTAGTAGAACGACGTATATTTGGTATCTCCGCGAACGTTGAGGTCGCTGAGTGCTTGTATGTCGAATCCGTTGCCGACGAGGACCATGATGTTGTGCTGGCGTCTGGCATCGTTAACTTTAGTCGTGTAGTCGGTGTACGGCATGGCTCTCCCAGATTGTGGCGTGGCGCCTTTGCAGCAAGTGTACCCTTGGCGTGGGGCTGCTGCACGGATCGGTGGCACATGATCTGTGGCGCTGAGTGCGCCCCACGGAAGGGCATGCATTGTGCCCGCCCCGCATTCCCGGGAGTTTCATGACGACGGCGTCCGCGTTGTGAGGACCGCGATCCTGTTGGCAGAGTTTCGCGGCTCGCCAGAGGCCTCGGACCTGAGGCGCCGTAGATGTCTGCTCGAGCAGGAGAGTGAGCTCCACGACGACGAAATTGCCACCACCGCCGTCGCAATCCTCTAATGGGGAAGGCATATAGCGGCTGTGTATGGCCCTCGCCTGTTTGGAGATTGCTGGGCTTGCCGCGCGATAGGGCAACCAGGCGCAAATCACTGGAGAACTCGGCGAGACCGAGGCTGTCATGTCCCGCGCGCCACGTCGCCTTTGAAGGTGATCAGTGCGGCATGAGCGCGCTTTCCCGACCGGCGCCGAGATTTGGTGTGCTCGTCGGGTTTGTATGGTGAGAATATGTTTAACGAGTCTTGGCCCTGGAAGCGGGATCTCGCCGCTGCCGCCGATCGGCTGAAACAGGCACGGTTGGGCCTGCCCGTGATCCTGGATCAAGTCGAGGATAGTAATGTAGATGAAGGAGACAAGTGCGACGTTGAGACTGAGGCGCTTTACCTCGTTGAGCGTGACTTGATGAATGTGGCCTTCGCTGTCCGACGGCCGATCGGAATGCCCTCCAAGGTCACCGAACAGACGCGGGAATCCAAGGCGACTGTGGTCCATTTGCTGCTGCGCACCGGGGCCAGAGCGCCGGACATTTGCGACGCGCTTGGGGATCTCGAGATGTATGACCTCCAGGCGCCAGTTGACGCTGTGGTCACAGCCAATGAGGTGTGTAACCTCTTCGTTCACAGCTTCGTGTTGTGCTTCGCTTGGACTCTCCAAGGACTGTCAGTAAGCGACTGGTGGTCCCTGGACGAGAACGACGCGCGCACCGAACAGCCTCCGAGTGAACTAGCCGGATGGCTCATCGCTTCCGACAGGTCGAGCACGCACCATCTGACTCTCGTTCCGCTACCGGAAATCGTTCGAGGCATGCGCGTCTTTGTAGGCGATGCCGTGGCGCAACTGGTGGGGCATCGGGACAGTCGGGGACGTATGCACTACACGGCGTCGTGACCAAGAATGTTCAGCATTGGCCATGCTCGCGTCCCACAGACCTCGCATGTTCTCTTGTGAATCGGTCCTAAGCTGAGGTCTCGTCTCGAAGGATCAAGTACTTGTGCTCCTCTCGTCATCCGTCTCGAACGTGGAGGGTATGGCGAAGGGCACCTGCGCTGGATGCATGCGTGCCCGATGGTACCTATCCTCTCCTCGCCCAGTACGTGGTCACTGACGACCCGCTTGCGCCCTCACCTCTGGTTCGGCAGGTCGACCGAGATCCGGTTGGTTTCGTTGCGACCCTCAAGCGACAGTTGGGCAAGGGTATCTGGCTTTGCGGTGGTGGAGATCTGGCGACCCAGTTGCTTGACGAGATCTGGGTCAAGTTCACCCCCCCGTTACCTTGTTGGTGGTCCTGGGTGGTCCGGGGCTGGGCCAGCTGCTGTGGGCACGGGTGTCTTGCCCCTGTCCGTAGATGATCCGGGGCGAAAGTCACCCGCGGCAGCCGGGCGCTGGTGACTGCTGATAAGGGGAACGACCCGCTGTGTGTGAGGTCTTTCGCAGGCGTGGGTGCGGGGGCCGGCCTGTCCACCGGCT
>ERZ772807.1961-NODE-1961-length-11025-cov-5.417138_pt1 | contig 11025 bp, 8 predicted proteins | sample MGYA00511472_ERZ772807 | MGnify/ENA primary metagenome ERZ772807 (study PRJEB29015, sample SAMEA2737947) | human oral metagenome | biome: human oral; feature: human-associated habitat; material: dental | place: China | collected 2039 ...
TTTCCCGGTATAAGTGTTGTATAATGGGTGCAGGTATTTTAATGAGTATTATCAAAACGCTTGTTCTTCTTACAAAAAGACTTATATTTTGGATTTAATGTAAAAAGATGTCGTATTAAAGATGATTTCTCGTACACAGATAGGGAGATAAAAGTTCTATTGGACAGCAATAAATGAGTATCAATTGTTTTAATGAGAATCAAGTATTTCAATAAATCTGATGATGAAATTACAGAGGTTAAATCAGGTGTCATCTTTGGTTAATTGATTGTATGCACATAGGTTGATATGTTTTCGGACTGCTAAATTTTGTTAGTTAGGTGGTGTCTTTAAAAAGGGAAAGGTGTCATCTTTTTCTTATCCCATAATAGTAGTTGGCTTCGTTTCTTGGTATGTCCAAGAAAGGACAATCTTTCTTATCGGTATAGCTTTTACCATCTACTTATACTTTGGGAGGAAACTCTATATTTTAACGAGATTGCGTACAAAGTGAAGTGATTGTTTTCAATGTCAAAAACTATTTACAACTTTAATGTAAAATCTGTCTTGATTTAGTCGGCTTATATTGTAATACAGATGGAATTTCTTGAAGGAATTTGAACCTTAATACTTTTAGTCTATCTGTCTTTATCCATAGGTAGCATAAATGTACTCAAAAGACTGACCTTAATCTAATAAATGATAGACGTTAGCAAAGACAATGAATTATGTTTCCTTTTTTCTTTGTTCCTATTATAAGAACCTTGGGTTACCCATTTTTATAGAACGGTATCTGTGATGAGAAGTTTGAAGATATATCTTATACTTGCGAAAGAGACGTTTATTTGGTATACGAATAATGTTGCAAAAGGTTTTGTAATATGCTTGTTTCGCAAACTTTCATACTTATTAGTACCCTTGTTTCATTAAAAAGCCGTAACTTTGTACCAAATTCCGAACAAACAGAGATAAAAGAAATATATTATGGCACAGGAGGATACGTTTAAAAAGATAGTAAGCCATTGCAAAGAATATGGTTTTGTTTTTCCAAGTAGCGATATATACGATGGTCTTGCAGCGGTTTATGACTACGGTCAGAACGGTGTAGAGCTTAAGAACAACATCAAACAGTATTGGTGGCAGTCAATGGTGCTGCTCCACAACAACATCGTTGGTATTGATTCGTCCATCTTCATGCACCCTACAATATGGAAAGCAAGCGGCCACGTTGATGCCTTCAATGACCCTTTGATTGACAATCGTGACTCAAAGAAACGTTATAGAGCCGATGTGCTGATAGAAGATCAGCTCGGCAAGTACGAAGAAAAGATAGATAAAGAGGTTGCCAAGGCTGCAAAGAAATTCGGCGACAGCTTTGATGAAGCCAAATTCCGTGCCACCAATCCTCGTGTGTTGGAGCATCAGCACAAGCACGACGAGCTTCATGCACGTTATGCCAAGGCTATGGAGGCTTCAAACTTTGCGGAACTGCGACAAATTATACTCGATGAAGGTATCGTAGACCCTATCAGCGGAACAAAGAACTGGACCGATGTGCGACAGTTCAACCTGATGTTCTCAACCGAAATAGGTGCTTCTGCCGACTCGTCGAGCAAGATTTACCTACGTCCGGAGACTGCACAAGGTATCTTTGTGAACTTCTTGAATGTTCAGAAGACTGGTCGTATGAAGCTGCCGTTCGGTATTGCACAGATTGGAAAGGCTTTCCGCAACGAGATAGTAGCCCGGCAGTTCGTGTTCCGCATGCGCGAATTTGAACAAATGGAGATGCAATTCTTCTGCCAACCAGGCACGGAAATGAAATGGTTCAACTACTGGAAGCAGCACCGTTTAGCTTGGCACGAGGCGCTTGGTATGGGCGACGAGAACTATCGCTACCACGACCACGAAAAGTTAGCGCACTATGCAAATGCTGCAACAGACATCGAGTTTCATATGCCATTCGGTTTCAAGGAAGTAGAAGGTATCCACTCGCGCACCGATTTCGACCTCTCACAGCACGAAAAGTACTCTGGCAGACAGATAAAATACTTCGATCCTGAGCGCAACGAGAGCTACACGCCTTACGTTGTAGAGACTTCTATCGGGGTAGACCGCATGTTCCTGAGCATTATGTGCCACAGCTACACCGAAGAACAGCTTGAAAATGGTTCAAGCCGCATCGTTTTGAGTTTGCCAGAATCGTTGGCTCCAGTTAAGTGTGCAGTGCTTCCGTTGGTCAATAAGGACGGTCTGCCGGAGAAGGCACAAGAGATTATGGACGATTTGAAGTTCCACTTCAACACCACCATTGAGGCAAAGGACTCTATTGGCAAGCGTTATCGTCGCCAAGATGCCATTGGTACGCCTTTCTGCATTACTGTTGATGGCGACACGCTTACCGATAATACCGTTACTTTGCGCTACCGCGACTCTATGAAACAAGAGCGTGTGCCCATTGAAAGGTTGCGTGAAATCATTGAAGACCGCGTTTCCATAACTTCACTGTTGAAGAAACTCGATGTGAAGGAATAAGACTTATATTCACGATAGAATAAAATCATGCAAAATAATAATAAATTAAGAATGCAACTACATCGCTTTCTCTTTTCTGTAGTGCTGTTGTTTGCCGCTATAACATCGGTTGGCTTACTGTCGTCTTGTTCTGAAAACGAAAAAGATACAGATGAATTTGCAAATTGGAAGAGCAAAAATACAAAGTATTGGACCGATCTTTACAACATAACGCAACAGAAAATAGCCAATGGTGATACTTCTTGGAAACTCCTCTTAAGTTATACTTATCAAAGTCAAGAGAAACGAGATGGAACAAAAAGCTATACACCAGAAAACTATATTATTGTGCACGAGTTAGAGAAAGGTACTGGTTCTGGCTCTCCTTTGTATACCGATTCGGTGTTAGTGCACTATCAAGGACGTCTCATACCTTCACCAACTTATACTGCAGGACTGATGTTCGATAGCAGTTGGGGGGGCAATGGTTTGGTGTTTAATCCACAAACATCACGCCCAGCTCAGCTTTTGGTCGGCGGTGAAAAGGGAAGTGTTATTGATGGAATTGCTACTGCCTTGCAGAATATGCACATCGGAGACCATTGGGTGGTTTACATTCCTTATCAGTTAGGATATGGCTCAAGCAAGAGCGGTTCTATTCCTGCTTATTCCAACCTGATTTTCGACTTGCGCCTGCACGCTTATTACAGAGCAGGAACAAAGGTTCCCGATATTATTTAAGGATATACCAACCAACTCTCAGCGAAGACTTACGGTGGGCATACTGTCTGCCTTTACAACCCTACCTTATATATTATGGTGTTCAGCAAGACTGTAACCGATGCGCTCTTAGAGAAAATCAGGAATGGCAGTTCTATGACGATGGGCGAGAAGTTAAATCTCATCGTCCAATTAAGTATTCCGTCCATTCTCGCACAGGTTACTACTGTTATGATGTTCTACATCGACGCCTCGATGGTAGGTTCGTTAGGAGCAGCCGCTTCGGCTTCAATCGGTTTGGTAGAACCTGCCACCTGGCTCTTTGGTTCGTTGGTTGCAGCGGGCGGAATGGGCTTTTCGGTGCAAACCGCACACTTCATTGGAGCCAACGACTTCGAGAAAGCGCGCGCCGTAATGCGGCACGGCTACATCTTTGGTTTGGCTTTCAGTCTTGTACTGATGGCTGTTGCGGCACTGTTGGCTACGCCGTTGCCCCGTTGGTTGGGCGGTGGTGCCGACATTCAGCACGACGCTTCCATCTACTTTCTCATATTTTCATTTGCAGTGCCTGTGCATTTGGTAGAGTATTTGTCGGCTGCAATGTTGAAAGTTTCGGGCGATATGCGCCACCCAAGCCTTATCTCCGTGTTGATGTGCGTTATGGACGTGGTCTTCAACTTCATCTTAATCTTTCCTACACGCCCACTTACCGTATTGGGATTTCAGTTTGAAATGTTCGGATTTGGTTTAGGAGTGAAGGGTGCTGCCATCGGTACGCTGCTGTCGTTTGTCGTAGCTGCCATTCCTTTAATCTATTTTGCTATCTTCCGAAGTCCTATATTGGCGTGGAAGCTCGACACCAAACGTTTTGTATGGGTGTGGGATTATATCGTCCATGCTGTAAAGATAGGTGCGCCTATGGCGATGCAATACCTTCTGATGAATGGCGCACAAGTGGTTTCTACTATGATTGTCGCACCCTTGGGCAACTTTGCCATTGCCGCCAACTCGTTTGCTGTAACGGCCGAAAGCCTGTGTTATATGCCGGGTTACGGTATTGCCGAAGCAGCAACGACGCTTGTTGGACAAAGTGTCGGAGCGAAACGGAAAGAGCTTTGCAAGAGTTTTGCCTATATGACTATCTTCATCGGTATGGCAGTTATGGCGTTTATGGGCGTGGTTATGTATATCTTCGCTCCCGAAATGATAGGAATGCTCTCGCCTGTGCCCGAAATCAGAGAGTTGGGTGTTGCCGTTCTGCGCATCGAAGCCTTTGCCGAACCATTCTTTGCTGCAGCTATCGTGGCTTATAGCGTATGTGTTGGTGCCGGCGACACGTTCAAACCATCGCTAATCAACCTTGGCTCTATGTGGTTCGTGCGCCTTACGCTGGCTTATGCCCTCGCTTCCACCTATGGCTTGCGTGGTGTTTGGTTTGCAATGGCAGTAGAACTTACGTTCCGTGGTTCTATGTTCTTGATACGGATTTACCGTGGCGGTTGGCTGAGAAATATTGCCGACACTCCACAAACAGAACGAGCGACAGTTTCATAAATACAGAATTACATTATTAAAAGAAATATTTTAAAATGCATTGGTTTTCGTCTCTCTTAGACACACTTAATTATTGGACAATTTTCCTCGGTATGTATATCGAAGGAACAGTTATCCCTTTCCCTTCCGAACTCATCGTTTCGCCCGCTGCCTATCACGCTGCGGCAGGGCATCTTAACGTGTTCTGGGTGGTTATAATTGCCACATTGGGCGCAGTTGCAGGCTCAACAACCAACTATATCGCGGCTTATTACCTTGGCAGACCTATTGTGTACCGCTTTGCCAACAGTAAATTGGGACACCTTTGCCTGCTGAACGAAGACAAAGTAAAGGCTGGAGAGAAGTATTTCTACGACCATGGTGTTATAGCAACCCTTACAGGGCGACTTATTCCCGTTATCCGACAAGTAATCTCGATACCTGCGGGCTTGTCGAAAATGACTTTTTGGAAGTTCATTTTTTATACCGCTATCGGTTCAGGACTGTGGAACTGCGTCCTCGCTACGCTCGGTTGGTATCTTCATTCTATTGTTCCCGAAAGCCAGCTCACAGCAAAAATAGAGGAATATAACGACTATATCAAGGACGGTATCCTGATAGTTGTAGCTTTAGTCGTTGTTTATTTTGTGATTAGAACCTACATTAAGAAAGCAAAAGCAGACAAAAAGTAGAATAGAAGGCGAGTGTATCACAGGTTTAATCCAATGCACCCGCTTTTCATGGTGGCTTTGTCTCTTGTCCTCTGTTTTCGTATTAGATGCCTTTCCCATTCTATTTTTTAGGTCAGAATAATTAATTCATAGATGTTTGTTTGCGAAATCGTTTCCCCTTCATCTGATTGCGATAGACGCTAAAGACAATTTTTGCTTTGTAAAGAATATTTTGTTTAAAAGCAGCAACTGCATTTCTGCGTTGCTATATCGGCTGTTTTATAATGTAAAACCAATGCTTTCACAACACAAATACATTCCTATCACTTTTAAATTAAATTATCTTTGCTTGAATGAAGGTTGTTTTGTTTTGCTTAAATTATGGGTGCCATATAATTGCTATTGACCACTAAGTAGTGTCAGAACCGTGATAAAATTACGCCCTTATCTGTAATGCAAATTATAGAATTTATGTTTTGCGTATTGAATATACTTTCTGTTTCTGACTTTAGCAATAAAAAAGGAAAATCATTTTCTGAAATAAAATTCTGCTGGACCTGCGTTTCTATTATTTAAAAGACTGGGCAATACTCTGTAAAACATAAAAAAGCAATATCCTTTCCAACAGCTTTCTTGTTTGAAAGTTTGTGGAAAGGATATTGCTTTTATTATTCTATACCCATTATTTGCTGTGCAGGGCACAAGCGTTAATGGTTTGTAGGCATTGGCTTACTTTTCTTCCTTTTCAGCTTTATCAGCCTTTTTGGTTCTCTTTGCCTTTGCTGGCTTTTCTGCTGCAGCCTCTTCTGCAGGCATCATGAGCTTGTTAAATTCGTCGAGAGAAACAGACTTCTTCTTCAACTTAACAACATTTTTCAATGCAACAGAGAGCTTACGGTCGAGTGCAGCCTCAATGAATGAGTCGATGTTCTCGCGCTTCTTCATCATTTCCTCAACGTAGTTGTTCACGTATTCGTCAGGAACGTTGTTCATACCGTATTGTGCAAACTGCGCACGTGCCATTTGTGCAGCACTTTCGCGTATGTCGGCGTCTTCAACCTGAATGTTGTTAGCCTTTGCAATCTGGTCTCTGACGAGGTGCCACTTAAGTTCCTTGATGCTTGGCTCGTAGTTCTTTTCTACAAATTCAGCACCTTTGTCTTTGTTGTTGGCAAGCATGATGCGTTTCAACAGCGCGTCTGGGAATTGCAAGTCGCCCACTTTCTTCTCTGCATAAGCACGTACATCTATCATAAACTGGTAGTCAGAGTCTCTTTCGAGCTGCTTGCTTACACCTTCAGCAATGGCAGCACGGAATGCAGCCTCGTCGTTTATGTTTGCGTCCGGACCGTAAACGCTGTCCCAAAGCTCCTTATTGTTCTCTGCATTTACGAAGCGAGTAATTTCAGTAATCTGATATGAGAAGTTGCCGGTATGTTTTTCAACCTCCTTACGGTCGATTTTCAACAATGAAGCAATCTCTATGTCATTTTCGGGATAGGCCTTGCGTGGGTTGAAAGTGATAATATCGCCCAGCTTACTGCCATCGAAAAGTTTTCTTTGGTCTTCTACCTTAATATATTGGGGCATCATTACAGCACCTTCCACGGTGATACCACCTTCGAGTGTATTGCCTTTTTCATCGAGTTCACGAAGGTCTCCCTTGAGCATATCACGCTTTTCGGGGTCGAATTCTTCCGTCTTGTCGTAATGTCCTGCACGGTTTGCGAACATTTCCACCTGCTTGTCAATGAGCTTGTCGTCTACCTTTATATCGTAGTAGTCAATAGTATCCTTACTTGTAAGTTCGATATTGAATTCCGGTGCAATAGCGATGTCGAACTTAAAAGTATAGGGAGCCGGCTTTTCAAGCTCTACTGCTTCTTGTGTTTCAGAAGCCATAGGCTGTCCGAGCATATGTATTTTGTTGTCTACAATATATTTCTGAAGATTTTCACCCAAGATTTTATTAATGGCATCCATCTTTACTTGTGGACCAACTTGGCGTTTCAGCAACCCCATTGGCACTTGTCCCGGACGGAAACCTGGAATATTTGCACGCTTGCGATAGTCTTTGAGTGCCTTCTCAACTTCTTCCTTGTAATCTGCTTCTTCGACAACAATGGTCAAAAGACCATTCAGTTTGTCGGGATTTTCAAATGAAATTTTCATCTTTGAAGTATTATATATTTATTATTTAATTATCAATTGTTGAGTTTTAGAGGTGGAATGATAAGGCTTTCACCCACTTTAAGTCGCAAAGTTACTTAAATTTTACCTAACTACATAATATATATATAGAAAAAAAACATTTTTAATAAATAGCCTTATTTATTTGTCTTTGTAACCAATTGTATATTGGTGAGATTGTAAAACAGCAAAAAGCCTCGAAAAACATCAACGTTCTCCGAGGCTCGCAAGTTATGGATAATGCTTTATGACAAGCCTTCTATTACGCCATTCACTACGTGGATATTCTCTGCCTGTGGCTTTTTCGGCAAACCGGGCATACGCATTATGGTACCCGCAATGGCTACAATCATGCCTGCGCCGGCGTTGATGACGAAGTCGCGAATGGTAATGGTGAAGTCGGTTGGTACTCCGTAAGCCTTCGCATCTTCAGAAAACGAGTACTGTGTCTTGGCAATACATACGGGGAAGTTCTCAAAACCGAGTTCCTTAATGCGCTGCAAGTCTCGTTTAGCAGCAGGGCGCAGCACCACTTTTCCAGCTCCGTAAATCTTTTTAGCTATCTTTTCAACCTTTGTAACAATGTCATCGCTCTCTTCGTAAACGAAGTTCAGCGGTGCAGATGGTTTCTTTTCGATGGTATCGACTACCAGATGTGCTAATTCTTCCGCACCTTTTCCACCTTCGCCAAAGGCTGTGTTGATGGCGAAGCCTACACCCTGAGCCTCGCAATGTTCTTTTACGAGTGCCAATTCTTCGTCGGTGTCGGTGGCAAAGCGGTTCAAGCAGACCACAACGGTTTGTCCGAATGCCTTCAAGTTGGCGATGTGCTTGTCCAAGTTCGGAAGACCTGCCTTCAAGCCTTCTACGTTTGGCTTGCTGATTTCTGCAACATCGATACCGCCATGCATCTTCAAAGCCTGTGCAGTAGCCACGAGAACTGTAAGTACAGGAGATATTCCTGCCTTGCGACACTTAATGTCCAAGAACTTCTCTGCGCCCAAATCGGCACCGAAACCAGCCTCCGTAATACAGTAATCAGAGTAGCTCATAGCCATCTTGGTTGCCAAAATGCTGTTGCAACCGTGTGCGATATTGGCAAATGGACCGCCGTGTATGAACGCCGGTGTATTTTCGATGGTCTGCACGAGGTTCGGGTTGATGGCTTCATGCAGGAGCGCAACGATAGAACCCGTAACATTCAGGTCGCGCAAGTAGAGCGGCTTGTTTTCAAGCGTGATGCCAAGGATAATGTTATCAAGGCGACGGTACAAGTCTTCTTCGTCAGAAGCCAGGCAGAGAATAGCCATAATCTCTGATGCCGGTGTGATGTCGAACCCACTTTCGCTAAGCAAACCATCGGTACGACCGCCCAAACCCGTGATAATGGTGCGCAGGTTGCGGTCGTTTACGTCTAAAACGCGACGCCACCATATTTCCTTCATGCCGAAACCATCGTCCTGATGCTGGTACAGATAGTTGTCCAACAGGGCTGAAATCATATTGTTAGCCGAAGTAATGGCATGGAAGTCGCCTGTGAAATGCAGGTTAATCTTCTCCATTGGCAGCACTTGTGCATAGCCACCACCTGCAGCTCCCCCCTTCATACCGAAGCATGGACCGAGCGAAGGCTCGCGAAGAGCTGGTATTGCATTCTTGCCGATGCGGTTCATACCCAATGCCAAGCCTACACTGACAGTTGTTTTGCCGATACCTGCCTTTGTTGGAGTAATGGCAGTAACAAGAATCAGCTTCGACTTCTTTACCTTTTCCTCGTCGATAAGTCGGTAAGGAACTTTAGCAATGTGCTTGCCAAATGGTTCAATCTCGTCCGTTGGGATATTTGCCTTCTTTGCAATACTATCAATTAATTCAAGTTTTGCCTCGTGAGCAATCTCAAAATCTGTTTTCATTTGTTCGTTCTTCGTTTTTAAAATTATTAGTGTTAACTGCTTATAGTTAGTTGTTATTTGTTGCCAAAAGTATGAATTTTATAGCTTACTACCAACTTTTTACCCATGTTTTTGTACAAAAAAATACATAATAGCACATTTTTAGAACATTGTGCAACGGTATTGCAAACTGTAGATAGCAATATAGCAGACTATAGGGAAATAACAACGGCTTTGTTGTGGTGGCTTCGGACACTTACCACAGACTTGTCCACACTAATGAAAAGACACACAAACTTATTCAAAAAGCATTGAAACAAGACTGTAGAGATTTAGCAGGAACGATTCATTTCAGGAGCGAAAAGAAAGCCGTAAGGATGTAAATATTTTGTCATAACATATTTCTTGTATAACCTGCCTAATACCAATGCGTTATAAGACTCATTGTTTTGCATTGCAAAAGTGTAGGTTTTACACGGCAATAGCATAGGTTTTACAATGTAAAACAGCCGCTTTGGCAAGGCAACTAATCCTTGAAAATGAAGAAAAGTCGAAGTTGTGGTAACCTAACTGATAATGAGCAGGAAACGGAATAATTTGCATAGAAGTGCTCTTTTCAAAAAGGGTCATAATGTGCAGATTTAGGCAGAAGTTCAGTTACCAGAGCGTTACCCGATTTCGTCATAGGTAACGATGGAGTAATGTTCGGTAACTGAATTATTTTCGCTCGTGTGGCTGTTGCTACGGTTGGCAGTTTTCTGCATAAGTGATGAACGCTTTGAAATTGGTAATTTTGCCACAAAACATCAAAGCGTATGAAAACAGAAAAAATGAAGGTGTTGCTCTACCTCAAAAAGAGCAGCATTGACAAGTCGGGAAAGGCTCCGATTATGGGACGCATTACCATCGGGCGTTCTATCGCCCAGTTCAGTTGCAAGCTGTCCTGCAATCCCGATTTGTGGAATCCCCGTGAAAGTAGAATGGACGGCAAGAGCCGTGAGGCGGTGGAGGTGAACGGCAGGCTGGAGAACTTGCTTGTTTCCATTCAGGTTGCCTATCAGTCTCTGCTATCCAAAGGTTGCCCATTTGACGCAACCGATGTGAAGGGGCTGTTTCAAGGCAGCGTACAGGCACGCTGCATGCTCACCGAAAGGCTGGACATGCTCATCAAGGAGAAGGAAAGTCATGTTGGCATAGACATCAAGGAAGGAGCCATACACGGCTACCATTCCACCCGAATCCATTTGCAGAGATTTATACAAAGGAAGTACAAGGTATCGGACTTGGCTTTCTCACAACTCACGGAGCAGTTTATCTACGATTTCAGACAGTACTTTGTGGGTGAGTGTGGCTTTCAGGAATGTACGTTCTATAATGCCGCCACCTTCTTGAAAACGGTATGCAGGCTGGCATACCGTGAGGGGTTGGCAGACACGCTCCTTTTTGACAAGGCGAAAATATCAAAGGGAGACAACAAACTGCCAAAGGCTCTTGACAGGGAAGCATTGGACAAGTTAAAGGCTCTC
>ERZ772807.1962-NODE-1962-length-11023-cov-15.076039_pt1 | contig 11023 bp, 6 predicted proteins | sample MGYA00511472_ERZ772807 | MGnify/ENA primary metagenome ERZ772807 (study PRJEB29015, sample SAMEA2737947) | human oral metagenome | biome: human oral; feature: human-associated habitat; material: dental | place: China | collected 2039 ...
TGCTCGCGCCGGTGGCCTCCAGCAGCTCGCGCGGCGGGGAGTAGACCTGGTTGTGGCGGCCCAGGTAGCAGGCGTCGTGGTAGGTGACCGTCGGGACAGTCGGCGCGCTCGCCGCCTTGTCGGTTGTCTCCTGGCTCGACGACTCCGCAGGGGTCTCGGCCTGAGGCGGCAGGGGGTGCAGCCGGCCCTCGCGCACGAGGCGGTTGAGCAGCTGGGTGTAGTGGAGGACCTCGTAGCGGCCCCCGATCTGCGGGTACTCCCGCGAGATCGTGTTGAAGCAGTGCGCGCAGGTCACCACGATCCTCTGCGCCCCGACCTCACCCAGGGTCTCCACGTTCTGCGCGGCGAGCATCTGGTAGAGGATCTCGTTGCCGGCGCGCCGGGCCGGGTCGCCGGTGCAGGTCTCGGCGTCGCCGAGGACCGCGAAGCTCACCCCCGCGGTGTGCAGCAGCTCGGCCACCGCCCGCGTCGTCTTCTTGGCCCGGTCCTCGTAGGCGCCGGCGCAGCCCACCCAGAACAGGTAGTCGACGTCCGCGGCGCTCTCGACGTCGTCGCCGATGACCGGCACCTCGAAGTCCAGGTTCTTGGCCCAGTCCATGCGCTTGCGCGCCGGCAGGCCCCACGGGTTCCCCTTGGACTCCATCTTGCGGAACATGCCGCCGAGCTCCTTGGGGAAGGCCGACTCCATGAGCACCTGCTGGCGGCGCACGTCGACGACGTGGTCGACGTGCTCGATGTCCACCGGGCACTGGTCCACGCAGGCACCGCAGGTGGTGCAGGCCCACAGGACGTCGGCGGGGATGACCTCCCCGGCCAGGGGCGCCGGCCGCGTGGCCACGCCCGTCTCGGTGGGGGCCGCCTTGGCTGCCAGCAGCGCGCCGAGCACGTCGCCGGTGTGGGCGGTGCCCGGCTCCAGGCCCAGGTTCGTCTCGCGCGCCAGCCCGTCGTGCATGCCCAGCGCCTTGCCGACCAGCCCGCCAGAGGTGGGGCGAGAGGCCACCATCTCCTCGGTGACGTCGTCGGGCTCGACCCCCAGGGCGCTCGCGGCCCGCAGGTAGGGGGCGGCCGCCGCGTGGTGGTCGCGCAGCGCCATGACGAACAGCTTGGGGGACAGGGGCTTGCCGGTGTTCCACGCCGGGCACAGGTCCTGGCAGCGGCCGCACTCGGTGCAGGTGGAGAAGTCCAGCAGGCCCTTCCAGGTGAAGTCCTCGATGCGGCCCACGCCCAGGCGCACCTCGGGGCCCTCGCCGGAGTCGGCGGCCTCCATGGCCTCCTCCAGCGTGTCCATGGTGGCCTCGGTCAGGGGCTCGTCGCCGATCATGAGCGGCTGGAGCGGGCCCAGGGCCTTGGAGCCGTCCACCTCGCGGCGCGCGTAGACGTTGAGGATCGCCAGGAACCGGTGCCAGGCCACGCCCATCGAGGGCTGCAGGCCCACGACGACGAACCAGGTCATCGACAGCACCACCTTGATGGTGGCGACGACGAGGATCGCGTTGGCCAGGGCGCCGGCGCTCACGGGGGCGAGCAGAGGGCCGGTCCAGGCCATCAGCGGGAAGTGCGTCCAGGAGGCCAGGGCCCGCTGCGCCGGGTCGGGGGAGGCGGCCAGGTGGGCGTGCTCCAGCATCCGCAGCGCCAGCACGCAGGCGACCACGCCGATGATGGTGGCCTCGACGAACTTCGCCTGGGCTGACGTCGAGCCGGCGAAGCGGGAGGTGCGCGGATGCTTGCCGCCCTCGGAGTCCGGGGCGTAGGGCGGGGCGGCCCGGCCGGCCCGGGTCAGGCGCCAGCGCAGGATCGTCAGTCCCACGATCCCGAAGGTGGACAGCCAGGCGATGAGCTCGACGACCCAGGCCCACCAGGCGGCGTGCCCGATGAGCGGCAGCGCGAAGTCGGGACCGCCCAGCACCTGCCCGTAGCCGGCTACGAGCGTGAGGAACAGCAGGGGGAAGGAGACCATGACCAGCCAGTGGGCGGCCTTGACGAAGGGGCGGCCCTTGAAGGCGGTGTGGCCTACGAGCGCCCCCAGCGTGAGCGCCAGGCGCCGGCCGACCGGGCGCAGGCGCTCCGGTGCGGTTGCGCGGCCCACGGCCATGCGGGCGCCAATAGTGCAACAGGCGCGTGCGAAAACTGCGATACCGATCGTCGTAGCGATGACGACGATGACGACACAGACGATCTGCACGGCACTCATCGGGGCGGGTTTCCTCAGGTCTTTGAAGGCAAAGGTGGAAGCGCTGGGAGGCGGCCGGCGGCGCCCCGGAGGGTCGCCTGCGCGGCACACCATTGGCGCTCTACGTCAGCCTACCTGGGGGTCGGCGGGGAGCTGGAAGAGGCAGGTGAGGCGCGGCAGAGGAAAAGTGTCACGATTGGCGACTTTTCGAGGCGCGGCCATCGGCCGCGAGCTCGACCGGATCCCCGGAGACCGGCTCTGACTTGCGCAGATGCGGCAGCGCCCGGCGCGTGGAGGCGCCTCGCGAACGGTGCGCCAGCTGGAAAAGTCGCCCAGAGTGACACAATGGCATGCGGAACTGGTATGTCGATTCATGCACGTCTCAGAGACGACCATTACCGTGCGGGCCGACGGCTCCAGGAGGCGCGTACCTCCGTTCCCACCGTCCTGCGCCAGCAACAGGCCTGTGACCACCATCAAGCGACAGGAGCAACTGTGTCCCCTCGCAAGAAGCCGACTGCCAAGACCCGCCAGTCCACCACACCCCGTAAGCCTGCCGCCCCCAGACCGACGAAGGTGACCCTCTCCCGGGTCAAGAAGATCCTGATCTGTGTCGACGCCCCCGTGATGGTCAGTTGGGATGGGGCGCTCGTGGGCCTGACCGACAACAGTGCCCTGAGGTTCCAGGTGCTCCCCGACCTCCTGACCGTCTCTATCCAATGGCATTCGAAGGCCCCATTTTACATGTTGGAGGCGCTGTGTATCCTCGTCGAGTCCTGGAACGCCAGTCCGGACAACGATGACATGCTGAGGGCCTATGTCGTCCCCTCGCCGGAGGATGACTCGGTGCTGTTGTGCGCTGCCTCCACACTGCCGGTGTCGGCTGGGATGACTGACGATCAGCTCGGCCACTACCTGCGCGAGGCCATTGACGCGTGCATGTTCTTCGAGGAGCTCCTGGAGGAGACTTTCCCGCAGACACGCTTTGACGACTTCGCCAAGGACGCCGGGATCCAGATACCCGACAGCCCGGAGGAGTTGCTGACCGAGCTGGGCGGGGAACCTGCCGAGGCCGTGAGCCAGCTGGTCGAGCAGGCCCGGATGCTCCTCGATAACGACATGGACAGTGCCTCCATGCTCCTGACCCAGGCTTCCAGGATTGCCGAGGCCAACGGCCTCGACCCGGTGGAGTTGGGCATCCATGACGTCTTCGCTGCCACGATGGAGAAGGTCCTTGGGCAGCCTGAGATGTTGGGTAGCCGTGAGGAGGCGCTGGGACGGGCCATGCTCGAGGCTCTTAAGGCGGAACGCGACGAACCGGATCACGCCGAAGGTGACGAGTCCGATGGTCCCAACGAGCTTGCCGAGCCGAACATGCTCGACGACGGCCAGGCCGAGGCTGCCATCGCGGACCTGTTCGGACTGAAGGGCCTTGGTCGTGTTCCCTCTCGGCTGCCTGCGCTGACTCTTCCGCTCGTGGTCGAAGCGCTGAACCCCGACTACGACTTCCTGGAGAAGGACGATGCTGTCATCATCCCGATCGGGGATGATGCCTGCGAGCTGGTGGTTGGGGTCGAGGGGACGGAGCTCATTGTGACGGCGCGCTGGAGCGGGATGACCCCGTTGAACCGGGTGCTGGCGTCGATGGTTGCCAATGACTGGAACGTGGTCAGTCATGTGATGGGTGTGCGCACGGGCTTCGCTGACCGAATGGGTGAGGCGATCAGTGACGCAGCCACCGCTGGTCAGGCCCCTCCTCAGGCAGGTGACTCGGTGCTGAAGGCCCGGTCCGATACCGGTGGTGACATCATCGCCCGTGCCTCGTGGTGCCTGGGCGCGGGGGTCTCCAAGGCTCAGATCGTCGCGATGGTGGATGCAGCCGCGGCGGAGGTCGAAGACATTGGCTTGTTCCTCCGCGGTGAGGTCGGCATCTGAGAACGGGGGCCTGGGGCTGAGGCGCGACAGAGGAGAAAGTGTCACGATTGGCGACTTTTCGAGGCGCGGCCATCGGCCGCGAGTTCGACCGGATCCTCAAAAACTGGCTCTGACCTGCGCAGACACCGTGGTTCCGAGTGTGCGGAGGTCTCTCGCGAACGGTGTGCCGTCTGGAAAAGTCGCCAATTGTGACACGGGAGCCGCAGAAAAGGGGTGTGCCGGCGCCATGAGGGGCCGGCACGGAGTCCTCAGGCGCTGATGGCGCGCAGCGCGTAGGGGGAGTCGGGGCGGCGGGCGCTGTACCACTTGGCGGCCTGGCGCAGCCCGAGCTCACGCACCAGGGTGACGGTGGCCCCGGAGATGATGGCGAAGGTGACGATCTCAGCCAGCTTGTAGTTGAGGAGCTGGTCCTCCTCGCGCGGGGCGGGCCGGCCGGAGATCACTCGCCAGCCGAGCGCCACGACCTTCTCGGCCACGAACCCGGAGGCGAGCGTGGCCACGGCTGCGGTCGCCTTCCACATGAAGTCGGTGGTCTGGTCGGTCTGGGCGGGGTCCTGTGCGCTCATGAGTCCTCCTTGCGTCCCGGTCGGGCGGCGTCGTGGGTACCTGCGTGCTTGGTGGTGGGGCCGACGGAGTCGGCCCGTTCCGTCCCGATCATGCCGTACCCGGGCCGACGCCGCAGCCAGTCCCGCCCGCGTGGCGCCAACTGCGGGGCCTGGGTGGTCGTGGGGTGAGTCGGTGAGGCGGTGGCTTGGTGTCGATGGTGGAGTGGTTGCCTTGCTGTGTGCGGGTGGGGTGGCGCCAGGCGGTTGGTTGGATGGGGCTGATGGCGGTACCGGCTTTGCTCCACGGGGGAGTGTTGGAGCTTGCTCTACCGGTGTGTCTCGAGGAATGCGCTGCCGAAAATGCTGGTGTGGGGGCATCGCAGAGAGTGTGCAGCCCTGACGACGAGGCCCAAGGCAATGGCTGAAGAACTGCGGTGTAAGAGTGAGGCCACGTGACGTCAACGATTCTAATTGTTAGAACTTTTAAGGATGAGCCTAAGAAGCTCCCAGAAAAATGGATGGCAAGCACCTTGTGCTCGTGGGTGCGCCTTGGTAACTTATTTAGTGAGGTGTGGGAAGTTTCTCGGTCATTCCTGAAGGGTCAGGATGGCTGGGGAGTGCTGGCTGGTGGGCGCTTGTTCGCTGAAGAGTAGTCACCGCGTTTGCTTGATGGGGATGTATGGATTGCGAGAGAACAGCAGCTTGAGTGCCGCGCTGACGTATGCCATCGTCATTGTTTTTGCTGTGCTATTTGTTGCTGTCAACTGGTCGGGTTCGGGAAGAGTCTTGTCACTGGCTTCTGTTGCCGTCATTGCCTGCGCATTGATGGCGCTTCACTCAAAGTCCTTCGCCGCGGCTGTCGGTGCCGTGCTACTCCTCGTGCCCCTGCCCTTGGTGGCGATGTGGACGAACGCCGGCTCCGCGACAGGCGTCATCGGGCCGCTGGTTCTGTTGGTCGGAGTCGCCTGCTGGCGAACCTGGAGATCCTCAAAGAAGGTGGGGCTGAAGCAATCTGGTTGAGTCGGTCGGCTGGAGCTGGCCTATCCCTTTGTGTGTGAGGGTGGTCGGGGCGTGTGGTACCTCCCGGGCCGACGGTGCAGTCGGTGCCCGCCCGCGTGGCGCCAACTGCCGGGCCCGGGTGGGGGGATTCTCGTGGCGCTAGGCGCTTGAACGAGCAGGGCGGATGGCATCAACGCATTGGATTGTTAAGACGTTTCAGGGGAAGCCTCAGTGGTTTCCAGAAAACTGAGTGGCAGGTGCCTTGTGCTCGTCAGTTCGCCCTGTTACCTTCCTTTGTGAGGTGTTGGAAATTTCCTGATCCTCCTCGAATGGTCAGGATGTCGAGGGATCTACGGCTGGTGGGATTGCCTGCTGAAGAGTAGGCGCCGCGCTTGCTTGATGGGGGTGCTTGAATGCTGCGAGAGAACAGTAGCGTGAGTGTCCTGCTGACGTATGTCATTGTCATTGTTTTCGCTGCGCTCTTTGTTGCTGTCAACTGGTCGGGTTCGGGAAGAGTCTTGTCACTGGCTTCTGTTGCCGTCATTGCCTGCGCATTGATGGCGCTTCACTCAAAGTCCTTCGCCGCGGCTGTCGGTGCCGTGCTACTCCTCGTGCCCCTGCCCTTGGTGGCGATGTGGACGAACGCCGGCTCCGCGACAGGCGTCATCGGGCCGCTGGTTCTGTTGGTCGGGGTCGCCTGCTGGCGGACCTGGAGGTCCTCAAAGAAGGTGGGGCTGAAGCAATCTGGTTGAGTCAGTCGACTGGAGGCGGTCTGCCCCCTCGCGTGCGAGGGTGTCAGGGCGTGTGGTGCCGAGCCGCTGCCTGGATGAGGCAGCGGTTCGGCACCTGGACTCACGCCTGGGCTGGGCGGATGGCGGCGTTGATCTGTGCGGCCAAGCCGGCGGGGTCGTCGACCGTGAGGTAGAGGTGCGTGAAGCGCTCGTCCTCCAGGGTGACGACCAGCGTGTTCTCGTAACCGGAGATGTTCCAGAACTGAGCCGTGCCCTCGGCATGAAAGGTTCCGGAGAGCTTGCTGCCCGCCTGCAGTCCGGGCCCGCGCCAGCCCTTGGGCTCGTGGCGCAGGCCGGGGTCGTGCGTGGCGCCGCGCACGTGCGCGAGCGGGAACTCCAGTCGGGAGGTGTAGGACCACATCTTGTCCAGCCCGTGCGGCTCAACGCTCAAGGTGGTGTCGGTGATGGTGACGGTGTTGCGGCTCATGATGTCTGCTCCTCTCGTGGGCAGGTTGGTTGGGTGGTCGTGGGGTCGCGGTCTGGCAGGTGAGTGCGGGGTCGGGGTGGGCTACGTCGGCGGTGAGGCCGATGCCGTCGGGGCTGATGAGGCCGAGCTCGACGTCGTAGCGCCGGCCCGCTCCAGCAGGCGCCGGCCCAGCACCTCGGCGGTGATGCCCGCCCGGTTCAAAGCGACCTCGAGGGCCTCGCGCGCGGCCGGGTCCCCGGGGGCGATCTCCATGAGCGCCACGAGGACCAGGTCGAGCTCCTCGTGGCCCGCCTCTGCGGCGTCGGCCGGGCTGCCTGAGGTAGCCGCAGGACTCAGAGCGGCCAGTGCCTCGGTGAGGCAGCGCTGGAAGAGCCCGTCCTTGGAGCCGAAGACCCCGTAGAGGCTGGCGCGGTTGACGCCGGTGGCCCGCACCAGGTCGTCCACGGAGGCTCCCGCGAAACCGCGCTCGGCGAAGACCGCCGTGGCGGAGTCGATGGCCTCGCTCTCGATGAAGGTGCGTCGTCGTCCCATAAATTCAGAATATACGTTCTGGAACGGTCGGTCAAGAACAATCGTTCTGAAATTCTTGGGCGGGAAAGGCCGCCTCCCTCAGCCGATATGCCCCGTCTGCGCGCCGAGGACCAGCAGCGCGTACAGCACGGCGAAGACCCCGGCGATACCGGCGCAGGCCAGGGCGGGGCGGCGCCGGTAGGTCAGGACGGCGACGTACTCGCGCAGCCAGGCGTTGACGATGTAGAACCAGGCCGTGCGCGCCGGCGCGACCGCCCACGGCACCCCCATGTCGGAGGCCAGGATCGCGGTGCGCACCGCGTGGAAGGAGCTCGTCACCAGCAGCACTTGCGGGTCCGTTATGCCGCGCTCGGCCAGGAGGTCGCGCGTGTAGGAGATGTTCGTGCGGGTCGTCGTCGAGCGGTCCTCCAGGAGAATCCGCTCAGGCGGGACGCCGCGGGCAATCGCGTAGTCGGCCATGGCGCGCGCCTCGCTGACCGGCTCGTCGGCGCCCTGTCCGCCGCTCATGACCAGCAGCGGCACGCCGGGGCGCAGAGCCTCCTCGTCGTGCCAGGCCTCGATGCCGCCCTTGATCCGCGAGCCCAGCAGCGGCCCGACCTTCCCGTTGATGAGTCCGGCGCCATGGACCACGACGACGTCGGGGTGCGGCATCGCCCGGCGCCCGCCCCAGATCCGCTGCACCGCCGTCTGGCCCAGGAAGATGAGGAGGAAGACGCCCAGGTAGGCGCAGGCGCAGAACATGAGGGCGGCGACCAGCAGGGTCCAGGGGCTGGCGGTGGCCACGAGGGCGACGGCGGCCATCGGCGTGGCGATGAGTCCCAAGCCGGCCGCCAGGCACAGCAGGTTGCTCAGGCGCCGGCCCTCGCGGCGGATGAGGACGACGCCGTTGAACATGAGCAGGAACGGCATGAGGGCGATGAGCAGGAAGAAGGCGACGCCGCCCAGTCCCACCGGGATCGTGAGGGCGGGGATGAGAGAGGCGAGATGGAGCAGTGCTCTTACCGTGGAGCCGGCCAGGAGCAGGAACAGGATTCCGTTGCGCAGCCGGCGGTTGTCGCGGCGTCGCGAGAGCTTGAGGAGCCCCCACCACAGTGCCAGGGCGGCGACGTCGACCAGCGGAGCGGGGAGGAACCAGGGGGTGCTCATGGGGTGGCTTCCTCTCGTGGTGCAGGGTTGGGTTTGTCCTGGATGCAGGGAAGGCGGTCCTTCCCGGCATGGCACGGGACGGTGGGTGCTGATGGGGCGTCGCTCATCATAGAACCGGGGCCGGCTGGTGCCGCCTTGCGCTCATATGAGCAGGTTAGGAGGCGGCGGCCGGTGGGTGTGAGCGTCGTTGGAACGATTCGTGGGAGGCAGCCCTCCACCCTACGGACGACGGCGTGCGCCCCGGCTCCTCCCTGGGGTGAGGTGACCGGGCCGGCCGTGTGCCGGCTGTCGACCCCACGCGTTCGTACCTTAGGTCGCGCGTTCGGGGGTTCAGGGTACGAACCGGTGGCCTACGGTACGAACTGGCGGCGTACGGTACGAACGCGCGGGAGGGGGATGCGGGTGGGTGCCGCGGCGAGGCTCGGGCGCGTGGCACGGGCCGGACGGGGTTGGTGTCAGCGGGCGCCCTCGAACTAGAGTCGACCTGCAACGACAGGGGAGCGCCCCGTCGTCGGCCCGGCCGACACTGGCCGATGGGCCGCCGCTGACGGCGCTGAGAGTGCGGAAGCCCGCAGACCCTCGAACCTGCTCCGGTTAGTGCCGGCGAAGGAAGTCGAGACCATCTCCCCGGCGCGCCGCAGGTGGTCGCCGGGCCCTCCGGAGAACCATCCAGGAGGCACACATGAGTATCCAGTCCACCCACCGCCCCGGCCGGCCCAGCCCGGCCCTCAGCCGCCGCGCCCTGCTCGCCGGAACCGCCGCCGGCGCCGTCGGCCTGAGCCTGGCCGCCTGCGGCAAGGGCAAGAAAGCCGACTCCAAGACCGTCACCGTCGTCACCCACGACTCCTTCCACGTCTCGGAGGACCTCGTCAAGGCCTTCACCTCCGAGACCGGCTACACCCTCAAGGTCGCCACCTCCGGGGACGCCGGCGCCCTGGTCAACAAGCTCGTCCTGACCAAGGACGCGCCCCTGGGCGACGCCGTCTTCGGCATCGACAACACCTACGCCACCCGTGCCCTCGACCAGGGCGTCATCGACACCTCCGCCACCGTCACCCTGCCCAAAGGCGCCGAGAGCTATGTCGTCGCCGACACCCCGGCCCTGGCGCCCATCGACGTCGGCGACGTCTGCCTCAACATCGACACCGGCTACTTCACCGGCAAGGGCCTGACGCCCCCCGCCACCTTCGAGGACCTCACCAAGCCCGAGTACAAGGGCCTGTTCGTGGCCATCAACCCCACGAACTCCTCACCCGGCATGGCCTGGCTGCTGGCCACCATCGGCCACTTCGGCGCCGGCTCCTTCGCCGGCTACTGGAAGCAGCTCGTCGCCAACGGCGCCCGGATCGCCGAGGACTGGAGCGCCGCCTACGAGACCGACTTCTCCGGCAGCGGCAAGGGCACCTACCCCATCGTCGTGTCCTACGCCTCCTCGCCCTCCTTCACGGTCTCCAAGGACAAGAGCTCCAGCACCACCTCCGCCCTGCTGGACACCGCCTTCCGCCAGGTCGAGTACGCCGGCGTCCTCAAGGGCGCCGCCAACCCCGAGGGCGGCAAGGCCTTCGTGACGTGGATGCTCTCCAAGGCCGTCCAGGAGGACATCCCCGGCCAGATGTACATGTACCCGGTCCTGCCCGACGCCGCCTTGCCCGAGGCCCTCACGAAGTTCGGGCCGCTGTCGAAGTCGCCGGTGAAGGTCGAGCCCAAGGAGATCACCACCCACCGCGAGGAGTGGCTGGGCACCTGGACCGAGGCCGTCGGCAAGTGAGTGCGCCGGGCGAGGAGACCGCCGCCGCCGCCGCGCGGCCCGACGCCGCCGCCTCCTGGAACGCTGAGCCTGCCGGGACGCCCCGCCGGGCTCGGGCGGTGGCCGGGGCGCAGCGCTCGGCGGATGGCTCGGGAGGCGGGCCGGTCGGGCTCGACGCCGGAGCCTCTCCAGTGCCGGTGCCGAGGGCGGCGTCGGGGTCGGCAGTCCTGCCGGCCGAGGGCGGCGTGGCGGCTGCCCGAGGTGCCGGCGGCCCCCGGCCCGGCTGGGGTGAGCGGGCCGGCTGGACCCTGGCCGTCGTCGGCCCGCTGGCCTTCCTGGCGGTCTTCTTCGCCTGGCCCGTGGCCACGCTCATGGGCCGCGGCCTCGCTCCCGACGGCGCCCTGGACCTGAGCGGCTTCGGCGAGGTCCTGGCCCGCGAGCGCACCTGGCGGATCCTCACACAGACCCTCACCCAGGCGGTACTGGGCACCGCCGTGTGCGTGGCTCTCGGCATCCCCGGGGCCCTCGTCCTCTACCGGCGCGCCTTCCCCGGCCGCGACCTGCTGCGCGGGGTGGTGACCGTGCCCTTCGTGCTGCCCAGCGTCGTCGTCGGCGTCGCCTTCCACGCCCTGGTCACCCGCGGCGGGCCCCTGGAGGCCCTGGACCTGGACGGGACCCTGACCGCGGTCGTGGCCGCGCTGGCCTTCTTCAACTACGGGCTCGTGGTGCGCA
>ERZ772807.1965-NODE-1965-length-11020-cov-6.243502_pt1 | contig 11020 bp, 10 predicted proteins | sample MGYA00511472_ERZ772807 | MGnify/ENA primary metagenome ERZ772807 (study PRJEB29015, sample SAMEA2737947) | human oral metagenome | biome: human oral; feature: human-associated habitat; material: dental | place: China | collected 2039 ...
TGTTATTGATTAGATAAGAGATAAGAGGTAAGAATATGACAACACATTTTTTATATATAGACCCCAATACTTCGATAGAGGAAGTGAATTTGCTTTTTGAAGCCCACTCGCTTTCGGCTTTGCCCGTGTGCGAAAACAATTCTTTTATAGGGGTACTCCGCAAAGAAGCCGTGGAAGAAGCTGCTAAAGAGGCGTTAGTAAGTGATTATGAGTATGCGCTTGAACACTATTTTATACCTTCAACGGCTACGTGGGATGCTGTGGTAGAGGCTTTTGCGCTCTATCAAACCGATATGTTACCGGTAATCAATGAGGGAGGAGATTTTATAGGCTACTATCATTTAGATGAGTTTGTATTACAATTCATCGAAACTCCTTTTATACAAGAAGCTGGCTATGTGCTTATCTTGCAGAAAGATACTCTTAACTATTCACTTGCTGAAGTTAGCAAAATCGTAGAGGAAAATGGAGGAAAACTTTTAGGGCTTTATCTCTCTAATCGCACAGAAAACAACGTGCTTATCACCCTAAAAATCACCACCAACCGACTCTCGGAAATACTACAACACTTCCGCCGTTATGGTTATGGTATCCTCACCGAAAAAGAAGATGACCACTACCGGAAAGAACTGAAAGACATCGCTGATTACTTTGAAAAATACTTAGACTTAGGTAACAGATAAGAGATAAGAATAATTTTTAACTAAATATATAGTATGAAACGTTTTTTAATTACCGTTGCTTTTTTGAGTGTTACTACATTCAGTTTTGCGCAAACCGCAATAGGGGTGAAAGTAAATACACCATTACATACTTTTAATTTTTTCAACGATCTCACCTCTAACGAAAGTTATGATATTGAGATTTATCCGCGAATTGCTGCTTTTAATTCAGGTGTATTTGCGCATTTCCAACTCGCCAAACGTTGGGCATTACAAACAGAAGTGCTTTATCGCCGAGAAACATTGTCATTCCGTCCTAAAAATAGCACTTGGGATACCGAAGAACGCCCTTATTATGAGTTTGACTACTTAGAAATCCCTCTTATGATGCAGTTTGAGGGCAAAAAATCCGTTAGAGGATTTACACAGTTAGGTTTTTCACCCAAAATCAGTACAAGAGCTGCTTTTAGAGATAAAGGAAGTAAAGAAGAGGTGCAAGATATGAAATACTATTTTGGCACAGGACAACTACACATCAATTTCAATATAGGAGGAGGGTTGATCGTAGAACGCCCCAGATGGTTGTTGTTCGCCGAAGCACGTTATTCAGTTAATCTCACCAAAATGGCAACGAATAGCAGTTCGCCTTATTTAAATTTCATAGAAGCGAGAAATCATACCTTTACATTTTCGTTAGGCGCAGGCTATAAATTCTCTAAAAAGAAAAACGATACTCCTCCTACTGAAGAAATCGTAACTCCTACTGAAGAAGTAAACCAAGAACCCATAACCGAATAATCTTTCACTAAATATATTATGAAACGCTTTTTAACTACAATTTTATGGTTTTGCACTGCTTACTTTGGCTTTGCGCAAACTGCGATAGGGGTAAAAGTAACTGACCCACTATCGGCTGTTAGCTTAGCAGCTCCTCTATATACAGCAACCAATGTTGATCTAAAAAACTACAATGCCTTTGTTAGCCTTGGAGGCTTTGTTCGTATTCCTCTAAAAGAACATTGGGTTTTACAAAGTGAATTGCTTTTTAAGCACGAAGCTGTGCGTTTTAGAATAGAGAATAGCAGCAAAGATTCTTATTATAGGTTTGAATATTTGGACGTGCCTTTCTTAGTACAATACGAAGGCAAGAAAGCTATTAGAGGCTTTGGTTTTGTAGGTTTTTCACCTAAAATTCTCATCACTTCTTCTTTTTATGATGACTCTAAGAGTGTTACTTACGGAGGGAGTTCGCAATTCAATACAGTGATGATGATGGGACATATAGGAGGAGGTGTGCTATTTGAGCGCCCTAAATGGATTTACACAGTTGATGCTCGTTTTTCTACCAGCATAACAAACTTAGCTTCGGGAAGCCGTACAGAATATATCAACTTTGATAAAGCGAGAACATTTGTGTTTGGCATTTCGTTAGGTGCAGGCTATAAATTCTCTAAAAAGAAAAATAATACTCTTCCTACTGAAGAAATCGTAGCTCCTACTGAAGAAGTTATCGCACCTACTGAAGAAATCGTAACTCCTACTGAAGAAGTAAATAAAGAACCCATAACCGAATAATTTTTAACTAAATATATTATGAAACGCTTTTTAACTACAATTTTATGGCTTTGCGCTGCTTATGTTGGCTTTGCACAAACCGCAATAGGGGTGAAAATCAATAGCCCTGCAAGTACTTTTACGATTATTACACCCATACAATCGATGGAGGGGTATAATGTGGAGTATTTTGGAAAAACAGGCGTAGTGAACTCTGGGTTATTTTTGCGAATGCCTATCAAAACTCACTTTGCTTCACAAATAGAATTGATGTACAAGCGCGAGGCAATTCCGTATCGCCCTGAAGGCTCTGATTTAAAATTGCAAGACCGCCGTCATATTCGTTTTGATTACTTAGAAATGCCTTTCTTATTACAATTTGAGGGTAAAAAGTGGTTTAGAGGTTTTGGACAAATAGGATTAGCTCCTAAAGTTTTGCTTTTGGCATCATATTCTGAAAAACAAAACAGTGAGAAGTTTAATATGACACAATATTTCAATAAAATATTGTTTACTTTTCACGTAGGTGGAGGAGTGATGTGGGAGATTCCTAAATGGATATTCACCGCTGATGCTCGTTTTTCTATGAACCTCACCCCTATCACCGATCAAGAACACGTTCCTCATCTCTATTTTAAAGATGCTAAAAGTTATTATTTCGCTATTTCTATAGGCGCAGGCTTAAAACTTCCTAAAAACAAAAATGAAGAACCAGCTATTCAAGAGCCGGTATATCCTTCAAGTGAAGAGCCTGTATACCAAGAAGTAAAAGAAGAGTCTGCACCTCAAGAAGTAAAAGAGGCTGAATAACGCTTATTATCTTCCTAAAATCAGGATTTCATCATCATCTAAAAGGGTATCATTGCGGAAGCGCAGAAGAATTTGCGCAACCGTAATGGTATCTTTTTCGCAATAAGTAGCTATACGGTCGATATCACCTTCGTTGTAGAACACATTGCGCACTTCGCTACCATCGATATCGTCTTTAGGAGAGGGAATGCCCAAAATATGAGCTAAGAGTTTCAGTGAAGTATAGTGTTTGTAATCGCCGAACTTCCACATTTCCATCGTATCGAGATGAGGAATTTCCCAAGGTTTTTTGCCAAAGAGCTGTAGCTTTTGCGGAATTTCTATCCCGTTGATAATCATACGGCGGGAGATATATGGAAAATCGAATTCCTTGCCGTTATGGGCGCAAAACAATTTATTAGGGCGTGAAAAATGTTCGTTTACTAATCTGCCGAAATCTTCTAACAGATTCTTTTCTTCACCCGTGAACGAGGTAACCCTAAAGGTGCGTTGCTGATGCCGGAATGAAAAATAGCCTACTGATATGCACACAATCTTTCCAAACTCAGCCCAAATACCTGCGCGGTCGTAGAACTCTTCGGCAGAGAACTCTTCCTTGCGTTGGTAACGCGTTTTTTCTTCCCAAAGCATTTGAGCTTCAGCCGACAATTCGCTGTACTGCTGGTGTAACGGTACAGTTTCTATATCCAAAAAAAGTATGTCGTCTAAATTGAGTTTGTGAAGCATTACTGTTTTTTTATCTGAAAACGAATATAGGTAATGGGTTTGCCTTGTTCTAAATAGAACTGTTCGTAGAAAGTTTTAATTTCGGTTACTTCTTCGGGTACACCGTCGCTGTTATAGATGTTGTGATTGGCATAGAGTACTTTATGCCCTGCTCCGTGTAACAATCCTAGCGTATAGCCGTGCATAAACTCACTATCGGTTTTTAGGTGGATATAACCCTCAGGTGCAAGAATATGCTGATAGCGTGCGAGAAAATCGGCGTTTGTAAGGCGGTGCTTGGTGCGCTTGTATTTGATTTGAGGGTCGGGGAAGGTAATCCATATTTCGCTTACTTCCTCAGGGGCAAAACAACATTCGATGAGTTCTATTTGGGTGCGCAAGAAGGCTACATTGGTAATATTTTCGTCAGTAGCAGTTTTAGCACCTCGCCAAAAGCGTGCTCCTTTGATATCGATACCTATAAAATTCTTCTGAGGGTAGCGTTTGGCTAAGCCCACTGAGTATTCGCCTTTACCACAACCCAATTCTAAGACAATAGGGTGATTGTTCTTAAAAAAGAGTTCATTCCACCGACCTTTATAGGCAAAAGCACCGTTAAGGAGCTCTTCGCGTGAAGGTTGGATTACATTGGCAAAGGTTTTATTTTCTTCAAAGCGTTTCAGTTTGTTTTTGCTTCCCATAGATTGAGTGAATAGAGAAAAGTTAGGCGATTACGCGTATGGTGTTCTTTACTTGTTCGGCTATTTGGCGTGCTTTGTTGATATTAGGGTTTACAATGGTTACGTGTCCCATTTTCCTAAAAGGGCGTGTTTCTTTTTTGCCGTAGATATGGGGGGTTACGCCTTCCATTGCCATTATCTGTTCGATGTTTTCATACACTACCTTTCCTTGATAGCCTTCTGCTCCTACAAGATTCACCATTACGCCTGCGACCTTACTTTCGGTACTTCCTAAGGGCAGGTTTAAGATAGCGCGCAGGTGTTGCTCAAACTGATTGGTATAAGCTGCCTCGATACTGTAATGCCCTGAGTTATGTGGGCGAGGAGCGACTTCGTTTACCAAAATCTCATCGTTTTCTGTTTGAAAGAGCTCGACGGCTAAGAGTCCTACTACTTCAAAAGCTTGGGCTACTTGTATTGCAATAGTACGTGCTTTTTGAGCGACAGCCTCTTCAATACGCGCAGGACAGAGCACATACTCCACCTGATTGGCTTCGGGGTGGAACTCCATTTCTACCACAGGGTAGGTGCGCACCTGACCCTTTGCATTACGAGCTACGATTACGGCTAATTCCTTTTTGAAAGACACTAAACTTTCGGCAATGCACTGGTCGTTAGGTAAAAGATTTAAGTCGGTGAGCTGGCGGACGATTTTCACGCCATTACCGTCGTACCCGAAGCGTGCTGACTTCCACACGAAAGGCAAAGTGAGCTGTTGCTCATTGATTGCCTTTTTCAGACTTTCGGTATTTTGAAAGACTTGAAAAGGAGCGGTAGGGATACCGTGAGTGGCATAAAACTGTTTTTGAGTGGCTTTATTTTGGATATTCTTGATAGTTTGAGGGCTGGGATATACTTTTACCCCTTCGGTTTGTAGTTTCTCTAAGGCTTCTACGTTTACGTTTTCGATTTCAATGGTGAGTACATCTACGTCTTTACCAAAGTTATACACAGTATTGAAATCGGTAAGGTTGCCTTGCACAAAGGTATTGCAGGCAATGCGACAAGGAGCATCGGGGGAGGGGTCGAGCACCTTGGTGGTGATATCGAACTTGCGGGTTTCGGTAAGGAGCATCTTGCCTAACTGACCTCCGCCAAGGATTCCGAGTGTAAAATCGGAAGAGAAATAATGGGGCATATTGCTTTTAATGATTAGTGGTTAGTGGTTAGTGGTTAGTGGTTAATGGTTAGTGGTTAGTGGTTAGTGGTTAATGGTTAGTGGTTAATGGTTAGTGGTTAATGGTTAGTGGTTAATGAGGAGGCAAAAGTACGAAATTATTTTTTAATGCCAAAAAAACTAAATAATGCCAGAGTGGTAACTTATTGGGGTTTTCGGAAGATATCGAAAGACATTAGGATAATATCAGAATTATACCAATATGAAAAGAAACTATGAAAAAAGTGCTCTTAGCTTATAGAAAGCTTATAGGAAGCTTATACGAATCTTGGAAGATAGATATAGAAATGCTATATAGATTGTTTATTTTCAATGGGTTATGAATTGTTAAAATTGTATAAAACATTTTGTCGTTTTTATACTTAGGAGTTATTTTATTATCTTTGCGCCAAAAGTTATTTTTTTTCTTATGACAACCTCAGAATTAACTATTGATGAGTGGTATATGCATAGGTGCATTCAGTTGGCTTATAATGGCTTAGGAAGTACCTATCCGAACCCTATGGTGGGTAGCGTTATCGTATACGAAGGGCATATCATAGGGGAGGGATGGCACCAGAAAGCGGGTGAGGCACACGCTGAGGTACGGGCGATTACCTCGGTGAAGGATAAGAGTCTGCTACCGAAAAGTACAATTTACGTGAGTTTAGAGCCCTGTTGCCATTTTGGGAAAACGCCTCCGTGTGCTGACCTTATCATTGCTCACAAGATAGGACGGGTGGTGATTGGCACTACCGACCCTTTTGCGAAAGTGCACGGCAAAGGGATTGAAAAACTGCGCAATGCAGGGTGTGAGGTGACAGTGGGGGTGTGTGAGGCTGAATGTAGGGAACTGAACAAGCGGTTTTTTACTTTTCACGAAAAACATCGCCCTTATATTATCCTAAAATGGGCTGAAACGCGTGATGGGTTTATAGCTCCCCGGCATAAAGAGGAGGTTGCTCCGCGCTGGATTAGCGACGTTTATGCGCGCCAGACAGCGCACCAAATGCGCACTGAGGAACAGGGTATTGTGGTGGGAGTAGGAACGGTATTGGCGGATAATCCTTCGTTGGACAGCCGTAGCTGGTATGGGCGCAATCCTGTGAGGATAATAATTGACCCGAAGTTACGTAGTCCGAAGGATTTTGCGGTATGGAACGACCGTACAACTACTTTGTTTTTTACTGAAGAGACGTCTGTTCCGGAGATGATACACACTGATTTTTTCACGATAGATTTTAAGCATAAACCTTTGGAACAAATTTGTGCTAAACTGTATGAAATGAATTTACAAAGTATGATTGTGGAAGGAGGGGCTTATACACTACAACAGTTTATCGACGAAGGGTTATGGGACGAAGCGGTTGTATTTACGGGGGATATTTGCTTTGGAGAAGGGGTGAAAGCGCCTATTTTCAAGTAAAAGGTGCGAGCTGCACAGGCGTAAAAGGGAAGGTAAAGCCAGCGAGGACTCACAGCTAGGTATGTGAGTAAAAGGTAAAAAGAGGTAGAAATTGCAGGAATTACTAAAAAACGATGAAAGAAGGCTTGGGGTATACCGAATAAATGTTAAAAAGAGGTTGTTTTTAGGAGAAAAAGTGCTTTATGGCAAGATTTTTGATAGTAGAATTAGTATAAATATGATGTAAACAAGTGTGTCTTGCAATGTTTTAGCACAATGGTTATTTTATAAGGAGTGTAACACGGCACACATATTAAAAATAGCGTATAAGTCTTTGGCTTGGAAAGACTCGCACAGGTTTTAGAAAGTACGAGCATTACAAACATAGATAATCTTCAAAATAATTATATACAATGAAAAGAGTTATTTTATTACTTTCGACAGTTGGCTTATTCACAGCTTGTGATAAAGGCGACGATTTACCACCTTCAGATCCTATCTATTTTGCAGATAAGATAGTGGAGACGACCCTACCTGCACAAGGTACCCAAACACAAACTACTGAAAATCTTTTTGAATATGAGAAAACCGCATTAGGCTTGGTAAACAAACACACAATAAAAGTGATAGATGGCACCGGTAGAACTATAGAAAAAGTGTACGAGACTTCGTATGACGGGACTTTTCCTATCAAAACGGTTTACACAGAAGGCAATGTGAAAAAAGAGGAAGTTGTGTATGACAAGTATAGCAGTGAAAGAGGACGCTTGCTTAAGAAAACAACTACTGTGGTAGGCAAAGAGAGTTTGCCAACCGTAGATGAGTATGAGTATGATGGTAGCGGGTTAAAAAAACATACTAAAAGTGAAAAGTTATCGGCTAATGTAACTAAGTATACAGTGGTAGTCTACAATCGTGAAGTACTCAATGAGATAAAGGCTGTAACAAGCGAATACACTGAAACGAGTGGAGTGAAGAGTACCGCTACCACTACTGCTACAGATACTTATGTGTTGAACTACAACGGAACAGTAAGAGAACACACTCACACGACAGGTAATAAGACTTCGGTAACAACCTACCAGTATGATGGTAGAACCAATCCTTGGTTTTTGCATTTGTCTTATAGAGCTACTCACCCCGAAGTGTTCTTAGATGAACAATACGCCAGAAATAACATTACCAAGAAAACGGTAAAGGATTCTGCAACAGGACGTAGTTACGAGCAAGAAACCACTTATAGTTACTTTAAAACTGAATACCCTCTTAAAGCTACTGTAAAGGAAAACGGTAAAGAAGTAAAAACAATAGAATTTACATATTAGTTAGAGACTTTTACATTGTATTTGTGTTTGAAATTTCTTTCAGAAAAAGCTCCTCTTATAGGAGCTTTTTTCTTGTTTAAGCCGTAGATCGCAACACGATAGGCAGTGTCAGCCACACAGGCAACCGTAGCACGGCAGGCAGTGCGACCCACACGGGCAACAGTAGTACGGTAGGCAGTTTATGATTTTGGTTTTTGAGAAACTCGGGAAAATCTTTCTGCTTGGTGAGTTCGTAACTTTATACCATTTGTTTTTCGGTAGTAAAGGGAAAGAGATTTGCATTGGACAAGTTCAATAAAGCATAGGCCATAGTTTTTAGGGTATAGGGATATTTAGCAAAAGCTTGTCGTGCAAGGGTATATTATTTACTAATTATTACTATCTTTGGCGCAAAAATATAATAAAATAATTCATATGAAAGCAGTTATATGTATAGCTTTGGTTTGTAGTCAATGCGTAGTGGCACAGCACACTACCTCAAAGTATCTTTTAGATAAAGATACTAAAGCCCCTTTGCGCGCTGCTACAATTCATAATACCAACGACTACACCGTTACCAATGACGATGGGCTTTTTGTATTCTATTCTGCTAATGATAGTATTACTATCAAAATGTTAGGCTATGAAACATTAAAAACTACTTTCAAAGCGCTGAGTCGTACAAAAGACACCTTGTACCTTACCCCAAAACCTTTTCAGTTAGACGAAGTAACTCTTTCTAACAAAAACATACTACAAGAAGCCTATAATCACGCTACTACCAATTATCCTATAGAACCTTTTGCCGAAGATTTCTTTTTGCGTTGTGTGCTCAAACGCAATGGTGAACTCGTGAAAATAGAAGATTTCAGTGGGCGTATCAAACGCGATAAATTATTAGGAGTCAAGAAAAATTTTACCTTTCAATTGCTAAATATGCGTAAATTTGGTATAGAAAAGAAAGGTATGCGAGCAGACGATTTTGATATCCCTTCCTTAAATGATGTTTTTCAATGGTGGAGCAATATTCTATTTTTAAATCAAGAAAACTATCATTTTTCACGACCTAAAACTATAGATGAACAGCATCAGAAGATAGAATATACACCTAAAAGCGAAGATGATTATCAAAAATCAATAGGATATTTTATCATCAATACCGATGATTATGCTATCAAAGAACGTATTTATAAAACCAACCCTAAAACTATTCATAAAATACCCTATACTAAAAAGCCTTTTATAAAGTATAGAACTATTGATTATTATTGTAAAGATAAGCTTGAGAAAGATGCTAAAAAAGACAAGTATTTTATAGCCAATGCCATAGTTAACGCAAAAGTAGAAGGATATGTAGGCGAAGAAAGAATTGTATATGATGTAAGTTTCGAGCTCATTGTTACCCACCCTTTTTCAGACCTCAGTACTTTTAAAGCTAATGTAAATGGCAAAAAAGAACTGTTTAAATTAGAGGTACCCTATAACAAAGAATTTTGGGAGACCCAAAACCAATTGCCTCTTACCAATGAAATGCGCGATTTTATCAATAAACCCCACAACCCAAAAGAATACCGCGTGATTTCTAATTTCTAAAGTAATGTAAAAACATAACAATATGAAAATACTATTCCTTATCCTATTATTCACAGCCACAGCCTTGCCCGCCCAAGTAGCTGAACTCACCCTACTCGATGCCTCTACAAAACAGCCTATTCCCAACGTTGAAGCCTATTATGCACGCTCTCTCAACGGCACTATTACCAATGAGGAAGGTAAGTTACGCATTACCGTAGAAAATGATACGCTTACCTTAAGCCATATAGGCTATGCTACCAAAAAGATTTTTACAGATAAAACCTTTACTAAAGCAACTTTCTATCTCAATCCTCAGGAAATACAACTTGACGAAGTAGTACTGTATAATTTTGATTTGAAGAAGAAAGTGAAGTATGTTTTAGATAATTACTTCAAATTGTATGATACTAAGGCTAAGATATTGGAGTGTACCTATCGTGAGAAGTTAATAAGAAATGACACCTTAACAAGGCTCTACCAAGTGCAGTTAGACTGGTGGAGCAAAAGTTATCGTTATACTTCTTTCAAGCAACCTTTAGAAAAACTATTACAAATCCAACTTAAAAATATCGACTATTCTAAAATGTTAAGCCAAGAAGAAGTCGCGACTCGTTCTGCTTATGTAGAAAGAAAACCAATGTTTATGTATCTTTTTGTGAACACCTATTTGTCATTTATAAATCAGTTTGGTGAAAATATTGATATCAAAAAAGTAGAGAAAAGTAAAGAGGTTACTAAAGTAACTTTTAATGCTGATATCGTTATCAATAAAAAGCTAAATCTAAAACTTGAAAACTCAGTATTGGTGTTTGACAATACTACCAATGCTGTGAGAAAAGTTATTTTTAACGACATACATCGAGGTACGAAGGATAAAGTTTCTGAGAAAACTAATAAGCCTTATAAGTCTATTACAGATAATTATCGCTTGGAACTTACTTTAACTGACTATAAAGGCAAACTACTGTTTAGTTCTTATTATGTAAGACTCATAGGAGCTGTTGAATATAAAGGGAAAAGAGATAAACTCTTTTTTGAACATAGTTTTTTGCGTACAGGAGTACAGAACAAACATATTAAAAAAGAAGATAGAATAGATATTCAAAAAT
>ERZ772807.1967-NODE-1967-length-11013-cov-2.660705_pt1 | contig 11013 bp, 8 predicted proteins | sample MGYA00511472_ERZ772807 | MGnify/ENA primary metagenome ERZ772807 (study PRJEB29015, sample SAMEA2737947) | human oral metagenome | biome: human oral; feature: human-associated habitat; material: dental | place: China | collected 2039 ...
GTTTAACAAAGCGTGTTAAGGCATCGTGGCAGTTGGCTGAAATCACACCACCGCCCACGAAAAGTACCGGTTTTTTGGCCACCAATAAGGCTTTTAAGGCTTTTTTGATTTGCCCTTTGTGACCTTGCACCGTTGGGCTGTAAGAACGCAAAGTGACTTCTTCCGGATAAGTGTAGGCAAATTTGTTTAATGGATTAACAACATCTTTTGGTAAATCAATGACCACAGGGCCGGGACGGCCGGTGGAGGCTATATAAAAGGCTTTTTTTATGATAGTCGGAATGTCTTCCGAGTTTTTAACTAAAAAGCTGTGTTTCACGACCGGACGGGAGATGCCTATCATGTCGCATTCTTGGAAGGCATCACTACCAATTAACCCTGATGGCACTTGTCCGGAAAGTATCACTAACGGAATGGAGTCCGCATACGCCGTGGCAATACCGGTAATGGCATTGGTGGCGCCCGGGCCAGAGGTGACTAAAACACAACCCACTTTGCCGGTAGCTCGTGCATAGCCGTCAGCCATGTGTACTGCCGCTTGTTCGTGGCGTACTAAAATGTGTTCGATGCCCCCTAAAGTATGGATTGCATCATAAATATCTAAAACCGCCCCACCTGGGTAACCAAATAAAAATTCAACACCTTGATCACGCAAGGATTGAACGACCATTTCTGCTCCCGATAATTTCTTCATTTTTACCTCTTCCTATTTGCTTTAAAAAGTATCGCTTTTTTTGACCGCACTTTTATACCGATAGTATAAGTTTGGTTCATTGCGGTTCAATGGGGATTATTCTTAACGAAAAGAGGTTTGCTTGTCTATTAAAAAGTTAAGCGAGAATTTGGGTTTTTGGCCTATTTTGCAATATAAAATTTCGTATAAGTTTATATGTTTGAAATTTTATAAATTAATTTTTAGTTTAGGTGGAAAAAATGCGACTTTATGTCGCATTTTATAAAAATTATAGAATTTAATTTTAAATTTGATTTTTGTGCGCGAGATCACAAATTAGCGCTTTTTAAAGATAAACACGAGTAAGGTGAGCACGGCACCTGTAGTGATAAAACCAAGTAAGCCGGAGTAGGTGAACCCCACTACAACATAACCTGCAATAGTTGCTATTGCCACAGTAAGGGCATAAGGCAATTGGGAGGTGACGTGATCCATGTGGTCGCATTTCGCCCCGGTGGAAGACAAAATGGTGGTATCGGATACAGGGGAGCAATGGTCACCGCAAACGGCTCCTGCCATGACGGCAGATAAGCAAGGTAGCATAAATTCTACAGAACCCGGCATTGCGTGAGAAGCAATCGCAGCAGCGATTGGCAACATAATACCGAAGGTTCCCCAGCTGGTGCCGGTGGAGAATGCCATAACGGATGCCAAAATAAATAAAAGTGCAGGTAATAAAGCAAGTGGCAATGTATCGGAAACCAAAGAGGCTAAATAAGCACCGGTTTTCACATCGCTTACCACATTATTAATTGTCCATGCGAAGAATAGAATGAGAATAGCACCGGACATGGATTTAATCCCTACGCCCCAAGCTTTAACATATTCGGGAACATTCACCAAACGATCGGCAAAAATACACAGTGATGCAACCAAAACCGCACTTAAACCCCCAGTAACTAATGACACGCCAACAGTGGTATTTTCAAATGCCCCTAAGATAGAGAAAGGCTTGCCGTCAGCTGCTAAGGCTTCATTACCAGTATACATCATGGCAGAAACGGTCACGATAATTAAGGTTAAAATCGGTAACACAAGATTACGTACATGGCCTTTTACCTCAGAAGATTGCGTTTCGGTAATCTCTTCTGCATTTAGTGCTAATTTTTCATGTTTTGCCATCGCACCGATATCAAAAGAAAAATAGGCAACAAAAAAGACCATGATAATTGAGAAAATCGCGTAATAGTTCATGGCGCTCATTGCCATAAACGCTCCAATGGGTGAGTAGCCGGTAATGGAGTAGGTAGCTAACAAACCTGCAATAAGCGTAATAATGTAAGCGCCCCAGCTGGATACCGGCATTAATACGCACATTGGCGCAGCAGTCGAATCTAAAATATAAGCTAATTTCGCGCGAGAAACTTTGAATTTATCGGTAATTGGACGCGCAATCGCACCCACCGCTAAGCTGTGGAAATAATCATCAATAAAGGTGATAAAAACTAAAGAGGCTGCTACTAATTTAGCACCACGGCGACCTTTGATGTGCTTTTGCGCCCATTCAGCAAAGGCTCGGTTACTGCCGGACATGCTTAAAAGTGCGGTCAAAACTCCAAGCAATAATAAGAAAAGAAGAATGTTAATGTTGTTGCTATTTAATCCATCTTCTTTAATGAAGAGGGAAGCAATATTATTTTTTAAATACACTAAGGTATTTAACGGTTCAAAATTTGCCAGCATGGCGGCGCCGACTAAGATACCCACGCTCAAAGAAAGGAGCACTTTACGCGTAATAATCGCTAATGCTAATGCAAGCAATGGGGGAATAATTGACCAAATTGACGATGAGTAATCGATGAGTTCCATATGGTGTTCTACCTAAAATTAAGGGAGAACCACTGACTTTAAATACTTAGAATAACTAGAAATAATTTAAAAAGGCAGGCAAATAAAGACCTAACCTAACCAGTAGCGCTCCATAGTTTGATTGACTATGACAGTGACGGTTCTTTCGAAGACGCCACCAACCAGCTAAAACGACTCTTAACTGATTTCGGCAAACGTTCCTTTCCATTTTCTTCATCGTTATCCACTCTGAAAATATACTTATAACGTTTGCACCTCTACGTATGTATAGGACGCTATAAGACTACAATAAAAACAGAGAAATGCCAATATAAAAGAGATGTCATTGATATAAAATAATTTAAGAAATAGATATTTACCTTGGTATATAATTTGTTTATCATAATTCAGATTCCAGTTTACTTATATTAATACCAGAGGAGAAAATTAATGAGTGAAGTATTGAAAGTATTGTCTAATATCCGTAGCTTGCGTCTTGCTACGCGTGATTTTTCTGTAGAGCAATTAGAAAATCTTCTTGAAAAGATTGAAACGCTTGTTTCTGAGAAAAAAGTGGAGTTAGCGAAAGCTCAAGAAGAAGAAAATGCACGCCAAGAACGGATTGCAAAATATAAAGAATTACTTGAAAAAGAAGGAATTTCTAGACAAGAATTAGCTGAGATTTTAGGCTTGGATGTGTCTGAAAAAGTCAGCGGTGTTTCTAAAAAACGTTCAGCAAGACCCGCAAAATATCAATATGTTGATGAAAATGGCGTAACAAAAACGTGGACCGGTCAAGGCAGAACACCGAAGGCCATTCAGGCGCAATTAGATCAAGGAAAGCCTTTATCTTCTTTTGAAATTTAATTGATAACAATGACTAAAAGAGACCCATTTTTATGGGTTTCTTTTTTTTCAAGATGACACAGAATTTATGATTGAGAATAAAATACTATTAACCGACTGTTCGGATGCGATTGGGTTAATCTCCAAAATTACCAATATTTGTTATAAGCACCAATTAAATATTGTGCATAATAATGAATTTGTTGATTTTGAAACTAAGCATTTTTTCATGCGTACGGAACTCCAAGGCATTTTTAATGAAGAAACCTTGTTGGCTGATTTGGCACTGAGTTTACCTGAGGGGACGAATTGCCGCCTGCTCAGTACAAAACGTAAACGAATTGTGATTTTAGTCACGAAAGAAGCGCATTGTTTAGGCGATATTTTGATGAAAAATTACTATGGCGGTCTTGATGTGGAGATTGCTGCAGTGATTGGAAATCATGATGCATTGCGTACGTTGGCAGAACGTTTTGATGTGCCCTATTTTTGTATTAGCCATCAGAATTTGACCCGTGAAGAACACGATGCGTTGCTCGCCGAAAAAATTGACGAATTTGCTCCGGATTACATTGTGCTGGCGAAGTATATGCGCGTGTTAAATCCAAAATTTGTGGCACGTTATCCTAATCGAGTGATTAATATTCACCATTCATTCTTACCGGCATTTATTGGTGCAAAACCCTATCAACAAGCTTATGAGCGCGGCGTAAAAATTATTGGTGCAACAGCACATTTTATTAATAATGAATTGGATCAAGGTCCGATTATTATGCAAAATGTGATCAATATTGACCATACTTATAGTGCGGAAGCCATGATGAAGGCTGGACGCGATGTAGAAAAAACAGTATTGAGCCGAGCCTTAGATTTGGCATTGCACGATCGTATTTTCGTTTATAAAAATAAAACGATCGTTTTATAGACCGCACTTTAATTGCTACAATAAGCTCCATTCTGATTTAAGCCACCTTTCCGCCAAAAATCGAGGAAAGGTGGATTTTTTATTAATGATGATTTAAGGCTTGAAAAGTCAATCTTAAGCCTTTATATACAGGAACATTAAAAAAACATAAGACAGGTTATGGGCAAGAAAAAACGCTCGGCGAGTTCTACTCGCTGGTTAAATGAACATTTTAAAGATCCTTTTGTACAAAAAGCGCATAAACAAAAATTGCGTTCCCGTGCATATTTTAAACTTGATGAAATCCAACAAACGGACCGTTTGTTTAAACCGGGTATGACAGTAGTCGATCTTGGTGCCGCACCGGGCGGTTGGTCGCAGTATGTCGTGAGTCAAATCGGTCGAAATGGGCGGGTTATCGCGTGCGATATTTTGGAAATGGATCCCATTGTCGGCGTAGATTTTCTGCAAGGGGATTTTCGTGATGAAAATGTGCTGAATACCTTGCTAGAACGCGTCGGTGAAGAAAAAGTCGATGTGGTGATGTCGGATATGGCACCGAATTTCAGTGGAATGCCGTCAGTAGATATTCCACGCGCAATGTATTTGGTTGAGCTGGCATTGGATATGTGCAAACAGGTGTTGGCAAACAAAGGCAGTTTTGTTGTAAAAGTTTTTCAGGGTGAAGGTTTTGATGAATACTTAAAAGAGATTCGTTCTCTCTTTAGTGTGGTAAAAGTTCGGAAACCTGAGGCCTCTCGAGATCGTTCTCGGGAAGTTTATATCGTTGCAAGCGGCTATAAGTTTTAATGGTGAAGTCACAAAGAAAGACAATCAATTTGATAACTTTCACTTTCGAAACAAATATAGTAACCTTGCGACATTTTATTAACTTTATAAGTATGGAGTAATGCCTTGAACGATATGGTAAAAAGTTTAATTCTTTGGCTTGTTGTTGCTGCCGTAATGATAACGGCATATCAAAGTTTTAATTCGGCTTCTAACGGCAATGTAACGGACTATACCACTTTTATTACTGATATTGAAAATGGTCAGGTGCGTCAGGCTAAGTTTGAAGACAATGAAATTTTAGTTACCAAAGCAGATGGAGCTAAATATACCACTGTCATTCCTTTAGAAGATAAAAACTTATTGAATGATTTATTAAATAAAAAAGTTAAAGTAGAAGGCACCCCTCAGGAGAGAAGAGGATTATTATCTCAAATCTTGATTGCTTGGTTCCCGATGTTGTTATTAATCGGCGTCTGGGTTTTCTTCATGCGTCAAATGCAAGGCGGTGGCGGTAAAGCCATGAGCTTTGGCAAAAGTCGCGCGCGTATGATGACACAGGAGCAAATTAAAACCACTTTTGCCGATGTAGCAGGTTGTGATGAAGCAAAAGAAGAAGTGGCTGAAATTGTTGATTTCTTGCGTGAGCCAAAAAAATTCCAAAATTTAGGCGGTAAAATTCCAAAAGGGATTTTAATGGTTGGCCCTCCGGGTACGGGTAAAACCTTATTGGCGAAAGCCATTGCCGGGGAAGCAAAAGTGCCTTTCTTCACGATTTCCGGTTCTGATTTCGTAGAAATGTTTGTGGGGGTCGGGGCTTCTCGTGTGCGCGATATGTTTGAACAAGCGAAGAAAAATGCACCTTGTTTGATTTTTATCGACGAAATCGATGCCGTTGGTCGCCAACGTGGTGCCGGGCTTGGTGGTGGCCATGATGAACGTGAGCAAACCTTAAACCAAATGTTGGTTGAAATGGATGGCTTTGAAGGAAATGAAGGCGTTATCGTGATCGCTGCAACGAACCGTCCGGATGTTTTAGACCCAGCATTAACCCGCCCGGGACGTTTCGACCGTCAAGTGGTGGTTGGATTGCCTGATGTGAAAGGTCGTGAGCAAATCTTAAAAGTGCATATGCGAAAAGTACCTGTTGGGCCGGATGTGGATGCAATGACGCTTGCACGTGGTACACCGGGTTATTCCGGTGCGGATTTGGCAAACTTGGTGAATGAGGCGGCGTTATTTGCTGCACGTACCAATAAACGTACCGTGACAATGGTTGAGTTTGAAAAAGCCAAAGATAAAATCAACATGGGACCTGAACGTCGCACTATGATCATGACTGATAAGCAAAAAGAGTCCACCGCATATCATGAAGCGGGTCATGCCATTGTCGGTTATTTGGTGCCGGAACACGATCCTGTGCATAAAGTAACTATCATTCCACGCGGACGTGCCCTAGGGGTAACCTTCTTCTTACCGGAAGGCGACCAAGTCAGTATCAGTCAAAAACAATTGGAAAGTAAACTTTCTACATTGTATGCAGGACGTTTAGCAGAAGACTTGATTTACGGCGAAGAAAATATTTCGACAGGTGCGTCTAACGATATTAAAGTGGCAACTAATATTGCTCGTAACATGGTTACTCAATGGGGTTTCTCCGATAAACTGGGCCCAATTCTTTATACTGAGGATGACGGGGAAGTGTTCTTGGGACGTTCCATGGCGAAAGCAAAACACATGTCTGATGAAACTGCGCATGTGATCGATGAGGAAGTCCGTGCGATTGTGACACGTAATTATGCTCGTGCAAGACAAATTTTGATCGACAATATGGATATTTTACACGCTATGAAAGATGCGTTAGTAAAATATGAAACCATTGAAGAAGAGCAAATCAAACAGTTGATGAATCGCCAACCGGTTACACCGCCAGCAGGCTGGGATGAATCTAAATAGCGAGTATTTCGCTTAGTTTAGCTGCCTTCACAAGGCTTATGTATTCCTTGTGAAGGCAGTGATTTAATAAGCCATAAGAAAGGGAAGATTTACGCAATAAAATGCGTTCTTTTTCGAGGGAGTTGGTGAATAATGTTTGTGACCACCCCAACGATAGGAAGATTATTCCAGTTAGACGTTTTAATATTTTCTTTGTCTTTATCTAACGACAAAAAGACGAATTCGCCGTCTGTATAAGCGATCAATTCATAAAGACAAAAATTATTTTCAATTTCCATCACCACGAATTCTCCGATAAATACCTTATCACTCTTTTCAACGACTAACATATCACCCGCTTCAATTCCCCATGCTAATAGATTGGGATTGGAGATATGAATAAAACATGTCTGTTTTGGGTGTTTTACACAATACAAGTTGAGGTCGAGTTTTTTGCGATAGTGGAATTTTTCTGATTTTTGTTCTTCAAAAAAAGGAAGCGGTTGATAGGATGAACCGCTGTAGTTCATTGAAACAAGCGTATTATTGTTATTCATGGTAATTCCTTAGCGTAAGCCTAAATTTTCTATATCTCAATTTTACTGTGTTTATATACAGTATGTCAACGTATTGCTGTGCTTTCTTATCTTGCTTATGCCAATAAAAATTTGATCTGTTCTGTTTTCTTTAATTGAAATTTAGGCTATCTTTAATTTCCTCAGGGGAATCACATGTGATTCAAAGACTCATCGCAACTTTATTTGCACAACATCATTAATTTAATATGAAAACATCACGTTTAATTTCTTTATTTTTTCAGGGCAATTTGGTCAAACGGATTGCCATCGGCTTGGTTTTAGGTATCGTTGTTGCTCTCGTTACGCCTATTTTGGAACCATCACTCGGTTTTAACTTGGCAAGCGAAGTCGGCGTACTTGGCCAGATCTTTGTGCGCTCACTCCGCGCAGTTGCGCCATTATTAATTTTTGTTTTAGTCATGGCGGCAATTGCTAATAAAAAGGTGGGGACACAAACCAGCATGAAATCTATCATTATGCTTTATTTGCTTGGTACTTTCTTGGCCGCATTAGTCGCCGTAATTGCCTCTTTCTTATTTCCGGTGGAAGTGGCACTTTCTGTCAAAGAAGATATCGCGTCGGCACCTAAAGGGGTTGGCACAGTGTTATTAGATCTTGTATTTAATGTCGTGGACAACCCGCTAAATGCCATTTTTAAAGCGAATTTTATTGGTGTATTGGCGTGGTCAATCGGTTTAGGCTTAGCACTTCGTCATGCCTCAGACACAACAAAAAATGTGGTATCAGATTTTTCTGAAGCCGTGTCTAAGATTGTTTATGTCATCATCACATTTGCGCCTATTGGTGTATTTGGCTTGGTTGCTCAAACACTTGCAGATAAAGGATTAGTAGCGTTAGGCGGTTATGCTCAGTTATTAAGTGTTTTAATTGGTGCAATGCTATTTGTCGCCTTTGTCGTGAATCCAATTTTAGTTTTCTGGAAAATTCGCCGTAACCCTTATCCACTTGTTTGGACTTGTTTGCGTGAAAGTGGATTAACCGCATTTTTTACCCGTAGTTCAGCAGCAAATATTCCGGTGAATATTAATTTGGCAAAACGTTTGAATTTAGACGAAGAAACTTATTCTGTGTCTATTCCGTTAGGCGCGACCATTAATATGGCCGGTGCGGCAATTACCATTACGATTCTTACACTTGCGGCAGCGAATACATTAGGCATTGAGGTTTCTTTCAGTAGTGCAATTTTACTTAGTATTGTTGCAAGTTTATGCGCGTGTGGTGCTTCTGGTGTGGCCGGTGGATCCTTGCTATTGATTCCTTTAGCCTGTAGCTTATTCGGTATTTCCGATGATGTCGCTGCGCAAATGATTGGAGTTGGCTTTATTATTGGTATCCTGCAAGATTCAACTGAAACCGCATTGAACTCTTCCACAGATGTTCTGTTTACAGCGGCAGCCTGTATTGCAGATGAAAATAAGAAAACAACAGCATAATTGCAGAGAAAGGGTAGAGGTGTTCTACCCTTTGTCTTTTATGGATATATAAAATCTCATTTATTTTGCTAAGGGGATCGGGTAGAATTTCAGAAAAATAAACAGCTTAATAAGGTAGTTACGATAATGAAATTAATGAAAGTCATCGCTTTAGTCTCGTTTGCTTCTATTGTAGTGGTCGGTACAGCGCTGGCGGCGAAACAAGGGATAAAAGAATCGGAATCCGCCTCTTCAGCACCACAGGCAACGCAAACCGCACAGAAGAATACGAATGACACGCCTCTCTCGCTTTTCCAAAAACACGTTAATATCCATTTTGAAGAGCGGAAATTTATTGTTAACGAAGATAACCAAGCGTATGTTCTGGCGAAATATTCTATTGAGAATCTGGGGAATAAGCCGATCAAATCGCTTTACTGGATTGCATCATATTGGCATGACCAACACATGCTTTATTCTCAGGATATTCCTCTCGATTTTGCAAAACCGTTAGCTGCAAAATCTAAAGCGACAGTCAACTTACGCATTCCGTTTAATAAAATTCAAGATGAATACCGCACGTTGTTTACTAATTCACAGGATGTCTCCGTATATTCTGTTCCTCGTAGTGTAACCTTTGTGGATGGACAACAAATCAATGTCGCAAATTAATTGATGTTGATATAAAACGCAAAATATTTTGAGGGTATTTTGCGTTTTGTTTTTTTCCTTAGCGCACAAAATGTGTGGCTAAAGATGATCGAGATCTGATATTGGCAATATCATTGCGTTAAAAGTGCGGTCATTTTTTCACTATTTTTCATTTTTTATAGGATTTTTTTGTGGCACTTATCAGCTTAACTAACGGATATCTTTCTTTCAGCGACGCTCCTTTATTAGATCATGCCGAACTACATATTGAGCCTAATGAGCGTGTGTGTTTAGTCGGTCGCAATGGCGCTGGCAAATCTACGTTGCTTAAAATCATTGCCGGCGATGTCATCATGGATGATGGCAAAGTACAGTATGAAAAAGACTTGGTCGTGTCCCGTTTAGAGCAGGATCCGCCGCGCCATGCAGAAGGCAATGTGTTTGATTATATAGCGGAAGGCATTGAGCATTTGGCGGATTTATTGAAGGAATACCATCATATTTCCGTGCAGCTAGAGCAGCATTACAGCGAGCAGACGTTAAACCAACTTGCCCAAATTCAAGCGAAATTGGAACATGCTAATGGCTGGCAGTTTGAAAATAAAATCAATGAAGTGTTACAAAAATTGGAATTAAATCCGAATACGAAACTTGCTGATTTATCCGGTGGTTGGTTGCGTAAAGCTGCTTTGGCGCGCGCCTTAGTGTGTAACCCGGATGTGTTGTTGTTAGATGAGCCGACTAACCACTTGGATGTGGATGCCATCGAATGGTTGGAAAATTTCCTGATGGAATTTGACGGGAGCATTGTGTTTATTTCTCACGACCGTTCTTTCATTCGCAAAATGGCGACTCGCATCGTGGATTTAGATCGTGGCAAATTAGTGTCTTACCCCGGCAACTACGATTTATACCTTACCGCCAAAGAAGAAAACTTACGGGTAGAAGCATTGCAAAATGAGCTGTTTGATAAACGCTTGGCGCAAGAAGAAGTATGGATTCGTCAAGGTATCAAAGCCCGTCGCACCCGCAATGAAGGGCGCGTGCGCGCGTTAAAAGCCATGCGCGAAGAACGTCGCCAACGTCGTGACGTGATGGGCACCGCAAAATTGCAATTAGACACCTCCAGCCGCTCCGGCAAAATCGTGTTTGAAATGGAAAACGTTAGTTACGACATTGACGGCAAACAATTACTTAAAGATTTTAGTACCACCATTTTACGCGGCGACAAAATCGCTTTAGTCGGCCCGAACGGTTGTGGCAAAACCACCTTTATCAAATTGTTGCTCGGTGAAATTCAACCCACAAGTGGCTCCATTCGCTGCGGAACCAAATTAGACATTGCCTATTTTGATC
>ERZ772807.1970-NODE-1970-length-11001-cov-10.489403_pt1 | contig 11001 bp, 10 predicted proteins | sample MGYA00511472_ERZ772807 | MGnify/ENA primary metagenome ERZ772807 (study PRJEB29015, sample SAMEA2737947) | human oral metagenome | biome: human oral; feature: human-associated habitat; material: dental | place: China | collected 2039 ...
TCGCCGTGATCGGAGGCGGGCAGCTGGCCCGCATGATGCAGGAGGAGGCCAGTGCCCTGGGCATTCGCCTGAGGGCCCTGGTGGAGGCCGCTGACGGGTCCACCGGCCAGGTGACCCCGGACGCCCCCGTTGGGGCCGCCGACGACGAGGTCGCCGTGCGCGCCGTCGTCGCCGGAGATGGCACTCAAGGGCTCGGAGGGGAACCGGCCGCGGTCCTCACCTTCGAGCACGAGCACCAGGAATCGGGCCTGCTGGAGCGGCTCCAGGCCGAGGGGGTCAGCGTCCAGCCCACCCCGCAGGCCCTGACGCTGGCACGTGACAAGCTGGCCATGCGACGGATGATGAGTCGGGCAGGGCTCCCGCAGCCCGCCTGGGACGAGATCGGCGGCCCGCAGCAGGAGACAGCCGAGCAGATGACCGACGCCGTCGAGGCCTTCGCCGGCGAGCACGGCTGGCCCGTGGTGCTCAAGACGCCGCGTGGCGGCTATGACGGCCACGGGGTCCTGCTGGTGCGCAGCGCCGAGTCCCTGCGCGAGGGTGAGGCCGCCGAGTGGATCGCCTCGGTGGCCCGTGCCCGCGCTGGTCAGGGCGACGGCCGTGGAGCCGGCGGGGGAGGCAGCCTCGGCGGGGCGGCGGTGACCAGCCTCCTGGTGGAGCAGGCCATCCCCTTCACCCGCGAGCTGGCCGTCCTGCTGGCACGTAGCCCCAGCGGGCAGATCGCAGTGTGGCCGGTGGCTCAGACAGTTCAGGAGGGCGGCATGTGTGCCGAGGTCCTGGCGCCGGCGCCCGGTCTCGACTCGGCCGCGGTTGAGGAGGCCGAGCTCATCGGACGCACGGTGGCGGAACGTGCCGGGGTGACCGGGGTGCTCGCCGTCGAGCTCTTCGCCGTCGAGACCTTCGGGGAACCCACGCGGCTGTACGTCAATGAGCTGGCGATGCGGCCCCACAACTCCGGCCACTGGACCCAGGACGGCGCCGTCACCAGTCAGTTCGCCCAGCACCTTCGGGCGGTTCTCGACCTGCCGCTGGGTGCCACTGACGCGACGGCGCCCACCACCTTCATGGTCAACCTCATCGGCGGTCAGAGACAGCCCGCCGCCAACGCGTTGGCGAGGGCCATGGCCGCCCAGCCCGAGGCCCGGATCCACCTCTACGGCAAGCAGTGGCGACCCGGGCGCAAGCTCGGGCACGTCAATATGACAGTCGGCCCGGATCAGGAGGTCGCCGAGGTCGTCGAGCAGGCGCGTGAGGTCATCGCCATCCTGCGCGGGGACGCCTGAGCCGGACGTATCAGAGCACGGAACGCACGACAGAGAGACAGGAAGACAGCATGAGTGGGGTCAGCGGAACGGCGGCGGACAGGACCCGTCCAGTGGTTGGCATCGTGATGGGCTCAGACTCGGACTGGCCGGTTATGGGGGCCGCCGCCGAGGTCCTCGACGAGTTCGGCGTGGCCTATGAGGCTGACGTCGTCTCCGCCCATCGGATGCCCACCGAGATGATCGACTACGGGCGCGCTGCCGCCGAGAGGGGACTGCGTGTCATCATCGCCGGCGCCGGGGGAGCGGCCCACCTGCCCGGGATGCTGGCGGCCGTCACCGAGCTGCCGGTCATCGGGGTGCCGGTGCCGCTGAAGTACCTCGACGGCATGGACTCACTACTGTCCATCGTGCAGATGCCCGCCGGGGTGCCGGTGGCCACGGTCTCCATCGGCGGGGCCCGCAACGCCGGGCTGCTCGCGGTGCGCATCCTCGCTTCCGGTGAGAGCCAGGAGGCCACCCGCCTGGCCGCCGCCATGCGAGCCTTCCAGAAGGACCTCGGCGAGGTCGCCCACGCCAAGGGCGCTGTCCTTCGCGAGCGTCTGCGAAACTGACTTACCCGACCGCCACTCGGACTCCGAAGCCCACGAGCACGCCGCCGAAGACCCGCTCCGTCCAGGCCGCGACTGTGCCGCGAGTGAGGATCTTTCTCACGGATGACGCGAGTAGCGCGTACATGGACAGGCAGATGATTGCAATGACGAACTCGATCATCATCAGCGCGATCGACCACGCGAACACCGGCCCGCCTCGGGGAATGAACTGTGGAATCACCGCCAGGTAGAAGACGCCCATCTTCGGGTTGAGGAGATCTGCGATGAGGCCGGTGCCACAGCTCCTGGGCCTGCGACGATGCAAGACGTCGGGACGGTGATGTAGTTCGTTTCTGTTCGCTTCTGAGCGAGTGTGTGTAGACTGTGGGTATGAGCATTCTCGTTGCAGGAGGCGCCGGCTACATCGGCGCGCACGTGGTCCGACTTCTCCTCGAGCGCGGGGAGGAGGTCGTCGTCGTCGATGACCTGTCCTACGGGACGCCGGAGCGAGTCAAGGGAGCCTCCCTCGTCGAGCTCGACGTCGCCAGCGGCCAGGCCCCCGAGGCCCTTGCCGAGGTCATGACCTCGCGCGGCGTCACCGCCGTCATCCACTTCGCCGCCCGCAAGCAGGTGGGCGAGTCCGTGGAGCGTCCCGCCTGGTACTACCAGCAGAACGTGGGCGGCCTGGCGAACATGCTGCTGGCCATGGAGACGGCAGGTGTCGACCAGATGATCTTCTCCTCCTCGGCCGCCGTCTACGGCATGCCCCCGGTGGAGATCGTGGACGAGGACATCGAATGCCGCCCCATCAACCCCTACGGCGAGACCAAGCTCATCGGGGAGTGGATGATGGCCGACGCCGAGAAGGCCTGGGGGCTGCGCTGGGCCGGCCTGCGCTACTTCAACGTCGCCGGTGCCGGCTGGGACGACCTGGGCGACATGGCCACTCTCAACCTCATCCCCATGGTCCTCGACCGCCTCGTCAAGGGCGAGACCCCCAAGATCTTCGGCACCGACTACCCCACCCCCGACGGCACCTGCGTGCGCGACTACATCCACGTCAAGGACCTGGCGGTCGCCCACATCGCCGCCCTGGACTACCTGGCCGGCGGCCAGGAGATGACCGAGCACATCTTCAACGTCGGCACCGGTCAGGGCGCATCGGTGCGCGAGGTCGTCTCCAAGGTCATTGCCTCCACGGGCCTTGACCTGGAGCCCGAGGAGCTCGCCCGGCGCGCCGGCGACCCGCCCCAGCTCATCGGCAACGCCACCCGCATCGGCGAGGTCCTGGGATGGAAGGCCGAGCACGACCTGGACGACATCGTCGCCTCCTCCTACACCTCCTGGCAGGCCGACCCCAACCGGCCCCACTTCAGCTGAGCGGCCCCAGAACCGGAACGGACCCCCGTAGGCGGCGGGCCGGCACCTCGATCATGAGGTGCCGGCCCGCTCGTCGTGCGGTTCCCCCCGCGTCAGGACTGGTTGAAGTCGCTCGCCGTCAGCTTCCCGTCGCGCAGCTTGGAGAAGAAGCTCGGTGCGGTCGTGTCCCGCAGCAGCACCGTTTCGCCGATGTCGGCCTCCTCAGGGGAGTAGGCGGGGTCCTCAATGGGCGGGGCCCCGGTCAGGCCGCCGTCAGAGGCGGAGCGGAAGGCCAGGACCATCTGGACGATGCTCATGGTGCCGGCGCTGCGATCCACCGTGAGGGCGTTCGTGCCGGCGTCGACCAGCGCGTTCTGTCGGGAGAAGGACCAGGCCGTGGACGGCGAGGCCGCCTTGGAGACCACCGCGGAGATGATGGCGCGCTGGCGCTGCCCGCGCCCGACGTCGCCGGTCGGGTCCGACTTGCGCATCCGGGAGTAGGCCAGCGCCTTCGTCCCGTCCACCGTCTGACACGTGCCCTGAGAGGTGTCCCAGACCAGGCCCGAGTCCTCGTCGGCGACGTCGTAGTCCAGGCAGACGTTGACCCCGCCGACGGCGTCAACCATCTGGGACACCCCGGTCATGCCGACCTCCACGTAGTGGTCCACGCTCAGTCCGGAGAGCTTCTCCACGGTCTGGACCAGCAGCTTGGGGCCGCCGAAGGAGTAGGCGGCGTTGATCTTGTTCTCCCCGTACTCGGGAATGTCCACGAAGGTGTCGCGCGGCAGGGAGGTCAGGCTCGTCTGCCCGTTCTCCGCCTTGTGCAGCAGCATGACCGAGTCGGCGCGCGCCCCCTCGGTCTCGTCCTGGACGGCGCCCCCGCGCGCGTCCGACCCCACGATGAGCCAGGTCTCGCCCGGCGTGTCCGCCGCCCCGGACAGGGCATCGACGCGGTGGAGCTGGGAGGAGACGTCGTTCCACAGCCAGGCGACCCGCGCTGCGATCAGAGCCAGGGCGACGACGATGACGACGACCGTCCAGCCCGCGATCCGGCGCCACCTCGGGCGGGAGCGCGTTGGCCGCCGCGGCCGCTCGGGTCTGAGCGACGGCCCACCCGCAACAGGCTCCCGTGGGGGCTGCGGAGCCGAGGAACCCACGGGGTAGGTGCCGCGCCGCACGGGCATCGCCTGAGTGCGCTCCGGTTCGGACGCGCCGCTGCCGACGCCGGCATCCGACTCCAAGGGGACCGCACTCGACCCTGCCCGGGCATGGCTGCCTCGCCTAGACGACTCGGAGGAGCGACGCGGCTGCTGGCCCGCACGCGGGGAGTCGGACTGAGCCGAGGCCGGCTGGTCGCTATCGTCGCGACCCAGGACCGAGTGCCGCTGGGGGCGGCGGGCGGCGGGCGATGACGGGCGGCGCGGGGAGCCGCCGGTAACGTCAGTGGGCTGGGCGACGGCCTCGCCGCCGGACGCCTCCCCGCGCTCGCGGCTGCGCTGGTTGACAGCATCGATGGGGCGCTGCCTGCGTTGAGGCCTGCCTCCGCCGGAGCCGGGGGTGATCGAGGGCGGGAGTGAGTCGTCTGTCGGATTCACACCACTGATTCTGCCTTAGGCGGGGCAGGCAGGGGTGGTCGGCTTCGCGGCGGGTTGCTGCTGGGGGTTACTCGTACTGGGGGCCTGAGTGGTCGGCGCCGGCGTCGGGGTTGCCTGGGAGGGGTCGGAGGCCTCGGCGGACTCGTCAGTGCTCTCCGAGGTGGAGCTGTCCGCGGTGGCGCTCGAGTCCGACGAGGCCGGGGCCGAGGTGTCGGTGGGGACCGGCTTGTCCTCCTCAAGGGCCTTCCAGACCTTCTTGGCGCCCTCGGAGGGGACCACTTGGTTCGGGTTGGCTGCGGGCTCGTTGGGCATGGTGACGAAGTTGATCTTGTCGATGCCCACGCCCTGGATGGAGTAGGCCAGGCCCGACAGGTTGCCGATCTGACCGATGCGCTCAGAAGTGGTGAGGGTCTCCAGGGTGCTGGTCAGGAAGCCGGACTGCGTCAGGAGGCTGGAGGACAGCGCCTTGGAGGCCATCGCCCTCATGAGGTTCTGCTGGCGGGTGATGCGGGAGAGATCCGAGCCGTCACTCACCCCGTGCCGGACACGGGCGTACTGCAGGGCGTTCTCGCCGTCCAGCTTCTGGCAGCCCTCAGCGAGCTTGAAACCGGTGTACTCGGAGTCGTCAATGGCCTCATCGACCTGCACGTGGACGCCGCCGAGGGAGTCGACCACCTTGGACAGACCAGTGAAGTCGACGACGATGAAGTCATCGATACGCACATGCGTCAGCTTCTCCACGGTCTTGAGGGTGCAGGCGGCTCCAGAGGCAACGGCCTTCTTGTCGTCACTGCTGGTGCCGGCCCCGTTGGCGAAGGCGGAGTTGAACGGTGCGTCCTCGCTGGCGTCGGTCTTCCCGCCGTCGAGGGTGGTGCACTCGGGGATGTCGACCAGCGTGTCGCGGGGGATGGACACGGCGTCGACGCGCTTGCGGTCGGCCGAGATGTGCATGACCAGCGCCGTGTCGGAGCGGGCCACGGAGACCTCGTCGTCGCCCTGAGAGCCGTCGACGTTGTTGCTCCCCGCGCGCGAGTCGGTGCCCAGGATCAGGAGGTTGACGGCACGACCCTCGTAGCTGTCCGGCGGCTTGGTGCCGGGCCGGTCCTCCTCGGTCAGGAGGCTGTCGATGTTGAACCAGGCGATCCGCGACTGGATGTTGTGCCACGCGAAGCCCGCGGCGGAGACGACGAAGATCGTCACCGCGAGCAGGCTGAGCCCTACTCGGCGGGCCAGACGGCGTCCGAGTTCCTTGGAGGAGTGTCGCGCATTCGGCTTACTGAACTGAGGCACGGAAGCGATCATAGGGAACGAGCCTGCTAAACCATATGGGCCTCCCAACACCTGTTACATGAGATTTACCCAATGCGGGGTGAAGCCTCTCACACGGGTAACGGGGCTAGGCTCTCTTCGTGACCAGTGTTGCCAAACCCACGCCGACCAGCGCCCCGGCCACTCCCGTCAGTGCTTCGAATCAGGTAGAGGGGCCCTCGGGGGCTCAGGCCCTCGCTCCCGACGAGCAGAGCGTGCGAGTGGTGACGGTCGCCTTCAACCCGGGCGAGGAGCTGGAGCGCTTCCTGACCTCCTTGGCCACAGCGACGGCGCGCAGACTCGTCGTCGTCATCGCCGACAACGGCACCGAGCACGACGTCGTCACTGCCGCCGCTGAGCGCCACGGGGCGCGCGTCGTCGGGGACGGCACCAACCTCGGCTACGGGGCAGGCGCCAACCTCGCGGCCGCGGATCTGGAGGAGGACTGGATCGTGGTGGCCAATCCCGATCTCGTCTGGAAACCGGGGAGCCTGGACGTCCTCATCGATGCGGGCCTGGCCAACCCGGCGGCCGGCTGCCTGGGGCCCCTCCTGCTCAACCCCGACGGCACCGTCTACCCCTCCGGGCGCGCCCTGCCCTCCCTGCTCAAGGGCGCCGGGCACGCCGTCCTGGGCAGGATCTGGCCGGCCAACCCCTTCTCGGCCGCCTATCACACCGCCGGACCGGGGGCCTGTGGCGGGACCCGAACGGTGGGATGGCTCTCCGGGGCCTGCCTGCTGCTGCCCGCCGCCGCCTGGAGGCGCCTGGAGGGCTTCGACGACGACTACTTCATGTTCTTCGAGGACGTGGACTTAGGGGAGCGGGTCGGGCGGGCCGGCTGGCTCAACGTGCAGGTGCCGGGCTCCGTCGTCGTCCACGAGCAGGGAGCCAGCTGGAAGGCCCGTCCCGAGAAGATGATCCGGGCGCACCACGCCTCCGCCCGGCACTACCTCAGCGGCGTCTACGACGCCCCGTGGCAGGCGCCGGTGCGCTGGCTGCTGACCGGCGGACTGCGCCTGCGTGAGGAGCTCGAGGCCCGCGCCTCCCGGCCCTGAGGGGAAAGCCCAGTGCACTCCGGGCGCCCAGTCCTCAGCCGTCAGCCTCAGTGCTGAGCCGTGCAGCAGCGGGGGGCTCGGGGGCGTCGTCCAGGGCGATGCGCCGAGCCAGGTGAGTGATCTGCCGCTCTCTGGCGCTGTTGCGTCGGAAGGAGGAGAGGATCTGCGCCAGGAAGGCGATGACCAGGGCGTACAGCAGGAAGTCGGTGCCTCGCCCGACTCCCATCCGGTGCGCGATCGAGCTCATCACCCAGGGGAAGGTGATGTTGAAGACGGCGAAGGCCACGAAGGCCAGGGTGACCAGCCTGCGGGCGGCCATGTGGCGGGCCCCGCCGGGGGTGCGCAGCATCATCCAGCCGACGGCGATCACGGCCAGGATCAGGGCGGCCTGGATGTAGAGGTGGTGGTTCGTGATCGGAGTGGCCTGGGCGGCGAACTGATGAATCATGGGCTGTGCCTTCCGTGCCGGACTCAGGAGAAGAGCAGGTCGACCAGGATGTTGACCGAGTTCCACAGGGACTGGCCCTTGGCGCGGGAGTAGTCGGTGTAGACGATGTGCACCGGGAACTCGCGCCAGGGCATGCCGGTGGCGCCGATCTTGCGAATGATCTCGCTGGCGTGCGCCATCCGGTTCTGCCTGAGGTCGAGCTGCGCCAGGACGTCGCGGCGGATCACCCGCAGGCCGTTGTGGGCGTCGGTCAGGCGCATGCCGGAGGTGTGCGAGCTGACGGCCGCCGCCGTGCGCAGGACGAGCCGCTTGAGCCAGCCCACCGGGGACGGGCCCTCGAGGAAGCGTGAGCCCAGGACGACGGCGAGATCCTCATCGCGCGCCGCGGCGACCATGGCGGCGGCGTCGGCGGGGGAGTGCTGGCCGTCGGCGTCGAAGGTGACGACGTAGTCGGCATTCGTCTTCTCCAGGACGTAGGAGAAGCCCGTCTGCAGCGCTGCTCCCTGGCCGAGGTTGATCGGGTGGCGCACGACGACGGCCCCCGTGGCGGCGGCCTCCCGGGCCGAGGCGTCCTTGGAGCCGTCGTCGACGACAACGACGTAGGGGAAGATGGTGCGAGCCTGGGAGATGACCTCGCGCACGACGGTCGCCTCGTTGTACAGGGGAATGACGAGCCAGGTGTCGGTGACCGGGGGCACCGGGGTGGGCTCCCCGGTCTGCGTTGCGGTGGAGGTAGTCACCACCGCATTCTTGCACGCGACGATGGGGCGCCAGTCCTCTTGCGAGAGGCGGGAGCGGTCGGCGTTGGTGGGGTAGGTCTCCTTCGGGGCGTGCTCAGGCGTCGTCTCATGAGGATCAGTCCCCTAGGATGGGGCCGGTCGTGCAGCGCCGCCGCCTCCGGCGGCCGGAGCGGCACGGCTTCCGGCAGCCACTCGGCTGCCCGGACTCATTCGATTGTCAGGGCGGTGCGAGCCGCCCGCACAGGAGTCGCCGTGGCCACCCGCATCGCCCCGTCCGCCGATGTCTCCGAGGAAGCCGTGCTCGGAGAGGGCACCAGCATCTGGCACCTCGCACAGGTCCGTGAGCACGCCGTCCTCGGACGGGACTGCATCGTGGGGCGCGGCGCCTACATCGGCGAGGGCGTTGTCATGGGGGACAGCTGCAAGGTGCAGAACTACGCCCTCGTCTATGAGCCGGCCCGCCTGGCCGACGGGGTCTTCATCGGCCCGGCGGTCACGCTGACCAACGACCACTTCCCCCGGGCCGTCAACCCCGACGGCTCGCTCAAGTCCGCCGCCGACTGGGAGCCCGTGGGAGTCACCATCGAGGAGGGCGCGTCGATCGGCGCTCGCGCCGTGTGCGTCGCCCCGGTGCGTATCGGGGCCTGGGCCACGGTGGCCGCCGGTGCCGTGGTCACCAAGGACGTCCCCGCCCACGCCCTGGTCGCCGGGGTTCCCGCCCGCCGCATCGGCTGGGTCGGGCGCGCCGGCGAGCCCCTCACCCCGGCCGACCCCGGCCCCGACGGCGCCCCGCGCTGGCGCTGCCCCGTCACCGGGACCCTGTACGAGCAGTTCGACGCCGAGCCCGCTGGCGGGCCCGGCACGCAGTCCAGCTCCGAATCCACCACCATCCGAGAGGTCACCCACTGATGCCACGCGAGTTCATCCCAGCAGCCAAGCCGATCATCGGGCAGGAGGAGCGCGACGCCGTCGACGCCGTCCTCGCCTCGGGCATGGTCGTCCAGGGGCCCCAGGTCAAGGCCTTCGAGGAGGAGTTCTCCGCCCAGGTCGTCAACGGCGTCCACTGCGTGGCCGTCAACTCCGGCACCTCGGCTCAGCACGTGGCCACCCTGGCCACTGAGCTCCAGGAGCGCGCCGGAGGGGTCCCGGAGGTCATCGTCCCCTCCTTCACCTTCGCCGCCACCGGAAACTCGGTGGCCATCAGCGGCGCCGTGCCGGTCTTCGCCGACATCGACCCGGTGACCTTCACCCTCGACCCCGCCAGCGTCGAGGCCTCCATCACTGAGCGCACGGCAGCCATCGAGGTGGTCCACCTCTACGGCCTGCCCGCCAACATGCCCGAGATCCTCGCCATCGCCGAGCGCCACGGCCTGGCCGTCTTCGAGGACTGCGCCCAGGCTCACGGCGCAGCCATCGACGGCAAGCCCGTGGGCACCTTCGGGGCCTGGGGCTCCTTCTCCTTCTACCCCACCAAGAACATGACCAGCCTCGAGGGCGGCATGATCACCACGGCCGACGCCGAGCTGGCCCGCCGCTGCCGCCTCATCCGCAACCAGGGCATGGAGCAGCAGTACGCCAACGAGCTGGTGGGGCTCAACAACCGCATGACGGACGTGGCCGCCGCAGTCGGCCGCGTCCAGCTGGGCAAGCTGGCCGGCTGGACCGCCGCCCGCCAGGCCAACGCCGCCCGCCTCAACGCCGAGCTGGCGGGTGTCGACGGCGTCGTCACCCCCTACGTCCCCGAGGGCTACACGCACGTCTACCACCAGTACACGATCCGCCTCGAGGGCGCCTCGGCCGACGAGCGCGATGCCGTTCAGGCCGCCCTGCGCGAGGAGTGGCAGGTGGGCAGCGGTGTCTACTACCCGATTCCCAACCACCGCCTGGCCTCCCTGGCCCACTACGCCGAGGGGCTCGAGCTGCCCGGAACCGAGAAGGCCGCCCGAGAGTGCCTCTCCCTGCCGGTCCACCCCTCCCTGAGCGAGGCCGACCTGGAGCGCATCGGCCAGGCCGTGGCCGCCACCGTCAAGGCAGGTGCCTGACATGTGCGAGAACGTCGCCCTCGACGGCCTGGCCACGACGACCGATCTGTCCGGTTCCCATCACCTGCCTGACAAGGGCACGGCGGACAACCCCCTGCGCGTAGGCCTCATCGGCCTGGGCTCCATGGGACGCCACCACGCCCGGGTCATCCGCGCCACCGAGGGCATGGAGCTCGTGGCCGTGGCGGACCCCGGTGGTGACCGCTTCGGTGTGGCCGGCGAGCTGCCGGTCCTGCCCGACGTCCACGCCCTCATCGACGCCGGGCTCGACACCGCCATGGTGGCCGTCCCGACCGTCTACCACGAGGATGTCGCTCTGGCTCTGGCCGAGGCGGGCGTGCACACCATGGTGGAGAAGCCCATCGCTCATGACGCCGCCGCGGGTCGCCGCGTGGCCGCCGCCTTCGCCGAACGGGGCCTCGTGGGCGCCGTCGGCTACGTGGAGCGCTGCAACCCGGCGCTTCGGGCCCTGCGTGAGCGTCTCGACGCCGGTGAGCTCGGCGAGGTCTACCAGGTCCTCACTCGCCGACAGGGTCCCTTCCCGGCCCGCATCAGCGACGTCGGCGTCGTCAAGGACCTGGCCACCCACGACATCGACCTGA
>ERZ772807.1972-NODE-1972-length-10993-cov-4.876943_pt1 | contig 10993 bp, 10 predicted proteins | sample MGYA00511472_ERZ772807 | MGnify/ENA primary metagenome ERZ772807 (study PRJEB29015, sample SAMEA2737947) | human oral metagenome | biome: human oral; feature: human-associated habitat; material: dental | place: China | collected 2039 ...
TGCCGCAAAACCCTCGCGCGCTCATCACCAGGCTTAAATTTCTTGCTTGCTCAAGCGCCGAAATCGCTAAAATCCCGACTAAATTTGCATAAATTTTATAGGTGAAAATTCCGCTCGTCCCTACAAATCCGCGCATCCGCAAAAGAGCTTGCAGCCTCGCTAGATCCGAGCGTAAAAAATTTACGAATCGCCCGCAGCAATACACCAAAGAGCTTAGCTTTTCGCCGAGCCCGAGCCCGTAAAATCCGCGCGCGAAAAAATATTCGTCCTTGCCGTAAAATAGCAAAATTGCAAATACCATTATCAAATTTGCGCGCAAAAATATTACGCCCGCAAGCTCGTAGTTGCCGACTATAGCGGGGCTTAACGCGCTTAAAATCGCAAAGATATTTAATACCGCAAGCCTTGTGCAGACCGCGCGCGCAATCGAAATTTTAAGCGCAAAAAGAAGTAGCGGCGGGGCAAAAAACGCTGCGTAAAGCTGCCCGCTAAGTCCGACGCCGAAGCTGAAGATGAAAAACGCGAGCAGCGATACGGCGGGGCTCATTTGCGCGCTCTTTTCGCTAGCCACATCAAAGCAAAAAAGCCGAAAATCAAGGCCAAACAAAGCGCGATTTTAGGCGCCTCGGCGGACTGGCTTTGAAATGCCAGGCTCCTAATATCGCCCTTAGGGCTTTCTTTTGGCAAGATGCTTCGCGAGGCGGAATTTTCCAAAGGCTCGGAAGTGCTTAAAATTTTATTTTCAGGCGTACTAGCTTTCGGCACGATATTTTCGAGTGCGCTGCCTTCGGACGCAGAATTTTTAGCGACGTTCAAATTTTGCGGCACAGGATTTTCAGAAACGTCAGAATTTTGTGGCGTGGAATTTTCAGGATCACCGGAATTCTGCGGCGCAAAGTTCTCGGCGCTAAATTCCATCTGCGCGCCGTGCCCTGCACCTCCGTAAATTTTAATAGTAAAATTTTTAGCTGGGATCTTTATGCTCGCAAGTCCCTCTTTATCGGTCCTAGTGCGCAAAATTTCGCGCCCGTCCGCGCTAATTAAAACTTCACACTCCATGCAGGGAGAATTTTTATAAAAATAGCTATAAATCTCCACCTTATCGCCCTCTTGCGTCGCAAAAAGATGAAGCGCATGCGAAAATGCGAAGGAGCTCAAAACCGTCAAGAAAAATAGTGCTCTCATCGCCTCTGTCCGCCGTAAAATTTCGCAATAAAGCTAAGCGCAAAAAGGGTGATGATTCCTTCCAAAACAGCTAGAATCGCACCTTCGAGCGAGATGAGCGTCGCGATAGCAAAAAACTCCCGTCCGCTGATGAAAAGCACGAGATCAAGAAGCAGCATCGAACAGACGATCGGCACGAAACCCGCTAAAAATAGATAAATTTTTTGCGTGCGCACTTTTAGCTCTTGCGCTTTTGCGGCGGCGGCAAAGAGCCCGCCCAAAACCGCTGGAAAGCCGATGACTGCGGTATTTACGCCTAGCACGCTAAGCCCTCCGAAGCCGAAAAACACCCCTTGCAAAAACAGCGCGACAAAAATCGCCAAGATCGCGCGTGAGCCCAAAAACGCGCCCACGAGCCCGCTTAGCATCAAATGCATGGAGCTGACGCCCACGGGCAGGTGAACGAAAGAGGCGACGAAAAATAGCGCGCTAAAACATGCGATCTTCGGGATTTCAGACTGCCTTACGCGCCATAAAATCGCCGCCACGGCAGGCGCCGTAACCGCCCAACCTGCAAGCAGCACGGGCGCGCTCAAAACTCCTTCGCTAATGTGCACGGCTCGCCTCCTTTAAATCGCTCCCGTTTTTTAGACGGGCAAAAATGTGCGAAGTAGCTAAATTTAAGGCATTTGCGACCTTTACGATAATCGCTTTGATTGCTATAAAACTTGCTTTTACGGCTTTAATCGCGGCAAAATTTGCGGCTGTAAAACTCGCAGCTTGCGTCCTATTTGCGGCGGCTGTCAGCGCAAAACTCAGAGCGGTCTCAAAACTGCTTGTGGAACCAGTAAATTTGATAAATTTTACGGCTTGCATGGCGCAAGAATTTTCGCTTGCTACATTTGTAAGAGCGACAAGCGGATTTTGCAACGCGAAATTTAAGGCTCCGAGCGATCTCGGCGCGGTGCTTGCGCGACAAAACAGAGCCTGTGAAATTTTAAAAGGCAGGGTTTGCAAAATTTCAAAAAACGAAATTTTACGTGCTGGTATTTTACGCTCGCAAAACCATGGATATGAAATTTTACGGCTCGAAGCTCCTAAGAGTGAACTTCTATCGAGCAAAATTTCACGCAGCAGAGCTTCGTTACTTAAAATTTTACTCGGCGGAATTTTGCTCCGTAAAGTTTTAACCAAACCCCGAGACGCAGACTTTGCGCGGATGCAAAACGACAAAATTCTACCTCGTAAAATTTCAGCCGCAGAATTCGCTGGAAATTTTACACCGCCAAGCAAAACGCGCGAAAATAAAATTTCAAAGCTCCGCTCAAGCGTAAATTTATCCGCGGCGGCGCAAATTTCGCCCGAAAAAAGAGATCTCACCGAGCCGCCCCCCTATTTTTTCAGCTCGTCTGCTTTGATCCAAAGCACGGCTCCCAGCTCATTTACGGGCTGCTCGCTTCCTTTGGCGGCTTCCTCCTCGCTAAGAGCCGCAAAGCCCCACCAGCCGGCAACCGGCATCACGAAGCTAAACTCGCCCGCGCCGTTGGTTTTAACGACCTGCGTGACATGCGCCTCGCTAGGGGCCTTGTAGCCCTTATCGTTATATAGCTCGATCTCCACGTCCGCGCCCGGGACGGGCTTTCCGTGCAGTAAAAAAACTCCGCTAAATATCTCGCCCGCATACAGCGCATAAGGCCGCACTAGCGGCACGATCTCCGCCTCTAGCCCGAGCGGCTTATCCCAGCCTTCGCCCGCGCCGTAAGCATCGACGTAGGTTTTGGTGATATGGCGGATCATCTTGCGCTCAGCCGGCTCGGCATAGGGTTTCGGATCGAAATAAAACGCTAAAAGCGATGGCTTGTCCGCTTTAAATTCCGCCGCGAAATAGGAATTTTCACCCTTTTTCTGCTCTTTTAGGCTACCTAGGAGCGATTTTTTCTCGCCGTCAATAAAAACGCCGAATTCTGCAGGCTTTTGTAGATTCATAGACTCCTGTAAAAACGGATGGGAGAATTCCAAATTTAGCTTTAAAGTAGCATCTTTTTGATCCTCTACGACATTTTTATCCGTTGTAAGAACGCCGAAATGTGCGAAAGCAAGGCTCGCCGCGAAAATTCCTAAAAAAGCAAATTTTGCCTTCATGTAATACCTTTCATAATAAAATATTACGGAATTGTATCACTTTTTTTCATCCGTATTGCTTAAATGTGGGTTTATTTTGAGTATTTAAAGCAAACTTTAGTTAAAATGTCGCAATTTAAATTACCAAAAAGAGGCAGAAAATGATAAATTTAAAACTTATCGAGACGAATTTCGACGAATTTAATAAAAAACTCATCGCCAAAAAAGTCCCGCCGCAAACCCTTCAATCGCTACTGGATGCCTACAACGAGCTAAAATTTAAAAAGACGGAGTTAGAGAATCTTCAAGCCGTGCAAAATGCAAAGAGCAAGGAGCTCGGCCTCGCCGCGCGCGAAGGTAAGGACGTAGGCGCGCTAAAATCGCAGCTTGAGGAAAACAAGCAAAAGATCCAAGGCCTAAGCGAGCTCGTAAATGAGCGCGAGCAAAACTTAGAGGCGATCGCCGCGTGCGTGCCGAATATCATCGACGACGACGTGCCGATCGGCGCGGACGAGAACGAAAACGTCTGTATCAAAAAGGTGCTTGATCCGCGCACGTTCGACTTCGTGCCCAAGCAGCACTTCGAGCTCGGCGAGGCGCTGGGATGGCTTGATTTCGAGCGCGGCGTCAAACTCAGCGGCAGCCGCTTTACCGCGATCAGAGGTCTTGGCGCGAAGCTGAATATGGCTCTCATCAATTACATGATCGAATTTAATAACTCGCGCGGCTTCGAGCTCGTAAATATGCCGTTTTTGGTGCGCGATCAGATCCTCTACGGCACGGGTCAGCTGCCTAAATTTAAAGACGATCTTTATCGCGTTGACGACGAGGAGCAAAACCTCTACCTCATCCCTACGAGCGAGGTTACGGCGACAAATCTCTTTAACGATGAAATTTTACGCAGCGAGGAGCTGCCGATCAAGCTCACCAGCTACAGCCACTGCTTTCGCAAGGAGGCGGGTTCGGCGGGGCGCGATACGCGCGGCATGATCCGCCAGCACCAGTTCGAAAAGGTCGAGCTTGTCGCTATCACGCGCCCCGAAGATAGCGCAAAGATGCTTGAGGAGATGATTTCGTGCGCGAGCGATCTGCTAGCTAGCCTAGGCCTTCCGCATAGACACATGCTGCTTTGCAGCGGCGATCTGGGCTTTAGCGCCGCAAAGACCGTGGATTTGGAGGTTTGGCTACCGGGGCAGAACCAATACAGAGAGATCAGCTCGATCAGCAACTGTCGCGATTTTCAGGCGCGCAGAGCCAAGATCCGCTTCAAAGACGGAAAGAAAAACAGCCTCGTTCACACGCTAAACGGCTCCTCGCTCGCGGTCGGCCGCACGCTGATCGCGGTGATGGAAAACTACCAGCGCAAGGACGGCAGCATCGAAATTCCGCGCGTTTTAGAAAAATATATGTAGGCGGCCCGTGCGAAAGCTTTGGAAAAACCCAAATTCTAACGCCCGCTTCGTAGCCGCTGGATTTTGCGCTGCAAAATTTAGTGGGCGCAGCGTTAAATTTTATCCTTGCAACGCAGAGCCCGGGGCGCACGATGTCGAGCTTCGCGGTTTTAAATTTCGCGACGAGAAATTTAGTGGTGCAAATTTTGCGACCTGCGGAACAGAATTTTTAGGAGCGAACTTTCATAGCGCGGAATTCTGCAAATCAAAATTTAGGGCACGCAGCATCAAATTTTACAAAGCTAGATTGCGCGAGACCGGTTTTTTAGCTCGCACCGTAAAATTTTATGCGGCTAAATTTCACGGCGCGAAATTTCAGGAGATGAAGTTCCAGACGCCAAATTTAGAGCTTAAAATGAAATTTAACGCAGCGAAATTCGGCGGAGTAAAATTCCGCGATGGCGCGCTTTTAAATTTTGCCGCCGCAAAAGGGCTGCGACGCAGTCCTAGCCTTTGCGCCGCGCTGCAAAACGCAGGATTTTTTAAAACAAAATTTGGCGAAGCGGAATTTTGCGACGTAAAATTTCATAAAGAAAGATTGCGACGCGCAAGATTTTACGGCGCAGAATTTGCGGCGAAGGACGAGAAATTTTGCAGCATGAAACGGCGCGGAGCGAGCGCGTGAAGATCGCACTTTTCGGCGGCAGTTTCGATCCGCCGCACGCAGGACACGACGCCGCGGTAAAGGCGATTTTATCAAGCCTAAAGCCCGATTTGCTGGTCATAATGCCGTCGTTTCTAAACCCGTTTAAAAAAAGCTTTTCGGCACCGCCGCAGCTGCGGCTTAGATGGTGCCGCGCGCTGTGGAGCGACACCCCGGGCGTGGAGGTGAGCGATTATGAAATTTCGCAAAACGTGCCGGTACCCACGATACAAAGCGTGAAATTTCTGCTCGAAAAGCATGGCGGAAACGGCAAAATCGCGGCGGAGACGACAGCCGCGGCAAGCGAAACCCCGACAGCCGTAACGGATAGGGCTTTACCTAACGGCGCAAATATTGCGAATAAAATTTCTGCCGGTGCCTATACTCCTGGCAGCGCGGGCGAAATTTTACCCGAGAAGACGGACGGGGCTTTGTCGTGCGATATAGGTAAAATTCTAAGCGGCGATACCTGCTCCGCCGATAGTGCGGGCAGGACGAGCATCCCCGCTAACGCAAAAAACGAAGCTCTGCAAGGCGGAATGGCGGATCAAATTTCGGTTGGTAGCAAAAGCGAAATGGACAAAATTTCGCAAAGCAAGGTGGATAGCAAGGACGGCGCGAGTAAAATCCAAAACGCAGATAAAATTTCAAATGCGAGCGAAATTTCAAACGCAAAAAACCGCGAAATTCCAAGTAGCATAGCGAGCGAGAGTTCGGATGCGGATGAAATTTCAGGCGCGAATAAAATTCCAAGTGGCGGCGCAGACGGCGTATGCAACGTAAGCGGTAGCGCAAATGAAACAAACGGCATGGGTAGAGCAAATAACATAAGCAGCGCAAGTAAAGCAAATGGTAACGCAAACGGCGCAGGCCAAGCAAACAACGCAAGCAATGCGAGCGACATAAATGATACGAACGACGCGCATAGCGCAGGCAACGCAGTAAATTGCATAGGTAGCACAGGCGACACGGATATAGTCTCAAAGCTCTACATCGTCGTGGGTGCCGACAACCTAGCAGAGCTTCATAAATGGCGCGATTTTGGCGAGTTGCAGAAATTAGCGGAGTTTGTAGTGCTTACGAGACCCGGCTACGAGATCCCGCGGCAGTGGGCGGCTCTAAGGCGCTTCGAGATTGCCGTAGATGCGAGCTCAAGCGGTTTTAGGCGAGATTTCAAAGGCGAAATCCCGCCCAAGATCGCAGCAGAGGTCATAAAATTTTATAAAAGGAAAGATATGCAAGATCCAAAGCAAAGGGCGGAGCGGATCGCCGAAATTTTAAACGAAAAGAAAGCCGAAGATGTCCAGATCATCGATATGGAGGGGCGCGAATATATCGCGAAATTCGTAGTTATCGCCACTATGCTGACCGCCCGCCACGCAGCCTCGCTCATCGAGGAGCTAAAAAGCGTGCTTAAGCCGCTCGGCGAGGAGTTTTTGGCTATCGAAAGCGGCGATGAGTGGAGCGTCGTCGATCTCGGCGACATCATAGTCCATCTCATCAGCGAGGCTTACCGCGCCAAATACAATATCGAGGACTTCCTCGACAAGCTCAAAAAAGAGCAATTTTAAGGAGGGAGCGTGCCGAGACAGACCTGGAGCAGCAAGCTCACATATATTTTAACCGTCGCAGGCGCCACGATCGGCTTTGGTTGCACGTGGCGATTTCCGTATTTAGTCGGCGAAAATGGCGGCGGCGCCTACGTGCTCGTGTTTTGTATCGCGATGATCGTGCTTGGAATCCCGATGATCTTGGTAGAAAACGTCATCGGACGCCGCGCGCTAAGAAACTGCGTCGATGCCTTCACGGCGCCTAAAAAGGACGGCTCACGCATAAAGCCCGCATGGAAGATCGCCGGCATCATGGGCGTAATCGGCGCGTTTGGAATTTTAGCCTACTATATGGTCCTTGGCGGCTGGGTGCTAACCTACATCGTAAACATCGTAAGCGGCAACTTCGACCTCTCCGCGCGGATCACTGACCCCGCATTTACGCAGAAATTCTACGCAGATCACATCGAAAATAGCCCGCTTGGCGTCGGAGCTTACACGCTCGTTTTCATAGCGATCAACTGGTATATTTTGAAAAACGGCATCATCGAAGGGATCGAAAAATTCGTAAAATTTCTAATGCCCGCGCTATTTTTGTGCTTCATCGCGGTGATCCTTACAAATTTAACGCTCGAAGGAGCAAAGGAGGGCGTGAAATTTTACCTCGGCGTCGATTTTGCAAAGATCACGCCCAAACTTTTGATCGACGTTTTGGGACAGGTCTTTTTCGCGCTCTCGCTCGGATTCGGCGTGATGATCACGCTGTCGAGCTTCCTCAATAAAGACGAGAAGCTGATGCAAACGGCTACCATCACCGCAGTCGTAAACACGCTCATAGCTGTGCTTGCGGGCTTTATGATCTTCCCGTCGCTCTTTAGCGCGGGGCTTGAGCCGAGCAGCGGCTCGTCGCTGGTTTTTAAGAGCCTACCGATCGCGTTTTCGCACATGCCGTTCGGCAACGCCGTCGCGGTGGTCTTTCTCTCGATCCTGCTCATCGCCGCGCTTACGACGTCGATCACGATCTATCAGGTCATCATAAATTTCGTCGAGGAGCGCTTCTCATTTTCAACGTTAAAGGCGGTAAATTTAACGCTCGGCGGCGTCTTCGTGCTCGGCAACCTGCCCTGCATACTCTCAAGCAGCGTGCTTGCGGACGTTAAAATTCTGGGGCGCTCGGTTTTCGACGCCTTCGACTTCGTAAGCGCGAACGTATTTTTCGTGCTAACGGCGCTTCTATGCTGCATCTACGTGGGCTGGGTGCTGAAAAAGGACGCGATCTACGAGCTCACCAACGAAGGCGATTTGAGCGCGAGGCTCGCGGGAGTTTGGTTTTTGTATGTCAAATTTATCCTGCCGCTTATCATCGCGGTGATCTTCGGATACGGGATTTTCGGCTAAATTCAAAGCCGAAAGAGTTTTAAAATTTAAATTTGCCCGCGGCGGTGCGGCGGAATTTTAAAATTTCATTCGCTCCGTTACATATGCTGCGGCGTAAGTTTTTACTCGGTGCGACACATTGTATTGAAACTTGCGGCACGGCGGTCTTGCGACTAGGTGCGAGACACTGCACCGCAGTTATAATATAAATTCAGCGCAGGCGTAGCCTGCCCCTTGTAAAGCGTCGTCGGGGGTTAGGTGGGGTTTGGGACGGGAAAGGGAGCGACCTCGCAACCAGGGCCCCCTTCCCGCCCCAAGAAAAGCTTGGGGGCGGCGCGGCGGAATTTTAAAATTTCACTCGCCGCCGCACTTTAAAATTTCCATGGCAGGCGCGCGATAAATTTAAAATTTAGCCGCAATTTAGGGGTTTGTAATGCTTCTGTTTTTCTTTACGATCTTTCCGATATCGCTGATGCCGGGCATCAACATGACCTACGCGCTAAATCTCGGCATCGCGCGCGGCTATCTTAGGGCGCTGCCCGCGTTGCTGGCGCAGGTGCTAGGCGTCGCAGCCGTGGCGCTTGCGTGCATATTCGGCGTCGCGGGTATTCTGCTTGCGCACCCTGCGGCGCTTAGCGCGATTAAAATTTTAGGCGGCGCGTATATCTTCTATCTGGGCGTCGCGACCTTTTTAGCGCGCGGAAATTTCAAGCTGCAAAAACAAAAGCGCAGCGAAAATATCTTCTTCCAAGGCCTCGTAGTCGCGGTCTCAAACCCCAAGGCGTGGATATTTTTCACCGCGCTCTTTCCGCCATTTTTGGACGCGGATAATCTTTTCGGTGCGCGCACCTTCGCCCTCGTGGCGATCTTGTGCGTGAGCGAAAGCATCTGCCTCAGCATCTACGCGCTGGGCGGAGCGGTGCTAAAAAATCTGCTGAAAACCCATCTGAAATACCTCGAAATTTTCTGCTCGGTGCTGATGTGCGCGATCGGGCTGTGGATGATTTTGGGCTAAAATTTTGATTAAACTTAGCGCCCGGGTTTTGATGAAATTTTAAATTTAAAAGATAGATTGAAAAGCGATATTGCTGCGACTAGATCTCAAGAAAAGCTCTTAAAATTTAGCCGCTAGCTTTGAATTAAAATTTTAAGGGATCGGTTGCGTGCAGCAAGCGCTGCGGCGATTATCGCCCAGGGTCGCTTACGGTGCGTCTAAGCGATTTACGGGCGATGATTCTTATCCGCAACGAAACGGCGGCGCGTTTAAGCGGTTTTGGCTTTGTGAAGCATCGCCTCGCCCCACGTGCGCTTAAATTTTAAAATTTAATCTCTGCCGTGAAGCTCGTCGATGTAAAATTTCACAGAGCCAAGACCCTCTTTTTTAGCCCATTCGTAGGCGCTTGAGACAAACTCCCAGTTGATGCCTGCGTAGAATTTCTCCAGATATTTCGGGCGCGCATTGTACTCGTCGATGTAATACGCGTGCTCCCAAACGTCCACGACTAGAAGCGGCACGAGCCCTTCGGTCACCGGTGTAGCGGCATTTTGGGTCGCTTTAATGCAAAGCTTGCCCGATTTGGGATCGTAAGCGAGCCACACCCAGCCCGAGCCGAAATGCGCCGTAGCCGCAGCCAAAAACTCGCTTTTAAAATCCGCAAAATTTTCCGCTAGCGCCGATTTTAACTCCGCAGATGGCTCGCTAGGCTTTGCGATGCAATCCCAGTAAAAATCGTGGTTGTAAACCTGCGCGGCGTTATTGAAAAGCCCGCCGCTAGCAGCCGTTACGATCTCGTAAAGCCCCTTGCCCGCGAACTCGCCCGATTCGGTAAGTTTATTTAAATTTGCCACATAGGTCGCGTGGTGCTTGCCGTGGTGATAATCACAGGTTTGCTTGCTTACGACCGCGTTGTGCGCCGCATCGAACGGCAACTCTCTAAGTTTAAACATCTTTCTCTCCTTGAAATGATTTGGAGCGATTATAGCCAAAAATTTCTAAATGAATAATAAAATTTATTATTTAGGATTAATTTTAAGATAAATTTCAATCTAAGCCATCGCAATCGCACTTTAAATTTAAAATTTAAGCGGTTTATTAACGCCAAAGGCTTTGTTTTCATCCTCATCGGAGCACTTTTTGTGTGCGACCGGCCGTACGGGCCTAAGCGCGCTGCCGGTGCGCACGAGCGGCTATTTACCGTCGTCTGCGCGATTGCGAACTTTTTATATTTATGCTTGCTTTTAATACATAGCGCGGCGCTCGCATACGTCCTATACATGGGGCTCGGCACGCTTGTATCGCTTCACTCTAAACGATCATCGCGCTAAAAGAGGGCTCGGAGATTAACCTGCTTCGCGTATTTTTCATACTCATGCTAAGCTTATGCACAGGCATCGGCACGATCGGCGCCGTGATCCTAGGCGTATTCATCCACCGCGAGAAAATTTCTGCGCGCAAAGCGCCTGTTATTTCTCATAATTTCAAGCGCCGTGATGCTGAAATTAATTTAGAATTTTGGCGAATTTAGCTAAGCTTAGCGCTAAATTTAACGCAAAGGAAAATCATGAAAATCATCGAAGGCTCGCTTGCTCTTAAGGGCAGCGAAAAAATTCTAATCATCAACGCCCGCTTCAACCACATCATCACCGATCGCCTAGTCGAGGGGGCACACGATGCGTTTTTGCGCCAC
>ERZ772807.1974-NODE-1974-length-10984-cov-4.558148_pt1 | contig 10984 bp, 8 predicted proteins | sample MGYA00511472_ERZ772807 | MGnify/ENA primary metagenome ERZ772807 (study PRJEB29015, sample SAMEA2737947) | human oral metagenome | biome: human oral; feature: human-associated habitat; material: dental | place: China | collected 2039 ...
CAGGTTTCACAGAGGCTTTGACAAAGATGCCTGTTGGTGCTAAGTGGGAGATTACTATTCCTTATAGCGCAGGTTACGGAGCTGAGCAGCCAAGTCCAGACCTCAAGCCATTCTCAACACTCATATTTACTGTTGAGTTGCTCGGCATTGAGAAGGCGCCACAGGGTACTCCAGCTATGCCTCAGGGTCATCCAGGTATGTAATGATTAGGACTTAATAAAGATTCGATGAGCCTTCCTTTCTTATAGGGAAGAGCACCTATTACATCCACCTTTCACGATGTTTGACGAATTCTTTTCATGAAAAGAAATATTTTTTATCGTGAAAATAAATATTTATTCTCATGAAGATAACATTTTATTTTCATGAGAATAATTCAGTAATGACGTTCTTGTCTTATAGGAAAAGAAGACGCATACATACAGCTTATGGCTTAGAACTCATCGAATCTACACCCTTTTTAATTTAGAAAAACCATTTCTTTTAAAACGACAAAACAATGAAGAAAGTAATAATGCTGGCACTGCTCATTGCAGTAGGTTCAGTCTTCAATGCAGCAAGTGCGCAGAGTAAGAAGAACAGAAAGCAGATTTCGAAGTGTCCATTAGAATGTAAAGAAAGTTCAGTAGTATTGGCTTCAGCTTCTGACACATTGAGTTATGCAGCAGGTATGTCTATGACACGTGGTTTGAACGAATACCTTGCTAATCAGTTTGGTGTTAAAGAGGCGCAGATGCCTGACTTCCTACGAGGCTTGCGTGAAGGTATTAAAAACCGTAAGGACTCTGCCTTTGCTGCTTATGTTGCAGGACTGGTTATCAGTTCACAGGTAGAAAAGACGATGTTACCAAATATCACAGCTAAGTTCGAGGGTACCTCGTCACCCATCAACGCTGACTTGCTCTATAAGGGCTTTATTGCAGCTTTAGCAAAGGATACTACTTTCCTCAAGCAAGCAGATGCTGAGCAAATCTTTGAGAAGAAGGAAGTAGAGCTGAAAGCGAAGAAAGATGCTGAGATAAAGGCTAAGAATGAGGCTTACTTGGAGGAGAATAAGAAGAAGGAGGGTGTTGTAACCCTTTCTGATGGTCTTCAGTATCGCATCATTAAGAAGGGCGATGGTCCTATGCCAAAAGAGTCTGACCGTGTACAGGTTATCTATGAGGGAAAGACTATTGATGGAAAGGTTTTCGATGCAACTTCACGTCACGGCGTAGAATTTGATACTTTCAATGTTGGTGGACTTATCAAAGGTTGGACAGAGGCACTGCAAATGATGCCAGTTGGCTCAAAGTGGGAGATTGTTATCCCACAGCATCTCGCTTACGGTGAGCGTGGCGCAGGTCGTAATATCGGTCCGTTCTCAACGCTTATCTTCACGCTTGAGTTGAAGGGTATTGAGGCTGCACCTGAAAAGGAGACAAAGGTCGTAGATGCTGCAAAGCTTGTTCCTGCTAAGAAAATGCCTGCTCAGAAAGCAAAGAAGAATGTAAAAAAGTAAGGAGAAAGTCGTGGAATACTGTTCTCTTGCTTAAAATAAAAACAAAATGCGCCCAAGTGGCGCATTTTTTATATCATTTTGTTGCTTGTTCCATATTTATTCCCTACTTTTGCTTGCCATCAAATCAAGTATCAAATAGTATAACACATAATAATATAGGACCATAAAAAATGGAAAAAGTAGACAAATTAGATAAAAAGATATTAGGTATTCTCTCTCAGAATGCCCGTATGCCTTTTAAGGATGTGGCTGCTCAGTGTGGTGTATCACGGGCTGCTATCCATCAACGTGTGCAACATTTGATAGAGAATGGCGTTATTACGGGCAGTGGTTTTGATGTTAATCCTAAGAGCTTAGGCTATACAACCTGTACCTATATAGGTCTTAATCTTGAGCGTGGCTCAATGTATAAGAAGGTCGTTGAGCGAATCAGTTCTATCCCAGAGGTGGTAGAGTGTCACTTTACAACGGGTCCTTATACTATGCTTGTGAAACTTTATGCAAAAGACAATGAGCAATTGATGGACCTCCTTAACAACCAGTTACAAGGTATCTCTGGTGTGGTATCAACTGAGACTCTCATTTCTCTTGAACAGAGTATCAAACGTGAGATTCCTATAACAGAGGAATCGCTTTAAAATTGTCAACGATAAACCGACCTTTTAAAGAAGAATAAGAATGCAATACGATCTTCAGGCGCATCTTGATAAGGTGTATGCAACCTTCCCCGAGGCAAAACGTAAACCAATAATAGGTATCACGACGAACTTTATTGATGGTGATGCAGCGATAAGGGATGTCTATTATAAGCAGGTAGTAGCAGCAGGTGGAATCCCTGTGCTGGTTCCTCCTGTGGCTGATAAGGATGTTCTTATCAATATCCTCGACCACCTTGATGGACTTCTCCTTACGGGTGGTGCTGATATCAACCCTCTCTGGGCTGGAGAGGAACCTTCTATTAAACTCCATAATATCAATGCTGAGCGTGATTTACCCGAACTGATGATAACTCGTTTAGCCTTTAATCGACAGATTCCTATCCTTGGTATTTGCCGAGGTATACAGACGTTGGCTGTCGCTTTGGATGGAAAGGTACAGCAAGATATCTATGAAGATTATATCAGGGAGGATGAAACAGTTGAGAAGAAACTGAGCAAAGACAAGACGATAACTACCTTTCGTGCTGCAACACTGAAGCATTCACAGGATGCTGAACGTAGTGAAGCCACCCATAGCGTGACCGTTTCAAAGTCGTCTGTCCTCTATGCGCTCTATAAGGAAGAACGTTTGATGGTCAACAGCTTCCATCATCAAGCCGTCAAAGACCCTGGAAAGCGTTTCCGTGTGACTGCTCTTTCGCCAGATGGCGTTATTGAAGCCATCGAAAGCAATGATTTTAAGCCTATTATGGGAGTGCAATGGCATCCGGAGTGTATGGGTGAGGAAGGAGGAAAACTCTTCCAATGGCTGGTAGGACAGTCTAATAACTTTTATCTTGCTAAGCAGCTCCACCAGCGCATATTGACCCTCGATACACATTGTGATACACCCATGTTCTTCCCACAAGGAGTCAACTTCAATCAGCGTGATTCCCGTATTCTCTACGATCTCCATAAGATGACGGAGGGAAGACAGGATGCTGTGACCATGGCTGCCTATCTTCCACAACCGAAGATTGGTGAGTCTTTCTCGTCAAAGATTGATATTGAAGGTTTGAAACGCTTTAATCCGCATCTCGTTGAGACCTTGAATCATCTCTCACCAGCTGTATATGCCGACCTTATCTTCGATAAAATCGAGGAAATTGTGAAGCAAAATCAACGCTATATCAGTATTGCTCGTACACCTTCCGACCTTTATGAAGACAAGCGTAAGGGGCGTAAGAGTATCATGTTTGCCATTGAGAATGGTCTTGCCTTAGAGCATAAACTTGAAAATGTCAAGCACTTTGCACAACGAGGTGTGACCTATATAACCCTCTGCCACAATGGAGACAATGATATCTGCGACTCTGCACGAGGTTGCAATACCCACGGTGGCGTAAGTAAGTTTGGCGCAGAAGTTATCAAGGAGATGAACCGCAATGGTATTATGGTTGACTTGAGCCATGGCGGTGAGAAGAGTTTCTACGATGCATTGGAGCTTAGTACGGTGCCAATCGTATGTAGTCATTCTAATAGTAAAGCACTCTGTGATGTTCCTCGTAACCTTACTGACGACCAGATGCGGGCGTTAGCAAAGAAGGGGGGCGTGGCTCATATCACAATGTACCAAGGCTTCTTAAAGAAGAGTGGTGAGGCAACAGTTATGGATGCTATTGCTCATTTGGAGCATGCAATCAATGTTATGGGCATTAACCACGTTGGTATTGGAACCGATTTCGATGGTGACGGCACAGTGCGTGGTATGGCTGATGCTAGCGAGATGATTAACTTTACCCTTCATCTTTTACGTCGCAAGTATAACGAAAAGGATATTGAAAAAATATGGGGAGGTAACTGGCTGCGTGTAATGGCACAGGTTCAGAGTGTTAGAAAGTAAATAGACTGAGGAGATCTCACCTATTTTTTAAGATGGAATGGGAAAGAATTAGAAAACAATCAACGATGAAAACGAATATAAAACTCTTTTTCGGCTGCCTCTTGGCAGCATCCCTCGCAACTGTAGCCTATGGCTGTAAGGGGAAAGCAAGTAACGCTGATAATAGTGCTGACACTGTTGCTACAGCAAAGCCTGTTGGTCCTACGTTTGATGCTGACTCTGCCTATGCTTTCACAGCGACACAATGTGACTTCGGACCACGTGTGATGAACTCAACAGCACATGAGAAATGTGGCAAGTGGATAGTAGATAAATTCAAGGAATATGGTTGTGAGGTGCAGGAACAGAAGGCTGACCTAAAAGCCTATGATGGTACGATATTGAAATCAACGAACATCATCGCACACTTTAATCCAAACGCAAAGAAGCGCATCCTAATCTGTGCGCACTGGGATAGCCGTCCTTGGGCGGATAATGATCCCGACTCTACTAATCACAAGAAACCTGTTATGGCAGCGAATGATGGTGCCAGTGGTGTGGCTGTGATGCTTGAGTTAGCACGTCAGTTGCAGGCTGATAAGAAGCTCACTGTGGGTGTTGACTTCGTTTGCTTTGATGCAGAAGACTGGGGAATACCACGTTGGGAAACCCGGTATCAAGATACTGGCGACTCTTGGGCACTCGGTGCACAATACTATGCAAAGAACTTCCCAACAGCTGTTAAGCCTGAGTTCGGTATTCTTCTCGATATGGTAGGTGGCGAAGGTGCACAGTTCTATCGTGAAGGAATGTCTGTGCAGTTTGCTTCTGATGTCGTAAATCGTGTGTGGGAAGCTGCAAAAGCAGCAGGATTTGGCTCTTACTTCCCTGATGCTATCGGTGGAATGGTTACCGATGACCATGTGCCAGTAAACCAGTTTGCAGGTATTCCTACGATTGATATCATCCCTTACTATCCTGATTGTCAGCAAAGTTCTTTTGGTCCAACGTGGCATACGGTCAATGACACTATGGAACACATCGACAAGAATACGTTGCAGGCAGTTGGACAGACTGTTATACAGGTGTTGTATTCGCTGTAAAAAAAGCCTCACCCCCAACCCCTCTCCGAGTGGAGAGGGGAGTGATTACCTTAATGGAGTATAAAGGGCTGTAAATGATAAGTAAGTGTGGTATTGTAGTTCGTACCCATTGGAGGAATTGTTACGTCTTTCAACAATGTTATTTGACGTCAATAGTACTCTCGCTATCCTTTTGCAATAACTGTGCGGATGCTTAACACCACATGTGCGGACGGTTCGCACCATATGTGCGGACGGTTCGCACCATTGTTACAACAAGCTAAACGCCTTTCAATATAGGGAAGAATTGTAATTAACTTGTTGTTAGAAGAAGGTTATATAACCATAGAAAACAAGTCTTCTCACGATGAAATGGGAGATTTTACGCAGGTAAAACGATAAATTCCGATTATGTGCAGGCAATCATGCAATCATAATCGGAATTTTTATTGAGTTGTTCTTTTTTTTCTTTGTTAGGTGTTTAACAGTGCTTTAATGACTGTTTTACGCCAGAGATAAGTAAGCCCATTTCTGCAGCATTCAGTCCTCTAATTAAGACGTTTGGTTCTCTAATCTCTACAGCATAGTTGGATAAGGCGGGTACACAATGAAAGAAAGGTAAGTCAATAACCTCTCCCTTCTTTGTCGTACTTACAAAAGTAAGTCGAATGTCGGAGTAATTATCTTCTTCGTTTTTGTATAACTCATTAGGATACATTGGTAAAATGGTATTGACACCCTCTGTTATAACAAAATTCAGAAGCTTTTTGTGTCCCTCTTTTTCATAACATTGAGGCTCTGCTACATAAGCTTCTGACCATAAGTCAGCCTCCCCCGCCTCCTCTACATCTGTGAGACATTGTTCGTCTTGTTGAGCCTTACGCTTATTCTTCTTAAAGTAATCTAATATACCCATATAGTCTTACTGTTACTATCTTTATTCGCAAAGTGACTAATTTTGTAATAGAAGTAATCGGAAATAGATGAATTCCTATCCCCAAAAGACATGTGCAAAGATAAAGACTTCATACAATATAAACACAAATACATATGTTAAAAAGATAAAACTATACATACAAACTGGTTAAATCATCGATAAAACATCTAAAAACAAGGTTCGATTAGAGCTATTTAATACTGTCTTCGAAAAATAGCATGTGGGTTATTTTCGATAAAACAGATGGAAACATAGTGACTAACAACATCTTTTTAGCTTATTATGCCATACGTTCACACAGAATTGTTTATCTTTGCATTGGGAAAGAATGGTGCCTTTATGGGGCTGCCTGTCCCCACTTCTGACACATTACAGACATATTAAAACTGTTATAAAAAGCGACAAATGGCACTGAACTATATTTGGATAGGATTCTTCTTAATCTCCTTCATCTTTGGTATCATCTCTCTGCTGATGGGGGATACGACGATATTCCAGAAAATGGTTGGCTCTACCTTTGATTCATCAAAGACTGCCTTTGAGACATCATTGGGTTTGACTGGCGTATTGGCGTTATGGTTGGGTATTATGAAGATTGGTGAAAGGGCCGGAATTGTGAATGTACTTGCGCGCTTGCTCAGCCCTTTCTTTTCTAAACTCTTCCCTGATATACCTAAGAATCATCCTGTTATGGGTTCTATCTTTATGAATATAGCGTCGAATATGTTGGGGCTTGACAATGCCGCAACACCTACTGGACTGAAAGCGATGGCACAGATGCAAGAGCTGAACACGAAGAAGGATACGGCAACTAATCCGATGATTATGTTCCTTGTACTGAATACTTCGGGCTTGACTATTATTCCTACAACGATTCTCGCTTTCCGAAGCTCTTACGGAGCAGTACAACCAACAGATGTATTCATTCCTATTTTGCTTGCTACTACTGTCGCAACGTTAGCTGGTATCATTCTTACAGCAGGCTGGCAGCGTATCAATATCTTCCAACCTATACTGCTCGCTGGACTTGTCGGACTAATGGGTTTTGTTGGATTGGTTATCTGGGGCTTCGGACAAATGGATAAGGAGACGATGGGAACGGTGACTTCTGTTGCCTCAAACCTCATCCTAATGTCGATTATCATTCTTTTCATCGGTGCCGGTTTACTGAAGAAAGTAAATGTTTATGACGCTTTCATCGAAGGTGCAAAGGATGGATTTCAGACAGCGGTACGTATTATTCCTTACTTGGTTGCTATCCTTGTGGCTGTTGGAGTGTTCCGTGCATCGGGTGCAATGGACCTCATGATACAAGGAATAAAGTGGTGTGTAGAACAGTGTGGACTGAATACAGACTTTGTAGGAGCACTCCCAACTGCCTTTATGAAACCCCTTTCGGGTAGTGGGGCACGTGGACTTATGTTAGAAGCAATGAAGAACTATGGTCCAGACTCATTCGTTGGCAGATTGAGCTGTGTCTTCCAAGGTTCAACAGATACCACTTTCTACGTTTTAGCAGTTTACTTTGGAAGCATCAGCGTGAGATATACTCGCCACGCATTGGCATGTGGATTGTTAGCCGACTTGGCAGGTGTAATCGCCGCAATTGCTATATGCTATATTTTCTTTTAGGAGATAATTGAGTCTATTAAACTGTTGGGCTATTAGCCCTATAAGCCTTATTAGCCTAATAAGGCAAATAAGCTAAACTACAAAACAACAATGGCAAATTTAAAATCACTTGCAAAAGACACTGCCATCTACGGAATGAGCAGTATCATCGGAAGGTTTCTTAACTACCTTCTTGTACCCCTCTATACTGCTAAGATTAGTGCAGCGAGCGGTGGTTATGGTGTTATCACAAACATTTATGCCTATACCGCACTACTATTGGTCATTCTGACCTACGGAATGGAGACTACTTTCTTCCGTTATGTCAATAAGGCTGACCAAGACCCAAAGCGGGTTTATTCCACAACGTTGTCGCTCGTGGGTCTTTCCTCATTGCTCTTTATTGCAATGGTCTTTGTGTTCCTACAGCCCATTTCCAACTTCATGGGTTATTCGGAACATCCTTCGTATATCTGGGTAATGGCTATCACGGTGGCGATTGATGCCTTTCAGTGTATTCCTTTTGCCTATCTTCGATACAAAAAACGTCCGATAAAGTTTGCCGCTTTTAAGTTGTTGTTCATCGCTTTGAACATTGTTTTGAACCTTGTTTACTATCTTATCCTTGACGGACATGAGGTGGGTTATGCCTTCTACATCAACCTTGTATGTACAACAACTATCACCTTCTGTTTCTGGAAAGAACTAAAAGCAGGCTTCTTCTCTGGCGGTAAGCTCCTTGATATACCTTTGGCAAAGAAGATGTTATCTTATTCTTGGCCAATACTCATATTGGGTATTGCAGGTATCCTTAATCAAACAGCTGGTTATATCCTCTTTCCATACGTCTATAAGGACAGCGATGCACATACGCAGTTGGGTATCTTCGGTGCTGCCAGTAAGATTGCCATGATTATGTCAATGATTACGCAGGCTTTCCGTTACGCTTACGAACCTTTCGTCTTTGGTAAGGCACGCGACAAAGACAATAAGGAAACCTATGCAAGAGCCATGAAGTTCTTTATCATCTTCACGCTTTTAGCCTTCCTTGTTGTGATGGGTTATATGGATATCCTGCGTCATATCATTGGTCGTGACTACTGGGTAGGATTACAGGTTGTGCCTATCGTGATGGCTGGAGGTATTATGACGGGTGTTTACTTCAATCTAAGTTTTTGGTATAAGCTCATTGATAAAACCATTTGGGGAGCCTATTTCTCAGGCATCGGCTGTGCTGTAATTATCGGAATCAACGTGATATTCGTACCGAAATATGGTTACATTGCTTGTGCTTGGGCAGGTTTCTTGGGTAATGCAACGGCAATGGTACTCTCTTATCTTGTCGGTCAGCGTAAGTATCCGATAGACTATCCATTAAAGAGTATCTTTGTCTATCTGCTGATAGGTGGTCTCTTCTTTGCTATCATCACCTATACCAACGCCAACCTGTCGGTTCCTGTGGCATTAGGAATTAACACATTGGTGATTATTCTCTTCATAGCTCACGTGCTTTATCACGACTTCCCACTGCATAAATTACGCAGTCGGTTTGCAAAGAAATAAACAAGTATCATTTAATCAATAATATCATTATGAAGAAATCGACTTTACTTATTGCCGGACTTCTTGCATTGGGTAGTACATCCATGCATGCCGACGAAGGTATGTGGACGCTCTACAATTTACCAAACGCCGTCTACGAACAAATGGTAGCCGAAGGATTCCAATTGCCTGAAAACATGCTTTATGGCGCACCGAATGCTATCAGTAATTCTGTTATCAACTTCTCTGGCTACTGCTCAGGTGTGGTTGTATCACCAAAGGGGCTTGTTTTCACTAATCACCATTGTGGTTTTAGTGCTATTAATGCCCTTTCTACCGTTGAGCACGACTATATGAAGGATGGCTTCTATGCTAAAAGCTATGCTGAGGAACTGCCAAGTAAGGACCTATATGTGTCTTTCATGAAGAAGCAAGAGGATATTACGCCTCGTGTTAACAAACTCATTGCAGGTAAGACAGCTGAAGAAACAGAGGCTATCCTTGACTCTCTTACAAATCATCTAACCGACTCTATCAAAGCAATAGATAAGACATTGCATATAAGTATTGACCCTTTCTATGAGGGAAATAAGTATTATACAACTACTTATCAGGACTTCCCTGATGTTCGTTTGGTCTTTACTGTTCCAAAGAGTATGGGTAAGTTCGGTGGCGAAACAGACAACTGGATGTGGCCACGACAGACAAGTGACTTCTCTGTCTTCCGTATCTATGCCGATCCTAAGACCAACGGACCAGCTGCTTACTCAAAGGACAATGTGCCTTATCAGCCAGCTAACTGGGCTCCTGTAAGTCTTCAGGGCTACAAGGATAAAGACTTTGCAATGACAATTGGCTATCCTGGCTCTACAACTCGTTATCTTTCGTCATACGGTATACAGCAGCGTCGAGACATTGAAAACACTGTTCGTGTACAAGCTCGCGATATCAAGCTTGCTATCATGAAGAAGTACATGGATAAGAATGGAAAGACCCGTCTCCAATATGAGAATAAGTACGTTACTTCTGCTAATTACTGGAAGAACTCTATTGGTATGAATAAATGTATCGATTCCATCGGTTTGATTCGTCAGAAGGCTGAATATGAGGCTAAGATACAAAGATGGTTAGACGAGAAGAAGGTGAAAGACCCTACAGTGAATGTAGACTTTGTAAAGTTGAGTAATCTTTATAAGGAGAGCAACGACGTTGCCTTGGCTCAAATTTACTGGAATGAGTCATTCTGGAAGGTGTCAGAATTTGTGCAGAGAGCTATCGATATCACTCGTGGAGCTATTGAGCCACAAATAGAAAATAATGATTCAACAAAGCAATATATGCAGTTTAAGGACAATAGCAACGACTGGAATCTTGCACTTGACAAGGAGATGACGACTGCCATGTTGAAGAATTATGTCGAACATGTACCTGCTAAGTATCTCCCAGAGGAGTTTAATCTCATCAAAACAAAGTTTGGCAACAACTATAAGAAGTACACTGACTGGCTCTATTCAAAGAGTCACCTACTCACTAAGGGCTATAAGTTTTATAACAATGAAAAGACCTTTGAAGACCCAGGTATCCAACTTGGTATGCAGCTCGTCATGGTTTATCAAGGAATCATGAGTAGTTATGCCGAAAAACTTGCTGCCATTGAGCAGGAAGAGAAGAAACTCTGCGAGGCAAAGGTACAGATGGAGATGGACATGCCACACTACAGTGATGCCAACTTCACTATGCGTATGTCTTACGGACAGGTCGGTGGTTATATGATTGGTGGCTTTGACAGCA
>ERZ772807.1975-NODE-1975-length-10983-cov-6.025622_pt1 | contig 10983 bp, 16 predicted proteins | sample MGYA00511472_ERZ772807 | MGnify/ENA primary metagenome ERZ772807 (study PRJEB29015, sample SAMEA2737947) | human oral metagenome | biome: human oral; feature: human-associated habitat; material: dental | place: China | collected 2039 ...
GAAGTCGAGGATGAGGATTTTGTCTTGGGTCATAATCGGAAAAAAGGTTAAAGTCGGAATCGGAAAACTTGCGGATTTTAACACAAGGCCGTCTGAAATGTTGCCGCGCGGTTTTCAGACGGCCTCAAAACGTCATGTACCGCTTTCGTTATAAGGAAAGACAAACACGGTATTTCTACCTTTTCAGACGGCCTCTTAAAATGGAACGACCATTGATAAGGACATACGGACATGAATTACTTCCCCATGTTTGCCGACCTTCGCGGCCGGCCTGTTTTGGTTGTAGGCGGCGGAACGGTGGCCGAGCGCAAAATCCAATCGCTGCTGGATGCCGGGGCAAAAGTCTTGCTGGCAGCGCGGGAGCTGACCGAAAACCTGCAAACATGGGCAGAAGAAGGCAGAATTTGCCGTATTGCCGAAAGTTTTTCAGACGGCCTCATCAGACAGGCGGTACTGGTCATCGCCGCCACCGACAATGAAGAATTAAACCGACGGGTGGCCGATGCGGCAGAACGCGGCAATAAATTGGTCAATGTAGTGGACAGGCAGGAATTGTGCAGCTTCATCGTGCCTGCGGTGATTGACCGCTCGCCCATCCAGATCGCCGTATCCAGCGGCGGCACATCGCCCGTGCTGGCGCGCCAGCTCCGCCTTCAAATCGAACAACTGGTGCCGCAGCATATCGGCTTGATGGCGCAAATTGCCGGCGAAAACCGCGAATCCGTCAAACGGCAATTCGGCAGTCTCCCCGAACGCCGCCAGTTTTGGGAACAGCTTTTCGCCGGACGTTTTCAAGACTACTGCGCCCAAAACAACCGTCCGCAGGCCGATTTGCAGTTAAAGGCCGAGCTGGCCGCCAAACAGACGCAGCAAGGCTTTGTTACCTTGGTCGGCGCGGGGCCGGGCGATGCCGGCTTGCTGACCATTCATGCTTTGCAGGCCATACAGGCAGCCGACGTAGTGCTATATGATGCCTTGGTCAGCACGGATATTCTCCGCCTGATTCGGAAAGATGCGGAGAAAATCAACGTCGGCAAACGGGCGGGCGGCCATAAAGTACGGCAGGAAGAGACCAATGCCTTATTGCTCGAATATGCCCAAAAAGGCTGCCGTGTGGTACGTCTGAAAGGCGGAGACCCGTTTGTATTCGGCAGGGGTGGCGAAGAATTACAAATACTGGCCGAGGCAGGCATCCCGTTCAAAATCATTCCCGGCATCACTGCGGCCGTCGGTGCGGCGGCTTATGCAGGAATCCCGCTGACGCATCGCGATTACGCGCAATCCGTACAATTCATCACCGGGCAATGCAAGGCCGACGGCAGCGATGTAGATTGGGCGAGCTTTGCCCGCAGCAACCAGACTTTGGCGGTCTATATGGGAACCATCAAAGCGGAAAATATCGCCGCACGGCTAATCCGCCACGGCCGTGCCGCCGATACGCCTTGCGCCGTCATCAGTAACGGAACGCGGCAAAATCAAACCGTGGTAACAGGCGTACTGTCCGATTTGCCGTACTTAACGACAAATACCGCCACGCCTGCATTGATTGTTATTGGCGAAGTGGCGGCCTTACATCATCGTTTGGCTTGGTTTCAAAGTGAAAATACGGCGGTTGCCAAGGCTGCGTGAAGCTGTAACTTTAATTACGCATAATTATATATCTATGTCTAATTTTTCTTTATTCCTACGGCTTCTTTTGCGTTTCTCCGAAACGCCTTGAAACCGTAGGGCCCACCCTAAGGCTTCGCCTCCCACCCATCTACAAAACCCGCAAGCGTGTTTTTACGCGCTCCTCTTCTTTCCGCTTGTTTTTCTTTCTTTTGGGGGCTACCCCTTTGGGGTCGGGCTTGCATCCTACGGACTCCGAACTAGGGTTGCTACGCTAGTCAGTGCTAATCCCTAGCCTCTTCGCTCATTCTTCGCTGCGCACTCCGTTTGCTCCCACTAACCCACCCTTTGCATGGATCTTTCAGACGGCCTTTATGCCGCCGTTTTTTTCGGATTTATCACGGAAGGGGATTGCTTCCGCAAAAATCCCGAAACAAAACGTCGATGTTTCCGCATAAAGGCCGTCTGCAAGCTTCATGCTTCCTATGCTCCGCGCTTCGCTTGGTACGGCGCGCCTGCGGCACGCTATGAATGCTTCGCATGGATTGATTGCGCGTTGTTCCAACGCGCCCGAAACGCAACCGTTACCCAAGGAAACGGCATCTTCCTCATGGGCGGCTTTGGTTCGGGCTTTTGGCCGCAGGGTAATCCGCCGCTTCAGTCCGTCAAGGGGGTATTCGTAAAGACGAGATAATGCGCTTCGTCTTTACAAAGCTTCCCCCTTGACGGCCTTACGCAGCGGCTTACTGGTGCGGCACGCCCTACCCAAAGCCGCCCATTCCGGAAGATGCCTTACATTTCCGAGGCGGAAAAGTTTGCCTTTCTCCGGGACGGTTCGCCCACCGCTAACCAACCCTTCCAAAAGAGGCCGGGCAGGGCGGTGATACCAACCTTTTGTCATAGGAGCTTTAAAAATGTGTGAAGATTTAAAAGAACCGATTGTGTTTAAAACGGCTGAAATTTGGACAAAAGTCCATAATTTTCTGAACGATTTGGAATGTGCCGACATCCTGTATACCTGCGAGTTTTTAGGCTACCTCGAAGGCATACACGAAGCGGGCGGAATCAATAAGCGGGGCTATGAGTTTTACCATACTTTGGCCATGAGCCGATTTAACCGCCTCATGGAGGAAAACGCAGGGATTGAAAAACAGGAAGAACTTGTTTTCAACCAGCCTGAAGGCGAAGAGTAGTTTAAAGCCCGAACCTGCCCGAGAGGGCAGGCGGGGCGACCCACCCAAGCAGCCGCCTTTACACGACTTGAATCCCGCCATTTTTTTCGAATTTATCACGGAAGGGGATTGCTTCCGCAAAAATTCCGAAACAAAATGACGATGTATCAGATTCAAACCGTTACAAGACGGCCGCCACCCACCCAATAGTAAAGCAGCCGCACTTTAGGAGCAGAAAAAATGAAATTCTTGATAAACATCATCAAAACCGAAAAAGCTGAAGTAAAACGCCAATACGAAACTGTTACCCGATTCAACCGAATCAATACAGGCGAAACAAAAGAAGTAGAGTTCAAACCTGAACAAAATCTTTTAATTGCAGATGGGGAAGAGTTTAAAGTGCATGAAGTTTTAGCTAATCAAATCACAATCGGAAATGAAGACGTTAAAACTGCTCAAATCATGACATACAAAAACGGGGAGCAACATTTATTCTATACGCTTGATGTGCCCGCATTTTGGGATATGTTCGATGATTTAAATTGTGGCAAAAAAGTTTTCGGCGGTTATATCGCGAAGTAAATAAAACTAAAAGCCGCCTGATTTATCAAGCGGCTTTTGTCTTTATTGCGCCGTTGGCCCCTTAGAATAATCAGGCAGGAGGGTAAGCTTATCTTTCCCACCCATCACATAAATCCCACCCCCGCCCGTATTCGCATCAGATTGCGAAATGCGGGCGTTTTGGCCTTCGGCCATGCTTACCCCTTCCCGCCTGTACGGATTGAACGGGAGGCCGTTTTCCGCCCAATCGCGGCAGGTTTCAGGCTTGATTGAAACTTTCGTCCCAAAATCGGTATAGCAATCGCAGCCTTTACGGCCTTTGATGCAGGCGGCCACGCTTTCCATCCTGCTTACAGCCCTAATGCCGTCGTAAATCGGCGCGGTTTCTGGCATGCCCTCGACGCGCGGCCGATAATATGCCTCCGAGAATTCGGGCACAGACGCGGCCGCTTCAGACAAAGCCGAAGGCGGAGCAGCGGAGGGCAGGGCGGGAACGTCTACCAAATCGACTAATTCAGCCTCTACGTGAGCAGACGGCTGCAATGGTTGAGAATCTTTTACCTGCACAACCTCTTCTTTTTTCGCGCCGGGATTAGCCTTTTCATACATGTGGCCAATCCACGGCACGCCGAAGTAGAGGAGTAGGGCAACCATAAAAAAGACAAACCAAAAGACTTTTGGAATCTTTTTCTTAAATTTGATGTGTTTGCTGGCCGATTTGTAATACTTAAAGGCTTCCTTCGGCGGCTTGTAAAAAGACTTGGTTGTATTGGCAAAAACTTGAGGCGTTAAGCTGTCTTCGCAGCGGTAAAACTCATATTTGTATGTACCAACTACCTTCCGCTCAAGGTGTATATGCCGGCCTACAAGGTTACGTACATATTTATCCAACATAGTAGGATGCTGGGTCATGAGTATCAGCGTAAAGCCGTTATGCCTCAATTCTTTCAAGGTTTGGATATAGGGCGGAGGCTTTTGCGCCGAGGAGCGGACGGGATAGGTGTAGTCCGCTTCGTCTACAATAACCACCGAGCCTTCAGGCACAATTTCATTCAGGGGGGCAGACTGCAATTCCTCTTCAGTCAATTCGTGTGCTTTGAATTTGCGCGTGTCCAGACCGTCTATATGGCAGAAATAAAGCGGGCGGGCAATTTTAGTCCCATCTTCCGCTTCCATTGTAAACAGGCCGTCTTTGTTGTTCAAAATCATATCGACGGCCATTGATGTTTTACCCGTACCGGGCGTGCCAGTTATCAGGTAAATCATCAACTACCCCCGAACGTCATTTTTGTAAACGAATCGACGGCCAATAATGCGCCCCTAATGGCAATGGCCGAGAAAATAATCTCTATGCCGAACTCAAAACCGCCTATATTCAGCAGGTCAAGCAAAGCGGCTGGAAGTTGATGATAGCCCTGATAGAAATAGTTTTTCATTTCATCAATGCCCCAGCTCGACACTTTGTAGACCGTAATGCCAACGCCGAAGGCAACGACAAACTTAACTATCATTGCCCGCACAACCCACGAGGCAATAAAACCGATTACGGGTATTAAAAACGCAGGCATTTATTGTCCTTTCAACACAATCATAATTCCCGTAACGGATGCGGCCATGATAACGAAGCCGCGAACCATGCGGAGGAACTCGCAAAAACCGTCCCAACTCAGGCTTATTACGCCGAGCTTTGTACTTAATTTCATTGGGGCAGGGCATTTAGCCGAAGAGCCTTTCAAAAAATCTTCGAATTTCCAACCAATCGGCACTTCTTTTTTCGGGATAAGCCCCGAAAAGTCGCCTTCTTCGGGCATGTTGCCGTTAAATTCCGCACAAGTAAGGGTATTGGGATGTTTCTTACAAAACGCTTCCAAATCAGACTGGCCGTCGCCTTCGCCCGAAGCTTTGGCAGCGGAACCGTTGCCACCGGCAACATTTCCACCGCCGCCGCTTCCACCTGCACCGCCGCCATTGCCAGAACCTAATTTATCAACCTTTGCAATCAACTCCCCCAATCTGCCCGACAAACCCGCGAACCCAAGATTTAAACTGTTGTTTAAAACATTGGTTTGACCCTCAATATCACGGCTCAAAGCCTGTAAAGAGCCATTCAGGGCGTTCAAAGCACCCGTATAATCGCGGGTTTCAATTTTATTGACTATTTCATTGTTGATTGTCTGATTGTTGGTTGTGGTGATGTTGTTGGTTTGTGTATTGTAGTTATTGACCACACCGCCGCCATTTCCGCCGCCATCACTGGTTTTTTCCGTGATGGTTTCTTTTTCCTTCGTCGTTCCATTTTTGTCATCACCTGTTTTTTCAGTCGTTTTTGAAGACGAGGAGCCGTCAGGAATGGTAAAGCCCGAAAAGGCATTAACAATCAGCTTTGATATGGGATTCAATTCTTGTATTTGCTCATTTAAGGCTTTTTCTTCAATCGCCTGCATGCGCTTGAAAACTTCTATTTTTTCATTCAGTTTTTGCGACTTGTCAGCAGCACTACTTACCGCAGCTTTAACACAATCTTCATATGCTTTAGGATTATTTTTATACCAATCGCACCGACTTAGCTCATAAGCCAAATTTGTTTTAATAGCATTTGCCTCATCAGCAATATCCGTCCATTTATCAGCCCATCTTTTTTGATGCGCTTTCAATGCTTCCATCAATCGCTTTGCAGATTCCAAGTCTTTTTTTCCAAACGGATAACTACCGCCTGTATTACCCGGCGGCGAGCTTGGGTCAGGTACATTGCCGCCATCTTTTTTCTTTTTCTCCTTTTCCTGCTTTTCTTTTTCTTCACGAGCTTTTTGCTTTGACTGCTCTTCCGCTTCTTTATCGCTCAACCAACCGCCAACGGGTCCAATTCCATCGGAAGAGCTTCCGGAAGAACTACCGCCAGAGCTGTCTTTTTTAGGCGGCTGCTGGCCGGATATATCGACTATTTCCAACGACCCACCCGACGAACCGCCACCACTTGAAGAACCGCCACTTGAAGAACCGCCACTTGAAGAACCGCCACTTGAAGAACCACCACTTGAAGAACCACCACCAGAAGAGCCGCCGCCAGAATCCCCAGACCAAGTTAAACAATTCCTATCCATGCAATGTTCTGGATCGGGACGAAGCCCCGGACGGTCAACAGGCAAATTTACGACAGCACCGCCTTCACACCTTTTGACAACGCCATCAATTCTTACTTTAACTCCATCACGACCTTCACAAAGATTTTTCGTGGCACCGTTTTTACACTCATAACCATAACCGCCACTATGATAAAAGCCGTCTTTTAATTTATTCCCAGCACAAAACCACGGAGTAAAAGCAAAAGCAGGCGAAACGAATAAAACTGCCAACAAAAAAAGCAACCTATTCATTTCTCAACCTCTGAAGCACCCTGATACATTGCACAATAACGGTCATGGCACAAATCAGGATTTACCCTTAATTCGCCATGCTCAACACCCGATTTATCGCCACACGCAGATAAAACAAAAGCCGCAATAATCGCGGCCATTATCGTTTTTTTCATTTTTTCGCCCCTACAAAGTCAGCATAAAGAAAATAAACATGCCCGCCTGTAATGCACCAAATAAGTAATAAACATCAATCATTTATCGACCTTTTCATTAAATCTATAATGACCTTTGCCACCATCAAAGTAATAGCCGTTGGAAATAGGGCGGACATCATTTCGTAACCGGCCAAATAATTTTGCGCTTCGTCGCACTGCGGCAAATATGCGTTTAATTTTTGGCTGCCGAAATACCAAGATTTATCTTTATAAACAAGCTGTTTGACGCCATTTTCAGTGATGACGGGGGAAACCGCCGAGAAGTAGGCATTCTCGGCAGCCTCCCGCGTCTGATGACAGCTATTGCCTACCTGATAGCCCATATCATCTTAACGGCCAAACAGGCGCATAACCAGACGGATACCGAACAGAGCAGCAAGGCCGACCAAAATCAAAGCTGCACCCTCTTGGGCATCAGAGAAACCGTTATTAATGGCGGTTTTAACACCATCAGCCAATGCAGCCTGTGCCGACAGGGGAAGAGCAGCCAATAAGGCCAACGGAGCGGCAAAAACCGCATTTTTCAGTTTAGTCATTTTCATGATTTTTTCCTTTGTCATAGGTTTTACCGTTTTCAACAGGCAAACGGCCAGCCCTTAAAATCATTTGCGCTTCTTTTTGCGCTTTATGTACTTAATTGTCCCGTCTTTGCTGAAATGTATTTCCTCAAGAGTGACAAACTTAACATCTGCTGGAATAAATGTTGTTATTCGGCCAGAACGTCGAGACCCTACATAAAGGACTCTACCTTTATCATCTTTGCTCATGCTACAAACCTTTCATGAGGTTTCATGATGTAGGAATAGTGCTTTTCCTTGCCTTTTTCGCCGACGGTTACGACTTCGTAAACATCACAACCTTTAATATCACGACCAAAGACAATAGATACTTCCCTAGGTGTCATCAATCTTTCTTTTTTCGGCAAGTTCATGACTTATCCCCCGGTTTAATTTCGCGCAGATGGTCAACGACGCGGATGATGTTTTTGCCTTTTTTGGCTTCGTGATAAGCCACATCAACTTGCACGGGGAGCTTTCCTTTCAGGTGCAGGAGTTCTTTATGGCGTTCCATCGGTCCAAATTCGAGCGTAAAGCTGTCTACGCCAAATTCATTTTTAGAGCCTTCGTAAATCGGCATATCGCAATCAATACGGCAATAGTCGTATTCGATTCCGTTGTCAGTTTGGCCTTTGTTCCAAGATACTTTGCGTAGTGTCATTAACATGATGTTTTCCTTTCGTTAGGAGGTTTGAGATTCGGCAGATGCCCGAAGATTCAGCCTTCAAAAAGCTATCGCCGCGTTTAAAAATCAATGTGCTTTGTTCATTTTTGTCCATGCTTTCGCAAGACAATGAGGCACGCCATGCGCCCTTTGTTGGGCGTAAGCCACATATTCGTCGGATTCTTCATATTTCTTCCTTTCTTGATTATCAAGAAAAATAAGTGCTTCCATTAATTTTTTCCGAGTGTGTTTTCTTCCACATAGTTCTATTTCGGTATCAGTCATTTTTCTAGCTTTGGGAGCACGAAACTTACCGCTTAATTCAAATTCATATAAATCAAGCGGATCACGCGGGACATGACCTGCTTGATGGATATAATCGCGGTACAGATAGGCGCAGTCAAAAGCCTGCTTAGCCAATCGTTTAGGCATTTCTGTTTGCTGGCTTTTAAGTGCGGTTATTATTTCTTTGTCGGTCATGCCCATTTCTTCGTACATGACGACGGCACGGCTAACCTGCATTGATGCGTACTTTCCCACATGGGCGATTGATATTTCCTTTTCTTTTTCAATGCGTTCAGGTTTGGACGGCGAGTGTCCGTATTGGGCGAACAGTTGCCCGAATACGGGATAGCAGGCGGTCAGGTATTCGCCAGCCGCTATCAGAATGTCTAAAGGTATGATGATGTCTCTTGCCCTGAATTCGACTTCAGCGCGAACCCACGTACTTAATTCGTCTCCGAGCTGTTTGCCTTTTTCGTAAATTCGGGCAAAGCGTGAGGCGTTTTTACGCGAGCCGACGTAAAAGGTTTTGCCTGTGCCTTTGTATAGTTTCCAATCGCCGCCGACGCATTCGCTGATGGGCTTGGAGTAATGGAGCGTATAACCGCCGTCTTCCCAATCTTTTAGGGCTTGTTCGCAGGTGTATTCGCCGTTCAGAAAGTCATGGGCGACGTCGCAACGGCTGATGCGAGGCTGTTTTGCGCGTTCGGTCAGAAATTCGTAAAGTCTTGATTCCCAACCGTCTTTAGCGGCTATCAGGCCTTCGCCCGTAAAGTGCAGACATACGGTGTCTTTGTTTTTTCTGCCGCCGACTGCTACGAAGCCGTAGTTATGTTCTTCGTCGCCGAGCTGGTAGGATTTTTCGTAAAAATTCCGACCGCCTTTGTTTTCAAAGCTGATGCCGTAGCCCATTACTTCGGCCAGTTCGGCGGAGCAGTTCGAGACTATCTCTTCGTACGAGCCTAATTGATCATCCCTGATAAATGTGTCTTCATGCAGGACTACAGTTAGGGTATCTATAAATCCTGCCTGTTGATTCCCGCGTTTTAGGATTATTTCTTTCACTTTGCCGTTCATCATCACCAGATGAGCGTAGCTTTCGCTTAGTGCACCCCCCGTGTTACTCATGGGGGCTGCCTGAAACGGCAAGCATCCGTTCGTTCTTTCTGTCATTTTTGATGATGTTGGCATTATTTCCATTTTCCTAACTTCCAGATTCCTCCCCACCCGCCCCGCCGCCGCCGCGCAGGCGCGGCATGCGGCATGGGCGGGTAGGGGAAGGAATTTCTTATTTTCTTAGAAAATATAAAACAGCCAGAATCCTAGAAACAAATAAAATATTTGTCAAGAAAATATTTACATTTTTTCTAAGAAAATTTATGTTAGAGAAAATTTGATTGAGGTGAGAACATGCCAAGCAAGCATATACAAGACAAAACATGGGAACGAGTAAAAGAACAATTTGTCAGAGCCGTAGTAACAACTAAAGCAGGATTTAAAGAAACAGAAATCCTTAACTTTTTAATAGAAAAAGGCATAGAAAACATAACTGACGAAGACTACATAAAACTAGCCATCTCAAAGGAAAAAACAAAATGACAGACAAAACAACAAAATGGATGATTTACGAATCAATAAAAATAATACTATTAGGAATTATCGCAGCTAGCGCAATATATCTGGCATACAGCGAACACAAGAAAAACAACCCGCCAACAGTTGAGAAAATGGAATTTGTAGACTAACGACCAAACATCCCAAAAATAGCGAGCATCCGCACGTCTGGCGAGCATCCGGACGCTGTTTTAAAATAGCCTTATAAATTAACCATAAGGCTTTGTTTTATCATGCGTTCTGCTTCCCAATGGCTGGATTTGTTCAAAATGTACAAACCGCTTTATTCAGACTATGCGCTTGCCCGCCATTGGGGCGTTTCGACTTCGCACATTTCTCAATATAGGAAAGGCCGTCTGAAACTTCCGCTTGCGTTTATGTTAGAAATCGCAGAAACGTGCAACAGGCAACCGCTTGAAATCATTGTTTCTTTGAATTACGACAAAGCGCGAGAACGCGATAAAGAAGGCTTGAAGGACGTCTATTTCGAAGCGGCCAAAGAAGGTATTTGTAATGAAATGGCCGCCAATGCCGGCAGGGGCTGGCGGCCTAAAAGGCGTTACTACAAATAGCGAGCATTTGTTATTTCGCATAACTTATATTATGTTAATTTATATACCGTGATATTCTAAGATTCTTGATTCTCCGCTCAGTTTGCTCCTTCCCTATCAACCTATAATATTATTAAGGCCGTTTGAAAGTTGAGTTTCAGACGGCCTCTGTATATCAAACAAACTCACTACGCTAAAAAGGTTCTTTGTTTCAGGTGCAGGCTGCTTTTTATAATTAAATTCAAGCTGGTACAGCATTGCCGATGCCCTTTAAGCAATGATATTCCCATCAGCTCAAAAAGCAGCCTGCACCCGGTTGCGGCCGGGTTAGGCGCTTATCGCGACGGCTTGAGTCCACCGGTGAAGAGGATGACGGGAACCAATATCGGGCTTAACAGCAACA
>ERZ772807.1977-NODE-1977-length-10979-cov-3.258239_pt1 | contig 10979 bp, 8 predicted proteins | sample MGYA00511472_ERZ772807 | MGnify/ENA primary metagenome ERZ772807 (study PRJEB29015, sample SAMEA2737947) | human oral metagenome | biome: human oral; feature: human-associated habitat; material: dental | place: China | collected 2039 ...
TTTACCTGGACAATGACCGCGAAATTTTAACGCCGAGCGACGATAGCATCGCCTTCGTGCCGAGATTTGCAAGCCTTGTGCCGAAGTCTGAAGCGGCACAATCGATCTCGCAAAATTTCCGCTCGCCGCAGAGCGCGCCGTTTGTAAATGATCAAGCGCCGCAAAAAAACGGCTCTACAAAGGAGCAAAATTTGCTTCAAAAAGCAGACGTCGTCGCGGCGGAGAAACAAAACGCTTCTCAAAAACTAAGCTATATTGCGAAAGAGGAAGCGACGCAGAGCTTTGGCGCGAGAGGCTTGGGCGCGCAGCGCGATCTTGCGAGCGGGGGTTTTTCATGCGGGGCGGACATGTCGCCGCGCGAGCCTGCAACCAAGCGAGATTTTATGCGTGAGCTTCTGCGAAATCGCGCTTTGTTTTTGCGAACATCTCGCGGAATGAACCCAAAAATTTTCCCTAGCAAGTTCCAGCTCAAAGGCACTTTTCTGGCGCTAGGAGCGGAGCTTAAAAATGAGTTTGCGATCTACAAAGACGGGCAAATTTTCATCTCGCCCTACATCGGCGATCTAAAAAACGTCGCCACGAATGAGCGATTTTTCGCGCTTTTGGATATGTTTGTGCGCGCCTACGAGCTGAAGTTCGACGCCGTCATCGCGGATCTGCACCCGCAGTTTTCGCACACGCGATTTTTCGAGCAGCGCGGATACCCCGTGGTTCGCTATCAGCACCACTTTGCGCATCTGGTGTCGAATCTGGCGCAAAACGATCTTCTTTTTAGCGGCAAAAAATACCTCGGCTTTTGCTTCGACGGCACCGGCTACGGCACGGACGGCACGATCTGGGGGGGCGAGGTGATGATCTTTGATCCGCGCGGCTACCGACGCGTCGCGAAATTTGACGAGATCGCGCTTATCGGCGGCGAGAGCGCGATCAAAAATATCTACAAACTTGCGCTTGCGCTCGTGTTTAAATTTAATGCAAAGGACGCTGCGCGCGAGTTTTTGGCAAAATTTAACGCGAGCGAAGTCGCAAATTTAGAAAAAATCGCGCCGCGTGCCGTCCGCTCAAGCTCGCTAGGGCGGCTGTTCGATGCGTTTGCTGCGGTCATTTGCGACCTGCGAGCCGTCAGCTTTGATGGCGAGGCGGGCATGCGGCTAGAAAACCTATACATCCAGGGCTGCGAGCAAAGCTATAAATTTAGGCTGAAAAAAGCGGGCGAAAATTTCATCCAAAACGCGCCGTATTCCGCTTCACAGCAGCGGGGCGTCGATGATTTGCGGCACGAAACACAGCGCGAAGCAAAGCAGGGCGGTTTGAATGCGCAAAATCATAGCGGCGCCAAAAACAGCTGCGCGTTGCGAGGCGATTTTAAAGAGCTTAAGGGTGATATGGCGAGCAAAAATGAGCTTGAGCGGGCGGCTGAAAACATCGTAGGCGGCGGTGAAAAGAATACAAACATCGCCGCAAATTCTATAAAACAAGCATCCGCCCTGAATTTAATAAATCTTGAAAGCAAAGACGCTTCTAGCGCCGATCAATCCCCGCAAAATAGAGCTTACGCGCCGAGCCTTGAGGGCGAATGCTACGTGATCGATTACGAAGAGGCGTTTTTACAGGCTTTGAGCGATGAGCCGGGCTTGGCTGCGACGAAATTTATAAACGGTCTGGCAAACTTTATCGCGGAGTTTGCGGAGGACTTCGGGCTCGAGGTCGCGCTAAGCGGCGGGGTCTTTCAAAACGCCACACTGCTAAATCTTACGTGCGCAAAGCTGCGCGCACGGGGCATCAAATTTCATCTAAACCGAGAGATCCCGTGCAACGACAGCGGTATCGCATACGGACAGCTCGCGGCGTATCTAAGCGAAATTTCGCGCTAAGCTCGTCCGCAAAAAACGCAATTATAGCCGTTAAGCTCGCTCTTTATGAAATTTATTAGTCTCATCTCGCCGCTAAATTTGATGGCTCTGTGCCCTGCCTGCGCTTTGCGTAAATTTCTAACGCTACGGGCGATAAAATCCACCGCGGCTAGCTTTTCTAAAATCGCAAAAGTAGCGAACAAATTTACGCCTTGCTTGTCTTTATATGTCGCAACCGAAACGTTAAATTTTGAAATTTAACAATGCCCCTCGCCGCTTGAGCGTCACGGCGCGCCGCCATAGCGATCAATGCGAAATTTAATCGCAGCGCGTGGCTAGATACTGCGCAGATCCCAAACTAAGACGCTATTTAGCGTCTGACTCTTAAAATTTGGACGCAAGCTCGCGGTAGAATTAAAATAACGTAGCACCGGTAAATTTCATCGCGCTAGCACTAAAATATAACGCGAAATCGCGAGCAAAATTTCAAAATACGCACGATGCTTTGGAGCTTTAAATTTTAAAGAATAAGCCAAATTAGCGCAAAATTCTTACTATTTGAGCGGAATTTCGGTAAAATTACATTCAAAATACGCGAAATGAGGGGAGCTATGAAAAAAGAGGAAAAAGAGAGCGCCGTAAGATTTAGCATTTCGCTGCCGACGAAGCTTTTTGAGGATCTCGATGAGATGGTGCGCGCCAAGCAATACCTAAGCCGCAGCGAGTTTATCCGCGATCTGATCCGCGAAAAGATGGTCGAGGGCGTGCTTCACGGAGATGGCGAGGATGATTGCGTGGGCGTGCTTTGCATCGCTTACGATCATCACCAAAGCGATCTGATCGAGCAGCTCGTAGAGATCGAGCACCACGCAAACGTCACCATCGTCAGCACCAGCCACTTCCACATCGACGAGCGCCACTGCTTCGAGGAGATCACGATGCGGGATAAAATTTCAAAGATCGAGCGGCTCAGCGCCAAAATCGGCGCGCTAAAAGGGGTGAAATTTTCCAAGCTCGTAAAGGCGGTTATCACCGAAGCGTAGGGCTTTTGCATGTTTTTGAAAACAGCGCGTCGCGCTAAATTTACGCGCTTTTAAATTTAAACGCAGCGGTCGCGCGACTTTTGCGAGTTGTGCAGCGCGATTCTCGATCGAGTGGAGAATTCGGGTGGAGCGGCTGTGCAAGACGGCAAATAAAATTTGTTTAAATTCACGCAGCGAGCACGAAATTTTATAAATTTTAATCAAAAGCGCTCTTGCCGCGGGTTGAAATTTACGCACTGGCGCAAGATCGGCGCAGCTCGCGACTAAATTTTTATAAGGGTCGCGCTTTAGTGCCGTATTTGTAAAGCCGAATCCGCGTAAATCGGCATAAAAACGACCGCCGCGTTGATGTTCGGCACGCAGTAGAGCACGCGCGAGATTGTAGAGCACCGAGATAAAATCCGCTCGCAAGCCCTGAATTTCGCGCCCCTATCTACAGCGATCTTTAAGTTTGTTTGAGCCGTTGCGAGCTGCTAGGTCTAAATTTGCAGAGTGCGGCTTTGCAATCTGTAAGCAAGCGATTAAATTTAAAGCAGCGCTTTACTCGCGAGCTTTAAAATTTGCGGCGAGCCTTCGCAAACAACGTATGAAATTTAGATAAAACCGAAGCGCATAAATTTCAAGCTCGTTAAATTTCATAAAATTTCGCGCTTCGATATAAAATTTATCAAATTTACGCCATTTAAAGCAAAAACGTGGTATTTTATGCGCAAAAATTTATTATCCAAGGAGAAAAAATGTGTAAAGATTGCGGCTGTTCCATCGGCCACACTCACGAAGCGGGCGCCCATTCGCACGCAGATATGACACACGAGCATGTCCACACCCACGCGGACGGCACCGTCCACTCCCACGCTCATATGCACGAGGCAGGGATCGATCACGAGCACGACGCGCACGATCACGTCCACGCAAATGTCGCTATTAGCGACGCCAAGACGATCGAGGTGATGAGTAAAATTTTAAGCGCCAACGACGAGGAGGCCGCTCACAACAGAGCCCATTTTGACGAGGATAAAATTTTATGTCTAAATTTGATGAGTAGCCCCGGTAGCGGCAAGACGACGCTGCTTGAGGCGACTATCAAAAGCGGCAAATTTAAAATCGGCGTCATCGAGGGCGACCTGGAGACCAACCGCGACGCCGATCGCATCATAAAAGCGGGCGCGCAGGCCCATCAGATCAGCACCGGCGAGACCTGCCATCTGGATGCCTTTATGGTTCACGAGGGGCTTCATCATATCGATACTAAAAATTTGGATCTGGTTTTCATAGAAAACGTCGGAAACCTCGTCTGCCCTGCGGCATTTGACGTAGGCGCGCACCTGAACGTAGTGCTTCTAAGCGTGCCCGAGGGCAGCGATAAGATCGCAAAATACCCGGTGATATTTCGTCGCGCAGACTGCGTCGTAATCACTAAAACCGCGCTGCTACCGCATTTTGACTTCGATATGGAGGAGGTAGTGCGCGAAGTGCACAAACTCAATCCGAAAGCCGACGTCATCGCGCTTGATAGCAAAAGCGGCGAGGGCGTGGAGAAATGGCTGAAATTCCTACAATACAAGAAGGAATTTCGTTAATGTGCCTTTCAATCCCTTCAAAAATCATCTCGATCGACGAAAATAATTTCGCCACCGTGGAGACTCTGGGTGTGCGCCGCGGCGTGAGCTTGGATCTGCTTCCCGAGCCCGCGGCGGTCGGGGAGTACGTGCTGATCCACGTAGGCTTTGCGATGGAGAAGATCGATACGCAGCGAGCGAAGGAGAGTATCGAAATTTACGAGCAGATCGCAAAGCAGATGAGGGCGGAAGAGGGCTCTGTGTATGAAAGCATGGAGCCGAGAGCCGGCGCAGAGAATTAAAACGGCTTGCAAACCCGTAAAATTTAAGGTAAATAATGGATCTAATCAAGGATTTTAGGGATAAGGAGCTGATTTTAGCGCTTAGCAAGCTGATAATTTCCAAAAGCAAAAAGCCGCTAAACATTATGGAGATTTGCGGCGGACATACGCACTCGATCATGAAATTCGGCCTTCCGAGCCTGGTCGGCGAAAATATAAAATTTATCCACGGCCCCGGCTGTCCGGTGTGCGTAATGCCGCGCAGTCGCATCGACGAAGCGATCAAGCTCGCCGCGATGCCGCAGAGTATTTTTTGCACTCTAGCAGACATGCTGCGCGTACCGGGCTCTCGCACAAGCTTACAGAAGCTGCGCAGCGAGGGGCACGACATCAGAGCGCTTTATAGCCCGCTTGATTGCATAAAGATCGCGCAGGAAAATCCGCAAAAAACGGTGATATTTTTTGCGATCGGCTTTGAGACGACGACGCCGATGAGCGCCGTGCTGATCGATAAGGCGCTAAGCCTGGAGCTAAAAAATCTCTTTTTCCACATCAACCACGTTACGGTGCCCGCGCCCGTGCGAGCGATCTTAGACGATGCGGACGTGCAGATAGACGCGTTTTTGGGACCTAGCCACGTAAGCGTGATCACCGGCGCGAAGGCCTACGAGAGCATCGCGCGGGATTACAAAAAGCCGATCGCCGTAAGCGGATTTGAGCCGCTTGACATAATGGCGGGCGTGTTAAATTTGGTGGAGCAGCAAAACGCCGGCACCTACGAGGTTTTCAACGAATACGAGCGCGTCGTAAAAGAGGGCGGCAACCAAAAAGCGCAAAATTTAATAGATAAATATTTTGAAATTTGCGATTTTCCGTGGCGAGGGCTCGGCGAAATTCCAAAAAGCGGCATGAAGCTGCGCCCGCAGTACGCGGCGCTGGATGCCAGGGTGCAGTTTGATTGCAGCGTACAGAGCGCTCCCGAGAGCAAGGCCTGTATCTGCGGCGAAATTTTACGCGGCAAAAAAAGCCCCTATGATTGCAAGGTTTTCGGCAAGCACTGCACGCCTCAAAACCCGATAGGATCGTGCATGGTCTCAAGCGAAGGGGCGTGCGCGGCGTACTATAAATACGGCGACGTCAAGAATGCGGGCTAAATTTTGCGCGCGGTATCCGGCTGGCAGAGCGTAAATTTTAAAAACAAGTCGTACTTTAAAATTTTAACCGAAGCAAAAAACGTCGCGCTAAATTTTGCTTTAAAATTTTGCGCGGCGCCGTAGCGGCACGGCTTGTTCGGCTGCGAAATACGGGCTTTAAATTTTAAAACCGAGCGAAAAGGAAAAATTTGAACGAAACTATACTTTTAAGCCACGGCGGCGGCGGCGAGGAGATGAATAGGCTCATCAACGAGACGATCTTTGCGGCGTTTGATAATGAAATTTTACGCGCGAACAACGACAGCGCGATACTAAATTTAAATTTAGACGATTTAAATTTAGACGCCGGGGCGGGTTTTGATCGCGCGGCGAACTCTGCTTTGAATTCGGCGGCTAGTTTCGGCGGCGAGCTGGCTTTCAGCACCGATAGTTTCGTCGTCACACCGCTATTTTTTAATGGCGGCGACATCGGCAAGATCGCCGTTTGCGGCACCGTCAACGACCTTGCGATGGTGGGCGCCAAGCCACTGTTTTTAAGCTGCGCACTCATCATCGAGGAGGGGCTTAGCTTAAGCGAGCTGCGACGCATCCTGGACTCGATGGCGAGCACCGCGCGAAGCTGCGGCGTTCGTATCGTTTGCGGCGACACAAAGGTCGTGCCGCGCGGCAAATGCGATAAAATTTTCATCAACACTAGCGGCATCGGCCGTATTTTGCGACCTGCGCGCGTGCAAAACATCAAAGCGGGCGCAAAAATCCTCCTTAGCGGCGACATCGGGCGACACGGAGCAGTAATACTCGCGGCACGCGACGAGATCGCGCTAAGTAGCGAGCTACAAAGTGACTGCAAACCGCTTTGCGGCGCGGTCGAAAAGCTGATCTTGCAAGGCGTGAAGATCCAAGCGATGCGAGATGCGACGCGCGGCGGGCTTAGCGCGGTTTTGAACGAATTCGCAAGCTCCAGTGGGCTTGAATTTTTAGTGCGCGAAGAGGATATCAAAATCAGCGACGAAGTAGTGGGTGTGTGCGAGCTGCTGGGCTTTGAGCCATACGAACTCGCAAACGAAGGCACTTTCGTAGCGATCGTAAAAGATGACGCCGAAGCGAATAGGGCGCTTGAGATACTGCGCGAATTTGACGCAAACGCCGCAATCATCGGCGAGGTACGCGAAGTAGGGCACGGCGGGGGCGAATTTGAGGGTACTTTGACGCCGAAGCTTAGCGCGCAAGACGAATTTACGGGTATAAGCGATACGGACGCGGCGTCAGAAAATAGGGCGGGGCAATTTCAAACTCCGCATGCGGCAAAAGGGCGAGTGATTTTGCAAAACGCCTACGGCTCGCAGCGATTTCTGGAGCTTCCGAAAGGCGAACTGCTGCCGAGGATTTGTTAAATTTGCGTGCAAATTTAAGCCTAAATTTCAGACGTATTTTTAAATTTACAACAAAATTTCGTATAGAATACGGCGCACCGTAAAATTTAGAGGAAAAAATGCATGAACTATCGATCGTAGCGGATCTTGTAGCGCTATGTGAAAAGGCGCTAAACGCCGAAAAAGCAAAGAAAAAAGGCGCGGCCGAGCAGGGCGATAAAAATAGCTGCGACATCGCCGATACTGCCAATGAAAATACGGACATAGACACCAGGAATCCCGAAAATACGGGCGCTGCAAATACGGACTCGAACGACAAAAACGGCGATTTTTATAAAAATTTAGGTGCAAATCCACAGGCATCTTACGATGCATTTAGTTCGAAAAGTCCACAGATAAGGGAACTGCACGTAAAAATAGGGCGACTAAGCGGCGTGGAAGCGCATTATCTGCAAAACTGCTATGAAGTCTTTCGCGCAGGCACCGTCTGCGAAAATGCGGATCTCATCATCCACACCCAAGAAATCGTCGTAAAATGCAAAAACTGCGGTTTTAGCGGAGATTTGGCGCAGAACGACTTTTCTTGCCCGCACTGCAAAAGCTCCGAAATCAGTGTAATCGACGGCGAGGATATGTATCTAATGCGCCTGGTTATCGAATAAAAGAGGGCGCTCATCTTGGCGCGATAACTTCTTATATTTCAAATTTAAACTCTTGTCATAAGCAAAATTTCATTTCCACCCAATTCAAATATCATCTATTTTGATTCTTGCAGAAAACACATTTGTCCTACTGATTTCATTTGAAGTCGCTAAATTATCAAATAAGATTGATGTAAAAATTCTTCTAATAAAAACCATTGATAAAAACACCAAATGCGTCAAAAATACATGAAATTATTCATATAATTATACGTTAATTTCGTATTAGATTTTTACTTGAAAATTATAGTTTTCAATATAAAATACTTAGAATTATAGTGCCTTTGCTCTAAAAAATTGAAAAATGATGAACTACTGATATATATTTTCATATTAATGATTTATATGTAGTAAACGATTTATAAAAATGAATTTTTTGTTTTTATTAATTTTGCATCATTTCCATAAATTTTATGAACGTATTTATTTAAATTATAATAAGCTTATTGTATCGCCCTATTTCGTATCTAAATTTGTAACATTAAATTCAATATAAATCATGCTTATATTCTACATTAATTTAATATTGCAGTAGTATTGACAATGATTATCTCATCTGATATAATAACGCGAAAATTTTATCAGATTTTAGGAGTTAAATTTTGAAAGTTTTTACTCTCTCTCTCTCTCTGAAGCTGTAGCTACCCTACTTTTATTGAGCGCCGCAAATCCAGCCATAGCCGACGAGCAAACTAAGCAAAGCGTAAATCTCGGCGAAGTAGAAGTTACCGCAAACAAAATAAGTGAAAATTTAAAGGATGTGCCACAAAGTATCAGCGTCGTAAGTGATACTGAGTTACAAGAACGAGAAGTCAAAAACGTCGAGGAGCTAGTAAAAACTATGCCGAACATTACTGGTGTGGGCGGGATGTACGAAGGCATCAGTACTAGAGGACTCAATCCTTCGATATATACGAGTTCCAACCCCGTTACGGTCTATGTCGGCGGCGTAGCACAAAGTAACAAAGACGCAGCCTATATCCCCGTTACAAATATCGATCACGTCGAGGTTTTGCGAGGTCCTAGCAGTGCGATCTACGGCAAAGACTCAATCGGCGGCATCATTAATATCGTTTTAAAAGAACCGACTAACGAGTGGAGCGGCAGCGTCGGCGCCGAATACGGCTCGCACAAATACATACTAGGTCTTTTTGAAACCAGCGGCGCGCTGATTGATGATAAACTATTTTTGGGCTTAAACGGCTCGGCGTCCAAAGAGGACGGCTGGATCATCAACGATCTAAACGGCGATAAAGCCAACGACAAGAAAAATTACAATTTCGGACTAAATTTAAAGATAGTGCCGACCGATCGTTTTACGATTAAAATTTACGGCGATCTTTTTCACCGCCAGGACAACTCGCTCGACGAGCTTTTTATCCCAAAATCGAGATTTGGCAATATCTCAAAAAGCGAAGCCAAGCATATAAACTTAGAAACTCCCGCCCGCGTAAAGCAAACCTCTAGCTCGGGAGCGTTAGATCTAAAATATGAATTTGACAAATTTGACGCGACCTCGGCTACGACCTTTCGTAGAGCCAAAAAAGACGGGCTTTACGACGAGGATTTCGGTAGCAAAATAACCTATCTCGACCCCGATCACTATGGGCTAGTTACATTTTTAAATTCTAAAAATGATACCTTCTCCGAGGAGCTTAGATTTAGTAGCAATGACGAGCAAAGCTTCAAATGGGTCGGTGGACTTTATTACGAAAACGAAAAGCAAGTCTTCGGCCCGATCGGCGATCAATACGGCGACGGCGGCGGTAGGACGATAGTCGAGGATTGGCCTTCGGTCAATCGCGCGCAGACGGCATCGATATTTGGTCAGATCATCTATCCGATCACGAGCAAATTTGATGCGACGCTTGGCGGCAGGTATCAGCAGATCAGAAAGCACACAAAGGTCGATTACTTCTCATACGAACTGGGACACAATCCCGGTGCGCCCGCGTTTTCGATGGATGAGAAAGCGACGTTTAGGACGTTTTTGCCAAAAATCGCACTTGGATACGATATCACCGACGAGCTAAATATTTACGCGATGTATTCGAAGGGCTATCTAGCCGGCGGCTTTAATTTTTACACCACCGGCGGCAGCAGAGAGGATAATAAATTGATGCACAGACGAGCGATGATTACGAGATCGGCGTAAAGGGTTCGTATGAAAGCTTTAGATTTTCTACCGCGTTATTTTATATGGACATCAAGGGCACACATATATTTTACACCGACCCCAATAATCCCAACATCTACTCGACCGCAAACGCCGATAAGTCAAAATCTATGGGCGTGGAATTTGAAGGCGTCGCAAAAGCGAGCAAGGAGCTTGATATAAATTTAGCTGCAAGTCTGCTAAAGACCAAATACGGAAATTACATCAACAAAGACGGCACGAATAATAAAGGCAATAAAATCGAGAAAAACCCCGAGTATAAACTCTCTTTGGGCGCGTCATACTACGCTCCGATAGGAATTTATACAAGACTGGACGGAAATATGATAGGCAAGACCTACTTCGATGCGCAAAATAAGCTAGCCCAGAAGAGCTATTTTACGGCGGATGCAAAAGTAGGCTACCTAAAAGATGGCTTTGACGTGTATTTTTACGTCAAAAATTTGACCGACAAAGAGTATTTCTCGCACATACGTGACAGAGCAAGTAATGTTTTAGTCACCTATGGCAAAGGCAGAACGCTCGGCGTCGGCGTAAGATATAGTTTTTAAATTTAGTAAATTTTATTAAATGAAAGGATGAAAAATGAGGAAAAGTTTAGCTGTATTGGCAGTTTTAGGTGCATTTAGCGTAGCTGGCGCGCATGATTTTTGGCTTGCGGGCCAAAATGACGACAAACTGAGGGTTCAGATCGGATTTGGAGATGGATTTGCCACGTGCGAGCCGATCGATAAGCAGAGGGAGAATAATTTTGAAATCCCCGTAGTCATAGATAAAAACGGCAAAAAAATCGAGCTAAAGCGCACGAGCGAAAACTATAAATTTGAGGGCGAAAAGCA
>ERZ772807.1978-NODE-1978-length-10977-cov-2.334005_pt1 | contig 10977 bp, 9 predicted proteins | sample MGYA00511472_ERZ772807 | MGnify/ENA primary metagenome ERZ772807 (study PRJEB29015, sample SAMEA2737947) | human oral metagenome | biome: human oral; feature: human-associated habitat; material: dental | place: China | collected 2039 ...
CTTATCTGCCACTCGTCCACAACTTTTATCCCTACGCGGAGCAACAACCCAATATGGGTCACTTCACAAAGCTATATAGGAATCCAAGCAAAGCTATATAGGAATCAGGCCAAAGCTATATAGCTTTCTTCGCCATCCTATATAGCTCTACCGACGCACCTATACACCTACTATATGGGACCATTGCGCAAGGCACAAAAAAGCCCCACCGATCACAAGCGGATCGGTGGGGCGATGGGGTGTGGCCTACACGAAAGGGTAGCCAGCTACTTGATGGGGACGTGGAGCACCTTGCGCTCGCCGATGAAGCCCTCGAGGGTCTGCCCGATAGCTATGGGTCCGACACCTGCGGGGGTGCCCGTGAAGATGAGGTCACCCATACGTAGCGTCTGGAAGCGGCTCACATAGGCAATCAGCGCATCAAAGCTATGGATCATCTCCGAGCTATCGGCCTCTTGTACCACCTCTCCATCACGCCGTAGCGAGAAGGAGATGGGGCGCTCGGGATAGCCCAGAGCCGTCTTGTCCAACCACTCGCCTACAACAGCCGATCCATCGAAGACCTTAGCCTCCAGCCACGGACGACCCTCAGCCATAGCACGTCGCTGGATGTCGCGTGCCGTGAAGTCAATACCCACCGTCACTCGCTCATAGTAGCGATGGGCGAAGCGCTCAGCGATGCACTTCCCTACCCGACTGATCTGGATGACCAGCTCCGCCTCATATTCGATGGACGAACCCATATCGGGGAGGAAGAAGGGCGTGCGGGGCTTGAGCAGCGCATCACCCTTGTGAAAGAAGAGTGGAGGGGTATCTACCGCCTGCTCAGGAAGGCCGAGCTGAGGTGCTTCGGCTACGTGCGGGCGGTAATTGAAGCCTACGCCTAAGATCTTCATCGGCTGGAGCGAGGCTTACTGGTAGGGGGAGTAGGTTGACTTTCCTGGAGCGCCTTCATTCGGGTGAACATCAGTGCCAGGTGCGCATACATCGAGGTATTCTGCACGACGACGTGGTCGGGGGTCTGGATGCGAACGGGCGTAAAGTTCCACAGCGCACGGATACCGGCACGCACCAAGCGGTCGGTCATCAGCTGCGCTTGTAGGATAGGTACGGTGAGGATGGCGATCTTGATGCCTTCGCTCTCGATACGTGTCGCCAGCTCATCGATATGATAGACGGGGATCCCCGAGACCTCCGTGCCGATGATATCCTCAGCGACGTCAAAGCCTGCGGTCACCTCAAGGCCGAACTGCCGTAGCCCCGTGTCCGAGAGGAGTCCAGGGCCCAAGCTCCCGACACCGATGAGGAAGGCCTGATGGCGCTTCGTAAAGCCAAGGAATTCCTCGAGGTAGTTGATGAGAGCCTCCGTCTCATAGCCGACGCGTGTACGCCCCTGGAGCTCTACATACGAGAGGTCCTTCGCCACGAGCGCAGCATCGACCCCGACACCCGAAGCGATACGGGGCGAGGAGACGTACTTATGTCCTTCTGTTTGGAGAAGCTTTACAAAGGAGAGATACCAAGGGAGTCGGCGCAGCGTCGGCTCGGGGATAATCCCATTGCGCTTCTTCTCGTCCTTAGATTTAGCCATTTATAATCGTTTAAGTAAGTGATCTTGTTCCTGATGAGTACAAATTTACGAATTCAATACGAAGCCTCGTAGTATATCCCTCCCCGACAAGAGCACGACAGCCAGCTATCCCGTAAAAGGATAGCTGGCTGTCGCGCTTAGTTAGGTCTATCGATCTCCGCAGAGAAGTGGAGTCTATTCGTCTTCGGAGGCTGATGCAGGAGGCTGGATACCGCCTGGCAGTGCCTTCTTCGTCTTGGCTCCCAGCGCCTTCAGCTTATCGAAGCGGCCAAGGATATCGCCACGACCATCACGGAGCTGGCCCTTAGCTTCGCCGAACGCCTTCTGTGCATCCTCGAGCTTACTCTCGATCTTCAGGAAGGTCTCGGAGAAGGTGGCGAACTTATCATACAGCTTACCCGCCTCGTCGACGATCTGCAAGACATTGCGCTGCTGGCTATCACGCTGCCACATATCCTGCGCCATACGCAGGGCAGCGATGAGGTTCGTGCCGTTGATGAGGACGACATTCTTCCGATAGGCTTCCTCCCAGAGCGTGGGGTCGTGAGCGAGCGCTATGGTGTAGGCGGGCTCGTTGGGGATGAAGAGCATGACGAAGTTCGGCGAGCCCTCGGTGTACTCTTCGTAGCGCTTACCCGAGAGCTCATTGATATGCTTGCGTAGGCTGAGGAGGTGCTCCTTGAGTGCTTGGTCACGCTCTGCGTCTGTCTCAGCGGCGACATAGCGCGCATAGGCGGTGAGGCTGACCTTACTATCGATGACGATGGCACCCCGATTGGGGTAGCGCACGATGACGTCGGGGCGAAGGCCACCACGGTTATCACCCGTCGTGATGACCGCTCCCGATTCATCACGCAGCGTCTCCTGCACGAAGTAATGCTCGCCACGGATCAGGCCACTCTGGTCGAGGATACGCTCTAGGATCAGTTCGCCCCAGTCGCCCTGCACCTTACTATCGCCACGAAGTGCACGCGTAAGGCTCGTAGTCTCGTCGCTGATCTCCTGACTGCGGAGGATGAGCTTCTCGATGGAGTCCTTGAGGTTGAAGCGTTCGCGCGCCTCTTCTTGATAGGTCTTATCGACCTGCTCACCGAAGCGCTTGAGATCCTCACGCAGCGGGGAGAGAGTCTCCTTCGTGCGCTTGTCGAGGTCTTCGGTACGCTCTCGCATGATGTCATTCGCGACAGCACGGAAGCTATCACGCAGCTCTTCGGCGAGCTTGCCCTTCTCTGCCTGGAGCTTCTCCAGCTCGGCAGCGAGACTTGCACGCTCGGTCTTGACGGCAGCCAGACTCACGGCCGCTTCATCAGCCTTCTGCTGGAGGGCGTCGTAGCGCTGGCGAAGCTCTTGATGTGCCTCGGCAGTCGTCTGGAGCTTCGTCTCAAGGGCCTTGAGCTCGAGCGCCTTCTCATGCTCAGCACGCTCAGCGGCTGCGGCTACGTCAGTCAGTTCTTTGATGCGCTTCCCTGCGTAGAGGAAGAGCACGAGGAAGACGAGGCAGAGTGCCCCAAGGAAGTAGATCATCGTCTAATAGGAAGGTAAGTGGATGTGTCAGCAGGGGAAGCCCCCGTGAGATATAAAGATAAGGAGAAGGCTCGAGACAGCAAGAGTGCGCCTCAGAAGGCATCATCGAGGAATGAGAGTGCCGCCTCGGACAGGGGCACACTGTGATCAATATGCACCAGCCGCTGATTGCGACTACCACGGAAGTAGAGGCGCGGGTCAAGAAGGCTCTGGACGAAGGGGCCATCGACGAGCACATCGATGAACTCCAGCGCGGGGCGATGTGCCTCTGACTGCAGGAGGTACTCCACAGTGAAGCCTGTGTAGCACCAGATCGACAGCCCCGTCTCACGTCGTAGGCGTGCTAAGAGCGTAGTAAGAGCCGTGGGATCATAGAAGGGATCTCCCCCAGAGACGGTAATGCCGTCCAAGAGAGAATTGCCCCGTATCTCCTCGATCATATCGCTGAGGACCTCCTCGGTGAGGGGAATACCCGCCTCAGCCGACCAGCTCTCGGGATTGTGACATCCCGGGCAAGCGTGGCGGCAACCAGCCAGATAGATCGAGTAGCGAAGGCCAGGGCCATCGCTGATACTCTCACGATAGACGTTGAGGAGGCGCACGGAGACGGGGGTGAGGAGTGGGATGGATAAGACGAAGCCTGGAGCCCGTCGGCGGGGAGCCGCCTCGGGACCCAGGCTCTTCGTCAGCTGCTTAATAGTATGAGTTGGGAGGATCAGTGATGCTTCACGCGGTCGTGTTCCTCTGCCTGCTTAGCAGAGTTCCAGCTCTCGAGGCTACCGGTGAGATAGCCCGTGATGCGACGCAGACGAGCGATGCGATCGCTGGTACAGACGGGGCACTTATCGTAGATGATCCCACGATAGCCACAGTCCTGACACGTATCTACGGGGTGGTTGATCGAGCCGTAGCCGATACCCGTATCCTTCATCGTCTTGACGAGCTTGAGGATGACGGAGACATTCTTCTTCGCCTCGCCGTCGAGCTCGATATAGCTGATATGCCCACCGAGCGTGATCGCATGGAAGGGGGCTTCACGACGGATCTTGTCGTGCATACCGATCTCTTCGCGCACGTCGACGTGGAAGGAGTTCACATAGTAGTCGAGGTCATTGACCCCAGGGATAATGCCGTAGCGCTTGCGGTCCATGCGGGTGAAGCGCCCCGAGAGGCCTTCGGCAGGAGTAGCAAGGACGGAGTAGTTGAGGTGGTACTTCTGCTTGTATTCGCGCACCACTTCGTTTATCACCTGCACGGCATCATAGAGCGTCTGCCAAGAGCGGTCGCTGCGTCCATGACCTTCACCGTAGAGTGCCATCATTGCATTGTGCCCCCCGATGAAGCCGATACCAAGCGTGCCGCTGTCGAAGACCGAGCCCACTTTGTCCTGTGGAGCGAGGGCTGCACCACCCTTCCACACGTCATTGCCCATCATGAAGGGGAACTGACGAGCTAAGGCCGAGCGCTGGTAGAGGTAGCGCTCATGCAGCTGGTCACCGATGAAGGTAGCCATCTCACGCACCGACTCGAGGAAGAGTACCCTTGCGCGCTCCTGCTGCTGCTCCACGGGAGCCGTAGGGAGCTCACGCTGGGCACGGCGAGAGGCTTCGATAGCCAGTCGGGGCAGATTCATCGTCGTGAAGGAGAGGTTCCCGCGCCCGACAGAGGTCTTGGGCCCGCAGACATTCTCGAAGACGCGCGTACGGCAGCCCATCGTAGCGATCTCATGCAGGTAGCGCTTCGGGTCATCGGCGCGCCAGAGCTCATGCTGGTTGAAGGGTGTATCAAGGAAGACGAAGTTCGGGAAGAGGGCGTGCGACGTCGTCTTACACGCCAAGAGCAGGAGGTCGAAGTTCGGCGTCTCGAAGGTGTACTTCCCCGCCAGCGCACCAGCGAAGTCTGCTTGTGCCTTCGCATAGTCTGCCTCGGAGTAGTTCACGCCCTCCTTGACCTTGAAGATCTGGATGGGGAAGATAGGCACCTCGCCTTGGCCTAAGCCCTCGACGGTAGCAGCGAGGAGCTCACGGATGACCATACGCCCCTCTTCGGAGGTATCGGTACCATAGTTGACCGAGCTGAAGACGACCTGATTACCGCCACGCGAGTGCATAGTATTGAGGTTGTGCACGAAGCCCTCCATCGCCTGATGGGTCTCGCGCTTGGTGCGCTGATAGGCTTCTTCGAGGGCAAGACGCACAGCCGTAGCGGGGAGCTGACAGCCGATATGCTCAAGGCCGGCAGCGAGAGCTTCGGCTGCAGCATCGGTATGGGCGAGAGGGGGCTCAAGGCCACGGAGTGCTTCGACGAAGGCCTTACGCTCCTCATCCGTGAGACTTCTCCCCGAGAGGAGACTATGCGCATAGAGGAGGCGGTCGGCGAGCTGACGGATGAAGGTCTTACGCACACCGGGTGCCATGAAGAAGTCGAAAGCTGGGATAGCCTGCCCGCCATGCTCCTCGTTCTGATTCGTCTGGAAGACGATCGTCGCAAGTGTGGCGTAGCTCTGGATATTCTGTGGGGTACGGATGCTCCCATTCTTCGTGTGGAAGCCTCGCTCGAAGAGGTCCGCCAGGTCGTACTGCACGCACGTAGCGGTCTTCGTAGGATAGTAGTCTAAGTCGTGGATGTGAATATCTCCCGCAGCGTGAGCGCGAGCGAAGGGCGCCGAGAGGAGGTACTTCATCGCATAGTCCTTCGTCACCTCAGAGGCGAAGGTCATCATCTGCCCCGAGGGCGTGTAGGCACTCATGTTCGCATTGCCCAGATTGATATCATTCTTCTCGATGGAGACGATACCATCCATAGTGCGCTTGAGGGTCGTGCGCTTCTCACGCTGGACGGTGCGCCACTCACGATAGATGATGTACTTCTTAGCGACCTGAGGTGCGAGGTTCATCAGCTCAGCCTCGACACGGTCTTGGATCTCCTCGACAGCGACCTGAGAATTGCGATGACAGAGCTCGGTCTGGATGAGTGACTCAATACGGAGGGCATAGCCTTCCTCGTCGGCAAGGCCTGCCGCACGGAAGGCCTTATCAACGGCACTGCGAATCTTCTCGCCATCATAAGGTTGCTGACTTCCATCCCGCTTGAGGATGTAAATCGACTCTTGTCCCATAGGATCTTAAGTAGTTGCGTAGTTTGTAGTTAGGTTGTGGTTGGCCGACCCTTCCTTCCTCCCTGATCAAGGCGATTGATCTCTGCGGGGGAGCAACGTCGGGTACTGGGACAAATGTATACATTTATCCATAGGGTTACACACATCCGCAGGGAAAAGTTATCCACAACCTCTACAGCTCGCTATTCATCGGGGTATTGCTCTCGATGACAATCAGCAGTTGCGCACCGATCAGTTAAATTATCTTCCAAAATCGAGATCGAGGGAAAGATTTTTTGACGCTTTGAAGCGAAAAATATCCACCAGCCGAGGGTGGAAAACATAGTCCCTATTCACGAGCTCCTCAAGCCCCCTCAAGAGGCAACTTATATCGGAAGAGCCCCCGCCATTCCCATGCCTAAATAACAAGCTATCCCACAGCACCATAGATACCACCTCCACAGATCAAAAAAGTGACCACTACTGGTCAGCAAGCGAACCAGTACTACTCACCCTATCGTACCAGTACTGCTCACACGAGTGACCAGTACTGGTCAACTCGCCGACCAGTACTGGTCGCATTGACCTCTCAATAGAAGCGAAGCACCGAGCTCTAATAGTCGCCTCTCCCCCACCCGTATATATACGACACGCCCCGCGCTGGATCGGACGATCACAGCGTGGGGCGTATACCGTAAGAAAGGGAAGGAAGCGAGGCCGTAGCCTGCTGAGGGGCGAACTTAGATCATCGCTTCAACAGCCCAGACGAAGGCGCGAAGCCCTTGGTCAGGCGTCGCTTCGTCCAGCGCACGCAGGCGCTCCAGCAGCTCGGGCACACGCGTCTCGGGAGCGATGACGTACATCGCCGAGTTCATCGTAGGCCAAGCGTGGTCACCGATATGTGGCTCCCCCGTCTTCGAGCCACGGCCCTGAGCCCGCTCGAAGGAGGTGTAACCACGGAGGCTCATCTTAGTGAGCAGGCGCACGATGATCTCGTGATAGGCCTGATTGTAGGTGATAAAGACGGTCTTCATCGGCTGCTCGGGGGCGAACATTTGATACTTATCCATAGCGTGGTGGAGGGGATTAGTGTTGGGCTGCAAGCGCCTTCTCTGCGGCGCGCGTAGCGAGCTTTTTCTCGAGCTTCTTGCGCTCACGGACGATACGACGAGCTTCGAGAGCGGCGTAGAGCGTGGGGATGAGCACGAGGGTCACCAGCGTGGAGATCGAGAGCCCCCAAGCGACCGTGATACCCATCGACTGCCACATCTCAGAGCCTTCACCGATACCGAGGGCCATAGGCACCATACCGAGGACGGTCGTAGCCGTCGTCATGAGCACAGGACGCAGACGGGACTTACCCGAGGTCGTCACCGCCTTAGCGACGCCCATACCACGCTCACGGCACAGACGGATGTAGTCGATGAGCACGATACCATTCTTCACCACGATACCGATGAGCATAATCAACCCGATGAACGACATCGTATCGAGAGGCACCTGTGTGATCAAGAGACCGAGGAAGACACCCGAGAAGGCGAAGGGCACGGAGAACATGATGACGAAGGGATCAACAAGGCTCTCGAACTGTGCCGCCATCACGATGAAGACGAGCATGATGATCAGAAGCATCAGGGTCGTGAGGTCACCGAAGGTCTCCTGCTGACTCTCATAAGCCCCCGTGATCTTGTAGCTCACATTGCCCGAGGGTACGGGGTGAGCAGCGAGGACCTCGTTGAGCTTCCCGACAAGCTCACTCAGCTGGACGCCAGGCGTAGGCGTGAGGGAGAGCGTGATGACACGGCTACGGTCCTTACGATCGATGGTAGGAGGCGTGAAGGCTTCGTCGATATGCCCCAGATCAGAGAGGCGAAGAGTCTTACCCTGTGCCGTATAGACCAGCAGGCTGGAGAGGTCTTGCAGTGACTGACGAGCCCCAGGAGTGAGGCTGACACGGATATCATACTCATTCCCATCCTCACGGAAGTACGAGGCGATGGTCCCGTTGACAGCAGAGCGCAGGTAGGAGGATGCCATAGCTAAGTTCAGCCCATTCTCAGCGAGCTTCTGGCGGTCGAAGACGAAGCGAATCTCAGGGACGTAGTCCTTACGGCTGATGGTGACACCCGAGGTCGTGCTGCTCTTCTCCATCTCCTCACGGAGCTGACGCGCATAGGTATCGGTCTCAGAGAAGTCCTGACCATAGATCTCGAGCGTGACACCACTTGTATTATTACCGTTGGCACCTCCGCCCGTCGTCACACTATACGAAGATAGTTCGGGGTAGGAGGCGAGGAGCTTACGGAGCTTATCAGACACTTCGTCCTGTGAGAGCGTACGCTCAGAGCGGGGACGCAGACCGATGTAGCCCGAGATGATATTGGAGCCATTGTCCTGCATGAGCGACCACGAGTCGCCATCACCAGCCTGCCCCACCGTCATAGATACGGTCTGGATAGCGGGGATCTCCTCACGCATACGCTTGTCCAGATCGAGGCTCAGACGACGCGTCTCATCGACACGGGTACCGACGGGGAGCTCGGCCTTCACCTCGATGAAGCCGACATCCTGCTTCGGCATGTATGAGGTCTTGATGAAGGTGAGGCTCGCAAGGCTGAGGGCAAAGATCCCGAAGGCGATAGCTACAGTCGCACGGCGATGGCGGACGGCCCAGCCCAAGAGGCGAGCATAGAGCGCATCCAGCTTGCCGAGGAAGGCATTGATAGGAGCGAAGATCTTTTCTGACAGTCGGCTCTTCTTCTCATTGCGCTTCAGGAGCTGCGAGGTGAGCATCGGCGTCAGCGAGAGAGCAGCTGCTGTAGAGACGATCATCACGATACTGATACTCCACCCCAGCTGGCGGAACATCAGCCCAGCTTCGCCGGGCATCATCGTCAGCGGCAGGAAGACGGCGAGCATCGTCAGCGTAGAGGCGACGACCGAGATACCGACCTCATTGGTAGCATGTACGGCAGCTTGCTTGGGATAGCTCCCGCGCTCGATGTGCGTCGTGACGTTCTCCAGTACCACGATAGCGTCGTCGACGACCATACCGATGGCGATGGAGAGCGAGGAGAGCGATATGACGTTCAGCGAGTTCCCCGAGACGAGGAGGTAGATGAACGAGGCGACAAGCGATATCGGGATCGTAAGGACGATGATGAAGGTCGCACGCCAGCGCCCGAGGAAGAAGAGGACGACGAGCACCACGATCACGAAGGTGATCATGATCGTATCCTGAAGCGAGTCGATCGTATTGACGATGAAGCTCGAGGTATCGATGAGGTAGCCGATCTTGACGTCCGAGGGGAGGTTCTGCTGGATCTCGGGGAGGGCAGCACGGATCTGGCGAGCGATCTCGACCGAGTTCGAGCCTTCCTGCTTCGTGATCATGACGATAGCACCGCTCTTCCCATTGACGAAGTTCTCCTGCCGGCGCTCCCCGACGGTATCCTTGATCTCTGCGACGTCGCGCAGATAGATGTCCTTCCCGCCGACACTCGTCACGATGATCGAGCCAAGCTGCATAGGATCGGTGAATTCCCCCTGCACACGGATCGAGTTGGTACGCGAGCCGAGGTCAATCTGCCCCGCAGGGATGTTCACATTCTCCGCACCGATGAGCTGGGAGATCTGCGCCAGAGTGAGGTGGTAAGCCTCGAGCTTCGTGGGGTCACAGTAGACCTGCACGACGCGCTTAGAGGCACCAGAGATATTTATCGTCCCGACGCCATCGATGCGCTGCAGGCGATTGCTGACACGGTCTTCCAGCAGCTTTGACAACCCAGAGGCACTCTCCTCGGACTCGACCGAGAGGATGGCCACGGGGATCGAGCTCGTACTGAACTTAAAGATCGTCGGCTTCTTAGCCCCTGCAGGCAGGTAATCCGAGATCGCATCGAGCTTGTCACGGATATCATTCGTGGCCTCAGCGATAGCAGTCCCAGCACGGAACTCCAGCGTGACGACCGAGGAATTATCCTGACTCTTCGAGGTAATATGCTTGAGACGGTCGATACCATTGAGGGCATTCTCAAGGGGCTTGGAGATGTTCGTCTCGATATCCGCGGCGCTGGCACCGGGATAGGTGACGCTGATGGTGATTTGCGGCGCGGAGACATTCGGGTATTGCTCTACCGGCAGGCGGTAGAGCGAGAGCAGGCCGCCGAGCATGATGAAGATGGCGACGACCCAGGCGAAGACTGGTCGGTCAATGAAAAATCTGGACATGATTCCCCCGGATTACTGAGCGGCAGGCTGGCTGGCGGCGGGTTTGCTACTGGCAGGTTGCGCGGCTTGCCCCGGCTGCGCTTGCGGTTTGCCGTCCGCGCCGAGAATGACCGGGGTGATGCGGGTCGCGCCGCCCATCAATTGCGACAGGGTATCGACCATCACCATTTCGCCCGGCTTGAGGCCGCCGGTGATAATCCACTGGTTCTTCTGCGAACCGGCAATCTTCACCTCGCGCGGCGCAAAAGTGCCGTCTTCGGCGACAACGCGCAGCGTGTCGGTCTTGCCACGGGTAACGGCGCTTTGCGGCACCAGATAGGCATTATGGAACTGGCTTTGCGGAATGTCGGCGCGCACATACAGCCCCGGCAACAGCATCCCGTCCGGGTTCGGCACCTCGGCGCGCAAGAGCAGCTCGCCGGTGCTGGCATCGACCGTCTGGTCGGCAAAAAGCATCCGCCCCTTGTGCGGGTAGGGTAAACTAGAAAAATTGCAGGCATACACTGCATCGTTACGTCACTATGGTTCGCAAAAT
>ERZ772807.1980-NODE-1980-length-10971-cov-4.607091_pt1 | contig 10971 bp, 9 predicted proteins | sample MGYA00511472_ERZ772807 | MGnify/ENA primary metagenome ERZ772807 (study PRJEB29015, sample SAMEA2737947) | human oral metagenome | biome: human oral; feature: human-associated habitat; material: dental | place: China | collected 2039 ...
GGCACCCGATAAGCGGAATAGATACGGCACGCTTTCAAGGTCGTTTTTTATAAAAATCACGTCGCCCGCGCCCTTGGCTACGTCGCTGCCGCCGTTCATCGCGATGCCGATGCTAGCGGCTTTTAAGCTCGGTGCGTCATTGACGCCGTCGCCCACGAAAAGCACCCGCTTGCCTTCGTCCGTCAGGGATTTGATGAACTCATATTTGCCGCTTGGAAGCACTCCGCTTCTCACCTCGTCGATGCCAAGGTTGCGAGCGACGAAATTTGCCGTTTTGGCGTTATCGCCCGTTAGCATGACGGTTTTTACGCCTCTTTTTTGCAGCGTCTGCACGACGCCGCGCGCTTCGGCTCTGATCTCGTCGCTAAATGCGATGAAGCCAGCGTACGAGCCGCCTATCGCGCAGTAAACGACGCCGAAGCCCTTGTCTAAAAGCTCCTCCGCTTCTACTTCGACGCCCGCATCCACGCCGCGCTCGCGCAGAAAGCCCGCGCTGCCGCAAAGAATTTCGCCGGTGGGATTTTTAGCGACGATCCCCTTGCCCGCGATGCTTTCGAACTCGCCGTTAAATTTAGAAATTTCGCCGAATTTCAGCTCGGCAAATTTTACGATCGCCTTTGAGATCGGATGCTCGCTAAGCTTTTGCGCGCTTGCTAAAGCGTAGAGATCCTGGGCGCTCAGATCGCTGAAGCTTACCGAAATTTCGCCCTTGCTAAGCGTGCCGGTTTTATCGAAAACCGCGACGTCGGCGCTTTTTAAAATTTCTAAAATTTCGGGATTTTTGATTAAAATTCCAGCCTTTGCGGCGTTTGAGATCGCGCAAACGATCGCAATCGGCGTCGCAAGACCTAGCGCGCACGGGCAAGAGATGATAAGCACGCAGATAGCGGCGGACGCGGCGTATGAGAGCCGCCCGTCAAGCGCCATCCACGCTATAAAGCTGACAAGCGCGATCAAAATCACCGCGGGCACAAAGATATTTGAAATTTTATCCGCAAAGCGCGCGATCGGCATCTTTTTGTTGCCCGCCTCGTTTAGCAGATTTTTAATCTCGGCAAGCAGCGTCTGATGCGAAAATTTCGTCACCTTCACGTAGATGACGCCGTCCGTGCTGACGCAGCCTGCGTTTACCTCATCGCCTACGCCTTTATAAACCGCCAAGCTCTCGCCGCTGATGAGCGAGGCGTCGATCTGCGCGCCGCCTTCCACGATAAGCCCGTCGCATGGGATGCGCGAGCCGTTTTTTACTAGCACCTTATCGCCCGGCTTTAGCGCTTCTGCGCGCACTTCGGCTATCGTGCCGTCGTCTTTGATCAAAAGCGCGGTTTTGGGGCTTAGATCGATTAGCCCCTTGATGTAGTCGTTCGCCTTCATCTTGCTGCGCTCTTCAAGGTATTTGCCGAGCGAAATAAAGGCGATTATCATCGAGGCGGATGAGAAATAAAGATTTGTAAATTCATTCTGCGCGCCGTGCGTATAGACCCACGCCGCGGCCGTTAGCGAATATACAAACGCAAAAAAACTTCCCATCGCCACGAGCACATTCATATCAAAGCTTCTGTTTTTCAGCGAGCCGTAAGCGTGATAAAAGAAGTTTTTGCCGCAGTAAAATAGGCTCACGCACGCCATCGCCGCGCAAAGTAGCGCCTTTGGAACGAAGCCTAAAAAACCGCTCATCTCCACAGCCATTACCGCCGCGGCTAAAATGAGAGCGAGGATTAGCCTAAATAGCGCCGCTTTGAGATTGCTCCGCTTTTTGCGCTCCAAATCCTCGTAATCCACGGCGATGTCGTAGCCTAGCTTTTTGATCTTGGCTTTTAGCGTCTCCTCAAGCGCCGGATCAGCAAGTACGAACTCGCCGCTGCCGTTGGCGAAATTTACGTGCGCCTCCTGCACCCCCTCGATCTTGCGACTTACCCGCTCGATCGCATTGGAGCAGTTTACGCAGCTCATCCCAACGATATTTAGAGTGATTTTACTTGACATACGTTAGTTTTTAGGCTAGCTTTTCTGCGACGCTAAAACCCAAATCATCCATCTCCTCTTTAAATTTAGCCTCGTCGCGCGGATCTAAGCTTAAACTCACCACTCCGCTTGCTACGTCCACCTCGATCTCGCCAAAATCATCCTTAAGCGCGTTTTTGATCGTCCTCGCGCAGTTTTCGCAGTGGATATTTTGCGCCTTAAATTTTACGCTTTGTTTCAAAGCCATGAGCCTCTCCTTCGGATTAAAATTTCAAAACTTATACTACTTTTTAATAAATTTTATTTCAACGCCCGCTCCTGAAATTTAAGGGTTTTTCGTTATAATCACCCGTTTTTAAATTTAAGCTTTAAGGAATTTTATGGGACGAGCTTTTGAATACAGACGCGCTTCAAAAGAAGCTAGATGGGGGAAGATGAGCAAACTTTTCCCAAAACTGGGCAAGGCCATAACGATGGCTGCGAAAGAGGGCGGCGAAGATCCGCTGATGAACTCCAAGCTGCGCGCCGCGATCGCCACGGCAAAGGCGCAAAATATGCCCAAAGACAACATCGACGCGGCTATCAAGCGCGCTAGCGGCAAGGATAGCGCCGATATCAAAACGATCTTTTACGACGGCAAGGCGCCGCACGGCGCGCTTTTAATAATCGAATGCGCCACCGACAACCCGACCCGCACCGTTGCAAATGTAAAGTCGATTTTAAACAAAGCCAAGGGCGAGTTTTTGCCGAGCGGCAGTTTGAAATTTATGTTTTCGCACAAGGCCGTTTTTGAGACCAAGCTGCCGAGCCGCGACATCGAGGAGCTGGAGCTTGAGCTCATCGACTTCGGTCTTAGCGAGCTTGAGATCAACGAGTTTGAAAACGACAAGGGCGAGCTCGAAAAGACGCTTCTAATCTACGGCGAATACGAAAGCTTCGGCACTCTAAACGAAGGGATCGAAAAGATAGGGCTTGAGATCATCAGCGCAAGCTTAAAATTCGTCGCCAACGAAAAGCACGAATTTAGCGAGGAGCAGCTTGGCGACATAGACGCGCTGCTCGAGCGGCTAGAGGATGACGACGACGTGCAGGCAGTTTACACCAACATCGCATAGGAGAAAAAATGGAAAGCTTAAAAATTTACGACATTGACGCAGAGGCTTTGGCGCGCGATAAATACGCCGTTATCAAAACCGAAAAGGGCGATATGAAGCTGGAGCTTTTCGCAGATGAAGCGCCGCAGGCAGTTACGAATTTCGCTAGCCTCGCGCGCAGCGGGTTTTACAAGGGGCTAAATTTTCATCGCGTAATTCCAAATTTCGTGATCCAAGGCGGCTGCCCGCGCGGCACCGGCACGGGAGGTCCCGGCTGGCGCATAAAGTGCGAATGCGACCGCCAAAAGCACAAGCACGTGCGCGGCGCGCTATCGATGGCGCACGCGGGGCGCGATACGGGCGGAAGCCAGTTTTTCGTCTGCCACAGCGCGCAGCCGCACCTAGACGGCGTGCACACGGTGTTCGGTCGTATCGTGGATCAGCCTAGCCTAGCGGTTTTGGACGCGATTAGGCAGGGCGATAAGATCATCGACATCGAGATTAAAGAGAGCCTGCAATCGTGATTAAATTTAAACCGCGGGGCGCCAGACCGTGATAAAGATCGGCACGGACATAACCGCGGTGCGCAGGATCGCGGCGCTGCGCGCAAAATACGGCGCGAAATTTCTAAAGCGCATTTTGAAAAAATCCGAACGCTCCTCCGCGTTGCGCGACGAAAGTATCGCGGGCATCTATGCCGCCAAAGAGGCGCTTAGCAAGGCGCTAGGCACCGGCATCGGCGCGGAATTCGGCTTTAAAGACGCTAAAATTTACAAAGACGCCCTGGGCGCGCCGCATTTAAAAATCCGTAAAAAAATCCGTAAAAAATTTCATATCAAATCCGCAAGCCTTAGCATCACGCACGACGCAAACGTCGCAATCGCCGTAGTCGCACTAAAACTTAATAAGCCGCGCTCAAAGTAACGAAGTGAAGCAGCACACGGTAGCAAGAACTCCGCGTAAATTCTGCATAAATTTTGCACGACGAAATTTTGAAATTTCATTGCGCTGCAGAATTTTGCTTTAAATTTAAGACTTGGAATTTTATAGCGGCGAGGCAGCATAAACTCAAAAGGTAAAATTTCGACCCGAAATTTAGCGGCAGAGGCATAGACTTTCTATTAAAATTTCACGACAAAATCGTGCTCTGAAATTTAAAACGGATACGAAGTCTGCTCCGCCTAATCTATCGCATCATCAAGGATTAAGCGAAAGTTCATGAGCCGACCGAGCATACATCGCCGCTGTGGCGGCATCTGTTCGTCGTGCCCATCTCAAGCAAGAGCTTTTACGCCGTATCTACGCCGAATAAAATATCGCAGATAGTGCGGCGTTCTCTTTTGCTATGTGCGAAAAAACGGAGGCGAGCTTGCGTAGCTACATTTACCGCTTAGTCTGCCGCTAGCTTGAGCGTGCACAGATAGGCGGCACACACAGCAGCGAGCGATTAAAATTTACACGAAGAAATTTAAAGATGAAATTTCGCGGGCCGTAAATTTAGCGCTAAATTTTTAAAATTCTATGGCAACGCAAATTTTAAAATTCCATACAAGGCGGATTTAAAATTTTAAGCCGCGAGCTCACGGGGCTAAATTTAGCCGCCGAGAAGTTTTCAAAGCCTCTGAAAAAAGAAATTTTATGGCAGCGCGACGCCGCAAATTTTTAAATTGCTCGTATTTTGGCGACGGGCTTATGCGGCTTACTTTTTCGCGTGAGGTATAAATTTCAATTCTCTATATTTTGGCCGCCCCGAGACTACGCCCAAAGCCGCCTCGTATTTAGAGCCGCGTAAATTTTAATCTCTCACGCCAAGATACGATTAAATTTAAAGCGCAAAGCGCGGTCATAGCGCCGACTCTCGTTAAAGCTCCAACCTGCGATTAAATTCCAACCAGCAATAAAATTTAGAAATGAAATTCCGCGAGCCAAAAATTTAGTGATAAATTTTTAAAATTCCACGGCGATAAAATTTTAAAATTTCATGCAGAGCGCATTAAAAATTTTAAGCCGCAAAGCCTATGGGGCTAAATTTAACTCGTTAAAAGCTTCAAAGCAAATGCAAAACAAAATTTTAAATGATAAAGCAAACAAACTAAATTTGATAGCATAAAAGCTTGCAAGACCTCTGCAAAAGAGAGGCCGGCAAAGCCGCATGCGGATGAAATTTAAAAAGCGGGATTAGTCCGCCTTTTTTAGATTATCGGCGAGCAAAAACGCAAGCTCTAGCGCCTGATCTGCGTTTAGGCGCGGATCGCACTGCGTTTCGTAGCGCTGTTTTAGCGTCTCTTGCGTCACGTTAAACGAGCCGCCCGTGCACTCGGTGACGTTTTGACCGGTCATCTCAAGATGGATACCGCCCGCGTGCGTGCCCTCCGCGGCGTGGATCTCAAAAAAGCTCTGAACCTCGCTTAAAATTTTAGAAAATTCGCGCGTTTTGTAGCCGTTGGCGGTCTTGACGGTGTTGCCGTGCATCGGATCGATGCTGTATAGGATCGCCCTACCCTCGCGCTTTAGCTCGCGTAAAATTTGCGGCAGCCGCGCACCGATCTTATCCGCGCCCATGCGGATGATGACGTTTAGCCTGCCTGCTTCGTTTTGCGGATTGAGCTTGTCGCAAAGGCGCAAAATTTCATCCGCGGTGCCGCTTGGGCCGATCTTGACGCCGAGAGGGTTTTTGATACCGCTTAAAAAATGCACGTGCGCATCGTCCGCGCCGCGCGTGCGCTCGCCGATCCAAAGCATGTGCGCCGAGCAGTCGTACCAATCGCCGCTGGTGCTGTCGATGCGCGTCAGACACTCCTCATAGTGCAGCAGCAGCGCCTCGTGCGAGGTGTAAAGCACCGTCTCGGCAAGGCTCGGGGAATTTGCGGCACTCAGTCCACACGCCTCCATAAATTTAAGCGTACGCGAAATTTCATCGCTGAGCTCGTTAAATTTAGCCTCCAGCTCGCCCTTTTTCAAAAAGCCCAAATTCCACTTATGCACCTCGTGCAGGTTCGCAAGACCGCCGCGAGAAAAGGCGCGCAGCAGATTCAGCGTCGAAGCGCTTTGATGATACGCCTCGATCATGCGCGCAGGATCCGGCTTGCGCGCCGCTTCGTTAAACTCAAATCCGTTGATTATGTCGCCGCGATAGCTAGGCAAACTCACGCCGCCAATCTCCTCGAAATCGCTGCTGCGCGGCTTTGCGAACTGCCCTGCGATACGACCTACCTTAACGACGGGGCGTCCCGCTGCGAAGGTAAGAATGATCGCCATTTGAAGCATTACTTTAAACATATCGCGGATATTATTCGCGCTAAAATCATTAAAGCTCTCCGCGCAATCGCCGCCTTGAAGCAGAAACGACTTGCCTTCGCTTGCGCGCGCAAGCTCGGCTTTTAGGTTGCGAACCTCGCCCGCGAAAATTAACGGCGGCAGCTTGTAAAGGCGCTCTTTAGCGGCCTGCACCGCACTTTCATCCTGATAAATCGGCTGCTGTAAAATTTTATAATCTTTCCACGACGTCCTACTCCAACTCATATCCACTCCTTAAATTTCCTAAATCTTACGATTATACCCAAATAAGCTTTTATTAACCCAAAAAATCTTAAAATAGCGCCTTTAGGCAATTTGGAAGGAATTTTATGGAAGAAAACCGCACTAAAGGACTAATGCTTGCATTTGCGACCTTTTTTATGTGGGGCGTTTTCCCGATATTTTTTAAGCTCATAAAGGACGTGGATGCGGTGCAAATTTTAGCGCATCGCGTCGTTTGGTCCTTCCTGCTGCTGCTCGTTTTTCTCTGCTTTACGCACCGCTTAAAAAACGTCGCGCGGCTTCTTAGCACCCCTAAAATCGCCCTTACGTTGCTTTGTACGGGACTACTTATCAGCACGAACTGGGGCATTTATATCTACGCGGTAAATTCCGATCAAATTTTAGCCACCAGCCTCGGATATTTTATAAATCCGCTATTTTCGGTGCTTTTGGGCGCTTTGTTTCTGCACGAACGGCTAAGCGCGGCGGCGAAGCTTTCCCTGCTGCTAGCCTTTGCGGCGATCGGCGTGCAAATTTACGCGCTAGGTAGACTGCCGATAATCTCGCTCGTACTGCCGCTTAGCTTTGCATTTTACGGGCTCCTACGCAAGAAGGTAAAAGTGCCTAGCTTTGAGGGGCTGTTTTGCGAGACGACGTTGATGCTGCTGCCCGCGCTTGCGTTTCTGATCTACTGCGCGTTGAAAGGAAGCGGCGCCTTCGGCTTTAGCACAAGCGGCGCACTGCTGTTTGCAAGCGGACTGATTACGATTTTGCCGCTGCTTACCTTCGCCGTAAGCACGCAGTATCTGCCGCTATCTACGATCGGCTTTATGCAATACATCAGCCCTAGCATGAGCATGCTGATCGCGGTATTTATCTACGGCGAGGAGCTTGAGACTTACAAAATTTTGAGCTTTTCGCTAATTTGGTTCGGGCTCGCGGTCGTGGGCCTAGACGGCTTAAGGAGAAAAAATGGCTAATTTCGCTTTGATGTTCGCAGTCGCCCTTGCGGTGGGCGCGCTCGTGTATTTTCAGGTCCAAAAGGCTTCCGCGCGCGCAGACGCCGCAGACCCCGAGCTTAACTCGCAAAGGTATATGAAATTTTGCGATATTTTAGAGGGCAAACTGCGAGGCCTTGAGCGGCTAGAGCTGCACGACGAAAGCGCTCGCGAGAGTTATCTAGACGAGCTTGAGGCTCTTAGCAAGGAGTTAGTTTATATCAAAACGATGCATCAAAGCAACCTAAACCCCGCCGTGTGGGAAGGCAAGCTATTTGAGTTTCTAAGTAAAACGGACGCGCTTATCGAAAAATACGCCGCGGGCGCAGAGCGCTCGCTGCAAGATTGGCGCAAGCAGCTGAAGATGGAATTTAAGAATTTGTAGCGCGAAATTTTAAGCGGCGAATTTCGCGGGTGTCTATATCGGTAGAATTTTAACGCCTTAAATTTATATAATTTAACGCGCCGCAACTCTTGGGATTTTTAAAATTTACATATGTGCCGGAATTTTGTAAACCGCTTGCATTATAGCGACAAAATTCCATGTGTTTTATAAAGCAAAAACGACGCAAATTTTAAATCGGCGTAATTTATAGAATTTTGCAAGATACATAGCAACCGCGAAGCCGATAATCGCGTCTGTAAATTTTATAGAATTTACTCATTGGCAGACGCGGTATCCTTAGCCTTGGAACCCGCTTGCTCTAGCTGCTTAGACGCATCGCGCCTTAAAATTTTATCGTACTCCTCCACTCTTATTACCTTGCCCTCATACTCTATTTTAAGATCAAATTCCAAGCCTTTTAAGTGCGAATATCTAAAAAATTTATCCAGATCAAAGCCACTCGCACCATTAAGCTCATCGCCGCAGAGCGCGGAATAGCGCTTTATAAGCGTATCGTAGATACCAAGTAGCGCCGTATTGGGCGTTACTGAGCCACATCTATTAAGATCGGGCAGCGAACCTCTGTTAAACCCGATTGCACCTTTTTCCCAATCCTTTGAGCGCTCCCTCATAATAAACCTAACTATATCATAATTAAAGCTATCCAACCAGCTCCAATCCAAAATAATCTCATCGTAACAATAATCATCCATATGCTCTAGGTATATTTTCTTATACTTCCTCAACGTATCCAAATCCTTACGGCAGTCATCGTATTTTTTTCGAATACGCTCATCGCCCGGAAGCCCTGCTAAATCGTATTTAAGCAGCAGATTTAGCATACTTGCGTCATATCGCTGCGGTAGCATCTGATAGATGGAGCAGTTCGGCTGCCGCTCATCTTTGCGGTGCTTGAGCGTAAAAGCAATACAATGATCGTCCGTCCAAGCGGTAATCTCAGGTCTTACGCCGCTGCTAAGCATAAGCTCCGTCATCTGCAAAAATCCACCCGCCACGGCATAATAGAGCGGATCAGATACCGCGCTAGTACCCTCGCTTTTAGGTGTTCCGTAATATGTCCTTACCTGTGCATCGCTAGTATCGGCGACCAAATAGGCATCGCAGCATCCCGGAGTCGCAAGCCACGGACGAACATATTTAACGCTAGAAAAGCTAGCTCCATGCTTAAGTAGAACTTCCGCGGCAGCGGTAGAGTTATTTTCGATAGCATAGCTTAGCGCCGAATGAGAAAAATCGTCCGTGCGGTTGATATCCGCTCCGTGATAGATCAGCTCCTCGGTGGTGTTTGCATCGTTGTAAAAGCTAGAATACATTATCGCCGTTATACCAAACTGCAGCGGATCGCCCGCAGTGATGCGCTGCTCTCGCATAAATGCCAAAATACGAGCAGTGTCCTTGGAGCGCAAAAGCTTGCGGAAATACTCCATCCGCTCATCGCCCTGCACTACGCGCTCGTCTAAATTTAACTCGGCGCCCAGCCTTTCGTACCGGTACCTTGCTATTGCGGCGCGATCCTCGTCCGTTAGCGGCCGATTGGAGGAATTGCCGGAGGTTGTGGCGCGACTCGCCGTGGAATTTTGCGCGGGCTGAGTTTTGGACCTATCCATAAACGCACTGCCTGCGATCAGACAAAATACGCCCGCCGTAACAACCAAGCACGCTATGATGAGCTTGGATTTTATCTCTTTCAAAGCAACCTCCGCAAATAAAATGACAAATACTACCGAGTGTGAGCTTAGCCGAATATAAACGGGCAGAATTTAACAAGGCAATTTCGCTCGGGCGGAATTCGCAGGGCGAGGTTTAAGAGAGTTTAGGCGCAAAATTTTGCTTTCGAAATTTTACCGATAGAATTCCACGTAGAAATGTTGCTCGGGTAAAATTTTACCGACGAAATTTTATCCCAACGACAGGCGGTTAGAATTTCAACAAGCGCTTCTACGCATAAAATTTAGCGCTAAATTTGCCGTATTTGCGCTCGGTATCGCTACGAAATTTAGTGGCGGCTACCATAAAATATTGAAATTTTAGTTTTAAATTTACCACCCCTTCGCATATCCTCCTAGATAAAAACCGTATAGTCTTTTTTAATATAGTCTATATTTATATTTTTCTGCAGAAAATACTCTCTAACTTCGTCGTAAATTTCATTGCTATACAAATAAATCAAATAGTAGTGTGCCGATATGGCAACAGCATTGTATAGATACTTACCATATCCAGGTCTGGCGACTTTTATAAATGGAAAAATTTTAAATCCTTTTATGCCTTTATTTATGCAAAAATACACGACGAATTTTATAAATATATTCGCCACATACATGCAAAGCAAAAATACAAAGAAAAAACCTAACGAACCGACACAAAATATAATCAACACGATAAAAGATGGGGTTCTAAAATTTTGCGTAGAAAAGTTTTTGCATAATTTATCCTTTTCTACCTTACACTGCCTTTTGACAATCCCTTTATCTAAAAATTCTATATATTGATCGGTAAATCTTATTTCGCGTTTATTGCGTATCGCGGTAAAGATATATGTAATAACGGCGATTAATAATATCGCTATAGATGTTGTTAAATAATCGACTTTATCTATATATCCCAAATCTATAATATCCCGAATAAAAAATAGTGGCATACCCGATACTGGAAGAAATACAAGAAGATGGGCATAAACAAAAAACTTTTCATAATTTTTGATTATTATCGGATCTTTGTCGTAGTTCCTAGCGTTAGAATTTTTAAATAAAGTAGTATTGTCTGGATATAAATTTTGAAATTTTCTATCGCGCTTTGCATTTAAATTTAGATCGTCTGAATTTTTGTCATTAGAATTTAAAGCCTTGGAATTTGTAATATTTAAATCTGAGGCATCGAAATTTGAAGCACTTAAATTTAAAGTATCGAATTTTGAAAGATCAAAATTTAAGGCATCAAAATTTTGAGCGTCAGAATTTTCCCGCGAGCCTTGCTCTAAATTTTGACG
>ERZ772807.1983-NODE-1983-length-10958-cov-10.886589_pt1 | contig 10958 bp, 14 predicted proteins | sample MGYA00511472_ERZ772807 | MGnify/ENA primary metagenome ERZ772807 (study PRJEB29015, sample SAMEA2737947) | human oral metagenome | biome: human oral; feature: human-associated habitat; material: dental | place: China | collected 2039 ...
GACGTTTAAAGTTCGTCCAACTATTGCATTTCAATCTACTCATTTGCTTCTTTCCTGTCAAGGGCTTCTGTGTCATTTTTCGCCTTTCCCGCCCTGCTGCCGTGCGGGTGGAATCCCTGTACGGCCTTGTGCAAATGCAGCAGCCGGAGCTTGCAGTAGCGCTCGGTATTTTTGATACTGGCATGACCGAGCAGCAGCTGGACGCTGCGCAGACAACCGCAGCGGATTAACATCTGCGTGGCAAAGGCATGGCGGATGAGATGCGGTGTGACGGGACAACCGGTGCGCACCCGGCCGAGTTTTTTGACGAGATCGTTCAGGGCGGAATAGGACAGCGGGCGTTGCTCCTTCCTGCCCGGGAATGCCCAAACATGGGCATCTCTCCGCAAATGCAGTCCCCGCGCCGTGAAGTAGCGCCTCAGGGCGGCGATGGCGGGCTTGCCGAGGTACGCATCGTGATCGACGCCGTGTTTGGCCGCCGTAACCGCACAGCTGCCAAGGTCGGACGAGAAATCACCGACGCGCAACTGCAACAGTTCGCAGGAGCGCATGCCGGTGCTCCACAGCAGTTCGATAATGGCCTGGTCCCGCATGGCAAGCAGGCAGGTTTGCAGCACTTCTGCCTCGGCCGCCGTCGGCGTGCATAATTGCTGCATCAGGCTCAACGGCAGGTCGCGCGGCAGGTTCTGCTCTACCGTTTCGCACTTCAGTTCGTGCGAGACGGGCCTGGCACCATGCCGTTTTTCCAGGAATTGCAAAAATCCGCGCAGGTCTATGAGGTAGGTGTTGTAGCTGCTCACCTTGAGGTGCTTCAGGGTTTGCAGGAAACCGCAGCATTGCGGGTAACTGATCCGGGTCGCGGCAATGCCGGGATATGCCTCGTCAAGATAGTGCAGGTAGCGTCGGATCAAATTGAGTGGTCGCTGCCGCGATTTTTCAGTCATCGTTTTCTGCCGCAGGTACTCGCCGTAGGCGTCAAGGTGGGTTTGGTGTGACGGGGATAACGGTTGCATTGCGTGCTCCTTTTGGGTTGAAAGAAGCGCGTAACATCACCGAAAATATTGATAATAACGTTACCGTATGCCCGCTGCCGTGCGTATCGGTACGGCAGGCAGACACCATGACCGTGGCGGCAGCCGGGAAAACGCTACGTCAGGAAAACACCCATAACGCTGACGGCAAGCGGCATGGGCAGAAAAAGAAGGAGGAAAAATGGTGCGCGAAGAAGATTTGACCGCCTACGGCGAGTACCTGCGGGACATCGCCCGGCTGCACCCGGACACGGTCACCTCGCATTTGCGCCATGTACGGCGTTTTCTCTCCTTCATGGAAGCAAAACAGTGGCAGCTGGACGCGCTGCCGGAAGGCTTTATGGACATCTTTGTCCGGGAGAGTTCCTTCACCCTGTCCATGCAAACCAAAGCCTTTGCCAGTATGCAGCGCTATTGCGACTACTGCCTGAAGCAGGAAACGCTGTCAGCCAACCCGTTCCAGGGGATGGCGCGCCCACGGCAGCGGCGCAAAACCTACCGCTACTGGACAACCAGCGAGATTGAGCGGTTGCTGGCCGCGCCGGATATCAAAACAGCCATCGGCCTGCGCGACCGCACGCTCATCGAATTCATCTACGATACCGGTATGCGCAACCACGAGGTGCGCCGGCTGACCCTGCCCGACCTCCATATGGAGGAACGCCACGTTATCGTGCGCGGCAAAGGATACAAGGAGCGGGCAATCCCGCTCAATGACGGTGCGGTGTACTGGTTGGAGCAGTATTTGCCACGTCGGCATGAACTGTTCACCGACAAGATCACCCCGATACTGTTCCCATCCACCAGCACCGGCGATGCGATGAGCGGCATGAACCTGTGGCATATCGTCAAACAGCATGCCAAATCGGCAGGGCTGGAACCCTCTTTTAACGTGCATTCGTTACGTCACGCCTTCGCCTCGCACATGATTACCAACGGCGCCGATCTCTACGTCGTCAAGGAACTGCTGGGACACAGCCACATCGCCACCACGGAAACCTATACCCACCTCGAAGCGGCACACCTGAAAGAGCTGCACCGCCGTCATCATCCGCGCGCGGATTTTCCGCCGGAAGAAACAGAGGAAGCGGGGAGCGGCAACAAATAAACAAGTGCCTGTCCCCGGATGATTTCCGGGGATAACGTCATTTGGAGGCAATCAGCCCCCGAAACACAGAGAGAGCCTGTTTTTGTTCACTTATGGCTGATTATCGGTGTTTTTATCAAAAAGATGCCGTGAGCATTTTCGTAATGTTTTTAACCGGTTGATAATCACGGCTTCATGAGCAGCCGATCTTGTACCCACGACAAACAGTCCCTCAACTATGGCTTGCTGATGTTCTGAAATCAGAAGCGGGTATTTATTGCTGGTCTCTGTCATAAGATCCTCCTGTTGTTTGAAAAACCAAAACTTCTGATGTCCCGCAATCAGGCATCCATCCGCTCCATCTTCTCAATGGCCGCCCTGGCAAGAAAACCTGAGCGGCTGTCATGATTTGCGGCAACGTAGTCATTGACGCGGCGCAGCAAATACTCTGGCCAACTGACGTTAAAGCGTACCGGTTGCTCCGACAGTGCGGTCTCGTCAATTTCGACGACGGCCCAGCATACAGCATCTGCGTAATCCGGCAATTGCCGCAATGCTTCGATGCTGCGGATTTTGCCAAAATCAAAAGGGCGCCCCGTGTCCAGCAGAAACTCAATGTGAGTCATAATCGCTTTCCGGCTGTCTTCGATGGCTTCCTGGATACTGTCACCACAGGGGTAGCATCCGGGAACATCCGGTACGACCACGCCGTAGGTGGGGTTATCTTCGTCTTTGAAGATTGCGATGGGATAGGTACGCATGATGATGTCCTCCGGTTATCTGAATGTCAGACCTGAAATTTTTTCGGCATCCCTGAGCTGACCGATGGTCATGTCTTTCTTGGGGTGGGAGATGGTGATGATTTCTGCTACGCCGTCTTTGGCAAAAATATGGTGGCTACCGCTGACACGCTGTAATGTCCAGCCATCAGCCTTCAGTTTTTTGATGACGTCTCTGCTTCTCATGGGAGTTCCGTTTTCTAGTGTGTATTATTATACATCAAAAAAGGGGAACCTCATTTTGCCAATGTGGATTTTTACACACTACAATAATTTTGTATCGTACGATACAAAAAAACGGTGTCCAACAAACGGATGTTTGTGAGACAGGTTTTCCCGGCAGCGAAAAAAATATCCCAAACCAGGAAAAAGTGTCTCAAAACCCGTGTCATAATCAACGTTTCAAAACTCACCCCTTTTGACGGGTTTTGCGACACACCAAGCAGGAGTGAATATTGCATGAACTTAGGATATGCCCGTGTTTCGACCGATGACCAGCATCTCGAACTGCAACTCGATGCCCTGCGTCAGGCCGGATGCGAAAAAATTTTTGAGGACAAAATCTCCGGGAGCAAATTCGACCGCCCCGGGCTGAATGATGCGCTGGCCTATGCGCGCAAAGGTGACGTGCTGGTGGTGTGGCGGCTTGACCGCCTGGGGCGATCGCTGCCTGACCTCTTGACGCTGGTCGCACAGCTGGAAGAAAAAGGCATCGGCCTGCACAGCCTGAACGAACAAATCCGCACCGACAGCTCCACCGGCAAACTGGTGTTCCATATCTTTGCCGCGCTGGCAGAGTTTGAGCGCAACCTGATCCGGGAGCGCACGGTAGCCGGTCTCAAATCTGCGCGGGCGCGCGGCCGCAAGGGTGGACGACGTGAGAAACTGACGCAGCAGCAGAGCCATGAGATACGGGTACTGATGAAAGATCCTGCGGTACAAGTTGCAAATGTTGCCAGGCAGTACAAAGTCTCACGCAGCACGATTTACCGTGTCATCGCCGACGGTGACAACCCGGCATGAAAGTGCGCAAAATAGAATTTTATTGAAACAGGGGCGGTATTATGCATATTAAAGAACTGACACTGACAAATTTTCGTGGTGCAGCAAACCTGACCTTAAATTTCGACAAAAAACTAAACGTTTTGGTTGGTGTGAATGGTGCAGGTAAATCCGGCATTCTGGATGCTTGCGCCATCATGCTGTCCCGGTTGGTAACCCGGCTAAAAACGGGGAAAACCTCCGGTCGCCCCATAAATGTAACAGATATCCGTAACGGCGCATCCCATGCACAACTAAAAATGACCATACTCACGGACGAGCATGATGAAATCACCTGGTCCATATACAAAGAGCGGGCAGGTGGTAATGACAAAAGCAGAATCCGCTCCCTGCAAAAACTTGCAGAATATGCAGACGTTCTGCAAGAACTGATTGCACAAACCGGAGGATATATAAATCTGCCAGTACTGGTTTATTACCCAGTTAACCGGGCGGTTATAGATATTCCTTTGCGCATCCGCAAAAAACACAGTTTCGATCTGCTCTCTACCTATGAAGATTCGCTAACGGTCGCGGCCAATTTCCGAACCTTTTTTGAATGGTTCCGTGAGCGGGAAGATATAGAAAATGAAGAAAAAAATGCCAATCGTGACTTTGATTATTATGACCTGCAATTGCAGGCGGTACGTCAGGCACTTTCCCGCTTCATGCCGGAATTCAGCAATATCAGGATCCGGCGGTCTCCCCTGCGCATGGATGTGGACAAGCGTATTAACGGGAATAAAATCACACTAAGTGTCAATCAGTTGTCCGATGGTGAAAAGTGCCTGATGGCCATGGTCGGTGACATCGTCCGACGCATGACTATTGCCAATCCCCAGCTGTCTGATCCGCTTCTTGGACAAGGTATCATCCTTATAGACGAGATTGACCTGCACCTGCATCCCTTGTGGCAGCGGGATGTTGTTTCCCGGCTGACGGAAACGTTTCCCAACTGCCAGTTCATTATTTCCACGCATTCTCCGCATGTTATTACACACGTCCAGACGGAGAGCCTTTTTTTCCTGGATATCACCGCAGACGGGCTGCGAAGCGAACATCCACAAAAATCTTACGGGATGACAGCGGAACGTGTGCTGGAGGATCTGATGGGGTTAACTACAACCCGACCTGTCAATATCAAGAACGAAATCGACGATATATATCAACGTATCGACAGAAAAGAATATGACAATGCCAAAAAGGCCATTTTCCTACTAGAAAGAAAGATAGGCGCTGATCCGGATTTGTTACGCGCGCGAACCATTATTATGCGCAAGGAAGCTATTGGCAAATGAAATGTATCAAGAAATTGGACGAACCCGACTTTTTCAGTAAATGGAAAACAGAACATAGAGACAAAACCTACGTTTCCTTTCCGTCGAAGATGAGAAAAACATTGCGACGGAAACTGATCAGAGAACAAGGAGGGATTTGTTGCTATTGCGAACAATCCATAATATTAAGCAACTCGCATATAGAACATTTCCGGCCACAAGATACATATGAGGATTTGTCACTGGATTATAATAACCTGCTCTGTTCCTGCCAGAAAGAACCGGACAAAGAAACACCGCTGCATTGCGGACACTGCAAGAGCAACTGGTTTGAAGAAGGCCTTCTTGTTTCCCCGCTGGATCCTTCCTGTGAAAACCGCTTTCATTTTACCGATGATGGCAGAATATTTCCGGCTGTTCCTGATGATGTAGTTGCCGCAGAAACGATCAAGCGTCTCGCCCTGGATATTCCAGCACTCAGCAGCGCCCGCAAGGCAGTCATTGAGGCTATCTATGGTTTGGATGCAAATACACCGTTGACCCGGGAAGAATTGCAGCAGGTCATACAGGCATATCTGAAGAAGAAACCGGACAAAAAATTCAATCCTTTTTGGACAACGGTCAAACAGCTATACCCAGACGACCAGTAAGGGATAAAGAACCCGGCGAAATGCTTTCTGGCAAATTCAAAAAGTTATATTTGGCATCAAAAAGATATTTTGATTGTTTATGACGCTGATAATATCATTTTTATGAATGGTCGTATACCTTCTTCTCTCTTTGCCATTGCCGTCCCTTATTATGATAATTTTTCGCTTTATCAAATTTTCCAGACAAATATTGATCATTTCCCTGCTGGCAATCGAGTGGTTTGCCAGTCTGTTGTAAACATCTTCAACTGTAAAATCCGTATGGTTATATCGCATTCTTTCGTTGTAGAAGATTTCTTCAAGCTGCCCTGTGGTTTCTGCAATGCTTGACTGGCGGATTTCTGGTGTAAAGCCCACTTGGTCAGCTACAAACAAATCCTTTTGCCCGCGCAGGTTCAGGTCACGATTGCCATTGTATCCTATACCATAGATGCCAACACTGTCGAAATGGGACGATTCATTGGCAAAATCCCAGTGGACGTCTTTCATCACCTCATTGGCAATGCGTTTCTTGGAAAAATGTAGTATCCAGTAATAATACCGATCCTTGTGAAGCCTGTTTTTTGTTTCCTTTGCGATAAAGAAGGGTGTTACATAGGTTGCCCCGCATTTTTCCCGGATTGCAGTAGAAACCCTGGTTTCAAAAAACCTGAAATAGCTGTTTCCGTCCTTATATTCTTTAATCATGGACAAATGTGGGGCAAGCTCGTCATATAACCCGAGCTTCCTGAGCGTGGCAAGCATCTGGTCAGACTCGTTAAGATAAACCAGCATCGCCCCCATGCTATAGGTCAAAATGACTTCAGGCAGCTCAAGGCCGGCAAATATCCCTTGCAAAACTTCCATGGGCACATCACTATATCCATATTGATCCAGGACAAAAAGGGCACGCTTTGTTTTCGGCCTCTCATTTTTTATATCATGTATAACTTTTTTATAGACATTTATAAACTTATCCGCAACAAAATTTATATGGGGATAAAGATCAGAGTATCTTTCCCTGGTCTGTTTCTTGAGACAGGCAATGGCAGCTTTACTCTTGTCTATAAAATAAAAAGTCAGTAGTAATTCCAGCGGAAGCTGGCGCTTTTCGTTGATTTGCTGTAATGCCTCCTCTATGGCCGTGATAATTACAAAAGGGTAGCCCAAAACCTCCTTGTTGTTTTGATCCTTATAGATTCCTCCACCACAGAAACCGTCAACTACGACCAGTTTCATTTGCTGTACACGTGGATTCTTGCAGATAGTATTAATGTATTGATTGATGTATCTTTTAATAACCTCATGTTTAACAATACTATGAGGTTCAATGAGCGGAATTTCATCATTCATCCATGAATATTTTTCACTCATACCGCAATCTCCGGCATATCATTGTATTCTACCCCTTCAAGCAGGCGCCCGTTATTCTTTTTGGATCGCCTTACGCCGTCCGCACCCCATCCGCCCCACTGTTTGAAGAAGAACAGACATTCCTGTTCTTCACACTGTCTTTTGATGTTTATTACCCATTCATTTTTCATAGGCCTAGCATTGGGGCCGGATTCACCACCAACGATAACCCAATGGATCTCCTTAAGGTTTATATCACCTAGGTCTTCTAGCAAGGGTTCTATAGAAAGGAATCGGACGGGTGCATCAATTGTTCTCAGGTAATCGATCCTGGGAATCCCCTGTTTTCGATTTTCTACTGTGACACCTATCCAGGCATTCCTTGGTACCGGATGTTTTGCAAAATATTGCCCCATGATTTTTGCTCTTTTTGTAAGTATTTGAAAAATATGCTGTGGACATTGTTCGATAACGGAAAATATCCGGTCGATATAAGGTTTGGGTACGTCCTCATGAAAAAGGTCACTCATGGAATTAACAAAATACTTGGTTGGCGTTTTACGGGTTAGTGGTTGCAGCAAGCGCTGTGGCTGCAGCGTCAGTTTAAAACCGTTTTCATACCCTGCTACTCCCATCCGCTGCAGCCGTTGCGCCATGGCTTCGGCGTAGCAATTTTTGCATCCTGCCGAAACCTTGTCACAGCCTGAAATCGGGTTCCATGTATGTTCTGTCCATTCTATTTTACTGCTCATGTTGCACCTTTTGCATGATTATCAAGATGCCTGATAATGATTGATATTTTTGAATTCTTCTGTCGTGGTTATCCAGCTCAGAATTTCATGACGCTCACCAGCTGACAGGCTGGCAATTTTGCGCTTGAGATTTTCTGTGCGGCGCCGGATTTTTTCCCGTTCACGGAAATTATTGCCAAGATAGCGGTGGTCATGAAGAATGGTAGGCTCTGGATAGTTGAACCAGATACACTCCTCTGCGGTTCCTGCCTGGGTTCTCGCTGTAAAGCATTGTTTGTTCCAGCCAGAGAGCGCTTCCTCGTACAGGGCATTCCAGTATCCGGATACCAGCACTTTGCAAGGTAGCGTTCTGATAAGATTCAGCAGATCATGGTGATCTTTATCGCTATATTCATACCGATAGATTTTGCCGCCGCGCCGAGTGCTACGTACGTAGGGTGGGTCACAATAAACGACTTCATCACCAGTAAAAGCATAGTGTTGCAAAAAATCATGGGCTGATTGGCAATACAGGCAGCAAATATCCGTCCATGTTGGCATATTTTCCCATTGCGCTATTACTTGTGCGTCAATATCGATGCCAATATTCTGTTTTGCCGGTTTTTTGTGACGCATTACTGCGCCTCCACCAAGATGGGTTTCAATATAAACCTCATGTGGTGGTATCAGATTGATAATATTGCGGAAAGACAGCCCTTTACCGCCAGGATAGGTTTTCATGCGACAAGCATCGCCTTTTTCGGCGATGTTGGCAAGCGGTACATTGTAAATTTTTGTTAATGTTTGTTGCGGGTGTCAAGAAATTCCTGCCCGCCCCGCGTGATGCCAAGCGTCATAAGGTATCATGCGGCAATTTCTCAAAACCACCCCGGAGCACCCATGAGCAGCAGCAAAGTCCCCCTCATCACCCTGATTGCCGGAAGCGCTGTCGTCCTTGGCATCCTCGTCAGCACCGGCGGCAGCATGTACACCGTTGACCAGGGCGAGCGCGGCGTTATCCTCCACTACGGCGAAGTGAGCAAAATCGCCGACCCCGGCCTGCACTTCAAATGGCCATATGTTGACCGCGTGGTGCGCGTGCCGACCCGCACCACCACCGGTACACTCAAAGACATCTTCGGCTACTCCAGCGACCAGCAACCGGCGCAAATCAGCCTCTCCGTCACCTTCGCCATCGCTGATGACGGCGTGGAAGCGCTCTACACCCAGTTCGGCAAAATCGACAACCTCTACGAGCTCGCCATCGTCCCTATCGTCAAACAGGAAATCAAAACCGTCTTCGGCCAGTTCACCGCCATCCGCTCCGTGCAGCACCGCGAAGAGCTGAACAACAAAACGCGCGACGCCATCGTTACGGCGCTTGCCAAATACCCCTACCTGCGCATCGAAAGCGTGCAAATTGAAAACGTGGATTTCTCTGATGCTTACGAACAGACCATCGAGGACCGGATGAAAGCCGAAGTTGAGGTCGAACGCTACAAACAAAACCTGGAACGCGAGCGCATTGAGGCGCAAATCGCCGCGACCCGCGCCCAGGGACAGGCGGACGCACAAATCAAGGCGGCTGAAGCAGAAGCGAAGGCGATCGAACTGCGCTCCGAGGCCGAAGCTGCATCCATCAACACCAAGGGCGAGGCATTGCGCCAAAACCCGGAAATCATCCGCCTGATGCAGATAGAGCGCTGGAACGGCATCCTGCCACAGACCATGCTGCCCAACAGCGCCGTGCCGATGCTGGAATTGCCGCCGTCACAACCGCAAAGACAACCCTGAGACAGGGGTATCCATGAACCGCGCCCCCCTTGCCGACAGCATCTATCGCGCCCTGCGCCTCCAACCGCTCACGCTCCCGCTGTGGTCGCCGCTGTTATCTCCGGCACGCTTTGCCAGCGAAACGAGTCGTTTGCCCACCCTGCATGGAGCAGATTTTAGCTACAGCCGTCTCGCCACCATGGCTGAAGCACTGCTCGCGGTAGAGCAGTTAAAGCGTCAACAACAAGTCGCTTCGCTGCGTCTGCGGCTGGAGCAGCTAAAAGCTGAATGGGAAGCCCACCCGGAATGGGGTAGTGCAGAAGAGCGTATCGCGATGGAGGAACGGATCCAGGAGCAGGAAAGGCAGCTAAACGAAATTGAACGCAGGGATACGCTTCCGTCGGGATTTGGCGAAACCGGGATGGGTGCATGAAGCGGCGGCGCATCAAAATTACACAGCGCAAAAATACCTGAAAAACGCCAGGTTGACGGGAACACACACAGGGTTACCCACAAAAAATGTGGATAGTCACCCCTGCAACAGGCACACTTCCCCCGGCGGGGAAGATGCGCTACCATGCAGGAAACATCAAATTGTCTTGCCAGACAAGGAGTAACCGCCATGAAGAAAACCCTTCTCCTGACCGCATTATTTGGCACACAGGCTGCTTTTGCTGCTGATTGCCCACCAGCAGAGAGCATTGATTTTTCCGGGATTCATTTGGGGGCCGACAAGTCCAGCGTACTGAAAGTTTTTCCTGAAGCAGAAATCATCAAAGAAACTGCTGTTGTTGCAGTAGAAGTAGAGCCAGAAAAATTTGCGGAAAAAATTTCCGGGTTTGAAAGTGGCGATTTTGGCTTTGACAAAAGCGGAAAAATCAACGACATGAGTTTCCACTATGTAGAAGATTTGATGGAAACACCGATTGAAAAGCTCCGTTCCATCATGGTCAAACGCTTCAACCTGCCGGAAAAAGGCTGGAAAACCAAACCACTTTATGACAAAAAAACACTTAAACAGGCAGGATACGAACCGGACAGCAAAAAAAGCAAACTGGTTTGCAAAGATTACACAGTAGAAATCTCCCAGGATTTTGGCGGAGGACATGGTGCATTGGGGCCAATACTTAATATTTACTATAACAAAAAATTAAAACAGAAATAAAACGCAGTAATGTAAGAGTTTTACGTTTTATTCACGGGTTCATAAACTTTCCAGGATTTACCTGATTTTTAGTTGGCGAACTCTAAACGCAA
>ERZ772807.1986-NODE-1986-length-10950-cov-10.350161_pt1 | contig 10950 bp, 5 predicted proteins | sample MGYA00511472_ERZ772807 | MGnify/ENA primary metagenome ERZ772807 (study PRJEB29015, sample SAMEA2737947) | human oral metagenome | biome: human oral; feature: human-associated habitat; material: dental | place: China | collected 2039 ...
CCATATTTCTGACTTATTATCTATAAAATATTGAGTAATAATCGGTTGTAAATACCAGAACTGCACGGCGCTGACTAACGTCAAGATGCCAAACAGTGTGACCACGATGGGAGAGCATGCCTTTGCCAATTGCGATGCGCTGACGAGCGTCACGCTTTCCGATAAGCTCACCACCATCGAAAAGAATGCCTTTGAAGCTTGCATAGCGCTGCCAAGCGTCACGATTCCCAGCGGCGTAACCACGATCGAAACATATGCCTTTAGCGCTTGCATTGGACTGACAAGCGTCACGCTGCCCGCCGGCCTCAAAACCCTCGGAGAGGTTGCCTTTACCGGTTGCGATGCACTGACCAGCATCGAGCTGCCCGCCTCCCTCGAAACGATCGGAACGGAGGCCCTTAACGCTGGCGGCTTAACCGAGATCAAGGTGCAGACCGGCAACACCCATTTTGAAGCCGCGGAGGGTGTGCTCTATAACAAGGGGCAAACAGCGCTGCTCTGCTATCCCCGCAAAAAGCCAGGCACAACCTTTGCCGTTCCCGCCAGCGTGACTACGATCGGAGGGTTCGCCTTTTACCTTTGCCCGGGACTGACCAGCATCGAGCTGCCTAAGAGCCTCACTACGCTTAAAAATGGAGCCTTTCACGATTGCTCGCTGAAGGACGTGACCGTAGCCTGGCCAAACGCGGAATCCATCCCCGACATCCAGTCGAATACCTTTGTTCGTGTCAATCTGGGGTATATCAAGCTGCATGTGCCCGCAGGTACCGCGGAGATGTACCGCGCGAAGGACGTGTGGAAAGAGTTCTTCATTATGGACGGGAAGACCGCAGGGGGTGACCTCAGCACGGAGTTGCACTGGGCGTTCAACAACGAAACCAAGACGCTCTCCTTCACCGGCGCGGGCGAGATACCGGACTATAACAACTTTAGGCTTGAGGATCGGCCTTGGAATGCTTTCCGTATTAATGTGCAAACCGTAACCCTTAGCGAGGGCATCACCAAGATCGGGAAGTGTGCTTTATGTGAACTCAGGAAGATGACAAGCATCACCATCCCGAAGAGCGTCACCGAGATTGGAGAGGGTGCTTTTGCCTCTAGCAAGTCGCTGACGAACTTCACCGTAGCGTGGAAGGATGCCGGAACGATCCCCGACATCCAAGCGAATGTCTTTGACGACGTCACGCTGGGATATGTGAAGCTGTACGTGCCCGAGGGCATGGTCGATACCTACAAAGCGAAGAACGTGTGGAAGGATTTCGATATTCAGGAGACGCCGCCCACACCCCCGACGCCACCGACGCCACCGACACCGCCCACGCCGCCCACACCTCCTACACCCGACCCGACGCCAAGACCCAGAAAACCGAGACCGGGCCCCGTGCCGACGCCACAGCTGCCCGACAGACCATCTGCCGGCACGAAGATCGGCGGCCTCACCCTGAGCGCTACGAACTTCACGCTGAACGGCGAGCGGACGTTCCGCTTCACCATCACCATCACGCCGGCCCATGCAGCCGACAAGCGTCTCTCCGTCTCCAGCAGCGACGAGACCGTGGTGCGCGTGCGCATCCTGCCGACAGAGGAGACGCGTCGCGGTCTGCGTGCCGCCTCCGACCCGGCCGTAGTCACCATCGAGGGCACGGTCTGCGGCCTCGGTAAGGCCAAGATCCACGTCAAGTCGACCGACGGCAGCAACCTCACCGCCACCTGCCACGTCGACGTCCGCGCCCTGCCCACAGCCAACATCGAGGCCCCGGCCACGCGCCTCTACACCGCCGCCGGCCACCTCCATCTCACGCTGCCCACGGCCACTGCGGTCAACGTCTACAACCTGACCGGCACGCTCGTCCGCACCTTCATCGCCCCCGCCGGCACATCGTCCATCGCCCTGTCCCAAGGCGTCTACGTGGTCCGCGCAGGCAACCGCGCGGAGAAGGTTGTCGTGGATTGATGTTGAGTTGTTGAGTTGTTGAGTTGTTAGCGCCTTTGGCGCGTTGAATTGTTGAGTTGTTATGCCGGGTGCATGTGGCGGCAAGCTGCATGTGCCGGCATTTTTTGATTTTAGCAAGTGGTGGTTCAATGACTAATTGCTAATTATCAATTGTCAATTATTAATCATTATCAGTAACAGCAATGGGAAACTTAGTACACGGCTACACCCCGACCCATCCCGGGGAGGTGCTTAAAGATGAAATCGAATATCGCGGCATCACGCTTTCGCGGCTGGCGCGACAGATGGGCATATCCTATCATGCATTGAGCGATATACTCAACGAGCGTCGGTCGCTGACGGCACGGACGGCCATGCGGTTTGAGGCGGCTCTGAACGTGCCGGCCGACTCGCTGATGCGTCTGCAACTGAAATACAATCTGCACATGGCGCAGAGGGATAAGAAGCTCCGTGACAGCCTCGACAAAATCCGTAAGGCGGCAGCCATGCTGTGAGCAGCTTCTAATAACTCGAGACCTCTGCACTGCGATTGGTGTGTATTTTGTTTGTTAATTCATTGTATAATAGGGAGTTATTTCGTATATTTGAGCATTAAAAACAGCATAATATTCCTCCCATGGCATACCAATCCAAGAATACCGATGAGCATGTAACATTTGCAGACGCACTCCTTTCAAAGCGTTATCGCAAAGCACAAAACGACTTCCTCAATCAGGTTGACACGCTTATCGATTGGCGTCCGATCAGGACGCTGATCAACAAGAAATACACGAAGCGACAAAATGCCATCGGCGCCCCGGCTTATGACGTGATTCTCTTATTCAAGATGTTGCTTTTGGAGACATGGTACAACCTCAGTGATTGTGCTCTGGAGGAGCGCATCAATGATTCAATCACCTTTTCCCGATTCTTGGGGCTGAAGATGGAAGAGGTATCTCCCGACCACAGCACCATCAGTCGATTTCGTTCGGCACTGACAGAGTTGGGGCTCATGGACAAACTGTTGGCGCAGTTTAACAAACAACTTTCCCGCCATCACATTTCGGTAAGGGAAGGGGTGCTTGTCGATGCAAGCCTTGTGGAGACGCCGCATAAACCCAACGGAAGCATTACGATTGAAGTCGCAGACGACAGAGAAGACAATCGGAGCGAGGAGGAAAAAGAGGCAGAGGAGGATTATCAAAAACAGGTTGTCCGTCAGCGTAAAGGGACGGATGAAGAAGCCCGTTGGGTGTACAAACAAAAGCGTTATCACTACGGATACAAAAAGCATTGTCTGACCAATGTTCAAGGCATTGTTCAAAAGGTGATAACGACTGCAGCGAACCGCAGTGACACGAAGGAGTTTATTCCGCTATTGCAGGGTGCAAACATACCTCAAGGCACAGCCGTCTTCGCGGACAAAGGATATGCTTGCGGGGAAAATCGTTCCTACCTGCAAACCCATCACCTTCAAGACGGCATTATGCACAAGGCACAACGCAACAGGGCATTGACCGAGGAAGAGAAGCAACGAAACAAAGCAATCAGTCCGATACGGAGCACCATCGAACGCACCTTTGGCAGTATTCGCCGGTGGTTTCATGGCGGACGATGTCGATACCGGGGACTTGCCAAGACCCATACTCAAAACATTCTTGAAAGCATCGCCTTTAATTTATACAGAACCCCGGGGATAATTATGTCCTCATCTGTAGGATAAGGCATAACCACCCTTGAGGAGCTCAGGGCAAGTAGCTCCTCAAGGGGAATTTACAACTACTTTCACTCCTTACTACCACCCCTTTCACTCGCTCCTTTTATGCGAAGAACTCCTCTTCCCTCCACCTCTTTATTTTTCAAAGGTCTCCTTATGAACAAGAGTAATACGAGTTAGATTTTAGTAAGATATTCTATTTTTGCCAAAATCCAACTATTTAGAAGCTCACTTGTTTTTGTCCAATAGAAAAGGCTCCGGGAAAAGCTTTCTCGAGTTTGTTTAATTTATCGCTTACGGATAAAGTGAATATTTGCTATTTTAGCATAAATGCTCTAGACATTCATACAAGTGGGTGGCACCTTTATAAGTTCTTACCACTTTCTTACTCTGAACCAGATTAACGCCATAATATTGTTTTATAGATTCCACAGCCTTAGGCATTGCCACAACGATCCATCCTTCGCCAGACTCAGTCCATCGCAAACCCATGTTCTGGGTGTTACCATGATTCCAATAGATTGACTCCACCATCAATTCATTATCTTTATTCTTCCAGCCGAATAGACAATCCTCCATAGGTTCCCAATTTAGCTCTCTGGCCAACTGAGGATTGAAAGCTATCCATGATGTCTTATGTGAGAACTGCACAAAGAAGCTTCCCCTTATTACGACTGGAGGCTGACATTCGTGGCATCTAAGATGATAATAGTCTTTGCTCAAACGATGATAAGGCATGTCGCCGAAAAAAGATCTTCCTTCATTAGCAAAACCTTCCGGAACTATCATTTGCAGATACTCTTCACTCGGCAGTCCATCATTGGTTGATGTCAGCAAAGTTGATTCGCCGATAACCACTTTGCTTGAATAGACAGCAAGAGTAGTATTCAGCCTTGAGCATTTCGAGGCTTCATTTTCCCAATTTTTGGGTAGAGTATGATATTCGCCTATCTCAATATGATGAATAAAAGTCGGTTTCTCTTCCACAGGCCATGTCAACACAGCATAATCGTAAAGGGTGAAAACCGGCCTCAATGCGTCAAGAGTCATTGAACTACTGTCCAGTAACTCCCCTGCCACCTCCATAATACCATTCAGAACGCCCTCAGAATAGGTATGCAGGAACGGCATCTTAAGATATATCTTATCTAAATGAGTTCGAAGACGGCTGTCTGCCTCGTCAGTCATATCCTGTTCAGAGGTATAATGAAGAGCCAACTGATTTGCTCGATAATAAATGATGTCTTCCGATACGTGAAAATTCTCACATAGAAAACCAACGAACGGCGAACCAATTTTGTGGTCGTTTTCTTTTCGCTTTATATTTTTTCCCTTGTCATCCAATAGTTTATAGTCATTTTCCTCGTACAGAAGATTATATATGGCAGGTCGGTTTATTCTCGGCACGTCAGGAGTATCAAGATGAAGTGCATTCAGTATGTCCACTGCATACATTCGCCATAATATATTACGCGAAAGAGCCAATGGTTTAACCATATATTCGAACATAGTCAGTTTAGGAGAATTCTCTTCAATCAGAAACTTTCCAACATCAAGGGTCAGTTTATTGTTACATTCGACACTAAGATAGTCTACTATCTTATCGTAGCCATGATCAAGAAGTAAAGCCAACAAATAGGAAGCACGTTCTCTGACCGGGCTCACTAAAGAACGTCCAAGAATCAAGATAAATCTGATAATGATGTCCGAAACGCCGCCTGGCTCGGTGTTAATAGTCGGATAATCGCCCTCTACTATGCTTTCTTCACGCAGCAGTCTATTCATGTAACTCTGCCATTCGGCATATACCTTACTTTTATCAACCTCGTCTGTCACCAACGACAATATTTCATCAATATGCTGAGTCATACCATAGGAATAGCCATGGGCAAGGTCGTCCACCAATGTTTTCAGGGCTAATTCCTGAGCCTTGGCCTTATCTATCATGCCCATCAAACGAAACGTAAATATTCTGCTGCCACCATCGTAGAACTTTATCCAGCCCGATGAACTTGACAGTCTGATAGCCTTTTCAGCACATTTCCATGCCTCTGTCATATTTCCATCCCTATAAGCATTCTCACCCTTGTTTATCCAGGTAAACGCGTCATTGTCGCCAGAGCCTTTCGGAAGTCGTTCATTATCTAAAGGAGCATCGCCGAGTTCTATCTTTGAATAAGACTCCTGAACGCTCTCAGTGCATTCGGTTTTTACAGCATGGTCTATCTTTCTTTTTATTTCATTAGGAAGTTTACCGTTATACAAGGCAATTCCCTTCTTCAGAATCTTTTTCAGAAGATAAGGATGCCCATCCTCATAATCATCAACAAACAGGAACAATCTACAGAACAGTTCTACAAGCATTTCGTATTCGTCTTTCGTTTCAACTTCCGTCAATATACCTTCTATCATATAGGCAAAACCATTGACAAAAGTGGTAAACTCTCGATCTAACATCCACAAATACATATTCAAACCGAAGGCAATATTGTAAGAGAATACAGCCTTGAGCAGTTCATCTACAATATCTGAATGGGAAGATTGATCTGTAATGGTATCTACATATTTTAGCCTCAGTGTTATCCACTTCAGCCGTTCAATGCTTCGCTCCGGTTCTATCCTGTTTATTTCTCTTGTATATTCCGTAAACCAAGATACTTGGTAATCCTTGCTATAGCCTACACAGAAAGTGTCATTCAGCACTCTTTTGAAGCAGCCTATACCCTTATCCTTGTCACCATATCTTAGCCAGGCTCTGCCTTGTTTTGTGAATTGCTCCATCCTGCCGTTCTGATCCTGTCCGTCCAGCATAGTGGTTTCCACCTCCAGAAGGCATTTTCTTAACAATTCAGAATCGTCGTCATATCTGAACAGCATCAATGCGACCTCTCTCTTCAAGTCCGAATAGGCATTTGTTTCGGTAAAAACTTCGTGTATTACCTTTCGGATATGGCCAATACCTTCATTTCCAAATCGGGCAGCCACACTTATCGCGATTTTATAATAATCTATACGATATTTATTCAGTACATAAAGATGCACATCCCCATTGTCGATGCTCCTAAAGAAAAGTAGCAGCGACTTCATTATCTGGTTGAAATCATAACTCAAGCCCTTGCCAAGTTCACCATCAGCCGCAGTCTTAGCAAGAATGCAGAGATTACGAGCAAATGTTGTTATCGTCTCATTACCTCCATCCTTGATATCCGCCTTAGGCACCGCCTCCACCACGCTATCATCATATCCGCATAGTCTACGCAAGAATGCGAGTCTGTACATGGGACGGAAATTCACAAGCGGAGTTTCCATCTCCAGCTTTACGGGGGTTGAAAGTTGCCCGAACTCCAAGCCTTCGATAATTGCTTTCACCTCGTCAACATCGTGATATAGCAGCCAACTATCATAGGCGATGATTATTCTCTGATGTGGGTCTGTGTCGTCGTATATTTTTCTGAGAATCTCAAAATATTTTTTAGCATTTTCCATATCGTCCATCGCCCGACATCCATTTAACACGTGCCTCAATATGCTGAATGGCGTATATGGGTTTTCCTCAACATTTAAAATTAAGGCTTGCAGCCGCGACTTAAACCTGTTGGTATCTCCTTTATCAAAGAGACCTAGCATTACCGATTCTTCCAGAGCAGCATAAATGCTCTCAGAAGAATAACGCTCATAACTTCTTTCCTGCGAATCAAAAAGGTTCTTGGTAAAGGATGCGAGATGGCCGTTTAGCTGTTCGTCACCATAAAAATAAGATGCAGTCCGCATCCATTCCTTCAACACTTCTAGGCGATGGTTGAAATTATCGGTATATCCCAGTTTGTCATTTCTCACATACAGAAATCTCGGATATGCTAAATCCAGCAGAAGTCGGGCTTCCTCAATGTCTCCTGCTGCATAGAACTTTCGTGAGCTGATCAGCGCACCGGTTTCATTACACAGCAAGGAGTTTCCCCTATGCAGAAGATTCTTGGCAAGTTCATATTCACCAAGATCGATGAAATCATCAGTGAAAGTCAACGCAGAATAATCCTGATTCTTGCGCTGCTCCACTTCCGACTTTGCCAGCATATAACGCAGCACAATATAGGGGTCGTTTAGGTTTCGACCTATATAAAGACCATACAAAGCGTCTTTCTCTATCTCACTGAGCGGACGGAACTGCAACACCTCTTGGCTGAGTTCTGACGGTGTTGCCATATTAAGGAAGTCTTCATATCTGTTCGCCAGATAAAGATACTGAAATGCCAGCCAATGCTTTTCCACTCCCGACTTCAGATATAAGTCAGCAAGCTCAGAATAGTAGCCCTGTGCCTTCTGCTTATCCATGTCGCCTGTCATGGCATCACGTCCGGTTTCTCCTAAAAGGAATTGTCGGAAGGAATTATGGAAGAAACTTAATGAATGCGACTTCTCTTCATAACGCAGTAAAGGCTTTATACTCGTCACAAATGTTCTGACAACGTTCTCCGATGGGCTCCATTCCTTTATAAACTCCCAGTGAACTTCATCATTGATTCGTGATAACAAGCCTAACAGATGCGTCAGCTCGCAGCTTTCAGCAAGAATCTTCGATGTAATGCTGCGATAATAGGTTTCAACATCCTTATTATATTCAGGCAAGTTCTTCAGTGTTGATGCCAGGTCACCTGATCTCCTTAGAGCCTCAATAATATAAGTAAGGTATAGCGGATGGCCCTGTGATTTACTGATTATTTCATCCGTATTCTCTTTGGAAATGACTTCTGCGGGTAAAGTTTTATCTATCAGCGCCACCATCTCCTCACCCGTCAGAGCGTCCATCATCACTACTCTGGTTTCATCTTTATATTCCGCATGAATATCTTCTGGCAATGTTAGCGATTCATTAAAATGTTGACTGCCCAAAATGATGGTTATGCCTTCAAGAATGCTCTTGGGCGATGGCAGCAATGCTATAAACTCATGTTCACAGTCCTTGTATTCCCTGATGATATGGTCAAGTCCGTCTATGACGATAATTGTTCTGTTGCCATCCTTAACATAGTCATCGTGCATCTGGGATAGCTGGGCAAAGAACATATCTCGAAGTTCCTTCAGGTCATTGCTTACTATATGTCCTAAGTAATGGTAGCCTCGCTCATTGAGAGCCAGCACCAAGTCATGAAACAAGCTTACGGCCTCACCACGAAGGAATATATTATCAGGACTTGACGGATTAACAAAGTCAAAAGCATAGTATGTTACAATATTGTAACGGGAATAGCGTGCGAACTGACTTAGCAGCGAGGACTTGCCAGAGCCAGGCATACCTTGCAGAAATATGTAGCCCGAGTGATGGGTCTCTATCGCAGCGTTTAGTTTTTCCACAGTCTTATGGATGGGCACATAATGATCCTCATCCACAAACAGGTCGTGATTAAAACGCCGATTGAAACGATACTGCCAATTTAATTTTTCAATAAGTTCCGCACATGTGAATTCCACTCGCCTTTCATTTCCTCCGGCTGTTTCTTCTATCAGTCTATGTAACTTCAAAACATCCGAAGTGCGGATATCTGTATCAGCATTAGTTACTAGGAATTCCTCACATCCACTTCTCTCTACAAACTGAAATACCTTCGCGAACTCGCTGAATTCCTCATCTGTTAATTCGGTTTCATCCTTTATACCCTTGATTTCAGCATCAATATCATATTTATCGCTGACATGACGATTAGTAAGCAGGAATGGCATCACAGGTTTTTCTTTGCCCTGTTGAATGCGTTTCCAGCTTTTTGCTATATCTACTACCAATTCTTTGAAATCGGTGATGCTCATAATAGCATCTTTGTCTATCGACCACTTTATCTGGTAAGCGAAAATTGCATTCCTTGTCTCATAGAATATATCATCAAGTTTCCCTACTTCATCAGAAGCCACACTGATCCTGACGAGATTGTTGTTTATCATCTCGTCATATATGCGTTGAGCGAACAAGTCATATTGATGCTTATATCCACTCATCGCCGCACGTTCTCCTGCAGCTGAAACTTGGGCCATATTATAACCTTAATTCCGTAGTTATATTAGTTTGATATTTTTATAAGCACATAGGCACAATAAGTTGCCAATGATTTTGTCATGTCGATTATTTCACTTAGCTTAGTGCTGTAAATCAAATAAGATAAAAAAAACGCACGACATGGCGAAGATAGCAATTAAATCCGAGAAATCAACCCCATTTGGCGGTATTTTTCAAATCATGGAGGCATTTAACGGCCTTCTTACTCTTTTAGTATAGATTACTTTTCTCCTTTGAGGATAGAGGAATCAGAACTAATGTTGTATTATCCTATTTGCGATATTATAGAAAAAATGCGAATGACGAACGAGTTAAGAGTAATTCGTATGCGCAGGATACAAAAAAATGCTTGAATCTGCTTGAGAGAAATGATTAATTCCTCTTTAGCACTTTATTCTTTGTTGACGAATGTGTGATTATGAAATCATAGATGCCTGATTGTCATTTAGTCTTCACGTGACGATTTTTCTTGGATAGTCTGATAAATCTCCTTATTTTCACTGCACAAAACCGCGTAAATACGCACATATGTAAAGTGATATAATAGACAAGAAGAGTGAATTTGCAAAACTCATTACTACCAAGCACAATGGGTTGATTAAGACTGTAATAGAGATACTTATATTCCACTCCTATTACTTTTTTAGAGAATACTTTTTCTACAAATAAAACCCTATGTTCTTTTGGTTAGATTGGAGGAATGAGATACCTTTGTGGAGAGTAGTTAAGTGTTCTTTGAGTTGTAGCAGGACGTAGAGAGAAAATGCAGTTCGCTCGTTTCCAAATCGTTCCCCTTGGACTAATCGACAGCCAACTAATAACTTGTAATCAATAGGTTAAGGCTCATAAACACACTTTTACGGGGAAGTTCAAGTGTATCTACAACAATATATTCTTTCCTTCCTTTGATCTTCTTGCCCAGAGCAACCGCATCAATATAAGAGTCTGATTTTCAGAGACACTTTTCAGTATCTAACATTGAATTCTCATAGCAGAATCCTTAATATATCACTCATTATTAGGTGGTTGTGTGTGAATTTTAATACACTTATCAAGAAAAGATGCGGCTTTTTGACTACCCTTAACTACACCCCAGTTCCGCTTCTTTCATCGCTTTATACCTGTTGTAGTCATGTAGTAAGATCTAATCGATGAAAAGAAAAAAATCTACATTCTCACCTTAAGCCAGCCATACAGGAATCACTCTGACGCCGCTTGTTGCTTCCGGATCAGCTTGTCCATGTCTTCTGAGAT
>ERZ772807.1988-NODE-1988-length-10933-cov-61.872495_pt1 | contig 10933 bp, 10 predicted proteins | sample MGYA00511472_ERZ772807 | MGnify/ENA primary metagenome ERZ772807 (study PRJEB29015, sample SAMEA2737947) | human oral metagenome | biome: human oral; feature: human-associated habitat; material: dental | place: China | collected 2039 ...
TGGGACGACGAAATCGAATTCTAACGAATTACCGATTTCTGTCCCACTCTCTTTTGCTTATTTACTAAAGAAAAATGGTGGGGCAAATTCTTTAAGCTTATCAAAACATTCAATGGCAGACGGATTGTCTTCACAAATGATCAAACAAACATCATCTCCACAGACAGTTGCAACAATTTGAGGTAATTCCAGTGCATCCAGAATTGCTCCAAAAGACTGGGCTAGGCCGGGTAGTGTTTTCATGACCACTTGATTCTGAACGGGCCGTAGCATGATGAGGGCGTCTTCCATATAAAAACGCAGGCGCTTCTCCCAACGGGAAGGAGCAATGCTATTTATAACATAGTAAGAAATATTGTTTTCAGTGACCTTGACCAGGTTGAGGGCCTTCATATCACGAGACAAGGTTGATTGGGTAACAATAACGCCGTTGGCTTCAAGGAGTTCCTGAAGTTCTTGTTGAGTATGGACTTTTTTCTCCATAATCAGGGAACGAATTAAACGATGTCTACTTTCTATTTTGTTCATAAAATTACCTACTATTTGATAAACATAGCGTCTCCAAAACTGAAGAAGCGGTAGCGCTCAGCAATAGCGTGTTCATATGCCTTTAAGGTTAGGTCTCGTCCGGCAAAGGCTGAGACTAGCATAACTAAAGTCGACTTTGGTAAGTGGAAATTGGTCGAGAAGGCATCAACAATTTGCCACTGGTAGCCTGGTTTGATAAAAATATTGGTCCACCCAGAATCAGCTTGAATATCGCCTTGGAACTTATTTCCGATGGTTTCTAGAGTTCGGATTGAAGTTGTTCCGACGGCGATAACACGGTGACCATTTGCCTTAACCTCGCGAAGGGTAGCGGCAGCTTCTTCAGACAAAGTGTAAAATTCAGAATGCATTTCGTGTTCTTCTAGATTGTCGACAGAAACGGGTCGGAAGGTGCCAAGTCCAACGTGAAGGGTTAGATAAACCAACTTAACTCCCTTGGCTTCAATTTGTGCAAGCAGTTCTTTAGTAAAATGAAGTCCAGCTGTTGGAGCAGCAGCGGAGCCATTCTCTTTAGCATAGACAGTTTGGTAGCGTTCGCGATCTGCTAATTTTTCATGAATATAAGGAGGCAGGGGCATTTCACCCAAGCTCTCTAGCACTTCTAAGAAGATCCCTTGATAGTCAAAGCGGACAATCCGTCCCCCGTGTTCTAGTTCTTCTACAACCGTAGCTGTCAGTCGACCATCTCCAAAGGAAACTTGAGCACCAACTTTCAAACGTTTAGCTGGTTTTGCTAAGACCTCCCATTGATCTCCTTCAGTATTCTTTAAAAGTAAGAGTTCAACGTGACCACCAGTACCAGGTTTCTCACCGTAGAGACGAGCAGGTAGGACCCGGGTGTTATTCATGACAAGGGCATCGCCTGGCTGGAGTTGATCAATAATTGAGTCAAAATGCTGGTCAGAAAATTCTCCGCTTGATCGGTCTACAACCAATAAACGGGAGGCATCGCGTTTTTCAAGAGGAGTTTGGGCAATAAGCTCCTCTGGTAAGTGAAAGTCAAAATCAGCAGTGTTCATTATTTCTCCTTAAACAGTCCATATAATCCATAAAAAGTAAGCACAACATAAAATTGGAAGGCTAGTTAGTAAAATTCCAATACAAAGAGCTATCATTCTTAATGTTTTGATGGCTCTAAAAAATAGGCTGAGTACGAGAAAAACAACACCCAGTAAAAATAAAAGTAATAAATACAGTAACATTCTTATATTATATCACGATTTTATCTTTCTTTGCTGGCAAAATTTAAAATATGGAAATTTCTATCTTGACAAAAATTGGTCTATACCATATAATAATATTAGAGAAAAGTTCAGGAGGATTCTGATGAAAATTATTCAAGTAGCTGACCAAAATGAAGGCGGGAAAGTAGCAGTAGAAATCTTAAGAAGCAAGCTAGCAGAAGGCGCTAAAACACTTGGTTTAGCTACTGGTAGTAGTCCGCTTAGTTTCTATAAGGAATTAATTGAAAGCGATATCGATCTCTCTGATTTAGTCAGTGTAAATCTGGATGAGTATGTTGGCTTAGAGGCTGATGATCCCCAATCTTACCATTACTTTATGAATGAAAACCTTTTTTCTCATAAACCTTTTAAAAAGAGTTTTTTACCAAATGGAAGAGCTGAGGATGCTGAAGTGGAAACGGCAGCTTACAACAGAATTTTAGCGGAGAATCCAGTCGATTTCCAAATTTTAGGGATTGGAACTAATGGTCATATCGGCTTTAATGAGCCAGGAACAAGTTTTGATAGTCAAACCCACCTGGTTGATTTGACTCCTTCCACAATCGAAGCAAATGCTCGTTTCTTCGAAACGATTGACCAAGTTCCGACCCAGGCAATTTCCATGGGGATTGCAAATATTATGGCTGCCAAGTCAATTGTCTTGTTTGCTTATGGGAAAGGAAAAGCTCAGGCAATTGCTGGAACAGTAGCAGGACCTGTTACTGAGGAGTTGCCAGCCAGCGTACTCCAGGGCCATGAGGATGTTACGATTATTGCAGATGCAGAAGCACTTAGCCTATTAGATAACTAAAAATTCCTGCCTGATTATCAGGTGGGATTTTTTTGAAAAAATATATCTACTTTTCAGATGTATTTTCTAAAATATTTTCTATTTTGTTTGGGAAATATGATATACTAATTAGTAACGATGAAAAATTAGGAGGCTTCTGGTGAAGAAGAAATGGATAGCACTTGTTTGCTTGGTAACATTATTATTTGGGGCAGTTTCAGTTAGTGCAGATGAGCTGATGGATATTACTCGGAAAGCCTATCCGGATGTAAAAGATATCAATCGTCCCAGATCTTCACTGATTATAGATGGGAACACGGGAGATGTCCTTTGGCAGGATAACATTGATGAAGTTCGAGATCCAGCGAGTATGAGTAAATTGATGACACTTTATCTTTTGTTTGAGGCTATGGGGCAAGGAAAGCTTTCAGAAGATACCATCATCAAAGCTAGCCAGACAGACCAGAATATTGCTGGAATTTATGAAATTTCCAATAACAAAATTGTGGCGGGTGTAGATTATACAATATCTGAGTTGATTACTATGACAGTCGTTCCTTCTTCTAATGCAACGACGGTTATGATTGCGAATTACTTATCTAATAATGATCCAGACGCTTTTTTGGACCAAATGAATAGTAAGGCTAAAGAACTTGGCATGACCAACACACATTGGTATAATGCGAGTGGAGCTGCGGCTTCATCCTTTAAAGGCTTCTACACTCCTCAACGATATGATAATAATGCGGCCAACCAGACAACAGCTCGTGATCTAGCGATCCTTGCTTATAATTTTGTTAAGAAATATCCTGGTATTCTAAAATACACAAACAAGCCAGTAGTTACTGTCAAAAAAGGAACACCTTATGAAGAAACCTTTGAGACTTACAATTACTCAGTTCCAGGAGCCAAGTATGGACTGGAAGGAGTAGACGGCTTAAAAACAGGTTCCAGTCCTAGAGGAGCCTTCAACTATATTGCAACTGTCAAACGTGGTGAACAACGTATTATCAGTGTGATTATGGGGGTCGGAGATTGGTCTGATCAGGATGGTGAGTACTATCGTCATCCATTTGGAAATGCTTTGATTGAAAAAGCTTACGCAGATTACGAATATAAGAAACTCCTGACTGCAGGAGAGCACAAAATTGATGGAAAAACCTATAAACTTGAAAAAGATTTTTATGGGACTGTCAAAAAAGGAACAAATCCAAAGCTAGTTGTGAAGGATGGCGTTTTGGAAGTTGATAATGGACTTTTAACCCTGTCTACATTAATTAGTGATGGAATGAAAGTAGAACTGGTTGATGATGGCGACTCACCAGTTATGGATTCTAAAAATGATCAAGGAGCAAATTCTTCAAATAAGGCAAAATCTGGACTTATATTAGATCCCAAAATGCTTTTATTAGTTCCAGTCTTGGTACTTTTTGTGATTGTTTTTCTTGAATCTGGTCGAAGAAAAAAACGGAATCGACCTCTTGCTGGACGTGATAACCTGGAAGATGATTCTCAGAATTATTCGCGTCGAAATGGGCGATAATGTATAGTGGCTGGGATTTCCCAGCCCTTTTGTAATGTTAGAAATACACTCTAATAGTTTTTTTAAAAGATTTAATATTAGTAAAGAATGAGAAGAACGATGTTTAAAAAGTTTTATAATAGCTATCTTGCCTATGTTCTGGTTTATACTTTTTATTTTTTATCCTTTGCCTTGTTTTCAAGCTTGATTTCGGTCTATATGCTGGGTTTGGGCTTCTCAGCTGGTCAGACATCCGTAGTCGTATCGGTTGCTTTTTTTGCTTCAATGCTGGCCCAACCGATTATGGGAATTTTAAATGACCGCTTGAGTATCAAGAAGGTGACCTTATTTAGCTTTGGAGCCATTATCTTTATTGCAATCTATTTTATGCAAGTTAGAGATTTGTTGGGCCTAACTATCGGGTACAGTTTGGTGATTATGCTGATTAATGGTGTCAATCCAGTTATGGATGTACTTGCTGCACGGAGTCCCTATACTTATGGAAAAATACGAATCTGGGGAACGATTGGCTATGCTTTAGGCTCTCAACTAGCTGGTGTACTCTACCAATATGTTTCTCCTATGGCTATTTTTATTGCTTTCATCGGAGCAATGATCATCACGATTGTCGGTGTCCTTTCCATTAAAATCCGCTCGGAATCTCCTAAGTCGGATAAAGTAAATGAAACTAAGAAAGACTCTTATATCAGTCAGATTTTGACCAATAAAACCTATCTCTACTATTTACTGATTGTTGCTCTTTATTCAGGAGTTGGAAATGCAGGTCATACTTATATTCCTGCCATGTTGCAGCATAGCGGTCTGAGTGTTGGAATGGCTTCAACAGTTGTATCGATTTCTGTTATCTGTGAGTCACCACTGATCTTTTATTCTTATCTTTTTATGGATAAGCTGTCTGCTAAAAAGCTCTTATTGTGTCCGTTGCTGATTATGTTGGTCCAATATACAATTTATGGCCTCAATCTAGGGCTAGCCTCGAAAATCATTTTGACCTTGGCTTCTAAACACGTTTCTGGTATGCTTCTCATTATGGTCACCTTAAAGATTGTTTCAGCCGTTGTAGACTCCAAGTACTTAGTGACTGCTATTGCCCTAGTACAGACTGTTAGAAGCCTTGGCTCCATCTTTATTCAACATTTTGCTGGAGCTGTTATTGATGCGGCGGGATACGAGAAGATGAGTTTCTTTCTAGCAAGTTTAATGCTCTTGGTAATAGCTTTAGCTTGGTTTTTAAAGGTGCCTGAAAAAGAAGACCAGAAGTTGTTTAGTTGACATTAATTTTTTAAAAAATTTTGAGCTTTTGATTAAGCTCTTTTCTTTTACGAATAAAGGAGGTAAATGTTTTAGGAGGAGTTCATGTTTTCAGCGCGTGATAAGGACGGGAAAGTCCTTCATTTATTAAAGGAGTCATCCGTTCCAAAAGGAGATTATTTTTGCCCAGGGTGCGGAGGGCCTGTCCGTTTGAAAAAGGGGAAAATCATGCAGCCTCATTTTGCACATATTCGTTTATCTGACTGTCATTATAGTGTCGAAAATGAAAGCAGAGAGCATCTGAACCTTAAGGCTGCCCTTTTTCGTTGGGCCAATCAAGCGACAAGAGTAGATGTCGAAGTGTTTTTGCCAGACTTGCAGCAGGTGGCGGATGTCTTAGTTGATGAGCGCCTTGCTTTAGAAGTTCAGTGTAGCAGTCTTTCCCAAGATAGACTTTGGGAGCGAAGTCATAGATATCGCCAAGCTGGCTATCAAGTTCTTTGGCTCCTGGGAAAGAAACTCTGGCTAAGGCAAATATTAACCCCCTTGCAGAAGCAATTCCTATATTTCAGTCAAAACATGGGCTTTCATATCTGGGAATTGGACGAGGAAAGAAAGGCGTTAAGGCTGAAGTATTTGATTCATGAAGACCTTCATGGGCAACTCCAATATAAAGAAAAAGAATTTCCTTTTGAAAGAGGAGGCTTGTTAGATATCTTACGATTGCCTTTTAGCAAGCAAGAAATGAGTAGTTTCTTAGTGAAGTCAGATCCTGATATTTGTCATTATATCCGGCAGCAACTCTATTATCGAAATCCCAAGTGGATGAAAATACAGGCCAGCTATTATCAAAAAGGAAAAAATCTTTTAACCATGTCTAGAGAAGAATTCTATCCGCAAGTACGCCCGATTCGTTCAGACCAGCCCTTGTGTCAGATTACCCAAGACCTGTCTGCTTATTATAAAAACTTTCAGCGCTATTATCAACATTCTCCAGATAAAAAGTACCAGATTGTCTACCCGCCAGCTTTTTACGCAAATTTAGATCAGTCTTGCTGAAAATTGGTCTAGCCCGGTTGTCTATTTTTGGGGCATTCTAGAATTTATCAAAATCGTGTATAATAAAATAAACTTACTACCAAATGGATTAAGACGTTAGACTTTATATTAAGTCTCCGCCTAAAAGGGTATCAGAAGTAAAAGGAGTCAACATGAAGAAAATAATTATCATCTTTCTGAGTATTCTAACGGTCGGTTCAGGCATGGTTTTAGGAGGTTGTAGTATGGTAAACAGTCGTTCAGAAAAAGAAGAAATGATTCAGATTGCGGAGAGTAAAAAGATGAAGAGTGTTATTGAGGAAGGACTGAAAATGTTAGATCCTCAAGCTTTAACACCTGCAGGAAAAATTAAAAGCTATAAAATTGATAAAAATTCACTGGCTCATAACCCAATGGGTGGATTAATGTTCGATTTAATTATTAATGGTGACAAAGAAGTAACATTAGGATATGTTGTTACAGAAGACGAAAATGGAAAATTTCACAGAGATGGGACCGTGTGGTCGCCCAAGTTTACCGAACTAATTTATGGAACAAATAAATGCGACACAAAATAAAAGTTTTGCTGATAAAGAGATTGGTCATGTAGCAATACTGAAATATGATAAAAGAGGAAAATAAGTTTTGCATGAACATTGAGTGACGAAGAACTACTCTACAACTGTTTCTCAAATCTATGATAGCACTAATAAAAATCCAATTTTCTATTTTAAATAAATAGGTCTAGTCACAAAATATAAGAAACAAAAGGAGCCATCATGAAGAAAATAATTATCACCTTTCTGAGTATAATAACGCTCAGTTCAGGCATGATTTTAGGAGGTTGTAGTATGGTAAACAGTGGTTCAGAAAAAGAAGAAATGGTTCAGATTGCGGAAAGTCGAAAAGCTAAAATGTTAATTGAGGAAATGTTAAGGAAGAAAGATCCTGAAGCGTTAACAGAAAAGGGGATAATAAAAAAATATACAATAAATGAAAAAAATCTTAAATATAATCCTATGGGTGGCTTAATAGTTGAGATTATAATAAACGATGACCCGGAATTAACAATTACCATAACATTGATGGAAGAGTCTGATGGAAAGCTAGAGCATTCAGGTTATGTAATCTCTGGTGAACTCGCAAAGAAATTGAGAGGAGAATAATATGACGTATGATAAATAATTTAGTGATAAGAAAAACGACCTCTTTGGATCCGAGTCCTACATCGTAGGGAAACGGATCCAAAGATTTTTTAATATGCTTTATCAATTGAAATATACAGCCATTTTCAAACTTGAGTTTTATATAAACAAGGAATTTGTGATAAAATAAAAGGAATGGAGGATTTTTTATGGCTAAACAAAGAAATGAAATTGAAGAAAAATATATATGGGATTTAAGTACGATTTTCCCTACAGATGAAGCCTTTGAGACTGAACTTGCACAGGTTTCTGAAGAATTAAAAAATGCAAGCAATTTAGCAGGGCATCTGCTGGATTCGGCAGAAAGTCTTTTGACAACAACGGAAATTCAATTAGACTTGATGCGCCGTATTGAGAAACTTTATTCCTATGCTCACATGAAGAATGACCAGGATACTCGTGTAGCAAAATATCAGGAATACCAAGCTAAAGGAATGACTATTTACAGTGAGTTTGGTCAAACTTTTGCTTTCTATGAGCCAGAATTCATGGAAATTACAGAAGACCAATACCAAGCTTTTTTGGCTGAAAAACCTGAACTACAAACTTATCAACATTATTTTGATAGGCTTTTGCAGAAGAAGGAACACATCCTGACCCAGCGTGAAGAGGAGTTGTTGGCTGGTGCTGGAGAAATCTTTGGTGCTGCCAGTGAAACCTTTGCTATTTTGGACAATGCGGATATCGTCTTTCCAGTAGTTCACAATGAAAAGGGCGAAGAAGTCCAGTTGACACATGGAAACTATATTTCTTTAGTAGAGTCTAAAAATCGGGAAGTTCGTAAGGAAGCTTATGAAGCTCTTTATAGCGTTTATGAACAGTATCAGCATACTTATGCTAAGACCTTGCAGACAAATGTTAAGGTTCAAAATTACAATGCGAAAGTCCGCAAGTTCTCATCTGCCCGTGAGGCGGCCTTATCGGCTAACTTTATCCCAGAAAGTGTCTATGATAGCTTGGTTTCTGCTGTAGACAAACATCTTCCGCTTTTACAGCGTTATATTGCCTTGCGAGCAAAGATTTTGGGTATTTCTGATTTGAAGATGTACGATTTGTACACACCTTTATCAGAAACAGATTACAAGTTCACTTATGAAGAAGCCTTGGCTAAGTCTGAGGAAGTCTTGGCAATTTTGGGTGAGGATTATTTGAGTCGAGTGAAGACAGCCTTCTCAGAGCGCTGGATTGATGTTTATGAAAATCAAGGTAAGCGCTCAGGAGCATACTCAGGTGGCTCTTATGATACCAATGCCTTTATGTTGCTCAACTGGCAGGATACACTAGATAATCTCTTTACCTTGGTGCACGAGACAGGCCACAGTATGCACTCTAGCTATACTCGTGAGACCCAGCCTTATGTCTATGGAGACTATTCTATCTTCCTAGCTGAGATTGCTTCAACGACCAATGAAAATATCTTGACAGAAAAGCTCTTGGAAGAAGTAGAAGATGACGCTACTCGCTTTGCGATTCTCAATCACTTCTTGGATGGCTTTAGAGGTACGGTCTTCCGTCAAACTCAGTTTGCTGAATTTGAGCATGCTATCCACAAGGCTGATCAAGAAGGACAAGTATTGACTAGCGAGTTTCTCAATGAGCTCTATGCAGACTTAAACGAGAAATACTACGGCTTGAAAAAAGAAGACAATCCGCAGATTCAGTACGAATGGGCACGCATTCCTCACTTCTACTATAATTATTATGTTTTCCAATACTCGACAGGATTTGCGGCCGCTTCGGCCTTGGCCGAAAAGATTGTCCATGGTAGCCAAGAAGACAAGGACAAGTATCTGGATTATCTCAAAGCTGGGAACTCTGACTATCCGCTCAATGTCATTAAAAAGGCAGGTGTGGATATGGAAAAAGAAGACTATCTAAATGCTGCCTTTGCAGTCTTTGAGCGTCGCTTGGATGAATTTGAAGCTTTGGTAGAAAAGTTGGGATTAGCATAAGATGGTCGAGACTTATAACCAAAACTCTAATCCCAATATGCGTCGGCCAGTGGTTAAAGAAGAAATTGTAGACTTTATGAGACAGAGACTCCAGCCGGTCACTGGTGGACTCAAGGAGCTGGAGGATTTTGCTAAAGCCGAAAATGTACCCGTGATTCCCCATGAGACAGTGGCTTACTTTCGCCTGCTTCTCGAAAGTCTCCAGCCAGAGAAGATTTTAGAAATCGGGACGGCTATTGGATTTTCTGCCCTTTTGATGGCGGAGCATGCGCCTCAGGCTCAGATTACGACTATTGATCGCAATCCAGAGATGATTGAGCTAGCCAAGGCTAATTTTGCTAAGTATGATAGCCGCCAGCAGATTACCCTGCTGGAAGGTGATGCAGTGGATTTACTTGAGACGTTAGAGGATTCCTACGATCTTGTCTTTATGGACTCTGCCAAGTCCAAGTATGTGGTCTTTCTGCCTCAGGTCCTCAAACGCCTCAATCCTGGTGGCCTGGTCCTTATTGATGACGTCTTCCAAGGCGGAGATATTGCTAAGCCTTTTGAAGAAATTAAACGCGGCCAACGGGCTATTTACCGAGGTTTACATAGTCTTTTTGATGCAACTTTGGACAGTCCTGATCTGACTGCGAGTCTGTTACCGTTAGGAGATGGTCTTCTCATGCTTAGAAAATCAAAATAAGCTGTAGATTTATAGGATTTTATCTAATTTTTAGAAAAATTCAAGCCATCAAATTTAATTTGTGGTAAAATAGGAAAAGTGAGTAAACCAAGCTGTGCACTTCATTTTTAGAGAATAAAGAACGCAGTAACTCAATCAAGAATAGAGACAATGGAATGAATTGTTTCAAGTCTAACAATTTTACAAAGGAGTTTTCATTAAAATGAAGAAAAAAATTGTCGCTGGGGCAGTAACCCTTTTGTCAGTAGCTGTCTTAGCTGCTTGTGGAAAAACATCAGGTTCTGACAAGGACATCATTACTATGAAGGGCGATACTATTACAGTATCGGAGTTTTATGATAAAGTAAAAAGCAACCCTTCTGCTCAGCAAGTTTTGTTGAATTTAACAATTAAAGAAGTATTTGAAAAACAATACGGCAAGAAAGTGACTGATAAAGAAGTCGAAGAAGCTTATGAAAAGAGTTCAAAGGCTTACGGAGATAATTTTGCTCGTGTCTTGGCTCAAGCAGGTTTGACAGAAGATGCTTATCGTGAACAAATTAGAACCAATAAGCTTGTAGAGTACGCTGTTAAAAAAGCTGCGGAAAAAGAACTTACTGATGAAAATTATAAAGCTGCCTATGAAGCTTATACACCAGAGGTAACTGCGCAAATTATCAAGGTAGATAGTGAAGATAAGGCTAAGGAAGTGTTG
>ERZ772807.1991-NODE-1991-length-10929-cov-4.022531_pt1 | contig 10929 bp, 10 predicted proteins | sample MGYA00511472_ERZ772807 | MGnify/ENA primary metagenome ERZ772807 (study PRJEB29015, sample SAMEA2737947) | human oral metagenome | biome: human oral; feature: human-associated habitat; material: dental | place: China | collected 2039 ...
TGGTTGTGCCTGCTTTTTTCAGGTCTTTGTAGTGGTTGAAGTGAAATTCAATTTGCTTGATGAGTTGCGCGGGCAGGTCGGTTAGGGTTTGGATGGCGTTGCCTGTGTCGCGGTCGTCTGCGGGTACAACAACGATTTTGTCGTCCACTTCGCCGTCGTCCACAAATTTCATTACGCCGATTACGCGCGCTTCCATATAGATGCCTGTGGGCAGGGGGGTGCGCGTGATGATGAGCGCGTCCAATTCATCGCCGTCCTCGTCTAAGGTTTGGGGGATGAAGCCGTAGTTGGTGGGTTTGGCGAAGATTTGGGGTTCAACGCGGTCTAGCTTCATCACGGCGTTTTTTCTGTCCCATTCGATTTTGTGCGCGCTGCCTTCGGGGATTTCAATAACCACGTTGATGATGCCGTTATCCACGTCGCCCGCGTCTAAGATTTTGTTGAAATCTGCCATTTGGTTTTCCTTTGTTGGGTGGGGTTGAAATGCGATTGATTATAAACGATGGGGTAGGGCTGTGCAAAGAATGGTTAAGCTGCGTTGCTTTTTCAGGCTGCCTGTGGGCGTTTTGTAATTTTTTGTTGCCATTTTGGCTAGTCAAATGTTAATTGTTTGCATTATAATTTGACAATGATGAAAGATAATCCTTTTTTGAAGCCAGCGGTAATTGGTTTGGTTACGCTATTACACGCCGGCGTAATTGCTTTGTCGTGGAACGGTTTTAAATCGCCCGAGCCTGAACAAGCGGATGCGATGGCATTTGTGGATTTGGGTTCGGTTACGGGCGATGACAAACCGTTGGGCGATGGCGCGCCTGCGCCTTTGGAGCAGCCGCCTGTTGAACAGCCCAAGCCCGAACCCAAAGTTGAACCCAAGCCAGAGCCGAAACCTGAACCGAAGCCCAAGGTGGCGGAGCAACCGAAAGTTGCGGCGGTGGTGCGCAATGATAAACCTGCTGATTTCAGGCAGCCTGAAAAGGTGGTGAAGCCGCAGAAGCATGAGCCTAAGCCTGAGCCTGTCAAGCAGCCTGAAAAACCCGTTGAAAAACCGCAGCCGGTAAAAGTTGAACATCCGAAGCCTGCCGTTACTCCGCCTGCCAACGCTAATCCAGCTAACACAAGCAACAGTAGCGCAACGGCGAATAAAGACGCGGCTAACCGTGCGCCCGATGGCATGGGCGGCGGCGGTTCGTCTGCGAACAGCAAGGTGCCGCAAAACGGAGCGGGGGATAAAAACAGCGATGGTGGCGGCAAAAAAGGCGATGCGCCTAAGCCGTCTAATGCCAACCACGCGAGCACAATAGCCAATGGCGGCTATATCAGCCTGCCCAATCCGCCTTATCCGCGCTCTGCGGCGGAGCATGAAGAAGAGGGCGTGGTGAAACTTTCGGTGCTGGTTAGCGCGGCAGGCAAGGTTATGAATGTGAAGGTAACGAAGTCTAGCGGCTCGGCGGCATTGGATAACGCGGGCAAACGCGCGGCGCAGTCGGCAAGTTATCAGCCCAAGAAAATTGATGGCGAACCCGTTTCAACGGAGTTTAATACGCAATTTACCTTTAAGCTGGATAGATAGTTTTCAGGCTGCCTGAAAGCAAATGTTTTTTAATCACTTTATGAAAGTAAACGAATGAATTTAGGATTGGTTTTTAAAAGCGGCGATGCTGTTTTGATTGGTGTGTTTTTGTGTTTGATTGCCATGAGCATCACAACTTGGGTGCTGATTTTGCTGCGCGGCGTGCGTTATCGCGCGGCGCGGCGTGCCAACCGCGTGGCTGCCGAGGCGATTTGGGCGGCAAAAGATTTGGCGCAGGCGGAGCAGCAAGCCAAGCAAATTGACGCGCCGATTAGTGATTTGGCGTTGGATGCGATTCGGGCGAATCAGCAGTTTCATGCCACGCAAAGCTCCATGCTGTCGGCGAGCTTGCCGCGCAACGCTTACTTGGAACGCGAGATGCGCCATAGCATAGGCAAGATTTTGAGCCGTTTCGAGGGTGGCATGATGGCGTTGGCGACCATCGGTTCAACCGCGCCGTTTGTGGGGCTGCTGGGCACGGTGTGGGGGATTTACCACGCGCTGATTAACATCAGCAACAGCGGGCAGATGAGCATTGCGGCGGTGGCCGGCCCGATTGGCGAAGCATTGGTGGCGACAGCAGTGGGCTTGTTTGCCGCGATTCCTGCGGTGCTGGCGTATAACGTGTTTATGCGCGGCAACAAGAATTTGAGCCGCGAACTGCATGGTTTTGCCCATGATTTTCATGTCCAACTGATTAACGAGAAGGAATGAGGCGATGGCTTTCAATGTAAACGAAGGCGGCGAAGACGCGCTGATGAGCGATATTAACGTTACGCCCTTGGTGGACGTGATGTTGGTGCTGCTGATTGTGTTTATGATTACGATGCCTGTTTTAACGCACTCCATTCAAATCAATTTGCCCACTACGAGCAACAGCAAAGAAGAGCCGAAGCAGGATGTGAAGCCGATTAATTTGGCGGTGAACGCGGCGGGCAAATATGTGTTGGGCGCGGAATCGTCTGAGGAATTGGATTTGGCGGCGGTGAAAACGAAGCTGGAAGAATTGGCGAAAACCAATCCCGATGCGGTTTTGGCGATTGATGCGGATAAAGATACGCCGTATGAGAACGTTGCCAAGGTGTTGGAAGCGGCGAAAGACGCGGGGATTGCGAAGGTGGGCTTTCGCTTGGAAAACACAAAGCAGTAGATTGAATGGAAAAGAAACCGTGTTACTTTGTTGTGGCACGGTTTTTTGGTTTTAGCTTCGCAATTCCGCTACGCTACGCAGGCGGCCCGTTGGTTTGCGCGATAGGCAGCCTGAAAACGGGTGGAGCTTAAACGGGAATGTATTTTCAGGCTGCCTTGGGATTGAGACGATGGATGTTTTTGAATTGGCTTGCGGCGGGATGCAGATGAGTCGGCAGCCGTTGCGTGTGCTGCTCAGCGAAGACCCGCTGCCGTTGATGCAGAATTGTTGCTTTGTGGAATTGGAGCTTGGGCGGCTAACGCTTGCGCTGGATGAGGGCAGCCGCATGGTGCGTTTGCCCAATGGCTTGGAAGCGGTATTTTTGGATACGCGCAATGATTTGCTCACACTGTGGCTTACGCCTGATGCGCAGCGCGAAAGCGGGGTTTGGCTGAACGCGCAGCAGTCGGAAAGGATTGGGGCGGTTATCGGGGCGTTTGCGGCGGCATAGCATAGTGGCAGCCTGAAATCTCAAATGGAATGGCGGCGGTTTGTTGCCGATTATGAGTAAAAGGTTTCAGGCTGCCTAATGGTTTGCGCGATGGGCAGCGTGCGGAGCGAAGCGCAGTTGCACCGCTAAAACAATTAATCCGACACGGCAGAGGCAGCCTGAAAACGGTGAAACGGGTTTTCAGGCTGCCTCGTTATCCGTTCCGCGCCTGCTCAATCCTCCTCCCATCCGCCTGCCTGCCAGAGCCTGCGGTACACGCCGTTTTGGGCGAGCAGTTCGCTGTGCGTGCCGCTTTCGGCAACTTGTCCGCCGGAGAGCACGATGATTTGCTGCGCGCCGCTGACGGTGGAAAGGCGGTGGGTGATGACGATAACGGTTTTGTCCTGCATCAGCGCGTCGATGGCCTGCTGCACGGCGACTTCGCTTTCGGTGTCCAGCGCGGCGGTGGGTTCGTCCAGGATGATGATGGGCGCGTTTTTCAGCAGTGCGCGGGCGATGCTGATGCGCTGTTTTTCGCCGCCGGAGAGTTTGCCGCCGATGTCGCCCACGCGGGTTTGGTAGCCTTCGGGCATCGCCATGATGAAGTCGTGGCAGCGGGCGGTGCGGGCGGCGGCTTCGATTTCTGCGTCTGTGGCGTCTGCCTTGCCGAGGCGGATGTTGTTGGCGATGGTGTCGTCAAACAGGTAAACGTCTTGGAAGAAGACGGAAATCTGCCGCATCAGGTCTTCTTGGGTGAGGGCGCGGATGTCGGTGCCGCCGATGAGGATGCGCCCCTGCTGCGGGTCGGCGTAGCGCATGATGAGGCGGATGAGGGTGGTTTTGCCGCAGCCGCTGTGCCCGACCAGCGCGGTGAGGGCGCGTTCGGGGATGTGCAGGCTGACGCCGCGCAGGATGGGTTCGGGGTTGGCGTCGTAGTGGTAATGCACGTTTTCAAATGTGATGCCGAGCAGCGCGTTGGGCAGGGCTTCGGCGAGCAGGGCTTCGCGCTGGATGGTTTCCACCTCGCTCACCGCCTGTTGCAGGTGCGGCAGGCGGCTGCCGGTGCTGTTGGCGGCTTTGAGCACGGGCAGCCCCTGGCTGTATTCCAGCAGTTCCGCGTTCAGGCGCGCGTTTGCGCCGGCCAAACGGGCGCGGGCGCGTTCGGTGAAGAGCTGCGTACACTGCTGGATGGGCACAATCAGGGGAAAGCTGAACAGCAGCGCCAGCCCGAGCCGCCAGTCCCACAGCATCGCCAGCAGCGCGGTGGCCAGCGGCGTGCAGACGGCGGCAATCAGCATATTGCTGACAATCAGGGTGTGGTTGTAGGTTTCGTCTATCGTGCCCGCAAGCAGCGCGTTCAGTTCGCCGCTGCGTTTGCGGTACAGGATTTGCAGCGGGATGCGGCGCAGGTGTTCGCCCATTTTGCGGCGTGCCGCATTGCCCGCGCGGGCGCAGTAGCCTTGGTAATCATAATCCTGCGAGCGCCAGCGGAACAGGGCGGAGAGCGCGAGCAGCACGGTGAGCAGCGCCAGCCAAAACGCTGCACGACCGTTTTTGCCCGCGCCCAGCGCCAGAAAGGCAGGCAGCAGCATGGCAGACCCCGCGCCCTGCAACAGTGCGGCGGCGATGCTGCCGCGCAGACAGCGTTTGAGCACCCCCGCCTGTTTGCCGGCGGCGGTGAGAATGGTGTGGTAAATGCGGACGGGGTTCATGGGAAGCTCCTTCTGGGTGGGGGTTTCAGGCTGCCTTTGGGGTGTTCCAACGGTATTTGAGGCAGCCTGAAAGCTGTTTCGTGCGGCAGTGTCTTTATGTATGTAGGTCGGATTCTTGAATCCGACGTTGCCCTGCAGGGGGAAATCCGTTTTCAGGCTGCCTGTGGTGGTTTTTTCGGGCAACATCGGCAGTCTGAACATGGGTAGGGAATGTGGCTTTACCGTGCATGCGGTAGCCCGTAGGTCGGGCATTTATGCCCGACATTGCAGGCGGGGTTTGTCGGGCATAAATGCCCGACCTACGGCAGCTACTTGTTCGCGCTGCTGTTCGGTGATGGTCATGCCTGCCTGCAAATAGAGTTCGGTGCAGGCAATCATGTCGGCAATTCTATCGGAGAGCGGGGCGGTATCCAACAGGCTGTCAAACGGGGTTTGCCCGCATCGGTTTTTGGCGGTGGGGTTTGCGCCGTGCGCCAGCAGCAGTTTGACCAGCGGCGGGATTTGGGCGAAATGGAGAATGGTGTTGCCGTATTCGTTGGTGTAATTGGCATCGGCGCCGTTTTGCAGCAGCACGGTGGCTTGCTCGGTGTTGCCTGTTTGGACTTGGTGATAGAGCGGCGGCTCGTCGTCGGCATCGCGGCGGAAATTGGCGTCTGCGCGGTGGTCAAGCAGCCCTTGCATGAAGGCGGGCGGGGTGTCGCTCATTGCCAGTGGGTGAAATTTTCCGCTGCCGCACTCGGTGGCGTTGATGTCGGTGTCGGCATAGATGGCTTGCAGGGCGGCGATGTCGCCTGCTTGGCAGAGTTCGCGGAAGTTTTTGGGGAGGGTGGTTTTCTTTTTGGGCATGGGGCGTCCTTTGTGGGTTGGGGTGGGTTTCAGGCTGCCTTGAATGGCGTGGGAGGGAGGCTGTGCATTTTATGTTTTGTTTATAGGATAAGGCTTGCGGGGGAATTTGGCAGTAAATTTGTCCCTTATATATGCCCCAAAGACAGTACGGTAAGATGTAGCAACATCTTATATTTCTTATTTTGGATTACTATATAAATTGATTAAATATAAAAAAGCTAATTTTGAATCATCAAAATTAGCTTTTAATTCATAAAATACCAATAGAATATCTTAGCTTAATGGAGATAAAGTTAAGATAGGTTTGGTTGATAAATCTGCAGGTGCATTACTATTTTCAGAACTAACTGCTTGAACACCAAATACAGACATTGCTTGTCCTAAGTTGTTTGCCATTTGGGAGAACCTAGCAAAATCAGGGTTAGAAAGAATACCGTCTTGGAATTCAAAATGCTCAATCTGAGCATAACTACTAGAGAAGAAGTCCTTAATGGTAACGGAATCATCGCTGTTATAGCCATATACAGTTAGATTACTGCCATTTTTACGGAATTTCACTTCGGTTGAAGCAATATCCGTGAAGCGAACAGTATCATCACCTTCTGCGCCATAACTATAATCATAAACCGTATCTTGTCCATGACCTTTGGCAAAGACATAAGTATCTCCTTGCGTACCACCTTCTAAGTAGTCATTACCTGCACCACCGATTAAGGTATCGCTGCCATCGCTACCATAAAGTTTGTCATCGCCTGATAAACCCATTAGGATATTGTTGTTGCTATCGCCATTTAAACTATCATCGGCAGCAGTTCCCAGTTTCCAACCTAAATTTTTGAGTGTGGTTTCACCAACAGCTGCAAGTAAATTATCAATGCGGTTCTCATGGGCAGCAGCATCATAGAATTGCGCCCATAGCACAGAACCTTCTGTCCATTGTTTTAAACCCTCCGAGCCATAAGCCAAAAATTCACTTAAATCCACAAATGCTTTTTCGGGATTTTCAGCATGAACGCGCTTAAAGGCAGCCTGAACACCGCTGAAATCTAGTTTAAACTCGTTATTTTCCAGTTTGAAGCCGATCTCATTCAGATAGGGTTGCAAACGGGTTTGGAACAACAGGCTTTGGTAGATGTTTTTGGCGAGGTTTTCGTAAGTATCGTTGGTGACTTTAACGATATTAAGCACATCTTCTTCGCTCATGTAATAAAGCGTGCCGGAATCCTGTCCCGTGTAGGCATCGAGCACGGCAATGCGGTCGCGGGCGGCATCGATAGCTGCTTTGGCTTTGTCGGAAAGAGAAACCAAAGCGTTCTGTTTTAGTCGCGTTACTTGAGACGGGGTAAGAGCCACACCCCCGCTAGCCGTTTGCGTCCAACCGGTTGAAAGATGCATCGGCGGTTTTTTGCCCCATTCCGAATCGGTTTCCGCCCATTCGTGAATCAGACTGTCCAGCAATGCCAATTGGGCTTCTTTGGTATCGGCGGCGGAATAGGCTTTCAACACATTGGCCAAATCGCCGGACAACGCGGCGGCTTCGCGCAAATCGCGCAGACGGCCGATGCCCGCAAGATTGGCGGCTTTTGCCTGTTCTGCAGTGAGTTCCACTTTGTCTTTGAAGCGGCTGTGCAGGTTGTCGGCCGCCAACAGCAAATCGCCCGCTTGTGCAGTTGTGCCGTCTGTTTTGGTATAGCTGCCCTGCTGAGCCAAAGTGTTACCGTTGCCGAGATTTTTGTTTACGTCTTTATAGGCCACATCCAAAGATTGGATACCCAACTCTTCAAGGATACGCAATTCATTGGCTTGGGAAATACCGTCCTGATTGAGATCCTGCCATACGCGCAGGGTTTGGAATGCGGCATCTGCCGCACTGACGATACCGTCGCCGTTTGAATCCAATTCGGCCAAAGCCGCATAACCGTGTTTGGCAAAAGAGCCGTCTGCCAGCTTGGTGTTGTCGCCAAAGAGTTCCGCACCGTTGTCGATGATGCCGTTGCCATTCAAATCGCGCACCAGCAGACCGTCGTCGGGTGCAATCCAGCCAGTGGCGGTGCGGATGCCGTTGCCGTTGTGGTCGAAGAGGCTGCCTGAAAAGCCTGCCGCCGAAACGGTTTCGATGCCGTCGCCGTCCAAGTCTAGGGCGAGAGGGTCGTAGACGTGGTATTGGCCACGGCGATAGGGATCGAACATGCTACCCCAAGGCTTCAAGCATTCGTGTCCGTTGTCAAACCATCCGCCGTAACCGTCGGGAACAAACGGATTGGGCAGGAAGGGGACGCCTTTCCATTCGGGGTCGCGGGGTTGTTGCCAAGGATAAGGGAAAAAATTGGGTAGGGATGTGCCGGGTTGCGGCGTTTGATTTCCCGCTTCGCCCGCAGACGGATTGTTTTTTTTCTGATTGATTTTTTCCGAAATTTGATTGGCCAAATCTTTGCTTAATCCGACTGCCCAACCGCCGATTTTCTTCCAGCCGTCTATGCTGTAATCTATTCCCAGTTTGGCAAAATCTTGATTTAATCTATCTTGAAAACTAAACGGTCTTTCCTTCCAGGCATCCCCAAATCCTTTTGCTAATGATGAAGCCAGCCGAGCTGCATTATCCCGCGTGCTTCCACTGGGGTTGCTTACCGGATGGTTGCCTTCGATACGCTCTTTTTCCATACCCAAGCCCACACCCCAAGAGCCGTCGGGTAAAATGCGGTTAATAACCAAATCGATGGCGGCACTGGAAGGAATACCGTTGTCGGTAACGGCTCTGTAATAACTGCCTTCAATTTCATCGGTATTGGGCAACCTACCATGATTTCTATCAATAAGCTCCACATACTGTCTGAAATGCTGTAGTGCGACCCTGTCAAACTTTTCCAGCCGTGCTTCCCGACCGGCTGTATCGTCCCATAAGTGCTCCACAGCTTTTTTCATCCACAGGTTCAAACCGTTTAAATCTTCACTGCTGCCGATAATGGCGGCCGCATTGTCGGCATAGCGGTCGCCCCGACCGGCCAAATACCGCCATCCGCCATAGGTGTCGCCCCTGCGGACATAGCCGCGTAATGTTTGGATTTGTGCTTGTGTTAATACGACTTCGCTCATAATGAACTCCTTAAATTTATTTGCTCGGATTGTTTAAAAAACTTTGTAACAACTGCTCCACCTGCCGGTGGTAACCTATCACTTCCTGCTGTGTGAGCTGCTGTTTTTCCCTAGTAAAAGGGTAATACTCCACCGTAAAACCATTGATGCAGGAACCTACGCTGGTGCTGTAATTATCCTCATCATTCTGTTTTATACGGTTATTCCAATGGGTAATAATAGCCGGATTGCCTCCTTTCTTAACGTAACGGATTTCATGGATATACGGATTTTCGGGAATGGATGTTTTTTCTTCATAGGCTTCGTATTCGGGATAGTCGGACGGGATTTTTTTAAACCCCCAATCCAGCAGCCATTTCCCCATTTCTCGGTTTAAATGGCAGGTGGATTTTTTGATGACAATATCGTCCATACTGTCCAAGCCGTCTTTGAGGGCTTGGATAAAATGTTCCCTATTGTTCCGGTTATAGGGTTCGATAACCCAGCCTTGATTGGTTTTACGGTAATGCACGCTGACGGTAACGAAATTGTCGAAATAGCTGTCCTGACCCGGCGTATCCGAAAACCACCGGTTGTCTTTCGAATACCGGGCGAGATAGCCGTAGGGAATAACCAGTTTTGTACCCATCAGATTAAACGTAACCGTGTGTTCGAACCCGGTAACCGGTTCGGGATTGTTAAAACTTTTCTTTTCTTTGGCTTGGTGTTCGCGCACGGTTTTCATGGTTCTTTCGTTTTCGCTGGCGGGTTCGGTTTCGCAGGCGGATAGGACAAAAATGCTTCCGAAAATGAGGGCAAGACGGGAAAAGGCAATAGATGGTTTCATGGTGTTTCAGGCTGCCTCATGCTGCTTTCCACGGGTGTCGCCGCGATTGACATAGCCGCGTAATGTTTGGATTTGTGCTTGTGTTAATACGACTTCGCCCATAATGAACTCCTTAGGTTTATTTGCTCGGATTGTTTAAAAAACTCTGTAACAACTGCTCCACCTGCCGGTGGTAACCCACCAATTCCTGCTGTGTAAGCTGTTGCTTTTCCCTGATAAACGGATAATACTGCACTCTGAAGCCATTAATACAAGAATTTACACCAGTGCTGTAATCATCCCCACCGTATCTATGATAATTTCGATGAGTGATAATAGCCGGATTCTCCCCTTTCTTAATATAATAGATTTCATGAAAATATGGGTTTTCCGGAATAATCCTTTTATCTTCATAAGCCTCATATTCGGGATAAGCGGACGGAATTTTTTTAACGCCCCAGTCTATCAACCACTTTCCCAAATCTTGAGTTAAATGACACGTTTCTTTGCGGATATCGATATCGTCCACGCTGTCCAATCCATCGGTCAGAAATTGGATAAAATGTGCTTTGTTCTGTCGGTTATAAGGTTCGATAACCCAACCTTTATCCGTTTTTTTGTAGTAGACGCTAATTCTTATGAAATTATTAAAATAGGCATCTTGTCCCGGAGTGTCGGAGAGCCATTTTGTGGCATTGTCTTCCGTATATCGTGCAAGATAGCCGTAAGGAACAACCATTTTTGTCCCCAATAAACCAAATGTAACGGTGTGTTCAAACCCCGTAACCGGTTCGGGATTGTTGAAACTGATTTTTTCTTTGGCTTGTCGCGCCCTCACTGCTTTTCGGGCAGCCGCTTCTTCTCCGACAGGTTCGCATGCAGTCATGATAAAAATACTCCCAACAATAAGGATAAATAATTTAGTCAGATAAGGCATCGTTTTCTTCCTAAAAGGATAAATAATTGTAATTGTTTATAAATATTCACATTTATTAAATCTTTTGGAAGCGTTATCAAACTCCTCAGGAGTTTAAGCGGCCAAGATAGTGACCGAAGTCAGACCAAAATTTGTATTCTTTCAAAAATGGCGGGAAAGATTTGCAATCGATTCTGTTGTGTTTTCGTAAGGCGCATTTTCTTGAATTTCAAATTCTTGATGCTGCTGATGTGGTTTCGGCGGGACAGACGTTGCTGTTCGGATTGCGAATCGGTGACTTTTATGATGTTATCTTTTGGGGCTGTACTAGATTAGCAGATATGTTACCCTCGAAATATGAAGATAAC
>ERZ772807.1994-NODE-1994-length-10920-cov-11.577727_pt1 | contig 10920 bp, 7 predicted proteins | sample MGYA00511472_ERZ772807 | MGnify/ENA primary metagenome ERZ772807 (study PRJEB29015, sample SAMEA2737947) | human oral metagenome | biome: human oral; feature: human-associated habitat; material: dental | place: China | collected 2039 ...
CAGCAGCTGCAGGTGGGCGGGAGACAGGTCCTGGGCCTCGTCGACGAGCACGTGCCGGAAGGGCCTGGGCGAGCCGAGGTCCGCCTCGTGGTCGAGCCAGGCGGCGGCCAGCGCGAGCTGCTCGGAGAAGGAGGTGACGCCCAGGTCGGCGCTGCGGTCCCGGTAGCGCTCCACCGCCTTCCACACGGCGGCCCGCCTGGACCGGTCCAGGGCCACGCCCCGCCCGGGCCGGCGGATGCGCAGGTACTGCCGGAGGCTGGTGATGCGCTGCGGCAGGACGATGAGGTCGTACTCGGACTCCAGGAAGTCGGCGGAGCGCAGCCCCTCGGGCAGCTCATCGCCCATGAGGGTGAGGACCTCCTGCCACACACTGCCCCTGGGGTAGGTGAGCACCCGCGCGCGAGCCTGGCCGATGACCCCCTGGGCGATCGGGGTGATCTCGCCCCCGGCCCGCTGGAGGATCATGCGCGCCACCCGGTCCAGGCCACTGACCATGACCCCGGACTCGCCAAGCCTCTCGGTGAAGGACAGCCGTGGCTCGAGCTGGGCGACCTGACGGCGCAGGTCGTCGGCGAGGTTGCGCGTGTAGGTCGTCAGCAGGATCTGCGTCTTCTCACCGGCTGCGATGTCGCGCTCGGCCAGGGCCACGGCACGGTGCACGGTGACGACGGTCTTCCCGGTTCCGGCGCCGCCCGAGATGCGCATGGGGCCGTTGGTGCGACGGTCCACGAGGGCGCGCTGCTGCGGGTGGAGGAAGACCTGCCATTCGTCGAAGGTGAGTCCCTCGATCGCCCGGCGCAGGTCGTCGTCGGTCTCGAGCCAGGTGAAGGTGGAGCGAGCGGCGCGGGTGCGCAGGCCCGCGATGAGGTCGGCGTCAGTGGGGTCGGAGGCGACGTCCTGCGGGTGCAGGAGTTCGAAGTCCTCGCGGACGCTCTCGATCGTGCCGCCCGTCGCTAGGCACAGGAGCGCCTCGCCCTGCCAGGCGACCCGGGCGGTGGCGACGAGGTCGAGGAGCTGGGACTCGTGGGCGGCGGCGAGCGCCGCCGCACCCAGCCGCACGTCGATGCCGAGCTCGTCGCGCAGCGTCTCGACGGTCAGCCCCTCGGGCCAGGTGGGGACCTGGTCGCGTCTGGGAGCGGCGACGGCCCCGGGCACGGCCGACGCCGTGACGTTGCGCGGTCGCGTCGCGACGGGCGCGCCGCCGTCCGCCTCCGCGGCTCTCGCCCGAGCGTTCCTGCGGCGCGTCTTGACGTTGGCCGCCTGAATCCGCGCCGTCTCACGGGCGAGCTCGTCGGCCTCGCGTCTGGCGGCGGCGAGCTCGGCCCGGGCCGTGCGTCGTGCCTGCTCGACGGCCCTCGCGTCCTGCTGGACGCAGTCCTGGATGCGGGTGACCTCGGTGGCTCCGTTGTAGGGGTTGACGCCGACGGTGATGGACTCGGCGATCCTGTTGGCCTCGTCGTGCGGCCAGATTCCATGGATGACGTAGACGGGCTCGCCCTCGGTGTCAATCTGGAAGAGGACGGCCCGGTAGGAGCCGGTGACGCGGGCGGTGCGCACGCGCCGGTCGGCGGCGCCTCGGATGTGCTCCAGGTGCAGGCCGGCGCTCGTGCTCATGGTGGAGAGCTTGGTGATGAAAGGGCCGATCTTCGCCCTCAGCGACGGGTCCCTGGTGGTGGCGTCCTTGGTCTTGCTGCTGGGCCAGACGATCGCAGCCATGTCAGTGTCCTCAGTGTCCTTCCAGGAGCGCGGTGATGCGGGCCGCGAGCTCGGCGGGGTTCTCACCGGTATTGTCCCCGACCCCTACGACACGCCAACCGGAGGTCGTGAGGGCGTTGACGTCCTCGTCCAGCGGATCGGCGACGACGGCGACTCGCTGGTCCCGCCACGACAGATCCGTCATGATGCCGCCGGCGACCTCGACGCCGTCCTCCCCGTGAGCGACGCCGGCGGTGGCGAGGTGGGGCAGGAGCGCGAGGACGGCCGGTGGCGTCAACTCACGGTCGACGTCGTTCCACCCGAGGTCGCTCATCGCCTCGGGGCTCGCTCCGGCGGCGGTGGCGACGGCCTCGGCGGCGGCGCGGTCGCGGAGCTCGTTCAGGGCGAGGCTGGTGGTCGTGATGTCCACGGGCGCCTGCGCGAGGGCGAGCACATTGCTGAACCTCAGCCAGGCCAGCCAGGCCTCGGCATGATCGGGGGACTCGAGTGCCTCGTTGGAGTCGTCGAGCACGAGCGCCATACCGGTGGTGGACGTCCCAGTGAGCTGGACTGCAAGGGCGAGGTGGGGACTGGTGAAGACGGAGCCGGACGTCTGGGCGTCGGTGCCGGCGGGATCGGGAAGGTCCTCGTCGGGGCGCAGCGCCCGCAGGGCCTCCCAGAGCGGATCTGCTTCGACGCGTGCGGCGGGGGCGTACCTCAGAGCGGCGGTGGCGCTCATGGGGATTCCGCGCGCGGCGCCGAGGACGAGCGGGCCCCACACGGAGTCGGCCAGGGCGCTGCTGGCGGAGGCGTCGAGGTCCTGGCCGCCCGTGTCGTTGAGGAGCATCGCTTGAAGGAGAGCCATGGGCCCGCCCCGCCAGCTGGCAATAGCCTGGTCGGTGATGCCGCCGGCGCGCGCCGGGCCGAGGGACCCGTTCTTGAGCCTGGTGACGGCCTCCTCGTCGAGCCAGGCGGGATTCCACGGATCGTTGAGGTCGTCGGCGCCCAGCATGATGACGCGGTAGCCGGAGGCGCGCAGCCGGCCTCGCTTCGTAGCATCATCGGCGAGGCGATTGTGCGCGCGAGTGGCGTGGTAGGTGCGGCCGTCGGTGAAAATGGCGATGGGGACCTGGCCTCCTGGTCGCAGACATGTGAAGTCGGGGCGGGCGCCCGCCGCGTCGAGCTGAGGGCGGATCCTCCAGCGGCCGCCGTCGATCTCGAGCGCGGGAGCACCCGAGGGGTCACCGGTGGTGCGTACGGCCATCTCCGTTCCCAGTCGCATGGCGAGTTCGGAGCGGAAGCGCACCTCCAGCGGGCTCTCGCCGCTGGAGGCGTGCACGGCCTCGTCGGTGACCGCCCAGGTGGGCACGGCCGGGTCGAGCTCGGCGAAGAGGTCCCTCTCGTTGAGATCCAAGAGCTGACGGATGGCGTGCAGGGCGGCGGCGCGCGTGACTTGGTCTCCGGTGGCGTGCGGCTGGAGGCAGCGGTGGCACATGACCGCCTTCTCGTCGCGGCACGGGCAGTCCTCGAGCCGTTGGCCGGTGCGCACGAGGAGATCCCAGAGGCTAGCGGGTCCGCCGAGATCGGTGAGATAGCCCGTGCCGCCCGGAATGGTGTCGTGCAGGAGGAGAGCGGGGCGGATCTCCCCGGGGTCCCCGTCGGTGACGGGGTGGGGAACGCTGATGATGCCGAGGTGGTCGGGGGTTCCGCCGGTGGTGATCTCCAGACCGAGGAGGATGGCGGCCGCCAAAGAGGCCACGCCGACCGGGTCGGTGCCGAAACCGGCGGGCAGGACGAAGGCGATGGCTTCCGTGGTGAGCTCGCGTGCGAGGTCGGTCTGAATGACGTGCTCGGCCGGGTCGTTGCGGTGCTCGCACCAAGGCCGGTGCTCACGGGCGGTGGAGACCCCGGTGTCCGTGTCGAGCTTGCCGCAGGCATCGCAGAGTCTGAAGTCGCGTGAGGAGACGGGCGCACCGGCCACCGTGTCGACCGATTGCCCGGCGAGCGCCCTGCCGGTGTTGAGCCAGCGCAGGTTCAACCCGCGGTACCGGGTCAACCCGAATCCGGAGGTGTGGACGCTCCATTGACGCGACGCCCGACTCGGGTCGAAATCGGCCAAGGGGAGGACCTCGAATCGGGTGCGCACGCGTTCGTCATTGGCATCGCCGATACGGGCGTCGTCCTTGGACACGTCCGCGAAGACTCGGGTCAGGTGCAGGACCCGTCGGGCCCGTCCGACGTCGGCGATGGTGGTGGAGCGGCAGCGGGGGCACTGACGCGGCGGCGCCGGTGCACTCTCCTGCGCATCGTGCACGTCGACGTAGCCGCAGGACTCGCAGGTCAACCACCACTGCGCTTGACCGGCTAGAGCGGAGGAATCGATTCCGTCGACCCGCATCTGAAGGCCACGGGTGTAGAAGGTGGCCCCGGGCGCCAGCTCGCGCAGGGCGTGGGCGGAGGCGCGGGAGATGTCGTAGGGCTCGGAGCGGAAGTCGTCAGTGTCGGGGTCGCGCCAGGACACGCGGGCGGACAGGCGCACGGTGTCGTCGATGAGGGCGTAGTTGGGCAGGATGCCGTGGCGTTCGAGGGCGGCCACCCAGTGCTCCTCCTCCAGATCGAGCAGTCGGTGCGTGACGGCCTTGCGAGCGCCCTCGGCGGCGCGGCGGGCCCGTTCGTCCTCCTCGGTGGCGTTAGGGCGGTCCGCGGCCGCGATGAGCTCGGGAAGGGCCGCGCGGATCTGTCGTTCCTGGATGTGCAGCTGCTCGGCCTCTCCGCGGTGCTCGGCGACTGCCCGCTCGAGCATCTCGCGGGGGCCGGCGCCGTCGTCATGAAGAACCCAGGCGGCCAGACGCTCCAGCGCGGGCGTGCGGTCGGCGAAAGCGGCGGTGAACGTTGCGGTGAAGACGGCGACGAGGAGCGCCCCGTCGCGGACGATTCGCTCGCACATGGCGGCGATGAGGGAACCCTCGCCGTTGTTCCCCAGGGCGGAGCGGGCGGTGCCGCCCCCGCGTCCCCCGGAGGGCACGGCGGGGTGGTTCTCACGGGCAAGGGCGTCGAGGACGGAGGCGAGGAACTGGCGGCGGAGGATCTCCTCGGCCCCCAAGTAGGTCGACGGCGGGGCGACGCTTCCGTCGAGGAGCCGGCCGGGGTTCTTCAGGATCGGTAGCTGGTCGCGGCGTCCGGGCACGTAGGCGAGCGCCAGAGCGGAACCGCTTCGACGGCCGGCGCGACCGACCCGCTGCACGTAGGAGGCGACCGTGTTCGGCAAGGAGCCGAGCATGACGGTGGACAGGTCCCCGATGTCGATGCCCATCTCCAGCGTGGGGGTGGCGACGAGAACGTTGGGGTCCCCGGGCCGCTGCTCGGGGCGTTTGAATCCGGTTTCGACATCGGCCCGTTCGGCGGCGTCGAGCAGGGAGGTGTGCTCGTGGGCGTCGACGCGGCGCACATGGGCGCCGGAGTACATGTCCCGGTAGAAGCTTTCCGCCTGGTGCGGTTCGGCCGCCAGGCGCCCGGGGCATGCGGCGGTCAGGCACGGGGCGTTGTCGAGCTGGTCGACGGTGGCGACGGCGGCGGGCAGCTGGGTGCGGCAGGTGTCGCATACGAGGAGGAGGTCGTCGCTCGTGGCGTCGTGTAGCGGGGAGACCACGACGCGACCGGCGGGCAGGCCGTAGACGATGCCGCCGGAGTCGGTGCGGGTGGCGGTGAGGATATCGGCTTCGGCGAGGTGGTGCAGGAGCGCGGCGACGAGGCGGGCGGCGTGCGCGGGCGTCACTCGCAGGCACTTGGCGGTCCAGGCGGCGTACCAGGAGCGGGGGGAGGCCACGGGGATGGAGGCGGAGCGGCGGGTGTTGAGGCGTCCGCCGACTTGCGGGAAAGCGGGGGCGGTGCGGCCGGCGGGGAAGGCGGGCTGGCCCTGGTGGCGGTTGCGCTTGTACCAGATCCACAGGCGTGCGCCGTCGTTGCGCTTGTAGCGGGTAAGCCATTCATGATCGATGGCGCCGTCGCGGCGCATGCGCTCCAGGGTGACGCGCACCCAGGTGAGCAGAGTGGATTCGGTGAGGCCCTCGAAGCCGGGGAGGGTGTCCTGGGTGCTGTTGCCGAGCGCCCGCCGGGCGAGGCGGACCAGAGCGCTCGCGCGGCCCCCGGCGACGTGCACGGTGAGGGAGCCGGTGGCTTCCAGGGTGCGTCCGTAAGTGGATTGGAGGCCCACTTCGAGGGCAGTGTCGAACAGGAGCCGACGGCGCACGTGCTTCTCGGCGGCGCGGCGCCGACGGGCGGGGGCGTCCGGGTCCCAGTAGGGCTTGAAACGCTCGTGCTCGGTGAGGGCGGAGGGGACGAGCCGGTAGCGGTCGAAGGCGCTGCCGTGTGCGGCGGCGAGGGCGGCGTCGATCCAGGCGTCGATGGGCATGTCGGCGGTGAGGGCGCTGCGCAGGGCCGAGCGCAGACTCATGGTGTGAGAGCGCTGGTCGACGAATCCGGCCCGGTGGGCGGCGTCCTGGACGGAATCGGTGAAGATGAGGGCGCGTTTGTCGGTCTCGTCGAGGGAGTCGTCGCCGAAGAGGGTGGTGAGAGTGACGGACAGGAGGGTTGCGACGGCGGAGCCGAGGAAGCGGATCGAGTCCCGGGCGCCGCAGGAGGGGCAGACGTCGTCGGTAGTGTCCTCGGCGATGGTTCGTTCGTCCCCGGTGAGGGTGAGGACGGGCAGGATGCGGCCCTCCTTCGTCTCCAGGTCGGCGTCCTGCGGCGGATGTGCCAGTAGTTCGCGGTTGTTGACGGAGTACCAGCGCAGCCCGGGGTAGCGGGCTTCGAGACCGGTCTCGCCCTCGGCGAGGTGGCCCCGGTAGTCGGCGTCCTCGCCGGGGGCGGCCAAGAGGGCGCGGAAGCGGGTGTCGCCGAGGAGGTGGTCGCGGCGGATGGCGGATTGGTCGTCCTTCTCACCCTGGCCGGTGGGGGCCAGGACGATGCCCCACCCGGAGCGTCCACAGGAGCGGCAATACAGGGCGGGGCGTGCGGGGGCGTCGTCCTCGGCAGCGCGATCGGCGGCGTCGGCCCAGCGGAAGGCGGGCCCGGCGTCCAGCGCCCGGTCGACACGGGTGACCTCCCGGACCCACAGGGTGATTTCGACGCTGACGGCGCGGTGGTCCGGTATCCCGTTCAGGCCGGCGCGGATGGCGGATAGGGCGGCGAGGATGGCAGCGAGCGCTCGGCGGGCGAGCCCGGGGTCGTGGCCCGGGCCGATGAGTGTGCGGGCGAGCTCGGCCAAGGCGGTGGCGCGCCCGGTTGCGCGGATGAGGGCGAGGACATCGGGGTGGGATTGGAGGGCGGAAGCGAGGCGTGAGGCGTCGGTGTCGTCGTCGGATCTGTCGGACAGGTCGTACAGGCGGGCGACGACGCCGCGCAGAAGCGCCTCGGGTTCGGGGGAGCCGGTCTCGGCGAACCGGGCGAGGGCCTGCAGATTCTCGGCCGTCAGGGACCTCAGGCGCAGGGCGCGGCTGGCCAGCCCAGTGGCCTCAGCGGCGCGGCTGTGGGTCTCGGCCCACTGCGCGAGGTCGGCGCGCGTCTCAGTGATAACGGCGTTCGCGGCCAGGTCAGTCCCGAAGACGTCACGGGCGAAGGCGAGCATCCGGGAGGAATCACTTCCGTCACCGAGGGTGGCGGACGTGGCCACGGGGCACACGGGCCCTAGCGGGGAGGCGGTGAAGGTTTCCCGGCGCGGGTCGTCGACGGGCAGGTGGGCGCGCAGGGTCAGGCCGAGGCGCCGCAGCAGCATGGCGACGTCGGTGCCCTGGGCACCGTCGTAGGTGTGGAACTCGTCGAGGACGAGGTAGGTGAGGGAGCCGGCCGAGACCTCCCAGAGCCGGCGGTCCTCAGGGCGCAGGAGGAGCTGGTCGAGCATCTTGTAGTTGGTGAGCAGGATGTCGGGCGGATGATCGCGGACGACGTAGCGGTCGGTGATAAGAGAGTCGGCGGTGACGCGTTTGCTGGCCTGGGTGGTGGAGTCGCCCGTGTAGAGGGCTGCGGTGACGCTGCCAGGGCGGGGTCGGTGGTCAGAAGGTGGGCGAGACGGCCGGCCTGATCGGTGGCGAGGGCGTTCATCGGGTAGAGGATGAGGGCTTTGAGGCCGGTGACGCCGGCGGCGCGGGCGCGCAGCACGTGGTCGAGGATGGGATGGAGGAAGGCTTCGGTCTTGCCGGATCCGGTGCCGGTGGTGATGATCGTGGGCTGGGGACGGTGGCCGTTCTTGGTGGTCAGGCGGCGGTAGGCGTCCTCCTGGTGCCGGTAGGGGACCAGGCCCGGGTCCCAGTCGAGGGGCTGGTCGGCTACGCCGGAGCGAGCGCTCGCGGCCAGGTAGGGCAGGCGCAGGCGGACGAAGGGCCCGACGAAGACGCCCTGCTCGGAGTCTTCGAGGAAGTCCGCGAGGGCGCGCCGCGGCTGCGCATCCGTCAATGCGAAGGTCGTCGACAGGTAGTCGACGATCGAGGTGCGGATGCGCTCGGCCTGGAGGGACGGGAGCAGGAGGGTCATGACTGAAGCACGCTGGTTGTGGGTGGTGGGACTCGGATGTCGGACGGGAGCGGCGTCGGCCGGGGCTGGCACGGCCTCGTGCGGATCGCCGTCGTTCCGGGAACATGATCCCGCTGACCAGAGGTTACCGCAGGCTGCGTGAGGGCTGAGGCTCTTGTAAGTAACGTAATGTACGTTTCCGCACTTTTCGTCCATAATGTCCGTTATGACCGAAATGACTGTTACTGCTGCGCGCAACAAGCTCGCCGATGTCATCGACGACGCCCGGGTGACCCACGCGCCCGTGTTCCTCACCCGCCGGGGCCGTCGCGTCGCCGCGGTGATCGACGCCGATGACCTGGAGCGCCTCACCCAGGCGGCGGAGGACCTGGCGGACATTGAGGCCGCCGACGCCGCCCGTGCCGAGATCGCTGAGTACGGCACCATCCCTTGGGACGAGGTCAAGGCTGACCTTGGGCTCGCATGACTCACCGGATCGAGTTCAGCCCGGCCGCGGCTCGTCAGCTACGCAAGCTGGACGGCCACGCGCAACGCAGGATTCAGGCTGTCGTTGAGCTGCTTGCCCAAGAGCCGCGCCCGACAGGTGCCAAAAAACTCGTCGGAGGGCATGGTGAGTGGCGCGTACGCACTGGCAACTACCGCATCATCTACGAGATCGACGACGGGGTACTGGTGGTCCTCGTCCTCGCTGTCGGTCACCGTCGCGAGGTCTACCGTTGAAGGTAGCTACGGGTGCCTGCACGGGTGGCACATGCGCCAGACCTTCTGTCCGGTGACTTGTGTCCTCCTCATAGAGGTCGTTCACTCTGCCGCTTGATCGAGACCGGTGCCAATGATGACGGCTTCATCTTTCATGCTATGTCTGCGCGCGAGAAGTTCTTGAGGAGGAAGTGAAATATGAAGCCCACCGAAGAGATGCTTGACGAGATCGAGAACGCCAACAACGGGGATGGCCCGGATCCTGTGGCCACAGTTGAGGATCCTGCCCTCGCGAGAATTGCGGTCGCGCAGATACGGCTCCGTGCCGCCGAGCGTGCGCTCGATGAGGCTGTGATGGATGCCCGTGATGTTGGCCTGTCGTGGCAAGCGATAGGGGACGTCTTGGGTATGACTCGCCAGGGTGCGAATAAGCGCTTCCACGCCGCCTGAGAGTCGTGCATATTTGCGGCGTTAGCGCCATACTGGATGGCGCATGCCTGACCTGTTTGTCTCCGCTGCACGCAGCCGGCTCGACGATGTCGTTGACGACGCCTGTGCCAGCCATGAGCCCGTCTTCCTGACTTGTCGGGGTCGCCGCGTGGCTGCGGTGATTGACGCGAGGATCTGGAGGGTCTCACCCGGGCGGCGGAGTGCAGATATACCGTTGTCGGCTGTGTGACCTGCGCTCACATCCGGCCACCTGAGATGGCACCGATCAAGCCCAGCGCAACACGACCTGCCGCAAGAGCCGTCGACGACCGGAGTGTCCACCTCAGGTGGATCCGTGCCACCTGACCTCGCGGGATTCCGGAGACCGTCACGCAGCGCGAAGACGTGAACCGAGTTAGATCTCCCGCAGCGGCCCACGCCAGGCGCGCCGCTTCTCGTATCCACCGTGCTCCACGGACTTCGCGGGCAGTCCTACGTGAGGTACCGAGCCTCTTACGCGGGCATCCTTCATGAGTCTCGTCGGTTGGTGGACATGGTGGAGCGGCGCTGGCCATAATGGTGGGGAGCCACCCGGGTGCCACCGGGCGACTCCCCTAGCAAGCGGTTGGTCTATCCGAACCACTTGCTGAGGGCATCCACAAGGACACCGACGGCCCGGACAAGGCGAGCGATTGCGTTGAGGACGTCGCTCACCTTCCGGGCCGTTACCTTGCCCTTGCGGACGTGTGTGCGTTGGTCTTTCGGCTTGGACACGGCCCTCACCTCCTTCCTGACCTCTCCTTCCCCGGCAAGGACACATGGACGTTCCGGGAGGAGGTGCCAAAGGGAGGCAGGTCTCATCATGGCAGCCTGCACTGACATCCTGAGCTTGGCCCTGGCTATCACCCGCATCAGGAAGCGCTGCCTGTCTCAGCCTGATCGCGTCCAGGCCCTCTTAGACACTTCTCCCCGCCCGGCCTCCAGCAGGACTTTCAGCTCCGGCTTGTCGTGGGCTGAGCCTAGGGGTTCCACAATCCGGCGCACACCACCGGACTTGGACACGATCTGCACCGCCGTGGCCTCCGAGGCAGTTCTGACCTTGCACACAAACGGGCTCACACCAGCAAACCATAAGGGCTTTTAGTGCCCCACCACCAGACTCCTAACACCGCAATACCAACGAAAACTCGTGTCGAGTCATCGAAAATCCACCAAGGTGTCATGAGTCGGGTCAAAATTCCATCTCATAATCAAGAATCTCGATACTAAGTTCTTGATGGAGTTGCGGGATTCTCACTAGTTCTTCTCGCGTTTGCTGCGCAGATATTCACCGTACTCGACGCGTGCCCTGTCGTAGTAGGCGTCGCTCAGCTCGGCCATGTGCCTCACCGCGTCGCCGGACCAGTTGTGCGACAGCCCCTTCTTGTGCTTCCAGGCCATACGGGGATTGTTACGCAGGTCCTCTTTCCAGCAGAGGGCCTGATGGTCGTAGGAGTTCAACCTGCGCCCCTCGTGCTTGGCGTTGACGCGTGTCAGCAGCTCGGTGGCGTTGTAGGGATGGCTCTGGTT